>Ga0209550_10005158_pt1 | contig 12275 bp, 5 predicted proteins | sample LauGreSuBDMM15SN_2_FD_187567 | JGI IMG/M metagenome (GOLD analysis project Ga0209550, IMG submission 187567) | Freshwater lake microbial communities from Lake Michigan, USA - Su13.BD.MM15.SN (SPAdes) (version 5) | ecosystem: Environmental > Aquatic > Freshwater > Lake | place: Lake Michigan, USA... | reverse complement strand
GAAGGCTCTGTGGCGTCTCTCTCTCATGCCAAATACTATGGGAGCATGCGCGGAGAATCAGCAGCGACGACCGAAATATGGAGAAGGGGTATGCGTGGGGCAGGGTGCAGGGTGCATGCGTGGAGCAGTTGCAGCGACGACGCAGCGTGCGCGCGGCCATTCGGACAGGCCCGCCATAGACGACTCATTTCTCAGAACTGAACCAGAACTGAGGTCGCGACCGCCTGCGCGGCCGTCTACGGGACCGTTTTAGTCGACGGGGCGCGCCGTCTGCGGCGCGCTCACGACGACGGGCGGGTAGTCAGGCGAGTCGGCCTCGCCAAACTTGATCGCCTTCGCAAACGGCATGCAAAGGCAGTCCAGCATCTGCAGCGACCACGCCTTGAGCGCCTCACCCGCCGTGTGCACGTGCGGCTCGAGCTTCTGTAACTCGATCACGCCCCACTCCTTCAACTCTAGGAGCTTGGGCTGGAACAAGGTCCATGCCTCCTGCGACTTGGCGGCCACGATCTTGAGGTGCGGCTGCGAAAACTCCCATGCCTCCTTCGACTTGGTGACGACGGTCTCGGTCGCGGCCGCCACGTGCGGCGCCACCCTTTGGTACACCTCGTGCTGCTCGATCTGCCCCTTGAGAGAGAGCAGGTGTGGCTCGAGCTTCGCCTTGTACTCCTCCGCTGCCCTCGCTGTAAGCACCCTCGAGTGCTCCTGCGTGAGGATGAGCGCCCTGGCCATCTGCTCGTGTGCGAGCGGCTCGAGCTGCTTCTGCCACGCCTGCAGCGCCACGATGGAAGCCTGCGCGTGCATCAACGCCGTCTTCTGCGCCTCCTCAAGCAACGGCCCCATCGCCGCCTTCTGCGCAAGGAGCCACGGCTCTGCGGCCACGTACCCCTCGATGGCCTTCTGCTGCACGATGCGCGCCGTGGCAGCCGCATGCGCCACGAGGGATGCAATCGCGGCGATCACCGCGGCGAGCGCAGGCTCGTACGCCTTAATGCGCACGGCATCGGCAGCGGCCTGCACCGAGGCGAGCACGCTCACCGTGTGTGGCTCAAGCTTCTGCTTCCACTCGATGAGCGCCGCCATCGCGGGCTCCGTGTGCGGATGCAGCTCGAGCTGCAGGCGCTGGACGCCCAGGGTGCTCGCCTCGAGGAAGGGTTTGAGCTGAAGCATCACCTGCACCTGCAGCTCCCGCAGCAGAGGCTCGATGCTCATCCACCACTCCTGCACTGCTACCAAGGTTGCCGCTGTGGCGGCCTCAATGGGAGGCGGCAGCGCGAGCTTGAAGGCCGCCGCACCCGGCGCGGCGACCTTCTCGCCGCTGGGCAGCGGTTCACTCGAAGACCCCATTTGCGCGTGGATTCAAAAAGATTCGCAAGAACAACATGAAGAAAGATTCACAGAGCTTCCTATTCACGGCATCTGCCATCTATGGCCTGCCTTGCTTGAAGTCGACCATGGTCGGCGCCTCCTGAACTCATTTAGGAATCCTATGTTTCGAACTTCGCTTCTCATTTGTACATGTACGACGAGGTCAACTACGAGGTCGCTGCGACGGAAGGGCGACGCGATCGCGGCGTCGGCGGCGGCCGTGTCGAGGGGTTACTGCAGGTATGAAGAGTTTATCGCCCGCCGCGGCGGGTTCGAAGATGGACGACGAAGACGACGTCGTACTTCGGCTGCCCGTCTACCTGCGACCAGCGGACGATGACACCAAGGTGTGCCTCTTCCAGTACCCGCTGCGGCCCCGTTGGCGCCCGTACAACCTCGACGATCTAAAGGCGGCACGCGTACGCCCCGAGCAGCGGCGCGTCGAGCTCACGCTCGGCATGGAGGTCGGCCCGACGCACTGGGACCATGACTCGGATAGCCCACTGAGCAGCATCCAGCTCGCGTCGACCTCCACGAGCAAACACCCGACGTCGTACGCGATCGCGATGCTGCAGGTGGACCGGAATGGCGCGCCAGCAGCGCTCAGCCTGGCGCCCCTGGCGTCGATTGTGCAGCTGCGACCGTCCTTTGCGCAGATCGACCAGCAGCAGCAGAGTGACATGGGCGCAGATGGCAGTAGCGCCAGCACCAAGTCGACGCCCGCGCGCCGCGAGAGCAGCAGCGGCGGTCGCTTCGGCGACATGTCGCTCGACGGCGCCGACGGCGCTGATGACGATGATGACGAGGAAGACGACGATATGGGCGACGCTGGTGTGACGCCACTGCCGTCGCTGCTTCGGCCCGCGCAGACAGAGCGTGAGATCGAGGCGCGGCGCAGTTCACACGCGTTCCTCGTGGAGGAGCGCGAAAAGGAGCCGTGGTCGACGGCGCGCATGCACACGCCTGACGCGCCCGCCGCAGTCGCGATGCGTCAGCATTGTTTCGGGTCGTGACGGAAGGGCTCGACGGAAGGGACGAGATGAAGAGCCGAGATGAACCGGGCCCACGAGCCACGGCGCCTGGTTAGTCTGACGCGAATATGGCCTCCGCGTCACTAATAAGCTTCGAAGGTGGCCTCCACGCTTCGCGGTCACTAAGAAGCTTCGAATGTGGCCAAATACTTGAAGTGGGGACACACGGAACGCGAAATTTACTGACGAAGCGTCGTGCGATCGCAAACCGTCGCGTAAGCCGTAACGTCGCGGCAACGCTTCTCTCCGTTCGTTCGTTAAACGCCCCGGGTTATCGCGCGTAATACTATTCTTATATCGTAATGAAGTATATATGTTCGTTCGTTTTCGTAAAGAGCCGCGTACGCTCTACTTCTTACGACAACGTATCTCCCTACTTCTTTCGGACCACACACGATGTACATAAGATGTACAACTGCCCACGTGCGCTCGCGCTGCGGGTCACCCTCCGGTCAGGGGCAGCTGGTCAGGGGCTGGGGGTCTCGGCGTCTCGCACGCCTCTGCCAAAGTGGCTACAAAGTGGCGAGGGTCCGGATCCGTATCACCGCCCTCATTCACACCTTTGCTCCGAGCCTCCGACGCGTGCGGTGTCGAGGACTAGCCCGTGGTCGGAGAGCAGACTTGAGCGCGGGTCGAGGAAGAAGTGGGTGGGCGCGGCGGCGTCGGCGGCGGCGTCGGCAGCGGCGGCGGCGGCGCGCGTCGCACCACCAAAGAGTGGTCGCGGCGGGCGCGCGAGGTGTGAGCGTCGCAGCGTCCCCTCAGCCTCCATGGCGTGCAGCATGCCACGCACGAGGCACATCGGGTGCCCCCAAAAGCGATCGAGCAGCTCTTCCTCGGCGAGCCCGGGATTGCATGCAACCCACGCCACGATGGCCGCCCGAAGACGCGAGTAGTGTGTGCCGTCGATGCGCCCATCAAGGGCATGCCCGGCTTCGGGGATGAAGAAGTACTCCGGCGGCGCGTACAAGGGTCGCTGGCCGAGCGGCGTCAGGCTGTCAGCCTCCCACTCGACTGGCTGCGGAGGCCACCGCGCCGTGGTGGGCGCCATGCCGGTGGGGGCACCCGCGGGGGGAGCGCCGTGGTGGGCACCCGCGGCAGGAGCGGAGCCGGCGGCAGGAGCGGTGGCGCCGGCAGGCAGCCTTGGCTCGATGGCGTCCTTCTCTGCATCTGCGCCGAGCGCGTCTGCGTCCGCCGTGGCCGCGTCGACGAGCGTGTAGGGGCGGGCGGCCCAAAACCCGGCCACGTGTGAATGCCCGACGTAACGACGCTCGTCGCCGACACACACAGGCACGGCGAGTGAGCACTGGCGGAACGAGCGGAGGACTCCGATGGCGAGCTCCGCCCTCCGGAGACCACTCACGTCGGCGGCGGGTGCCTCCACAAACGGGGCGCTCGACACAGCGCCAACGGCCATATTAGGCAGGTCGGCGCTCAGCACAGCGCCAATGGCCACGCCCTCCGTACCCGCCGCCTCGATGGCATTGTAGATTGCACGCGCCATCGCGCCATGCTGCGCCTCGCACGCTACCAGCGCCGCCGCCGCCGCCGAGGCATCGAGGAACCGATAGTAGGAGCCTTGGTCGAATCTCACCGCCTCCTCGGCTGTGGTCGGCGCGGGCGCGGGCGTGAGCAGCGAGATCGCATCTCGTCCTGCAATCAGCGAGATCGCATCTCGCCCTGCAATCAGCGAGATCTCATCTCGTCCTGCAATCTCGCCCACGGAGCGCGGCGAGCGCATGGTGCGTGCCTGTGGGGAACGCGGCGGCGCCGCCCTCCGTTCGCAGCGGAGCCGGATCGAGGGCATGAGCGAGTCCAACTTCTTATCGGGCACCAGAAGCATCGCGTCTTCGGGAGTGCGCCCGCCGGCAGCATGGGCGCCACGCGCCTCGAGCGTCGCCTTGAGCAGATGCATGCGCACGCCGCCCAAGGCGCCACGCAGCTGCGTGCTACTCGTCGGGGGCCGCCGCGCCGCGCCCGCGGCGGCCGTTGGGCCAGCCGTTGGGCCAGCCGTTGGGCCGGCCGTTGGGCCGAGCGCGCCGCCCCCGCCCCCCTCGCTCTGAGAGCCGACTGACGAGGAGGTACCTCGCGCGGCCGCCACCGCCGCCGCCGCCGGCGTCGCCTCGGGCTCCTCGGCCTCGGCCATCTCGTCGACCGCGCCGTCGCACGCGAGCTCGACCGAGATCGCAATCTCCCCCCTGGCCATCAGCTCGAGAGCCTGCACGACGCCCCCGGGGCCCATCGAAGGCGGCAAAGAGAGCAGCGTCACCGCGCGCGTCGTCTTGGGCGCCCCGCGCGTCGTCTTGGGCGCCCCATCGTCGTCGACATCCTCGAGCTCGCCCTCGCCCTCGCCCTCGCCCTCAAGCTCGCCCTCGAGCTCGTCGAGAGGGAAGCGTGCTACCGGCGCCGGCCGCGCTGGCGCCGCTGCTGCATGACCTGCAGCCGCGCCCAAGGCAGCGCCCATGGCAGTCTCAGATGCGGCCGGTGCGGCCGGTGCGGCCGGCGCTCCGGCGCGATCTCGATCGTGCGATCTCGAGGCTGATCTCGCCGGTGCTCCGGCGCGTGCGAGGCTGTCCATCTTGCACGCATCGGAGAGGACGCCGGGCGGGTACGGCAACGAGTGCTGCTGCACGTACCGGTACGAGAGCGCGTAACGGCGGGCAGACGAGCCGACCGCCTTTTGTCGTATGGCCCAGCCGCTCGACGTCAGCTTGGCGAGCGCGGCGTTCGTCTCGTCCAGGGAGAAGGGCTTGAGCGCTTCGGTGCCTACGCGAGGGCAGTACCGGTCCTCGGGCACACTCATCATCGCAAGCAGCCGTTGGAGAAGCGCCGCCTCGCGCGCGCAGCTCACACGCTGCCGGTTCGAGTGGCTCGCGTGCTTGCTCACGTCCACGGCACCGCTCGTCGCGTCCACGCCCAGCTCCGCAAACAGGACGGCAAAGCACTCGCCGAGCGTGCCCGCGGCGGCCGGAGCGCTCGTATCGAGCCCTGCATGACGCAGTGCCTCGCCGAGCGCGAGGGCCAGCCGGCGCCTCCAGTGAACGGCGTACTGCTGGTTGGCGCCGCGCGCGAAGACGGCGCGCGAGATCATGCGTTGGCAGCTGAGCGCGGGGCGGCCGCCGCAAGCGACGCTCACTTCCTCCCAATCGAGGTGCTCCGAGAGGCCATGGAGCGCCGTTTCGAGCGCCGACTTGTCGGTGGGCGCCGTCTCGACCCGTTTGAAGCTCACCGCGTACGAGGCGACGCTACTCGGCCCGGCGGAGCGGGTGGCGCCATGCTCGTGCCGGCGGGGCTTGTGGCGTCCTTGCCCATACAAGAGCACCATTCGACGTGTCCAGTCGCGAAGCAGCGCCTCACGCTCGTCATCGCGCCACGACGGCGCCTTCTTCGCCGCCTCGTCGTCGCCGCCTCCATCGCCGCCTCCTCCGCCGCCAGAGGCGGCAGACGCGCCGGCGACGGACGAGGCCGCGCCGCCCGCGCCGCCCGCGCCGCCCGCGCCGCCCGCGCCGCCAGCGCCGCCCGCGCCGCTGCTCACCCGCTTGCGCTTGGTGCTTGCCGGTGGCCCAAATCGCATGTGTACCGCCGGCGGGGGCGGAGCCATGGGCCCTTTCGCGCCCTCGAGGTGTGAACGGTTCACACCGCCCTCGAGGTGCTCCTCGGGCGCATCCTCCGTAGGGCCCTCGCTCCCGCGCCCCATGCCGCCCATGGTGGACGAAACTGACGAAACTGACGAAACTGCGGACTTGCGCCGCTTGGGAGGCGCCGCCTGCGCCAGCCCCCCTTCGGCAGTGCTCGCGTGCTTGGGCATGCGGCTCGGCAGCGACTGCACGTAGTGGAGCAGTTGCTCCGGGTGCAGTTCAAGCTCGTCGGCGCGCGCGACGAGCTCGGCTGACGATGACGTGGCCAGAGCGCTCGGGTTTGCCTGCGAAAGCCGGAACTTTTGAAGCGAAGTGAGGGGTCGGTTCGTGGACCATTGGGCCTCTTTAAGTTGGCTCAGGACGGCATGCGCCCTCGCGGGCAAGTGTGGAGGGAGCGCCGCCTTGGCGATTGGTGGCGGCGCGTCGCGGCTGCCGCTCACATCGGCGTGCATCGCGTGGCTGGCGTGGGCGCCGCCCCGCACGGCGCCGCGGCCGCGGTAGCCGCGTTTAGGCAGCTCGTCGGCGCAGATGGCCTTGAGGGCGACCCAATAGGCAGCGCGCTCGCTCGGCTCGCGAAGATCAAACTGCCGCCACAAGTGAGCGGTCGATGACGAAACAGAGCTCACCGGTGGCTCCACGCCCTCTGGTGCTGGCTCTGCGCCGGCCGACGCCACAGATGGCCCTCCGCCTTCGGTCGGGGTGCCCGACACAGCGCCGGCCGACGCCGCAGATGGCCCTCCGCCTTCGGTTGGGGTGCCCGACACAGCGCCGGCCGACGCCACAGATGGCCCTCCGCCTTCGGTTGGGGTGCCCGACACGGCGCCGGCAGGGGTGCCTTCGGCGGGCAGCCCGCCGTGCCACGTGGCGTGCCCGGCGTGAGTGTACACGTAGAAGGCGGTGGGGTGGTGGCCGGGCGGGGCGCTCGAGACGGCGCTCGAGTCGCAGACGAGGAGGCCGAGGTTCTCGAGGAGCCCTAGCAGCTGGCCGAGCCGTTGGGACGCCTTCGAGCTCTGAGGACCGTCCCCGATGAGGAAGCGCTCGATCTCCGAGGGGAGATCGAGCACGCGAGCGGCAGGTACGCCTGCGGGGCGGCGGCACTCGTGTAGCAAGCGGGCCGAGTCCGGCGGCAGGGCGCCGAGACCGCACAGGGCGAGATAGTCTGTGACCAGCAGTGACCGAAGCAGCTGACTCGTCTCTATGCGAGCGGCCAGGGTGCCCGGCACGGCGCCGCGAGACGGTGCGTCAGCGGGGACGGCGACGGTCATGGCCATGGGCATACCCGCCGCCGTCGCGGCTGCGGCCTCCGCGGCGTCGACGGCCATGGCCATGGCAAAAGGTGCCGCGCCCGTCGTTACCCTTGGCGGCGGCGGCGCGGCGTAGGTCGCCATCTCCGCCGACGTTGCCATCACGTCGCCGGCGGTCGGCGCACCAGCGCTGGGGACAGGCCTCTCGTGCTCTCCCCACAGCCCAACAGCGCCTCCAGGCAGCTTGGAACAGGCCACCGCCGTCGCCGCCTCGGCATCCTCCGCCCGAGCGGCAAGAGAGGCGCGCGCCATGTCGAGCACGATGCCATGCAGGCGCTCCGCACGCCACGCGCGCCCTGGCACGTACCTGATGAGGGGGGCAATTAGCATGCAATCAGAGACACTCGCCACGCGCGCCCGGGGACGTACCCAAACCGAAGCTGATGAGGGGCGCAATCAGACGCCATCCGATGCAATCACACGTACCCAAACCGAAGCTGCAGCTGGCCGATGCCGTCGAGATCGTGCCCATCAGACGGGAAGTCGAAGGTCGCAGGCAGAACGGTGCCGCTCCCGTCGAACAGTTGTGAGCCGCCTGATTGTCTCTGATTGCATGCTGATTGGGCGCTCACAACAGCGCTCCCGTCGAACAGTGAGCCGCCGGCACCCGTCGCTACGCCAGCGCTGTTGTGAGCGCCAGGGCCGGTGACGCTGCCACCGTCACCTGCCAATTCGTGCATCGCCCCCGCAGAGCCAACGGCCGAGTCTGTAACGGCCGAGTCGGTACGTGGGTCCCGCTCGCGCTTGATGCCCTTGCCGCGGCCCAAGCTACCAATCAGGCGACCCTCTGCTGAGACTTGGAGGCCGCGCCCGCGCCCGCGCCCAGAACCGCGACCGCGCTCCGCTGTCTCACCAATGCCCGCCGCGCCGCCGCCGTCGCCGCCTCCGACGTGCGCAAGGGCGAGGGCATGCCCCCCCTGGAACCGCCCTTGCTGCTCCGAGCTCCGCTCGAGCTGTCCGGCGATCTGGAGCGGCCGTGCCTTGTGACGGATGGCTTGGCTCTCGGGCACACGAGCCGCAATGGAGCGCGTCGTGAAGACCTTCCAGCTGCCCGCGGCACTGATCGCTTGGAGTAGCCGGGCGACCTCTGGCCCATCGGTTGTGACGCCCGGCATCGCAAGCAGTATGAGCTTCGATCGATCGCCCACCATAGTGGGCTTGGCAGAGGGCGCCGCTCCCGAGGCAGCCTGCCCCTGTGCGAGAGGGTTGTCGACGATGAGTGTGGTCAGAAGGCCCTCTGAGAGCATCTCATCCGTCATGCGCAGCACTGTCTTTCGGTCGATGATACTCGCCGGCGGCCGAGGCGGCGGCGGCCGAGGCGGCGGCGGCCGAGGCGGCGGTGGGTGAGGCGTGAGCGGCGCGATCGGCCCTGCGAGCGGCCCTAAGAGTGGCCCTCCGAGCGGCCCGAGCATGCCAACGCTGCTGCTGCTGCCCGCACCCGCCTCGGCCGTCTCGGCCGCCTCGACCGCCTCGACCGCCTCGGCCGCCGCGGCCGCCTCGGACGCCGCTGCCGCGGCGTTCTGCTTGTGCTGCAGAAAGGATCGGAGAGTCTCCGTGGCGACGACGCCCTCGGCAGTCACCAGGTCGAGCAGCCACTGGCGCCGCTGCTGCTGCTGCAGCGTGCGCCCTTGGTCGCTCACGAGCCTCGTCATGCCGGAGCGCTTGCCACCGCCCACCGCGCCGGCTGCACCGCCAGCAGGCGCCGTCCCAAGCGCAAAGAGGCGGAAGGCCTTGGTACGTCCGAGCTGCTCTGAACGGCGTAAGACGCCGTGGGCATCGACGAGGTCGACGATGCGCTTCGTCACGTGCTTCGGGTGGAGCAGCAGCTTCTCTTTAAAGCTCACGCCGAGCATCCCGGCAGATCGGGCGAGCTCGAGGTGGCTCTGCATCTGAAGCAACGGGGCGTGGTCGAGCAGCGCCGGTGGCGCGCTGCTGCTACTGCTGGCCTCGCCGCTGCCGTCGACACTGTCGGGCCGCGTGCGGCGCACCAGCCGGATGCCACGGCGCACTGCGCGTGGCCGGTAACCACTCGCATCGGGAACTGCCCCAGCCGCACCACCGAGCGCGCCAGCTGCTGCGCCAGCGGCTGCGCCTCCGACTGTGAAGCTGGCCCCTCCGACTGTGAAGCTGACCTCTTCGATGAGTCCGTCTTGAAGGGCGCGCTCCTTGAGCCGGTTCCATACCCCCTTGTCCTCGCGCGTCGCGATGCCCAGGTCGATGCGCAGCTTGAAGAACGGGAGCAGTCCGTGAGGCGAGGCAGCCAGCAGCTGCACCATGCGCTCGAGCAAGCCCCCATCTCCATGCGAGTGACCCTTGTACGCAGTGAGCGGCGCCATCGGGATATCCGGGCGCAGCGCAAGCAACGTGACCAAGTTGGTCTTCAGGATCGGGTTGACGTACTTGTTGAAGCTTGGCGGCGGCGGGGGGATGGTGGCGGCGGCGGGGTCGGCGCGCAGGCTCGCTGTGCTGATCCACACGGCCTCGCGCTCGATGACGTGGTCCATCTCGAGCACGCTGAGCGTGTACGCGAGCTTGTTCGCCGGGATCTTCACCGCCTTTGTTAGCTGGTTTTGTAGCATGCCGCGGGGCCCCGCCCGCGCGAGCTCCTCGATCACCTTCATCATGTCCTCGGATGGATTCAGGCTCTCGTCGGAGCCGTCTCGCACCCCGTACATCCACATGCGCGCCCTCTCGCTCGCAGTGATGAGCACTCCACCAGCCTCTTCGAGCGTGAACGCCCTGATCTGCTCTACCGTGTGCCCTGCGAGGCTGACACTCATCTCTTCATGGGCCTTGAGCTGCGTCCACAGCCATCGGCGCACGTGCTGGTCGCCTGCAGGACGCACGTCACCAACGCTCGGCAGCAACGGCCAAAGCGCGTCGACGCGGACGCCTTGGCGACCCTGCAGCGCAACCGTTTGGAGCGCGTCCCGCAGGAAGGCCAGCGGCGAGTTGACTGGCCGAATCATTTGGGGATAGAGGGCTTTCTGCCTCTTCCCGTAGGACCTTGCATTGTCATGTTCACACACCTTCAATGGTTCGTCACGCTCGAGACGCACACCCGAGAGGTCCCCACACGCGCACGGTACAGCCCTGCGGCGACACGTTGCCGCGGTGACTCACCAAACTCAACACACACGGACGAGACACGGTCCAGATCATAGTAAACCCCACAACACGCCGCACACCCGCACACGACCCCCGACCCCCACACACAGCGACATAAATATTCGTTGACGACATTCGTCGCACGGCCGGTGCAGCCCTAAATCAATTTTGTTCACATGAGCATCATCGACTGTGGGATCGCCGCGTGCGCCCTCTCCGTGGGCTTGCCGAGGGATTGCACGTCAGTGTCGCACGCGCCGTCCTCTGATTTAGGGCAGGCCGCGAGCACCGCCTGCGGGTCGAGGATGAAGCGGCTGCCCGCAGGCCAAGGGTAAAGGCTCACCGCGACATCCACCTGATGACGAAGTGGGAAGACGGCTTGCGGCTGCAGCAGTGCCTGTGCTCCCCGTCGGTGGAGCAGATACGCGTACAAGCCGGTTAAGCACATTGCAGGAGGCTGCTCGAAATGGCGTGGCGATTGCTTGACGGGGAGCAGCCTCCCCGACGACTCGTGGTACCCCAGGAAGACAATGTGCCATGTGTTCGGCAGCTCGCTCAGGAGCCGACCGAGCTGCAAATCAAATTGACGCGCGACCCCTGACAAGTCGTCCTCCATGATCAGCGCGCACTCTCTGTACGGCGGGCTATCGAGCAGGGCTTGCCATGCTTTGCGGTGCGAGAGCGCGCAGCCGACCGCGCCATAGGTGAGATGCGGTGAAAATGAGCCCGTCTCGCGGCAAATCGTAGGCAGCGAATGCGCCTCGGCCCACTGCGCTTCGGTGAGGGCGTCCGGATGCAAAACTTGATCCTGGCCAAGCTTCGCCCACGAAAGCGTGCGTCCATCGACCGCCTCAAGCCGCTCCCACTCCAAGGGCAGCCTCAGCGCGCGTATCTTGGCAAGCCGGTCGGCACGTCGGTCGAGGTTGATGAGCAACCCGAGCACTGTGTTCACACCTTGCTCGGGTTGCTCTTCGAGGCTCCTCACATGTGAGGAGCCTGGGTCGAATGCGGGTTTGCTGGAGGTGGGCACACTCGAACTTTGCGGTGGCCTCCAGTCTCGTAGCACCCTTATTTCACCCTGCAGATCTGCGAGCTTGTCCTGCGTCGCTCGCTCGAGCTGCGCGCGGTGCTCCGCTTGCTGCTCGTTCTGCTCACGCAGCCTTCGGCGCAGCTCCTCGAGCTCACGCTCGTCACGCGCGACTGCAGACTTTATCTGCTCCGTTTCGTCGGCGTCGGCATCCAGCTGCCTCTGGATGACGGCGGCGCTGCGCAAGAACTCGACCTTTACCTCCTCCGCTGCTTTATGAGCGGCGTGCTTTGCCTTCTTGCGCTTGGACTCGAGCTCTTGCAACTCGCCATCGAGTTTGATAATCTCGCGCTTCAGCGTCTCCGTCTTCTTCTGCATGCTCCTCATCGCATGCTTGCTGTTACGGCTGCTGTGCGCTCGGCTGCTGTGCGCTCGGCTGCTGTGCGCTCGGCTGCTGTCGCCTCTGCTCCTGTCGCCTCTGCTCCTGTCGCCCTCGTACGCGCGGTGAGACGAGGTTGAGGGCCCTTCGGTGTGGTGATATTCATCCCGGCGGTAACCGTCGTCGTCGTGAGGCTGCTGGCGCGGTGGCGAATCGCGATACCGAGGAATGTCCTCGGCTGTCTCACTCGGCCGTGACCACATTTTGCGGCGACGAAAAGCCCTCTCTCATGACTGCGCGTTCCCGCGTTTCAGGTCCAGAAAAAAGATGGCCCGCGAAACGTGTGGGGAAAGTTGTGTCAGTCTTTTTTTGTTCACATGAGCATCATCGACTGTGGGATCGCCGCGTGCGACACTGACGTGC
>Ga0209550_10005157_pt1 | contig 12276 bp, 8 predicted proteins | sample LauGreSuBDMM15SN_2_FD_187567 | JGI IMG/M metagenome (GOLD analysis project Ga0209550, IMG submission 187567) | Freshwater lake microbial communities from Lake Michigan, USA - Su13.BD.MM15.SN (SPAdes) (version 5) | ecosystem: Environmental > Aquatic > Freshwater > Lake | place: Lake Michigan, USA... | reverse complement strand
GTGCTGCTCGTCGGGAGCGGCTAGCGAGGCCGGCTTGACGCCGCCCTCGCTAGCCGCTCCCGACGAGCAGCACGGGCCGATGAAACGTCCGGTCCATGTGCAAACATGCACTGCACATTCACGTTCACGTTCAGGACTGCATCTTGCTTGCCAACACCAGCTCGCCGGGAGGCTAGGCTTCAGGACACTCTGACATAGACGCTGACACGACACTCGCCTCTTTGGGCTCTCTTTGAACACTCTTTGTGGAGCGCCGCTCACTCTTTCATGACCGCTTTCGAGCCACTGCGGCCGGCTCGGCTGCGGATTCGCGACGAGGCGCCCTCGCCACCGGTGAGTGGCATCATCTCGAACGAGAGGTACTGCACGAGCGCGGCCTCCTTCTCCTTAGCAGACATTGGAGGCGGCGCTGGCGACGGTGGGGTGAAGGCCGTGGCCATCACGACCTTCTCATAGTCCTTGGACGGGTAGGCGGCCTCAAACGGAGGCAGCTCGGCAAGGTCGGAGAGCGACGGACCCGCCCCGTCTGCGCGCTGAGCCTTGACTGTGCCGCCGCCCTTGGCGCTTCTGGTGGCGCTCCTGGCCCCGTGCCCAAGGGCATCCTCGGGAGGCGCCGTTGGAGGCGGCAGCGGCGGTGGCGCGGGGGTGAGCGCCACACCTTGCTCCTGATGCTGCCGGATGAGAGGCGCGGCGGTGCGCAGCGCGGGCGCGCTCGAGCTACCGTGCAGCCCGCACGGCGAGCCATTGTACCCGGCGGCGGCGGCGGCCATGTACCCGAACGGCTGGTGCAGCCCTGCGAGCGAGCCCGCTGGCGCGCCGCCGAGGACCCCCCCGCCGATCCCGGCGTAGAGATCTCCTGCTGGGAGCCACGAGCGACCCGCCGCAGCCGAGCGCGCGCGTGCTAGTGCGGGCGCCGTCGCGGACGCCTGCAGCGCGAGCGAGACGACGGCGGACGGCGAGGTACTCATAGCGGTGGCGCGCGGCGGCGCGATGTGGTCGGCTGTGTTCGGCCGCCGCTGCAGCTCAGCCACAAGACGCTTCGTCTCGCGCGAGCCGAGCGGGAAGCCTCGCTCGAGCTCCGCGTACGCGAGCCGGGCCGCCGGCGCGAAGAACGGTCGCCACGGCATGGCCACGAGCTCCGCGGCGGCGGGCGCCGCCGTGCTGCCCTCCAAGGCCGGCTGCGAGCGACGGCCGTCGAGATCGTGCGTCGGCCGTCGGGGCAACTCGGGCTCGTCGGCGGGCATGCACGTCTGGGCACGCGCCGCGTCCAGCCGGCAGTAGACGACGTAGCATGCGTGGCACACGTGCACCGGCTTGTAAAACTCCGTCGGGTGCGGCGTCACCGGCGCGCTCGGGTGCGCATACCCCGGGCGTCCTTGCTCGAGGAGCGTCGCGCGCACGGTGGCGTCGCGCTGCTCATTCCCGCTCAGCTTGGGCATCGCATGCTCGGCACGCGCGAGCAGGATCGACCGGTAGGCCACCACGAACTTGGGAGGTCCGCGGCCCGCGGCGCCGCCGATCGCGTCGAGGCTCTTGGCTGGGCGTAGGCCCTCGAGCGGCGCCGAGCTGCCGGGGCGCTTGCCCCTGGTTGTATTCATCTCCTCCTCCTCCTCCTCCACCTCCCCGCCGCCCACCGCGCAAAAGTCGCCACAGCACACACGCATCTTAGACGCCCCGGCGCGACCCTGGTCTGGAAAGGCGACGGGGATCGGCGGGTGCAGGCGCATCCAAGGGGTGGGGCGCAGCCCGCCGCCGCTCGAGGGTCGTTTCACGTCGGTCTTCACCGCACCGATCTTCACCGCGCTGATTTGTACGCGGTTGCTTTTGGAGAGGAGCGCCGAAGACGACGCCGAGCCAGTGCGAGTGCCGGTGCGGCTCTTCGCCGTCAGCTGCGCGTCATTCGTGACGACCTGCGTGACCGTCTGGGTGCGTGTGAGCGTCCCCAAGAACCCGCTCGCAGTCGCCGTGGGCCTGCTGAGTCCTCCGATCACCGATGAGATGATGTTGGAGCCCCCATCACGCATTTGGGCTGCCGTCGCGTCGGCTGCGACGGCAGCTGGGGCTACCTCGGCTGCGGACGCGCCGACACGCGCCGAGGCGCGCGCCGAGAGGGCCGAGCTGCCGCCGCCCCCGGCTGAGCCCAAGCCCGCGCGGCTGCTGCTGCCACGGCTGAGGCTGTGCATTCTCCCCACTGATGGCTGCGCCTGCGCGGCGGCCAGCAGCGCATTCGCCGCGGCCATATCGATGGCCGACGGGGCAAGCGCGGCGGCTTGGTCGCGCACCGGTGGCCTGGGCAGTGGCGTGGTCACCACGAGTGGCATGGCCACGAGCACGGGTAACTCGTTCGCTGCGTCGATGATGAAGTCTGCCTGCAAGTGCACCATCTTGGTCTTGCCCACCGCCTCGAGGTGCGAGACGATCGCGCTGGTCGCTTGGCTCAGGGCGACGTTGAATGCATTCATCGTGCATTTGAGCGCAAACGCCGGGCCCACGTTGAGCTTCGCACCCGCCACGCTTCGAGGGTGCGGCGCGTCGGCCGCCGTTGGCGCGCCCAGGTAGCAGAGCTTCTCGACGCCAAACCGCAGCTGGAGGCCTCCTGACTCACGGCGCGCCTCGCAGCGGTAGCGCGCGCCGCTGTTGGCGCGCGTGTGCACGCACGCCTGGAGAGCGAGCAGATTGCTCGTGAGCCCGCCGCCCTCGCCCGCCATGCCGGCGATGTCCTCCTCGCTCAGCAAGCACGCCTTGATGTCAACGGAGCCGTCGTTACCGCGACGAACGACGGCTGCGTGGCGGTTGCGCGCGCCCGCGACGACCGCATTCTCGAGCGAGTGGCGCACTATGCCCTCAACCACGATTTCGGTGCGATAGCGTTTCGTGTGCCGGCGCATGACCGCGCCATCCTTGGCCGTGAAGATCCACGCTGTCGGCTCATTGTCCTTGTAGAGCACCGTCTCGGCGACGAGCAAGTGGAGCCGACCGGCGGCGCCGCGCACGCCCGGCCGAGACTGGTGCAGATGGTCCCACGCCCAGTACCAGCTGCGGCGGTCCGTCCTCTCTTCTCCCATTGGCGCCGGCGACGGTTTATACGTGAACCGGCGGCCTCGAAGGCACACGGAACTTGTACCGGTCTGTGGAATCATTCTGACGAAAAGCTTCAAGTGCCGAGTCTGTTTATACACACACGACAAGACGGCATACAAGGAACAATTGGAAAAATTAAGAAGCAAGAACGTAAGAAGTTCGTAAGAAGTGCAGCGCAAGATAAGAGAGCTCGGAACACTTTCTTGATTTCCCTCCATGTGCTCCCTCGCGCCTGTTTCGGTGGGATATGGAGTCGCTCCTGCCTCGCGAATCACCAACGCGAGAGCGATTGTTGGCCGGGCAACTGGGTCGTCGAGTGCTTGGCCTTGGCCACCTCGGTGCGTTCTTCGCGGAAGGCAGTCTTCGTGGCCTTCTTCTCAGCACGGCGTGCTGCCTGCGCCGCTTTCGCTTCCGCCTTGCGCTGCCGCTTCTCTTCTTTGCTCTCATCTTTTGGACGCGCCGCGCCCGCATTGAAGACCTCAACGGCGCCCTCGGATCGTTCATCCTCCTCATTGCCACCCGCCTCCTCTGCTGTGTCGGCGAGCGCCTTGCGTCGTCGCTCCTCCTCAGCAGGGAGCATCAGCCCGACAGGCAGGCCCGTGCGCCGGTCGAGCTGAATACCCTCCTTGCCCTTTGCAGGCTTGCGGGCGCACCTCACGAGTGTCGGGTGGTTCTCCGTCGTCGAGTATGTCGAGAGGATGGTCTCCGCATCCCACTCGCGCTCCTTTCGATACCCCTCCTTGAGGGCCTCGAAGAAAGGATTCTCCTCGATCGAGTCGTCGTCCGAATCCGAAACCACATCCGGGGCCTCGACACCGTTGCCTAGCCGATCAATCGTGGACAAGCGCGCCGCCACCGACCCGGTGGCACCGTCCACCGCGTCCGAGGCGGCGCCTGCTGCATCAGCGCCGGCGTCGACGCTCGAGCCACTAGGCACCGGCTGGCGCTCGTGGGCCGGAAGCCGCGCCCATTCGCGTGAGGAGCCATCCCCGAGCACCTTGACATACTCCAACTTCTTGGTTCGCTGCTCATGCAGGTACTCGTCGAGCACCCCGTCAAAGGCCTCGAGCCCCGCCGGCCCCGCCAGCCGCGGGTCGTCTGGATCGAGCTCGCCGATCTCATCATCCGAGTACTCGTCCGCAAGGAGCTGCTCGAAGCGCGCGTCCAGCAACCGGCCATCGGCGCCCACGCGCCCACGAACACTCACTTTCTCCATGCGGCTGCCGAGCTCGCTTTCCTCATCGCCCTCGCCCTCTTCCTCGCTGTCGCTCGGAAAGAGCTCCTTGAACGGATTGACCTTCTTCGCGCCGCCTTTTGCGCCGCTGCTGCCGCCACGCGCTGCGCCACCGCGCGCCGAGTTGCCCGCCGCTGCCTTGGGCAGCGCCCCCTCGTCCTCCTCCTCTTCGCTGTCGCTGGGGAAGAGCTCCTTGAAGGGATTGATCCGCTTGGGGCCTAGCCCCACCACCGCCGCTCCGGCGCTCACTCCGGCGCTCGTCGCCGCTTGCTGCCGCACGGCTGCGGCCTCTGCCGCCTCCATCACACGCCGCATCGTGCCTTCATCGTCCTCCTCGCCTTCGTCGTCTTCCTCGTCCTCCCACTCCTCCTCCTCGTCCTCGTCCTCGTCGTCCTCGTCGTCCTCGTCGTCCTCGTCGTCCTCGTCGTCCTCGACGTCCTCGTCGTCCTCGTCGTCCTCGTCGTCCTCACCCTCCTCGCCCTCCTCGCCCTCCTCGCCCTCCGGCCGAACCGTCGCGCTGCCTTTCGGAAGCTGCTGCTGCCGCTTTGGCCGTCTGCGGCGGCTGGGCACAATCGGCAGGGCGGCCTTTATCACGAAATCGTCTTCGAGCTCATCTTCGTCCTCATTGGGTCGCTCAACGCCGTCGGCGCCCTCCCCACCCTCCTCCTCCTCCTCCTCGAGGATGCTAGCGTCTTTCGGCCCGTCGGTCTGCAGCAATGCCCAGAGCTCTTCACCCATCTCAGCACGGACGAGCGATTCTTCTTCTTCCTCGTCCAGCCCATTGCTCGCGCCGCCCACGGCGACGGCCAGCTCCTCGGCCGACGCGAATGCCTCGCTGACGCCCGCGACGTTGCGCAGCGTGATCGACGCGCGCGAGAGCCGCGAGAGCCGCGACGCAGACGAGCCAGCGACAGAGCGAGAGCCTCTTCCACCGGCCGAGGAGCCGCCACCGCTCGGGCCGAGCAGCTCGGTCCTAGGGATGAAAACACCGTCGCCCTTGATTGGTAGCAGATGCTGCCCGTAGTCGTAGTCGTCGTTGGGTGCAACCGCGAAGTCGGCAAAGTCTTCGGAGCGACGGCCGGGAGTGGGCCGTCCCGTGAGGGCCTCAAACCCGGCCAGATCCTGCTCCTCGAGCCAGGCGCGCGTGCTCTGACTCGCGCGGTCCGAGGTGCCTTTACGTTGACCAATCTCGGTCGGAAGAAGCACGCGCTGAGGCGCGTCGGGGTCCGCTGCGAGCGGGTCACGCTGCGAGCGGTGGACAATCTGGAAGTGTGCAGTCGACTCCGCCGTACGATCGATGAACTGCTTCTTCTTGCCCTGAGCGCACGACGAAAGGCACGACGGTGAGAGACACAGGAGGAAGCGAGGTGAGCGGCGCGGCTTTGGCTCGGTGGGCAAGCATTGAGCGCACCATCGCAGACTTGTGCTTGTGCTGGACGGAGGCGACTGGGCGACGTCACCACAGGATTGCAAATTTGCAATTCCGCAACTTGATTCCATGAAGTTGAGGATGAGGGAGAGCCGAGTCGTTCCTCCCTGGTCCCGGGCCAAAGGTGCACATACATGTTCACAATTAGTCAAGAAATGAACCGTGGGGCGAGCCGGGGCGTACAGTCCGTACACAAACCGCGAACGTTCCGTCGTGGCACCCAAGTGGCTCCTGGGTGGCTCGCAACATGCTCCTCAGTGTGGTCCTCACCACGCGCGTTCATGAGGCGGGCGAGCCCGTCGCATAGTAGTTCTGCGGGCAAGGGGTCGAGCGCAGTGTCAGCGGTGGGAGCTCGGCGCCAAGGACGTCGGAGCAGCGGCGACACGTACCAGTCCTGGCTTGAACGAGTACTCCGACTTGACTGCCTCGCGTTTGGCATCCTCCCACGCCTTTTCCAGTGACGCGCTCGGAGGCGGCAGCGGCTGGCCGTTGAGCAGCGCTTGCACCTGTAAGCCGAACGCACGAGGGAAAGCCATGGGCCAGTCACGTTCCGTGACCAAGCAGGTGGGGCTAGGAGGATGAAGATGGAAGGAGGGGTGCATAGGGCGGGTGCCACGCCGTACGGCGGCGGGGGGTCGCTGCCGCCAGCATCTGGCCGTGCGCACATCCGCATCCATCAGCTGTATCGGGAACTTGCGCGGGTAGCGGCGCCGAGGCTGCCCGCGATCGTCGACGAGGAACTTTTCGTAGTTGAAGACAAGGCGGTTGACACCCCACGGGTTGCTCAGCGTCGTGGTCATCCACGTGTACAGAGGCAGCGCGTTGCCGCCGAGGAGGTCGGTCTTGTCGAAGACGACTGCTGTCGGGTACTGGCCGAAACCGTACACCGACTTGTACTTGAGCCGCAGGGTGTTCGAGTCGTCGGCCTCGAACCACCCTTGGTCAGTGGGGAAGGCGAGCACGTGCAGCCCACGCTCGCTGTACCGCGAGACCATGTCGCCGATTGCTGGCATCTGATCGAGCGTCTCCGGGTCGTCGAACTTGACATTCACCAGCAGGTTCGCTCTGCCAAGGAAGGGTGTGATCTCGCGCGGCTCGCCGCGAAAGGGCACGTCAAAATCGAATGCCGAGATTGCAGGTGGCGCGGGCGGGGCGGGCGGCGGCAGCACTTCGGGTGCCACGGCAGATGCGTCGTAAGCCTCACTGGCGGCGGCGGCCGCGCTATCTTCCGCAAGCACCGCACTGCGCCAGAGTCCAGTGCCTGCTACGGCTGCCGCTCGCGCAAGTGCAACGCGCCGCGTTGCGAGTGAGGAGACCGGATCGTGACCGGCCGTCGTCGCCACACCCACGAAAATAAGGACGGCGAATCGCATAGTGTGAGAATCTCGCAAGACGTGGACGTGAAATCTTGCCCAATCAAGTGTGTCGCAAAGTTACATGTAGCTCAAATGTCCACGAACCAACACATGTTTGCCCGTGACTTTTCGAATTCGCGCGCTAACGGGCGCGAGTCACGTCGCTCGTCGGGACCGCCAGCCGAAAGAATGCCCGGAGGGAAGGGAGGTCGGAAGAAGCAAGTGGGCAGACAGTTCTCCGCGAAGCGTCTTAATGCCGCGGCGGCCTCCACCAGCAGCGCCGAGCGCTCTGCGAAGCGGATCGCGGCTGCGGTCGCGGCGGAGGTGAAAACGAGCTCAGAAGAGCCGCGCGCCATGGAGGTTGACGCGGCGACGACATCTGCCATGAAGCGCGACATCGCCTCGCGCGCTGGTGGGCCGCGACAGACGCCAGCTGGCGCTGCGGTACTCTACCTCGGCCACATTCCACATGGCTTCTATGAGGAGCAGATGAAGGGCTTTTTCTCACAGTTCGGCATAGTGACACGCTTGCGGCTTGCGCGCAATAAGAAGACGGGTCGCTCGAAGCACTATGCGTTCATCGAGTTCAAGCACGCCGAGGTGGCCGAGGTGGTCGCCAAGGCGATGAACGGCTACTTGCTCTTCTCCAAGATCCTCGTGGCCAAGGTCATTGCTCCCGAAGCGGTGCACTCGGAGACGTTCAAGGATGCCAACCGGAAATGGCGCGCCGTGGACCGAGTGCTGATTGTGCGTAAGGAGCACAACCGCGCGCGCACGGAGGAGGAAGCGGCCAGGCGCGAGGCCAAGCTCCTTCGCGCGGAGTCAGCCAAGCGCCGTAAGCTCGCCGCCGCGGGAATTGAGTACGAGTTTGGCGGATACGCCCAGGCAGCCGCCGAGGGAGGCAAGCGCAAGCGCGGCGTGATCACGACGGCAGCGGTGCCAAAGCCTACGACGGTGGCGGTACTCGACGCGAGCAGGGACGAGGCGTCAAAGCCAGATGCGGCCACTGCGGTGCCAAGAGCTGAGGATGCAGCTTCGAGCCAGCCCGCACGCAAGAAGCACAAGACGGCGGGTTCGGCGGCGAAGGCGGTGGCTGCCGAGGCGGCCACCGCGGCCGAGACGAAAACTCCTCTGGCGCAGTCAGCAGCAGGGGTCCAGGTAGCTCCTATGAGAAAGGCCAAGGGAGATTCGACAGCCGAAGCAGCGCCTGCCGACCCCCCTCCCGCGACTTCAAATGCCAAGGCGGCTCGCAAGCGCAAGGCCGAAGCGGTGGCCGAGGCGGCGGCAGCTGAGGCGGTGGCGACAGAGGCGACAAAGGCGGCAGCGACAAAGGCCGCAGCGACAAAGGCCGCAGCTACAAAGGCGTCCGCGGCCGAGAAGGCGGCCGACAAATCGACGGCAGTCTCCAAGAGTAAGGCCAAGGTGGAGGTGGCGAGTGAAGGTGACACCGCGAAACCGAAGAAGAAGCGCTTGTAGATGGAGGTTTGAGAGGCATGCGTCGGCGGTGGCCTGAGCACTGCTGCCCAGAGCGGCACAGAGAGGACGCGGCTGCCCAGCGCGCGCTCCGCGGCCCCTCGGATGCGTCAACGCACAGGAACGCAGCCGCGGGGATTTCTCAACTGAGTTACTCCGCACACGTCGTGTCGTATCTCGAGTGCTCGGTTTCCGGGCACGCCGCGGCGTGCGCGACGGCCGACGCACTCGGGGAGTAGGCGCCATCTTTTTCTCTGTTCTTTTCTTCGGTTTACAAACGGCCCCTAAATACAGGCATAAAGGTAACCCCGCGCGCGCCGCCGGCGGGTCCGACCGTTTGTTCCGTTTCCGTTAGTCGACCCGCGGTCGATCGCCCCCCCGGGCTTCCGCTGGCGGCGGGCCGGCCCGGGAGATCCGAATTCCGATCGTATCGGCGGCACATCGGTGGTCCCCCGCGGCCGGCGTATCCACGCCAGGGCGGCGCGTACCCGTACAACCGCGTATCGCGCCGCATGCGGGCACAACAGCCATGCGACGGTTCGCGTGCCGGTTCGTGATGTGCGGGAAGCCCGCGGACCGGGTGGCGCGGTCGCGGTCGGGCCGACACGAACACACGCGAACTCACGCGAACTCGCATAAAGGTAACGCCCCGAGGCGGCGGCGGAGACGCCGGGCGTACGAGCGTTTCGTCTCCGCAACTCCGCGCGGCCACCGCGCTCGGGCCGACACGAACACACCGCGCCGCGGCCGGGCTGGTCAACCGCGACGTCTCGGGACCTGACTTGCCCATGCCCGACCACCCATCTACTCTCGGTTCCTCGCGCCCCTCAAGGCAGGCGCAGCACGGGCTCGGCGGCTGCACCTCGAGTGCCTCCCTCCCAGCGGTGCTCGGCTCCTCTCCTCCCGGGGCTAGTTTCTAGAGATCAATCGAGATCAATCGGCTCGTTGGCGGCGCGGCCGATGGCCACTATGCCGGCGATGATGAGTCCTGCGCAGATGAGCACGAGCATGTCCCGCCAACGGCGGTGCTTGGCAGGGCGGGCAAAGAGTGCCACGCGCACGTCCGCAACGTCATCTATCGCCGCCGTGATCGAGCTCGTCGCCACGGAGCCTGCGCTGCCTTCCTCGATGGTATTCGGCTTAAATTTGGCGGAGAGTTTAAAGTTGGGCGGTTGCGTGGTACGCGCCCAGCCGTCGACCCAGCCGCGGTGAAAATGTGAGTAGCGGTTGTGCAGCGGCTCGGCGCGAAACTGCGGGCTGGCGCGATACGCAGCAATGGCGGGGAGTGCGTCGAACCGTTTGAGGAAGGCTCGGAGTGATGCAAACTGGGAGCCATCGAGGCAGCCGGGTTCCAAGATGAGCGACTGCGCGAGGAGCTCGCCAAGCACGAAATCGGCGACGCACGGTGTGCGCGTGCCGACGATCCACTCACGGGGCCCGCTGCTGCTGCCCTCGCCCTCAAGCACGGCCGCCCACCGCGCAAGCGCGAGCGGAAGCTTTTCCGCGACGAATGTGGCGCGGCGCAGCTCATACCTCTGCGAGGTGGGCACGCACTGCTCCTCGCCTACAGCGTGCACGTTCGGCTCGACGTTGGGCGAGTTCGGCATATTGCAGTACGTGACCTCATAAAATGAGTCTTCCCATTCCCGTAGGCCCTCGAGGACCATGCGTGCGATCGCCCGCTCTGCCGCGGTCTCGCCTGCGAGGCCGTGCGTCTCGGCAAGATGCCACAGGATCGCTTGCTCGTGCGAAAGGCGCAGCCCTGTCTCTGGTTCGATCCAGTATGGAAGGCAAGGAAGGAAAAGGCCAAGCGTAGCCTTGTCCTCAAGCCACGCTCCCTCATGATATGTAGGTGGTGGTCCCAGCTCGTAGCGCTTCTCCTCGTATCTCACGTTGGCGTGCACGAGCAGGAGCCGAATCGATTCAGAGTGGGCGCGCATGTCATAGCAGCCAAGCTGCGGGTATTCCGACATTCTTCTGTGGAATCTCCAACTCTCCACTCAGAATTCCGCGAACCCGCGATCTGCAGTCCTCGAAGCCCTCGTTCCTTCTCAATATGAGTAACATGGAGTAATGAGTATGGAGGCGCCCACGCCGAGCGTGAGACGCGCAGGTTCAGATCGAAAAATCACGCGCACCGATTCGATTATTTTTGAAAAACACTCGCGTTCCCACCAACCGAACGCTGAAGAACAGCACGGGCACTCGCCGCCCACTCCCCCTCCCACCACCCGAACGCTGACAGCACGGGCATCCAAGGACCGCAATGCATTAAATCACCCCACTGCTGAACATTCTTGAGGGCCAATGGGATCCATTTGCCGTACTCGAGCGCACGCCGGCTCAAGGGTTCGTCACCCTCGAGCCGGAGGACGTCACGGCGCAGCGATGCCTGCATCGATCTCGCACCACTCGAGTTCGCGTTGATCGTGCTCTCACTCACCCAGAGTTGCAAGGCGCCTCGCTCGCGCAGAGCCGACTGCGCCCATCGCACGACCAGCGGATTCACGTGGGACCACAACAGCAGATGCCAGCAGCGCAGAGCCCTCGTTCGAGCGTCGCTGCTCGAAACATTGTGCATCCAAGCTGGAGAAGTGGCGCCACGTCCTGCATGAGGGGCGTCGAGCTCCAAAGGGCCGACCACGCGCAAGCACGTTCGATCTCCGTTGCACAGATACGCCGCCGCACCCGCCTGTGTTGGGCCGCTGTAGCCCAGCGCTGAGGCGACGCGCCGCAACTCGGCGGCGCGATTGCCCACGTGCTCGAAGGGCACCGCGGCCATGTCCATCGGCATGCGAAGCACATGAATGTAGTGCATGCAGGGGAAGACCTTGCGTATCGAGAAAAGCGAGTACATGACGTTGCTCGGGTGCTTCCAAGACCAGCCCCAGCGCCGTCGATTACGCGCTGGCAGCCTCAAAAGTACATTCTGCGCCTCGCGCGCCTTGCAGTGATGTATGAGCTCGGTCAGGTTGTGCCATTCGGCTGTTGGGATGCGAACGCTCGCAAAAGCTTCCAGATCGTCGATACGATCTTCGTAACAAGAAGTCATGCAGGATGTGTCGCCGGCGTCGTTGTTTGGCGGGCAAATCTTTGGGTCGCTCCCAAGCACATGGACGCCATGGCCGCCAAGCAGCTCGACCACTCCCCGAGTGCCACTGCCTCCAGTGCCCCCAATCACCACCGGCGAATGCCACCATTCGCAGCGGCCCTCGTCGAACTCGGGTAGCTGGGGCACCGACATTGCTTCAGGGCCCTTGGAGGCCAGCAGGGGCACAGCCAAGGCTAGAGCAGGGCGGGTGTGGGCCATCGTCATTATTATCCCCCCTCGTACAGGCGCGGCCTCTCAGCGTTGAACGCAGGGTCGTTAGGAATCCTAGTACTGTACACAGCTGTACAGCTCCTGAGTCTATGAATATGGGTCGACGTGGAGAGACGCACTTGAGGTTGACACGCGCCGTTATGAGCATGAATTTGTTAGCATAACGGCATGCTTCGTAACGAACGGGGGCCGCCTTTCGCCCCGCGGAATCGCGGTCTAGCGGTGGCGCGCGCGCACAGGCATAGCACAGGCATAGCATAGGCACACGCTAGGCACAAACTCGTGGCCATACCGCGCGCACGCAGCGAGGCGCCGCCACAGGTCGTGCAACAGGTCCGGTGACGGTCGCGCTGTGACGGGACTGGAGAAACAACGGCACGGA
>Ga0209550_10005155_pt1 | contig 12277 bp, 7 predicted proteins | sample LauGreSuBDMM15SN_2_FD_187567 | JGI IMG/M metagenome (GOLD analysis project Ga0209550, IMG submission 187567) | Freshwater lake microbial communities from Lake Michigan, USA - Su13.BD.MM15.SN (SPAdes) (version 5) | ecosystem: Environmental > Aquatic > Freshwater > Lake | place: Lake Michigan, USA... | reverse complement strand
AGACGAAAGGTAGGAACGCATATAGTTCTGACGTGCCAAAACGAGATACCAAAAAAGGAGTTGATCTCTCTCTAATTCGTGAAGCGATGTAATCTGATGCTGCTTGCCCAGTTAAGTTGGGCAATATTCGAGCTTTTTGCCTCCATGGACCATCCATAAAATAATGAATCCGTTCTATTAATTTAGTCATAATACATTTAAGTGTGAACCTTAGAATTTCAATGTAGATCGGACAATGAAAACTACATTACATTACGTTCGATAACCATGCAATTTTTGTATAGGCACCCTCAGACAAATTAACTTTCAGTTCTTGACTTCATAAGCTTACGTATTCTGTCGCGTAATCGAAGATTGAGTTTTTTTCGAAGAATAAAAAATCGAATACTTAGAAAATCCCATAAGCTATCCCATAACGTTATACAAGCCTTAAATAAAAAGGGTAGGTCAGTATTATCTATTCTATGAGGGCGACCTTCAAACAAAGGGTCTTGGATGCACTGATGCCTAACCCGTCCCCCAAAAATAAAACATATCTCAAATAAGTTTGGCATTAAGTCTCTGATACTAGCCAAGCCATCACGCTTATCGGTACAACGTATCATCCGTTGCCGCTTAGAAATTTTCATAGTTGCTTCTGAGCCATAATCAAACCACCACTTGTGACCATACCTTCCATGTAAATAGTTGCCCTTTTTTATTATGGGATCGCTGGAAAATAGGTTATCCTCAAACTTGGTCGGCACTATAACTATTCCATACTTTCCGATACGACTTATTTCCTCTAAAATTAGCCAAGGCAAATCAAGGTGTTCGAGAACGTGTGAGCAATAAACTAAATCAAAAAACTTATCTGGAAATGGCAACTTAGGTGTTAAATTCAAATCTTGTTCAATAAAAATTACTTGTTGACTTAAGTTAGAGGGAACCTTGTAATCCAAACAGTGTGTAGCAATTGAGAGTACATTATCCGAACAACCCAAGTCAAGGATGCGCTTTTGAGAGTGATTTAGTTCAGATAGTAGCTTATTTATATCTGGCCTTGTAGTTAGAAATTGAAATTCTTGGCCCTCTGCCAATTCTGGTAGAAACATTTTTTTCTCCGGCGTTTATTTTTTTGACCTTGAAAAATTCATTTTCAAGCGGTTATTGGGTTTAGTTTTATGGGGTTTGTCTGGAATTTGGCTACAATTTTCTTCACATTTATAAATAAGGGAGCATCTGAAAAATGGCCCGATTTAAATTGGAAGAATGAAATTGATTCAGAAGGGTTCGTTTTGCTCGGATGGTTGGGCTGTTAATCGTGCTACTAGAAACCCATTATGGTACTAATTTTCACCACAAATCAAGTTGTTATAGTATTTGCGAGTATTTAAATGGAATTCCAATTGTTAAAAATTAATTTGTGCGACAGGGCAACGCAAGTTAATTTCAACCCCTGACGAATAGAGTGCGTAGGATCATACGCGAGCCTCTCTCTAGCCTTTTTAATACTGGCCAAACTGTGCCGAACGTCCGCTGCACGAAACTCTCTAAAAACAGCTTGAGTATCCTTCAAATGCGGGCAATCAGCCCTCAAGTTTTGCTTGATAAGCTCATATAACTCGGTAAGGGAAGTTCTGTCGCCCACCGCAATGTTATATACGTGGTTAACGGCTTCTGCGTTTTGTGTACTAGAAGCTAATAGGTTAGCTTGAACTACGTTTGCAACATAGCAAAAGTCTCTACTAGTGTTTCCATCACCATTGATGTATACAGGCTCGCCCTTAATCATACTTGCAATCCATTTGGGGATGACTGCAGCATAGGCACCTTCTGGATCTTGGCGAGGACCAAACACATTAAAGTAGCGCAGACCAATGCTTTGAAGCCCATAGGTTTTGCTGAACACATCTGCATAGAGTTCGTTTACGTATTTTGTAACAGCATAGGGGCTTAAAGGCTTACCAATTTGTTCTTCCACTTTGGGAAGTCCTGGATGATCGCCATAGGTGCTACTACTGGCAGCATAAACAAACCGCTTAACATTAGCATTCCTCGCAGCAACCAGCATGTTCAGAAAGCCAGAGACGTTACTAGCATTAGTCGCAATCGGGTCTTCAACGCTTCGGGGTACGCTGCCTAATGCAGCTTGGTGCAGCACATAATCAACATCGATACATGCTGCTTGACATTCAGCAAGGTTGCAGATGTCGGCTTTAGTGAAGAAAAAATTTTGCCACTGAACAGGTGAGACCAAACTTTGAACTTCATCGAGATTGCGCTGATGCCCGGTTGAAAAGTTGTCTAGGCCCACAACTTTTTGGTTAAGTTTGAGCAAGGCCTCTAGTAAATTACTACCAATAAAGCCAGCAACGCCAGTAATAAGCCATGTTTGTGGCTTACTTTGCAGTTGCTCCTTCAATAATTCGTAGGCGCTCATAACCTTAAATCGCTAGCATTGGCTGGAAGTATGTACTTCAAGTCATAAAGCACATGCTCAGACTTTCCTAATGCGCGAATTGCTTTCTCGCCCATCTCTATAAATTGATGATGTGCCACTGCAATCAGAATCGCATCGTAGGTACCAGCATCTGGAAAATTTACTAATCGAATGCCGTATTCGTGATTGGCTTGAGATGGATCTGCCCATGGGTCAAACACATCAGTTTTGACATTGTATTCTTTGAGTTCTTCAATGATGTCAACAACTCGAGTATTGCGAAGATCAGTACAATTTTCCTTGAATGTCAGACCCATGACGAGTACCCGAGCTTCTGTAATTTGGATGTGCCGGTTAGCCATGGCCTTGACAAGTTGCATGACCACATAAGCACCCATGTTGTCATTAATCCGGCGGCCAGCCAAGATAATTTCAGGATGGTAGCCAATTGACTCTGCTTTGTGCGTCAAATAATAAGGATCTACACCGATACAATGACCTCCTACCAATCCCGGCCTAAATGGTAAAAAATTCCATTTAGTACCTGCGGCTTTCAGCACATCTTCAGTGTCGATACCCATTTTATTGAAGATCAAAGCAAGCTCATTGATAAGTGCAATGTTGACATCGCGCTGTGTATTTTCAATCACCTTAGCGGCTTCTGCCACCTTAATGCTGCTTGCTTTGTGTGTGCCTGCAGTGATAATTTCATTGTAAAGTGCGTCCACTAAATCAGCGATTTCTGGCGTAGAGCCAGAAGTGACCTTTTTGATGGAAGATAGTCTGTGCTCTTTGTCTCCTGGGTTTATACGCTCAGGGCTATAACCGCAATAAAAATCTTGATTGAATTTTAGACCACTGAATTTTTCAAGAACAGGCACACAGTCATCTTCTGTGCATCCAGGATATACAGTCGATTCATAAATTACGATGTCACCAGCTTTTAGCACTCTGCCAACTGTTTCACTTGCCTTGATAAGTGGCCCCAGATCGGGTCTTTTATACTGGTCAATAGGGGTAGGAACAGTAACGATAAAGCAATCGCATTCTTTGAGTTCATCAGGATTGTTACTGAAGTTCAATTGCTTGGCAGCCATCAACTCCTCAGGCTCCGTCTCAAGAGTGGCGTCATGACCAGTTTTTAATTGATCGATACGTTGTTGGTTAATATCAAAACCAAGGACGGCACGTCTTTTCCCAAACTCAACAGCTAGAGGAAGGCCAACATATCCTAGGCCGATGATGGCCAGTTTAAGGTCGGACAAATTTTTGAGGTTGATCATGTATAAATTGGCTTTTTGCCTTCTAAGATACGAGCTAAATTCTTTGATTTTAGTTTTGCCGAAGTTTTTTAAAGTAAGCTTTTCGGTCGACATTTAAAAGTGAATCATCTCAGTCGCATTAATGAAGGTGCGTTGAAACGAACAAGTCGTACATAAAGCCAAATGTACATCAACACATAGCTCAACATTAAGACCAACTGCATCACAGTGTTGTTTAAGAAAATACACGCCAGGATTGCGAACAATGCACCCGGTGACCAAAAGTAAATCGCCACCCTGGCATTGAGCGCATTTTTTTCGACTGCACTGTAATTCTTTGCAGGGTTAAAAACTAGCCTTCTGTATACCAGCGTATGGAGGTGAAGCGCATCCGGATGATTAATAGGATGATTACTAACAACTTTGCGACGATACATGGAATACAGCGTTTCAATTAAGGGTAATAGTGCTGCTACCACTGGCGCCATTGGTGAGACATTAGGATTTCGCAATACCAACAAAATGCCTAGCTCCACAAGCCAAAAACCAACAAGATATGCGCCCGCATCACCCAAAAATACTGCACCTCTTGGCCAATTGAAAACAAAAAACCCTAGAACTACTGCAATGCTAAAGAGACTCATTTGCAAAACCAATGAGTCATCTACTCGCCAAGCCATGTAGGCTAGAGCGCTCAAAGCAATGATGACCAACCCGCATGCTAATCCATGAAACCCATCTACAATATTTACGGAATGCGTAAATCCAGCCACCACCAATAACGTGACACAAAGGGAGGCTCCTGGTATGTCGAGTAATGAGTCGATAGGCCAAACATCAGTTCTAGTCACACTTACACCCAGAACACTAAAAAGCCACGCTGCAGAGAGCGTTGCCATAATAAGACGCAGTGTTGGCCCAACCCTGTGTGTCAAATCTTCTACCAAACCTGCCAGCCAAACAGGCATTGAGGTTAATAAAAACCAAAATGAAACATTTTGAAACTCTGATACCGAGCCGGTATTGCTGACATAAAAGGGATGAAGCAAAGATACTGGAAATACAGATACACAAAATCCTAAGCAAATAGCAATACCACCCAATCTAGAGGTGGGGTTGACATGAAACTTTTGAACGCCTTCAGACTTATCATGACCAAAATTCAAAACTTGACTTAACATTAAAACTAGCCAAGTAGCGACCAAAGAGACAAAAAAGCCCATCAGCACGCTAAACAGTTGGAGATGCTTAAAGGTTTCAGGTAAATTCAGACTAGGCATGAATAAATAGCCATCTTTTGCTTAAGTAGCTTTATGCAAAACCCCAAGCACGCTTGAGTTGACTAAATCGTTGATGTCCCTCAGGCGTTGAATTGACCTGTCTCATGAAGGCGCGCAATGCGGCCAATATAAAACCTATGATGAATCCTGTGACGGTATAAGCTAAGACAAGTTTTTTGCGCTCTGGTTTAGACCTCATCTCAGGCGGCTTTGCCTCGTCCACCACTTGTATTGCAGGGCCTTCTTTTGCTTCATCAACCTTGGCAAGTTCCAGTTGCTTGACAAATCCGTCTAACAATGATTCTTGAATTTTGAGCGTGTTGTAGGCTTGTGTGGCTTTTTGAATGAAATTACCGCTAGCAACATCTCCAGCTTTTCCATTATTTTTTGGCTCGTTGGAATTGGGCTCAAATTTATTGAGTTCATACCTAGCCATTTGAGACCTCAGCGCAGAAATTTCTACTGCTAATTTCTTGAGCTCTGGGTTTTGTTGAGTAACAAAACGGCTAAGCACTTGAAGCTGCAATTCTTTTGCAGCAATTTGACCAGGTAGTGTGCCAGCTTCTGCCAGCAGCGACGCCACCTCTAAACCCGAGCTCTTTTGTGCGACTTTAAACTCTAATTCAAGTTGAGGAATTTTCGCTTGAGTCTTCAATATTTGTTGCTCATAGTAAGCCCTTCTCTGCTGCGCTTCAGTAACAGCCAGGCGGCTCAAAATGACATACAACTCCTTGACCTGTGCGTTGGCCAGTTGCGCAGCAAAGTCGGGATCTTTGTCTTGCGCCTCAATTAACAGAAGTCCAGATTTTTTATCAGCCAAAATAATCGTATTGTTGGTCAACGCAATCCTTGCATCCTCCATCGTTCTAGAACCATAGCGCTCCTTCAGTTTTAACTGCTCGATCAATGAATTCTGAATAGATTGACTACGCATCAATGCGATGTACATTTCGTCTGAGCTTTTAATGCCTGTAGCAATGTTTGAAAGTGCGCCTAAACCACCTAGGCCCGACAAGCTGCCCAAGCTAGCCAAACCCCCGCCACCAGACTGCTGCGAGGGCATGATGCTGGTTCTAGACACATATGTTGCAGGCGTGATCAAGCTCACCACAACACCCGTAATTGCCGCCAAGAAAGTCACAACAATTAGAGTCCACTTTTCTTGACCCAAGGCAATTAGAAGATCCAGCAAATTGATATCCGGTTCGGTATTTTCTTGAACGTGATCACTCATAAATTTATCTTGATTTCACACTCATCGACGCAAGGTCTTTATGGCCGCTGCGCCTAAGCCCAGCTGGTAGAGCACTTGCGTAAAGTCTTTGGCTGTGCGCACTGATTGGCTCCAAGCGGATTCACGGTCGAACTTTTCGGGCAAGAAGATGGTGTCACCAGGCAGCACTTGCGCGCTCAAGGCGTCGTTGCTCCAGAAACCTTGGCTGGTGATAGCGCTGCCATTGGCGCGAACCAAAATTGCACCATTCAAGTCGGCAGATGAGCCAACACCCGACATGGCCAGGTAGTCTTTGACAGTGAGCCCTGCACGGTACAAAAGTGCTGATTCGGTGTTGACTGAACCAAAGACCTGAATGAAGTCGGGTTTAGGGGGAATTTGAATTCGATCCCCGTTTTCCAGTCTAATGGCAGGTATGTCTTGCACAAGGTTCGCATTCGCTGGGATGCCCAAAGAAATACGCCCCTCAGGCTTGAGCATTCTGAAACGGTCAAGCGATTGCTTTTGTGCTTGTTGAACAGACTGAATTTTGGCTTGCAGTGCGGCAAAATCTGAACTTGCGCCGCCACTTTGCATGAGTTGGGCTACTACGGCTGCGGACTCAGACTCCATGCGCCTGAGCAATTTGTCCATGTTGATTTTTTGGGTCTTTTTGACTTCTTCTCTGTAGAGGCTGGTGGCAAACAAATACGCATCAGAGGTGCTTCCGCCCGCTTTTTGAACCATGGTTTGCAAATTATCACCAGGGCCAACGGGGTAAATGCCAGGGCTTTTGACTTCACCCTCAATGCGAACAAACACTTGACGCAAAGCAGTGGGAACCTGAATGTCTTTGTGAGAGAAGACAGTGATCACGTCTCCTGCTTGAAGTTCCAGGTCGCCTTCTGACTTAGGACTGGCCAAAATTTTGCCCAAGTTAAAGGGCAACAAACTGAGCTTCAAAGTCTCTCTTGAAAAACGCTCGATGACGGCGTAGTCAAGGTTGACTCCTTCGTTGAATTGGCCAATGCGGTCTGCCAAAGAGTCCTCAGCCAACACAGGTTTCCCAAGCTGTGCAGTGGTGATGTCTCGTTGTGTCATTTCACCCAAAGGCCTTAAGGGCTCTGCTACTTTGGGTGTGTTTGTTTCCACAGGCTTGCCAAACTCAGCGAAGCTGCTTTGGTTGATTTGAGGTTTTTCATCTTCTTTGTTTTTTTTCTCTAACAACACCCGATCAACCGCAAGATCAGATGGGACCCGCGCCCTGCCCCTGGCTGTGCGCTCTTGTTCGAAATTGTCAAACAGCACTTCGTTTTGTTTTCTGACGGTATCGGGGTTAATGAGCAGAGATTTTTTGCTGATGACGTCTGATACGCGCATGCCTTGGCGCCAAGCCATGCGGGTGGGTAGGGCTACGGCGCCGCGCAGTGTGACGGCGTTGGCTAATTCGGGCACTATGGCGGCCACGGTTAGCACGTCACCATTTTTAACTTGGGTTTGCAGCCCGGCACCCGCCAGGCTTAGGTCTTGAATACTTCTAGGTTGGTCAGAGCCCGGCAGAATTCTATCTAGGGTAGCCCGTCGAGGGTCGGCCGTGACGGGCAAGCCGCCTGCAAGGGAGATATATTCCGCCAAGGTGTCTTTGTCACCCTTCACTTCAAAAACGGCCTGCGTGTTGAGCTTTCCAAGGAGGGCCAAGTAGCCAGCGGCCTTGGGAAAGAAAAGCACGTCGCCGTCTTGAAGCTTAACATCACTTGATTTATCGCCATTGCCCAGAAAATTGTAGAGGTCAAACTCTGCAACCGTTTGACCTTGTCTTTTGAGCTGCAACCTGCGCAATGAACCGCTGGCACTAGGACCACCGCTGGCAAACAATGCCGATGTAAGCGTGGACTGACCAGTCAGTGAGTAACTGCCGGGGTTACGAGCCTGCCCCACAACGAACACCGTAATTTTGCGAAGCTTTCCAAGCGACACACTCACTTCAATGTCTTTGTAAAACTTAGAAAAGAATGCCTTCACAACGGCATCCATCTGGCCAGCTTTAACGCCAGCCAATTTCAAAGTGCCCAGTTTTGGAAAGGAAATTGAGCCTTGCCTATCAATGGATACGGTAGCCTCTGCGCTGGTAGAGCCCCAAACACGAATGAGCAGTTGGTCACCTGCGCCAAGCGCGTAGTCGTCTGATACTGGGGAACGAGAAAACTGGCCGTTGTTGTTGTTAAGGTTTTCAAAAAATTCTGCGCCATACAAAGGCAGGGCTTGGCCAGTTGTTTGCAGAACGTACTTTTGAAATTCATTGGGTAAGAGTGGCGCTGGCTTCTTTTGCTTTTTGTCATCTTGGGCAATTTCAGCCTCGTCTTGTGAGTTGCCTGCTGGCACTGTGATGGCCATCAAACCTGGCAAACCGAGGCCACCACCAAGAGAGGCGCCTGCAGCGCCCCCCTGCAAACCAGCGGCGCCTTTTAGGGCGCTTAAATCGGCAGCAGTAATGCCCTGGGCACCGGCAACAGAAACGATGGATACGCCACAAAAAATCAGCACCCAACGGAGCAAAACAAGCCTTATGTGCTGCAATACCTGTAGCAGTTTAGGATGCAATATTTTCATACCAGAAATCATGATTCAAGAATTGATTCGCCAATTGATCAATTAAGAATTATCGCACTTTAGACGGGCCTAAGGCCTATCAATCTGCACTTAAATCATAGAAAGCTGACTTTGCTCGAACCAAGCTGGACTCTAGGTAACGCGTATTGTTCCTGTCTCGATTGAAGGTTTGAACCAGGGTATCGCCTATTCTTGGCACCTCACCGTATCCGCCTGTCAGCAAGTTTTCTCTATCAAACACGCGGCTCTCTAAGGCGTAAGTCCACTGGTTAGTACCTCGCAATGCAAAATGCTGCATGCCTTTGTTCACCCTTTGGGTTATTGGTATGCTGAACTGAAGCCCCGCAAAAGACACAAGAGGCGCAGTCTCCGTCATACGTGTTCTTCTCAGGTAAATGTTCAAAGCTGTGTCGCCATGCCAAAACTTTTGACCAATGCTCCAGCCTTTATCGCCACCCCAATATTTGCCGGTGGTAAACTCTGTCAATGTGGACATGCGGTCATCATGGGCATACCGGTAGGTGGCCAATTCATAGTTTTTGGTATTGTTAGCGGGTAGGGTATCGTTTTTGAAACTCCCTACCGCTAAGCCCAACCTGTGGCGACCGTTGTCAGATTGGGTGCTTGTCTCCAGTTGATGGCCATCCCAGGTCGTGTAGGCTGTGCCTAAACTCAACCTTGCCTGGGTATTAATTGAAGGCACATTAACAAGTTGGTGAATGAGGGTTCGGCTTGTAGCCGGCTTTAATCTGCTAGCGTAAAACACGCCCCCCTGCTCAAAGCCCCGGGTGCCAATGCCAAGCGGCTTAACTTGGTTGGTTTCTATTGTGGCGCCCGTCCAAAGTGGCAGGACCACATTGATGTTGACGCCACCATCCATGTCAAATGAGCCATATTCTGTGCCTATGGATGACACTAAAGTTGGGCTTATCACCAACTCGGGCCGGAAAGTCCAGTTTGCAAGACCTAACAATTGACTGAAATTTTTTTCACCTAAGCTCGCATTGTTGCCAGCCCTTTGCAGTCCAGATCGTATAGATAAACTACCGCACACATCTCCTGTTTCTAACCAACGCTTAATGCAAGGTGCATCGCCCGTGACAACTGCCTGTGAAATGCCACGAGAAGTTACGTTTAACTCAAATGTTTGACCATTGACGTTGCCATGCGTTGCTGCCAAAACACCGAGCGCTACTCCTACGGCATCTAACGTGTTCCAAGCGTAAGCCGTGTTCTCAATTTCAACCTCAAGCTGCTTTTGATTTTTGGAAATTCGTGGTTTGTAGAACCCATTCATTTGCAGCTGTCTAAACAAGTCTTCAGGCCGTAAATTTGCAACAGACCTGTTGCTCTGTTCCTTACTTGACGCATTTTGTTTACGATCTTTTTTGCGGCTAACTGTGCCATCAAGTGACATGGAAACACCAACACCCACCCACTGCTTTTCTGTCACTGGCGCATCAGTCAATCGTTGGTTTAGCGTGATGTAACCACTGAATTGCGTATAAGGAATATCAGACTTCAAGGACGCCACCGCCCAGTTGTTTGAGCCAACTTTTTGAACATTTAGATCTAGCCACTTTGCAGGCCGATAATTTAAACCACCAAATGTGCCATTCAGCAAAGCGTTATTGGCCATGCCTTTAGCTTGGCCAATTGATATTTCAAAAGGCCCCATTTCTTTAGAAGCCACAGCATAGTAAGACTTGAAATAGGATGCTGCGCCACCTACATCAGTGACGCCCAAAGCTATGTGTGCATTATTTTGCTTCAACCACTCTAATGGCAGAGACCATTTTAAAGAGGCTGAAAAGTCTCGAATCGTATTTGCTGGGCAGGCGCCTGCCTGAAACATGTTACACCTTTGGTCGTTGGTTGCCAAACGGCCTACCAACTCTAGGCCGTCGTAAAGTCCAAAACCGATTTGGGTGTTATAGCCTTTTGTGTTGGCCGCACCTGGGAGAGTTTGGTCAAAAGACACTATTGCTGTGCCAGAAGAAATTACAGTGGCTAATGGAACCACGCCTGTGCCACTAAAACCATTGGGTGAGACCACTTGTGAAACAGAAATTACAGGAGTCAGGAGCAAAAGTATAAATATTTTTTTAATAACCATTGTTAAGTTTGTGCTTCTATACATGTTCATTTTGAGAGGTTACTGTTTTAAATTTTGTCGGCAAATTCAAGTTCGAATTTCAACGCGTTTTAAAGATTTATAGAGCATGGCTGAGGATTTTTGAATCTTGTCTTTTCCTAGGTCTGATTTTTTTGTTTTGAATCATTGTAATTTCAGAACCATCTACGGTTTTCAACTATCTATTCTTGGGTTAATTTTGACCCGATAAACTTAAAGTTATTGTTCGAGCCAAGCTTCCAACTCGCAAAGATATTGTTGGCAAAGTAGTTTGCGCGATCAAGCGTTTCGAGAATTTTTCAATTTTTCGTAAAATAATTAAAATTTGTACTATTCATTTTGTAATAAAAAAGCCCCCAAAAGGGGGCTTTTTTTAGACAGATCGATTGATCTTATTAGGCACCAAAGGCTGTAAGACCTGTATAAGTAGTTGTAGAAGTTTCTGTATCTTCTGTAGGCGCTGCAGTTGGCAAAGTAACACCGGTTAACTTAATAACAATGTTGCCAGCAGCTGTAGCGGCGTAGGATCCAGTTCCAATATACATGTATGTACTACCAGTATCTGCAAAGAACACACCGGCACCTTGCGCATCACTCACAGCTGTTTCAATCAGCGCAATTTTTTCATAAATTGAGTCATAAGAAGCAGCCGTACCTGAAAATGTAGCAACGCCTAAGGCACTAATCGTTACTGTAGCAGCACCATCTGTAGCTGTTTCAGATCCAGTTCGGCTTGTATCGATAGCACTGCCACCGTAGACAATGTAGTCAGCTGATTTGAAATCAGTAATAGTGTTGATACCTGTGTATAACGATTCACCATTATCAAAATTGAAGAAATCGATACCATCACCACCAGTCAACGTGTTAGTACCAGCGCGTCCGAATATTTTGTCTGAGCCTGAACCACCAACAATTGTGTCACTACCAGAACCAGCTGTAATAGTAGCTGCATCGTAATTAGCAAGTCCTAACAGGGAAATAGTTTTTGCAGTTGATGCAGTAGAGTTAACAATCACTGAGTCTGTGCTGGCACCCAAGTCGCCGGTAACAGTAATGCTAGTTTGCGTTGAGGCGCCTGTTATTGTGATTGTGTCGACCATCACACCGCCACCAATATCAACAGCCAAAGCTGTTGAAGTTGATTTACCTGCTATAGCCAATGTGTTGTCAGTCAGTGCATACAAGTCAACAGTCGCAGAAGTTAACGCCTGAATGTTACCTGTCCGTGAAGCAGAAGTAGTACCACTGATATCAACTGTTACAGTGCCGCCAGAAATAGAATCACTTCCGTATGTACCAATTTCAGCGTCAGCAGCGCCTTTCGCGTTAACGACTACGTCGCCGGTAGTAGAG
>Ga0209550_10005154_pt1 | contig 12279 bp, 6 predicted proteins | sample LauGreSuBDMM15SN_2_FD_187567 | JGI IMG/M metagenome (GOLD analysis project Ga0209550, IMG submission 187567) | Freshwater lake microbial communities from Lake Michigan, USA - Su13.BD.MM15.SN (SPAdes) (version 5) | ecosystem: Environmental > Aquatic > Freshwater > Lake | place: Lake Michigan, USA... | reverse complement strand
CCGAAATACTGGGACCATTGGGCCGAGCTGGAGGCCGACGATGTGCGCCTAGCGACCCTCGACTTGCTGCGCGAGTGGCGCGCGCACGGCACGAAGGACCACACGGGGCAGAAGAGCCCGTCCTTTCGTTCGAAGGGTATGGTGGCCACGCCGGACCTGGTAGGCCTCTCTTCAGGATACAAACCGACCAAGTTGAAAATCTCCATCACCGACCGAGGCATCTTCAAGCAGGTGAGAGAGGTGCGAATGCCATCCAGTCCATCTAGACAGAGACGACATCAGAGACTCGATGATGCTGCGATCGAAGTAGTATAGTCTGAAGTGCTCGGCGCGTGACACGGGGAGGAGTTAGGCGGGATGATACCCCCCACGCCCCACGGGGTGCATTCTGCATACGCGTGAAAGCTGAAACGCGCGCGCGGACGACCCACGTAACAAAGTTGTAACAAAGGACGAATCAAAGCGAAGGCGGTTGCTTCTAAGGACCGCGGTGAAATCTCTGAAACGAGACAGTAGACACCGCGCCACGCCGTCGCGCGTTCCCGAGGCGCGACGGGGTGCTGGGTCGGGCGCGTCGGGGGCTTGACGCTCAGTCTGTTCGCAGAACCAGAAGTGCCGCGCTTGCCGGTTAGACGTTAGAGTTTACATATTAGTTATTCGACAATTATTTCTTATTATACTGACACAGATCATTGTAGATTCGTTGATCGGATGTTCGAAGTTCGTAGTTGTTGACGCGGTGTATGTAGTATGACCCAAAGCTGTACGTGTCGCATTTTTGCGCGTACTTTAGAGAATCGTTCCGGCTAGCGGGCCGCCTTAGTTTTGCGCGCTTCGTCGGAACGGGTTATCGCCGTGCTAGCTGCTAGGTGCTACGCCAGCGCGCCAAGCGCTGCGCACGCCCTCGCCTGCCGGATGCGATCTGCGTGCGCAGCCGCGCCGACGGCCTCGGGCGGCACGAGCGCGGCGCCCCTGGGACTGCGAGCCGCGCTGGTGCATGGGATCGCTGAGGTCGCCACGCTCGCGGGGACGCCTTCTAGCACTGCGCTCGCCGTCGACTCTTCAAGCCATCGCCTCTCTGGCTGCGCCTCCCATCCGCCGTCGCCAGCCTCCCAGCCAGCGGCGGTAGTGATTGCCGCATGACGCGCGATCGCCGTCGCATTCGCCTCAAAGATGGCTGACGTGGCCAAAAGATCGAGTTCCGAAGGCTGGGGTGGCAGCGGCTCGGTCTGCTCTAGCTGCTGCTGCTGCTGCTGCTGCCATTCCATGTACTGCTGCACGAGAAGATCGCGCATGAGCCTCATTCTGGGCAGGTGGGCGGGTATGCGCAGCACAGGGCGCGGACGAAAGGAGCTGACCGGCCGGAGGGATCCGTCGCGCTTGCCGGCAAAGTAAAAGTTATCCGCGCTCAGGGGCACCACGCCTGCTTTCGGCGTCGATCGCCGTGAGGAGCTCAGCTGCACATCGCCCATCGCTGCCGCAAGCTGTTCAGAAACAGGCAGAGCGGGGTGCGGCGCTCCAGTAACGAGAGGCACGCTCCGTTGCGACTTTATGCGCGTCCCGAGGACGTCACCGCGACCGATGCCATCTCCTTCTTCGTCTCCGTCTCCGTCGCCGCCATTGATGTGTTGACTCACAAAGACGCCCTTTGGGGGAGCCGCTGCGGCCAGGGGCGTATTTGTGACACCGGGCTTCGCCGGTTGCGGGTGCACAGTGAAGCTATGTACCCGGGCCGTCTGTGGCCGCCGAGTCCATGGCTGCGCCGCCGAGCCGGGCGCGATGGGCTGCCGTGCGGCACGCGCACTATGCGGGCGCAGTGGTTGGCCAGGCACGTGCCAGCCGACGCCCGGATACGCGAGCAGGTAGGGGTCCGCGCCGCACACGCGTAGTGATCGGCTGATCGGCGCAGGCCGTTGAATAGCCCACTGCAGCGGCTCAGCCGGAGCGCGGCGGAGGGACGAGCTCAAGGCTGGCTCGCGTCGGAATGCGAGCTCACGCCTCGGGCGCGCTGGGGCGACCGGCATGGCGGGTGGTGCCTCGTCGAGGGAGCCAGGCTCAGGTGTCGGCGGTCGCATCCCACCATGCGACCGTGGCGAGGACGAGGGAGGCTGAGCAGCGCGAGCCTTTTTGAGCTCGATCAACGCCTTGCCCACGTGCCCCGCTTGCTCCGCGAGCACCCGCGTCGCGTCGGCGAGCGTCGTGCCCTCCAGGCTCGGATCCGCCGCCAACTTGTCGAAGAGCGCCTTCAGTCGAGGGTCGGCCGCCATCGCTGCTTCTACCGCCGCTACCTGTGCTGCCGCCCCCGCCGCGTGACGCTGCTGCCGCACGCTGTCGGCCGCGGTGGCCGGGCGCCGTGGGCTCGCGGCAGGGGGTCGAACCGTAGAGGCAGAGAAAACTCGGTTTGGCCGTTGCGGCATGTCGCCGCCGGCGGCGGCCACCATGACCTCCTCGTCGCTTCCCTTGCTGCTCGCCGCACCGCCGCAAGCTGCCTCGTAGTCCACTGTGGAGAACCTGTCGTTGCTTCTGATCCAGAGCGGCGGCGGCTTCTTCGGTCCTCTGATGGGCGGGTCGGACGGCGCCGCCGCCGCCGTACACGGGAAGGGCGCGTACGGGCGCAAGGGCGCGGAGCCTGGCCGGCAAGAGTGCTCCCGCCACTCGTGGAGCTCGGCGTCGCGGCGGTGGTCGACCTCCGAGACGTTTTCCGAGACGGAGCGCTGCACCTTCCAGCCGCGAGCGTGCGCCGTCGCAGGACGGCGTGTCGTAGCCCTGCGAGGCATTCGTGCAGGGCACACGGGCGGCCGGACGGTGATCGGCAAAGCGGCAGGGTACACGATTCCGCAGGACAAGGAGAGTTTCACACCGCTCGACGCCGACCCGACCGATCTCGACCTCGAGATTTTACCTGCGTCGTCTCCTTGCGCGGTCGCTCTGAAGAATGGTGCTAATCATCCTGCTGCTCGCGCTCACGTCGAGCGCGGCCTCTCTGATCACAAGTTTCTCATCCCTCTCTGATCACGCCCTCTCCGCCGGCGCCGGGGCCTTCTCGGCTGGGCAGCGCGCGCGCGCTGTGCGCATGGCCGACGAACACTTCGAATACCTCGTGATCGGCGGCGGCAGCGGCGGCATGGCGTCTGCGCGGCGCGCGGCGGCGCACGGCGCCAAGGTGGCGGTCGTGGAGCGTGATCGCCTCGGCGGCACGTGCGTCAACTTGGGCTGTGTGCCCAAGAAGGTCATGTTCAACGCCGCCACCATCCAGGAGATGATCCACCAGGCGGCAGGCTACGGCTTCACCGTGGGCGACGTCAGCTTCGATCTGGCGTCGTTGAAGGCCAAGCGCGACGCGTACGTGAAGCGGCTCAACGGCATCTACGCCGGCAATCTCGAGAAGTCAGGGATCACCTCAATCACGGGTGATGCCTGCTTCGTCGGCCCCAAAGAGGTTCGCGTGGGCGACAAGACGTACAGCGGCGACCACGTGCTCATTGCCGTGGGCGGCAAGCCGACGATGCCAGAGATCCCTGGGATCGAGCTCGCGATTGACTCGAATGGCTTCTTTGACCTCGAGGCCGTCCCCAAGCGTTGCGCCGTCATCGGTTCGGGCTACATCGCCGTCGAGCTCGCGGGCATCTTGCAGCTGCTCGGCTCGAAGGTCGACCTGGTCATCCGTGGCGACCGGCCGCTTCGCAACATGGAGAAGGACGTGGTGGACCTGCTGGTGGACGAGATGAAGGGGTGTGGGGTTACGCTGGTGCAGGGCGAGGTCGCCAGCCTCAAGGGCAGCGCCAACGGCCTGAAGGCCTTCCAGCTCACCAACGGCCAGTCGCTCGAAGGCTACGACTGCGTCCTCTTTGCCATTGGGCGCACGCCCGTGACCGAGTCGCTCAACCTGCAGTCGGCGGGCGTGAAGACGACAGCGCGGCACGAGGTGGTGGTCGACCCGGCGCAGCGCACCTCCGCGGCCGACGTCTACGCCGTCGGCGACATCATCACGGGCGCCGTTCAACTCACACCCGTGGCCATTGCCGCCGGCCGGCTACTGTCTGACCGACTCTTCGGCGGCGTTCCCGAGGCAGAGACGATCATGGACTACGAGCAGATCCCGACGGTGGTGTTCTCGCACCCGCCGATTGCGACGATGGGCCTGACAGAGGAGCAGGCCGTCGAAAAGTACGGCAAGGACGCGGTCACCGTGCATCGGAGCACATGGGTGAATATGATGTACTCGCGCGAGTTCCTCGTCGACGGCCAAACGCAGCCAAAGACACGCGCCAAGCTCGTGTGCGTGGGCAAGGAGCAGAGGGTGATTGGGCTGCATATGATTGGGATGGCCGTTGATGAGATCCTGCAGGGCTTCGGCGTGGCCATGAAGATGGGCGCGACCAAGGCCGACTTCGACTCGGTCGTCGCTCTGCATCCCACTTCGGCGGAAGAGCTCGTCACCATCCCTCCGTGGCAGGCCAAGTACAAGGTGGCGCCGCCAGCCAATGCGAAGGTCTTGTTCTAAACGGCGCCTGAAAGCGGCGGCGCCTAGGCGGCGCCGGCTCAGGTGCGTGGCTTTCTGTGCGCATGTGCGCTACAGGGACCCTTCAACTGTCGAGGCGAATCGAGCAGATTGCAACGGAAGAAGCCCCCACATGAGGACACGTGTGCCGCCTGCCATTAACCTGCCATTGTGCGCGGTGCGAGGTCGAATTCTTGGCGTTCCCGATTCGCGCGCTTTGTTCGCGCGCGCGGTTGGGGCTTGGGCGTCTGGGGGACGGGAGACGCGACGCGTCCGCTCGACGCTCCCCGCGTTTTGCGCGTATCTACCCCGGGCGGCCGGGCGGCCAATTTTTATCAGAAGAAAATGAATACGGGCGTTTCTGCCGGTACGGCGATCACAACAACTGACGGTCGTCGGTCCAAAGCCAGACCGAACGAAGGCGGATCCCGGCGCGAACGCGAAGACGTCGGACGGTATACTATTCTCTACGCCCGCGGTGGGCGGGCGGGGGTGTACAGGACGCCCTCAGGGCATGCCTCAGGGCATGCCTCAGGGCAACGGACGCACGATATCGTACAGCGAACGCGCGTACAGCATCGTGCTCGGCATGGGGGCCATGTTTTGCATGCATGGGCCAGCAGGTGATCATGGTGGATGGGCGCTGGTCCTTGTGAGCTTCTCGTCATGCAGCTCGTCTTCCACTCGTCCTTAATCATTCTCGAGTGCTGCCTGTGGAGCCCGCCGATGGAGCGCGATACGCAAAGCCCGCAAAGAAGAGGTCGCGGCCGGAGCCGCTGCGCGAAACCGTAATTGGCGGTCGGCCACCGCGGGGCTCTGTCGGCTCCGTCGCGGGCTCAAATTCCTCAAAGTTTTGCGTGTCCGTCTCGCTGCAGATGTTGGGCAAGTGAGGCGCCGCCCCGGTGCGCAGGCTGCCCCAGTCGACTCCGGCGAAGAATTTGTGCGCTTTGATGCGCGCGAAGTCGAGGCGCTCGTCGCGGCCGCACAGCAGCTGGGTGATGAGGCTGCGCGCTTCGGCGGAGATTTCGCGCTCCTCGGGGAACTCGAGCGACGTGCGGAATTGCACGATCTTCTCGGCCGTCTCCTCGGGAGTCTTCGAGTAGAAGGGCGTGTACCCCACGATCATCTCGTACAGGATCACGCCCAGCGACCACCAGTCGCATTCCAGGCCGTAGCCAGTCTGGAGGAGCACCTCTGGCGCCATGTAGTCGGGCGTCCCCACACGAGACCACATCTGCGATGAGCGCGTGCGCGGGCTCGGCGGCGCACCGGATCGCGGAGCCGTGCACACGGTGAGCTCGCTCACGCTATCGGCGAGCTCCCCGATGGCAGACGGCGAGACGGCCTCGCTGCTGCTGCTGCTAAACGCGCCGCCACCGCCGCTGCAGTCGTGCTCGCGCAGCCGCTCCCGTCGGTGGAGATGCTGCCACACTCGCTGCCGCTGCGCAGGCGCGACTCGACGATCTTGGCGAGGCCGAGGTCGGCGAGCTTGAGGTGGCCCTTGCCGTCGAGCAGTAGGTTGTCCGGCTTCAGGTCGCGATGCGCATACCCGAGAGAGTGCAGCGACGCTATCGCAACCACCGCCTCCGCAATGTAGAAGCGAGCCTCCGGCTCGGGCAGCACCTCGACCCGGATGAGCAGCCCCATCAGATCGCCGCCCGGCACGTAGTCCATGACCAGGTATACATCGTCCTCGGTCTGGAAGCAAAAGTGCAGCTTGACGAGCCATGGGTTGTTCTCCGCCTCGCACTGCACCATCCACTCTGTCCACGCGCGCTCGACGAAGCCGCGTGCCACGAGGTCCGCCTTGCGCATGCGCTTCATCGCGTAGATGGCGCGCGTGTCGCGCTTGCGAACAAGAGTCACTTCCGCAAAGGCGCCGCGCCCGAGCACGCCGAGCACCTCAAAGTCTGCCGTCGAGAGCTGCCTCCGCTGCTCGCGGAGGCTGCCGGTTTGAAGCCCGTGGGCCGAGCCCGTTTGCTTACGCGAGCGCGCAATGCGCTCGTGCTTGAGCTCGATGAGCCCTAGGAGGGAGGCGCGCGCGCTTTGCGATCCGCTTTTCGGGGACGGGGCGCCCTCCGCCATGTGGAGCGCGAGTTCGGGCGTGCGTTCGGCGAGCTTCGTTGTGGAACTGGGGCAATCACGCAATCACGCGGCAGCAGCAAACTCGATGACAAGTGGTGCTCGGATCTCGTGACGAGTTCGTGGCAAATTAACGTTCACGGTCGTGGAGAAAGGTGATCGAGGCCACTCGAAAACATGCCCTTTCGCAAGCCTGTGGGCCTCGCCATGGTATCTTCCTTGGAAGATGACGAGGCGGACGACGAGGATCACTATCCCATCCCCGCATCGGCGCAGGACGCCAAGAAGAACCGAGGCGAGCCTGCAGAGTCTCCAGACAGCTTGAGTGGGATGGCCGCGATGCAACTGCGAGACTCATATGAGGAAGACGGCGGTCCTGGTGGCAAACGCGGCCGCGGCCCGCTCAAACGGCAGGAGTCGTTCGAGGTGACGGAGAACCTGTTCACGGGTTCGCTGGCCTTCAAGAGCGAGGACGTGCGGTTGAAGCAGGACGGGATGCGCGACGGGAGCGGGCAACAGGTGTCAACACTGATTTACAGCGACCTCGACAGCGTCCGCGAGCTCGGCCGCGGCGCGACGAGCCGGGTGTGGCTGAAAAGGCACCGTCCGACCGGCGAGCACGTGGCCTGCAAGGAGCTCAGCGCCATGCTCTCGGACGACCACAGGCGGATGGCAGTCAACGAGCTGCGGATCGCGCACAAGCACGCGCGCCAGCAGTACCTCGTCAACTTCATCGACGCCTTCTTTGTGGACGGTAGAATCTGCATCGCGATGGAGTACTGCGCAGGTGGCTCTCTAGAGGGCGTGATCAAGACGGCTCGGCCGCTCGGCGGCGTGCCCGAGGCTGCGCTCGGCCCGATCACGCTGCAGTACCTGCGAGGACTGCAGTATCTGCACCGGGAGATGCGCCAGGTCCATCGCGACCTGAAGCCTGCCAACATCATGCTCACCGCGAGCGGCCTGTGCAAGATCTCGGACTTTGGGATCTCGAAGCAGCTCGAGGAGACGAGATCAGTTGCGATGACGCAAGTGGGGACCACGATGTACATGGCGCCTGAGCGTTTCAGAGGCGACACGTACTCGTACCCGTCGGACGTGTGGGCCGTTGGCGTGATCACCCTCGAAGCTCTCACGGGCCACCACCCGTTCGAGGGCATCAAGCAGTTCCTCTCGCTCCAAGCGGCGATCTGTGAGCAACCCTCGCCGCGCGCTCCCGTGGGTGCGCCTGCCGGGCTGATCGAGTTTGTGGCGGGCTGCCTGCGCAAGGACTCGGCCGTGGGCAAGGACGGGCGCCCAGACGTGCGCCAGCTTGTCAGCGGCGCGTGGCTCAGACCCCACAGCCTCGGCGACCCCGCATACATGACCATGTGCTACCTTCAGTCAGTGGGCCTGTTGACGCCGAGCAACGGGTACACCACAGCGCCCACCACAGCGCCGAGCGATCCGTCGGCCGCGGCTGCGGCAGGTGCCGCCTCGCCGCCGCCCACATTGCCGTTGGCGCCAGTTGCGCCTGCGAGTATGGATGACGACGACTTATAGAATTAGCTGCGACACGGGGGGGAAGGTGAACGGTCGCCCCTGGGTAAGATCGTAAGAAGATTTTGCCTCAGTTACGGCGTCGACGTTTAGTCTGCATCGCAGTGGCGCCATCAGTCCATCAACAGAGTTTCCTAGCAGAGATTAGAGATACGGCCTTCGTGCTTAAAGTGCCGATTTTGCCGTCGTCGCGAGCGCCTCATGGGGGGTACAAGCCCCCTTTGGCCTGTGCGAGTGCACATGGCATACTTGCCACGGCAGTCTGCGACATCCTGAAGGCGGCAAAGGCATTCGCCGGGAAGATGGCCTCGGTGGCGGCCGATGTAGCCCTCGAACGCTCACTCCGTGATACTGCAGCCGGCACAGCCGAGGCTGCGCACGGGTGTGAGATTCCGACAATAGATTTGGCCGGAGATGAGGCCGAAGTGGCCACTGCCATCTGGGATGCGGCAAAGACAGTCGGATTCTTTTCGGTAATCAACCACGGAATTGATGCCGCGCTCATCGACAGCTGCTTCGATTCTTCCGCGGCCTTCTTCGCCCGAGACCTGGATGCCAAAAAGGCGGCATCGCCCTTTGCGCCCCAATTGAACAGTGGCTACGAGTACATGAGCCAGGTGAGACCATCCACCGGCACCGCCGACCAGAAGGAGTCGTTGCAAATCACAGCGAGGGTGGGGTGTATGGAGGGCCGGTGGCCGACCGAACCTGCGAGCCTCGAGCCCGATGTGCGCGCGCTCATGGCCGCGTCGTATGCCCTCGCAAAGTATCTGCTGGATGTAATGGAGCCGCGCTCTTGTCCACATTTGGCACGCGGTACGCTTTCGGGCAGCCATCATTTGTGGTCAGACGACGGCCAGTGCACGTTGCGTCTGCTCCACTACCCGCCGACGCAGCCCCCAGATTGTCGCGACCCAATGCTGTGGCGTGCAGGTCCCCACACTGATTGGGATTGTCTCACGCTGCTCTTCCAGCGGCCAGGCAACGAGGGCCTCGAGTGCGCGGCCAATCCACGAGCGGGCTCGAGTGGCGGTTGGGTGGCTGTCGACCCGGTGCCGAGCGGCATCGCGGTCAACATAGGAGACATGCTCTCGCGCTGGAGCAGCGGACGTCTTCTCTCCAACCTTCATCGAGTCCGGATGCCAACTGCCGCGGAGTGCAGCCCGCCGCGCTCACGCTTCTCCATGGCCTTCTTTATGCAGGCGGACAAAAGCGCTCTCATCGCATCAGGCGATGAGCAAGAGGACATCACCGCGGGCGACTACATTCTCGGGCGCATCAAGTCGAATTATGCCAAGTGATGCCGGCGCCAAAGAGAAGCGCTCAAGCGCACACACGCGCGCGCGCCACGACCCTCTCGAGCGTCGCCGCGTCCGGGTCCACCCGTCGACGCACGACTTAGGGTGCATGAATGCATGATGGGGGCCTCGAGCCGTCAGCCGTTGAGCCGTACGTGACTGCACACAGCGGTATACGAGTAGTAACAGTACATGAATCCGTCATACCTGCGTCGTCCGCCGCGCGGCTGACTTGTGGGTTACGTTACTCGCGACTTACTCGTTATACTTACACACCGATTCACACCCTACCCGGGGCCCGTACAGGCTCTACGCACTACGGCACAACGGCAGTACCCCACTCCAGGTCCAGCACCACTCCGCCAGCCATTCTCGCCCGCACCAGCCGGGCCGCGGGCGCGGCCGGGCGGGGCGGCGGGGCGCCGGGGAAGGCCGGCAGGCGGCGCAGAGGGCGGAGGCGCCGGCGGGCGGCGACGCGAGTCCCGCGAGAGGCGAGAGTAGACGCGTACGGCGGCTATGGATCGCGCGAAGATAAATAGTACTGGTCGCGGTACTGTAATACACGTAAGTCGTAACGTAATGCCGGACCCCATGCAACGCGTAAGAGTAAGTTCGATATGCGGCCCGCATATGCGCATACCGATCGGATAGCCAAGCAGATGCGGCACCCTATCAATCATGGCCATGGCGCATAACCCCTTCGGAACCGAACTTCCGAAGGTGCCAACACAATCAGATACATCACCAACCTCGCCTTTTGTGTTGCCCCACGGGCTGAGCCCTGGGTCTACCCCGCACATGACCTCATGAGCCGCTGTAAACCGTACGTAATCTGCTCAAGTTCAAGCCGCACTGGGCTTCACAACGGCTGTGGCGAAAGCGCGCCGATCTTGCGCGCCAAGTGCGCCTTCTTGGCGTCCACGGTATGATGAGCAGGCAAGTGCGCCTTCTTAGTAGCCATCTCCTTTTCAAAGTAAGGCTTGTTCGTCTGCTCGTCCCTAGGGTCGAAGAACTCATCTCCCATGTCCACCGACTCGTAGTTCACGTCTGGGCTCTTTGCCAACTGACCGCCTGCGGGTCGCGTACTGTGAAGCATGTTCACCAGCTCCACGCAGTCGTTCTTCAGCTCCTCGCTCGCGACGGACTTGGCGCCCAGCTTGAACAGCCGCTTCGGCCCGATCACAGACAGAGATTGCACCTCTGTCTCTGCCATGCTCTCCATCGCCACCATGAAGGTCTGGTTGACGACGGCGAGCACGTTCTGCGTCGAGGCGAAGACCTCACCAAAGCGTACCATGACGTTGGGCGTGTCCGCGTTTACGGAGATCATGTCGCCACGCATGATCCCCTTGGTGGCGACACAGCGGAGGAGCGACATGGCCTGCGACGATGTCATCTGTGGGTAGAGAGAGAGCGCCTGCAGGTACGCGCCCGCCACGAAAGGTGCGGCCATCGAGGTGCCTGACATCTGTGCCGTGCCATCATTGGAGCCCACGAGCGCATACGCTGCCGTGATGCTCATGCCGGGCGCTGCTAGGTCGACACACCGGCCGTACGACGAGAAAGAGGTCAAAGTATTCGACTCGTCGATGGCGGCGACGGTGGTGGCGGCGACGACGGCGGAAGGCGTGGTGGTGCAGGAGTCGGTGTGGGAGTTGCCCGCGGCCACGACGACCGGGATATGATGCAGCGTCGTGCGCTTCACCGCCTCGTTGAGCGGCGTGTCCTTCTCGCCGCCGAGGGAGAGCACCACGACCCCCGGCATGTATGGTTTACGAGCCCTCGCGTCCTCAACGATCATCTCGAGCGCCTTCACGACGAGCGAGTCCTGTGCGGTCGAGGTGCACGAGAGCCCCTGTACCACCACCAGGCTCGCCTCCTTGGCCACGCCGTACTTGCACCCGACGGCAATCGACGACGTGTGCGTGCCGTGCGCATCGCAACCGTGCCCAGGCCACGTGTACGAGTTGCGAGTGTGCACCGTATCGCCCTTGACCGCATTCGCATTGATCATCGTCGCCTGGCTCATCGCCGTCGCCTGTTGGTCGTCGTAGATCACATTCTTCCGGTCCAGCGCCTCGTCCGTCACGTTGCCGCCGAAGACCCATTGCGTCGCGCAGTTGACCTGGATCTCCTTGTCCTCGGAATGCTCGTCCGGGCAGCCCATCGACCATCCCCTGAGAATGCGCGAGCCTCGGTTCGTGGCGCAGTTGGCAAACTCGTGGTGCGTCATCTGCACGCCCGTATCCACGCTGTACAGGATCGTGTTTTTGCCCGTCGCCGCCCCGTAGACGTACTCGTCCGTGATGTGACCGCTCGCGAATGTCTCGGGGGCTGATACCCCTAGCATACCCCCGAGCGTCGAGCCGTGATAGAGACCCCAGTTGGCGGGCGCTTCCTGCGTGCCGCTGAGCGTGCTGATTTGATGTGAGCTCACAAGCTTCGACGCCGCCTTGGACGGTGACCCCTGCGCCTGTAACAGGTCGTGCTCGTGGTCGACCTTATGAAAGCAATCGGCATGCACCGCCTTGACTCCATGCTGCTGGCCATCCTTCATCATCTGCTCGAGCGTTCGGGCGCTCAGGCGCGCGGAGATGGCACGGATGGTGTGCGGCGACGAGAACACGTGCCCGAAGCTGTCTGTCGCGTGCGCGTTGCTCCGCAGGTGCTTCATGAACTCCTCCGGTGTCTTCTGACTGCGGCCGTAGAGTGTGATAATCACGCCCGAGTGGCCGTGCGAGCACAATGTCTTCGACGTCTCATAAGCATCGTACAGCCTCTGGTGGTGCGGAGAGCGCTCCGAGTACGGAGAGCCCCCCACTGGTGCCGCCGCGGCCACGATCCCAAGAAAGGCCGCCGCGT
>Ga0209550_10005153_pt1 | contig 12279 bp, 11 predicted proteins | sample LauGreSuBDMM15SN_2_FD_187567 | JGI IMG/M metagenome (GOLD analysis project Ga0209550, IMG submission 187567) | Freshwater lake microbial communities from Lake Michigan, USA - Su13.BD.MM15.SN (SPAdes) (version 5) | ecosystem: Environmental > Aquatic > Freshwater > Lake | place: Lake Michigan... | reverse complement strand
TGGCGTTTATAGTGTTTCCAGTGGATTTACGAGCGAACTGGGGCTCGGCATGCCCTGCACTGTTTCGCGACCCACGTCGAATCCGGATCGGCCCCAGTAATGCGATTGTAGACGAACAACCGTCACAATCAGACAACAAATATGTAAAAGAGTGCGACCAGTGTTATTTGTTGTAAATGTTCTTGCCTTAGATCACTTTTCTTGGATGGCGAGCGGCGTGCACATCACCCAATGACTGACTCGAGTCTTTCTAAGCATCCAATGGCTGGATGCTTGGTCGATCAGCGTCCTCTATTGAGGCCTGGATTCTGGCCGCTTAACGCATCAATTGCTTGATCGCAGGCCACATCTCCCGAGCCGAGTACGCGCAATGATCCGCCTGCCAAGTTTCGGGTGGATGCTCGGGCCCACAATACCCATAGGCCGCCGCAATCGAAGGCATACCAGCCGCCTGTGCGGCCTGAATATCACGCAGATCGTCACCCACATAGAGGCAGCGCTCGACACCAAACCCTGCTTGCTTCGCAGCATGTAAAAGTGGAAGAGGGTGGGGCTTAGAATGCGCTGTCGTATCACCACACACTAGCACCGCGCAATCTTGTGCCAGACCCAGGGCCGCCACAAGCGGAGTGGCTAGATAGGTGGCTTTGTTAGTCACAATCCCCCAGGCCATCCCTGCGTCTTTAATCTGCGCCAATAATTCCGGCACACCATCAAACAAACAAGTATCAACCGTCATGGCGGCTTCGTAGTCTTTCAAAAACTGCACACGATGCGCTTCGTAGGTCTCGTCAGTAGGCGTTAGGTTCAACGCGCAACGCAAGAGCCCGCGTGCACCGGCTGAAGAGTAGGGCCTTAGCACTTCAAGCGGCAAGGGTTCAAGCCCTGCGCGCGTGCGCTGGCGATTGGCCGCAGCCCCCAGATCGGGTGCGGTGTCGGCTAAGGTGCCGTCAAAATCAAACAAAATCAAGGCAGTCATTTTTTGGTGGCCATTAGGTAATTGACGCTGGTGTCGTGGTTAAGCGAGTAATGCTCAGTGAAGGGGTTGTAGGTCATACCCATGAGTTGCTGTGTAGTGAGCCCGGCCGCACGCGCAGAAGCAGACAGTTCACTGGGCCGCACAAAACTGCGCCAGCTATGCGTACCGCGCGGCAATAAGCGCAGCACATATTCGGCACCGATAATAGCAAACAGAAACGATTTAGGATTGCGATTGAGCGTTGAAAAAAATACCCAGCCACCAGGCTTGACCAAGGTTGAGCAGGCACGCACAATCGAGCCCGGATCGGGCACGTGCTCGAGCATTTCCATGCAGGTGACGATATCGAATTGCGCGGGTTGCTCAGCGGCCATGTCTTCGGCGCTAATGCTGCGATACGCGACAGGCACGCCTGACTCTAGGCCATGCAGTTGTGCCACTTTCAGTGATTTGTCGGCTAGGTCAATCCCTGTCACCTCAGCGCCGGCCACCGCCATACTTTCAGCCAAGATCCCGCCACCACAACCCACATCGAGTATTTTTTTACCCTGCAGGCCGCCCACCAGTTCTTTAATCCAGTTCAACCTTAAGGGGTTGATGGCATGCAGCGGTTTGAATTCGCTATTGGGGTCCCACCAACGCGAAGCCAGTGCACTAAATTTGTCGAGCTCAGCTTGATCGACATTGCTTGAAGGAGGGGTGTGAGTCGTCATCTTGGTATGTGCTCTGTAAACGTTTGTGCCCTAAGTAGCCGCGTCATAATCCTGCGGTATTTACGCTATCGTCGCACAATAGCGCGACGAGTGTAAGACAAACCCCTTCTGAGCTTGACACACTCGCAGCACTAACTGTTGGCCTGCGAATCGAACGACAAGCCGACTCAAATAGTTTGCTCAAGCAGCCACAGCTCAAGCAGTGGGCTCGAACAGTGGGCTCGAACAGTAAGCTCAGTCAGCATAAAAAAAGGCCCCGCAAGCGAGGCCTTTCTAGTCAAAGCACACCGCACAAGGCGGTGATACTCAGCCAATGGTAGGGAGATTAACCCTTGCTACCAATGATTTCGACGTCTACGCGGCGGTTAGCTGCACGACCAACTGCTGTTTTGTTGTCAGCAACAGGTTGTGATTTACCTTTACCAGAAGCAGTGATGCGGTTTGCATCAATGCCTTGGGTAACCAAGTAAGCTTTAACAGCAGCGGCGCGGCGCTCTGACAAGCCTTGGTTGTATGCATCTGAGCCGATCGAGTCAGTGTGACCGATAGCAATGATGGTTTCGAGTTTGATGGCTTTTTGCTGAGCGACAACTTGGTCGAGCAGTTTTCTGCCTTCAGGTTTAACGATAGCCTTGTCAAAGTCAAACAAAGACGTGGCTTTGATCGAAATTTTGTCGGCGACTGGATTGGCTTTTGGCTTACCGCAATCAACTGAAGCAGTTGCTGGGGTCCAGAATGCATTCTGCCAGCAAAGTTCGTTGGTGCCGTTTTTCCAAGTTAATTCGTTCGTGCCATTACGCCAGTTGTCAACCGCTTGTGCGGAAACAACGCCTGAGGCGGTGACGGCTGCAAAGGCAAGTGCCAGAGCGATTTTAGAGGTCTTGTTCATAATTCTCCTCGATGAGCTTGTAGCTGGATAAGTGACTCGCAGCGAACCCCCGCCGCAAATAAATACATCAAAAAACTAAGTTAGTACAACAACGTTCAAACTACCCGAACATCACTAGCCCGATCTTTTGCGTGCTGTGTCGAATCTTAAGCTATTTGTTGAACTTTTGTGGGACTTCTTGAGTTCGGCTTGCTTTCATAGTCGGATTTCTACGTTTCCGTGGGGTTTCTTGTTGGTTTTTGGCAACAAGCGTGGTTTTTTCGTCAAAAAAGTAGCCTTTAGTTGCCCAAATCAGCGGTTTTAAGCGAGTGGCTCAGCGTCTGCCCCTGAGCGGTTGCGCTTGAATCAACCGGTAAATAAAAGAGAGTCTGAGGCAAGAGGCCTTGTTCAAAAGAGAGCCTGAGTGCAGAGGCCATATTTCAAGGCGCTATAGGCTCAAACAGATCATACAAGAGGCGGGCGGTGTAGAATGCAAGGTTTACCTTTAGCTCGCCTTTACGCCCCGTTTTCGGGTTTTGCCCTCTCTGTTTAACCACCATCAGCTTATGGATTCCTTCGCCAAGGAAACGCTTCCGATCTCACTGGAAGAAGAAATGCGCCGCAGTTATCTGGATTACGCAATGAGCGTGATCGTGGGGCGCGCCCTCCCGGATGTCCGGGATGGTCTCAAGCCTGTGCACCGCCGCGTCTTGTTTGCCATGCACGAACTCAACAACGACTGGAATCGTGCCTACAAGAAGTCGGCCCGTATCGTCGGTGATGTGATCGGTAAATACCACCCGCATGGCGACCAGGCGGTCTACGACACGATCGTTCGTATGGCGCAAGATTTTTCATTGCGCTATATGTTAGTGGATGGTCAGGGTAACTTTGGTTCGATTGATGGTGATAACGCTGCGGCGATGCGCTATACCGAAATTCGTCTGTCAAAAATTGCACACGAGCTCTTGGCTGACATCGATCAAGAAACTGTTGATTTCGGCCCTAACTATGATGGTAGTGAAAACGAGCCCTTGCTCTTGCCCTCGCGCCTACCTAACTTATTAGTGAACGGCAGCTCGGGTATTGCGGTGGGAATGGCCACCAACATCCCTCCCCATAATTTGGCTGAGGTGGTAGACGGCTGCTTATATTGTTTGCGCAACCCTGAATGCACCATCGACGAACTGATCGAACTGATCCCGGCGCCTGATTTTCCGACAGGTGGCATTATCTACGGCATCGTCGGTGTGCGCGAAGGGTATCGCACGGGTCGCGGGCGTGTCATCATGCGTGCCAAAACACACTTTGAAGACTTTGCCACCAACCGCCAGTCGATCGTAGTCGACGCCTTGCCCTACCAAGTCAATAAAAAGACCCTGCAAGAGCGCATCGCCGAGCTCGTCAACGAAAAGAAAATCGAAGGCATCTCAGATATTCGCGACGAGTCTGATAAAGACGGTATGCGTCTGGTGATCGAGCTTAAGCGTGGTGAAGTCCCTGAGGTGGTGCTGAACAATCTCTATAAGCACACCCAGTTGCAAGATACCTTTGGTATGAACTTGGTGGCCTTGGTCGATGGCCAGCCGCGTCTGCTGAACTTGAAGCAGATGGTCGAGTACTTCTTATCGCACCGTCGCGAAGTGGTCACGCGTCGTACTGTGTTTCAGCTACGCAAAGCGCGCGAGCGTGGGCATGTGCTTGAGGGCTTGGCCGTCGCGCTAGCAAATATCGATGAGTTCATTCGTATCATCAAGGCCGCGCCAACGCCACCGGTGGCGCGTCAGGATTTGATGGATCAATCTTGGGACTCGTCTTTGGTGCGCGAAATGCTGTCGCGTGCGGATACTGAAGCGGTAGGCGGGCGTGCTGCCTATCGGCCAGATAATTTGCCGGAGACCTTCGGTTTGCAGGGCGATGGTTTGTATCGCTTAAGCGAAACCCAGGCGCAAGAAATTTTGAACATGCGTTTGCAACGCTTGACCGGTCTTGAGCAAGACAAGATTGTCAGCGAGTACAAAGGCGTGATGGATACGATCTCTGACTTGCTCGATATCTTGGCGCGTCCTGAACGTATCACGGTGATTATTAGTGAAGAACTACAGGCGATCAAAACTGAGTTCTCGATCAATGCCAAAGATGCGCGTCGTTCTGATATTGAATTGAACGCAACCGATCTTGATACCGAAGACTTGATCACGCCCGTTGATATGGTGGTGACGCTGTCTAACAGTGGCTATATTAAAAGCCAGCCCTTGTCTGAATACCGCGCGCAACGCCGCGGTGGTCGTGGCAAGCGCGCTGCAGCCACCAAAGAAAACGACTGGATTGACCAGCTCTTCACGGCCAATACGCACGACTTCTTGTTGTGCTTCTCTGATCGCGGCCGTCTCTACTGGCTCAAGGTCTGGGAAGTCCCGCAAGGCACTTCAACGTCTCGCGGGCGTCCCATCGTCAATATGTTTCCGCTCGTTGACGGTGAAAAAATCACAGTCATCTTGCCGATCAAGGCGTTTAGCGATGACCAAACCATCTTTATGGCAACCTCGCGCGGTACGGTTAAAAAGACCCTGCTGTCTGATTTCTCAAATCCACGCAAGGCCGGTATTATTGCCGTCGACTTGGATGAAGGCGACTTCTTGATCGGAGCTGAGCTCACCGACGGCAAATACGACGTCATGTTGTTCTCTGACTCAGGCAAGGCTGTGCGCTTTGATGAAAACGACGTGCGTCCGATGGGGCGTAACGCCCGTGGCGTGCGCGGTATGCAGCTTGAAGAGGGTCAAACGGTGATCGCCATGCTAGTGGCGGGCGACGAAACGCAAACTGTGCTCACCGCCACGCAAAACGGTTTTGGTAAGCGCACACCCATTGGTGAGTACACACGCCATGGCCGCGGTACCAAAGGCATGATCGCGATTTCAACGTCTGCCCGCAATGGCAAGGTGGTGGGGGCGGTGTTGGCCAACGCCACAGACCAGATCATGTTGATCACAACAGGTGGCGTCTTAGTGCGTACACCCGTCGCGGGCATTCGTGAAATGGGTCGCGCCACTCAGGGTGTCACGTTGATTAGCGTTGACGATGGCAGTATGTTGTCGGGCGTCAGACGCGTGGTTGAAAGCGATGCAGATGACGAGGGTGATGCCCCCTCAGTTGACGGCTTGACACCTGACGCAAATGCACCAGGTACAACCGACGAGGCAGGGTCAGAGTCTTAATATGGCACGCCCCTGGAATTTTGCCGCAGGCCCTTCGGTCATGCCCGAAGAGGTCTTGCAGCAAGCGGCTGCAGAAATGCTTGACTGGCATGGCAGTGGCATGTCTGTGATGGAAATGAGCCATCGCGGTCGCGAGTTCATGCAGATTTATACCGAAGCTGAAGCTGATCTACGTGAACTCTTGGGCGTACCGGTTGATTACGCTATCTTGTTTATGCAAGGCGGCGCGACCGCTGAAAACGCGATTGTGCCGTTGAACTTATTAGGGCGGGTGGCCCAGCCTAAGGCTGATTTTGTGGTTACGGGTATTTGGTCGGTCAAATCTCACCAAGAATGTCAGCGCTATGGCGATGCCCATATTGCTGCAACGAGTGCTGCGCCTGCGGTCATTAACGGCGTGCAACAACAACCGTTTACTTGGGTGCCAGCGCTTGATACGTGGCAGGTACGTAAAGATGCGGCCTACTTGCACCTGTGCAGTAACGAAACGATTGGTGGCGTTGAAACCATGGCTTGGCCTGATATGGCAAGCTTAGGGGCGTCTGAGGTACCCTTGGTGGTGGATGCGTCTTCGCATTTTTTGTCGCGACCCTTTCGTGTTGAACAAACCGGCATGATCTTTGCAGGGGCGCAAAAAAACGCGGGCCCAGCCGGCCTGACGATTGTGATTGCGCGGCGTGATTTGATTGGCCATGCATTACCGATCTGCCCCTCGGCGTTTGACTATGCCAATGTCGCAGCGCAACAGTCGATGTTCAATACGCCGCCCACCTATGCTATTTACATGGCGGGCTTAGTGTTTAAATGGCTTAAAAAGCTGGGCGGTCTTGAAAAAATTGAGCAACTGAATATCGCCAAGGCCCAAGCGTTATATGGTTTTTTTGAGCAAAGCGAGTTTTATCGCTTGCCGGTACATGGTTCGGTGCGCTCGCGTATGAATGCGCCATTTTTTTTACCAGACGCATCGCTTGACACAGACTTCTTGCAAGGTGCTCAGGCGCGTGGTCTGATGCAGTTAAAGGGGCACAAATCCGTAGGTGGCATGCGTGCTTCGATATATAACGCGATGCCGCTTGAGGGCGTGCTCGCACTGATTGACTATCTAAAGGACTTTGAGAAAGCGCATGGATGAGTCATTTCAAGCCAAGTTGTTGCCGCTACGTCAGCGGATTGATCAGATCGATGCCGAGATTCTTGATTTATTGAATCAGCGCGCACGCACGGCTCAAGACGTCGGTGAGCTCAAGCATGCGTTTAATGCGCAAGGCCCTGTGTTGCGCCCCGAGCGCGAAGCGCAAGTGATTCGGCAACTGCAAACTTTAAATCGAGGGCCTTTGCCCACTGAGGCTGTGTCCTCGGTTTGGACTGAAATCATTTCAGCGTGTCGCGGTCTTGAACAATCGTTGACGGTCGCTTTTTTGGGGCCTGCAGGTTCATTTTCTGAGCAAGCTGCCTTTGAACATTTTGGGCATTCGGTCACCGGTATGCCCTGTGCCTCGTTTGATGAAGTGTTTCGTGCGGTTGAGGCCGGCGCTGCGCAGGTTGGCATGGTGCCTGTTGAAAACTCAACTGAAGGTGCCGTGAATCGCACACTTGACTTATTGCTGGGATCGTCTTTACGCATCTTGGGTGAGCGCTCGTTGCTGATTCGCCATTGCTTGCTGGCAAAAAATGGTGACATGACAGGCGTTACCAAGATTATGGCGCATCCTCAAGCCTTGGCCCAGTGCCAAAGCTGGTTAAACCGTGAATATCCCGGTATCAAACGCGAGCCAGTCGCTAGTAACTCTGAGGCCGCACGCTTGGCGTCGCTTGATCCCTCTATCGCTGCAATTGCAAGTGATATCGCCGCCCGTGCTTGGGGCTTGCAAGTTTTGGCAGCGGGTATTCAAGACGACTCGCAAAATCGCACGCGCTTTTTGGCGATTGGTCAACTGCCGATCTTGCCGAGTGGGCGCGATAAAACTAGCTTAATTCTTGCTGTCGCAAATCGTGCGGGCGCGGTCTATCAAATGCTGGCACCCTTGTCAGCCAACGGTGTATCCATGACGCGTTTTGAATCACGCCCTGCGCGCACAGGCCAGTGGGAATACTATTTTTACGTTGACCTCGAAGGCCATTGCGATGACGCGCCGGTGAAAAAGGCGCTTGCTGATCTCGAGCAACAGTGTGCGTTTTATAAGTTGTTGGGTTCGTACCCTGCACAATAAACGGTGCGCGCTGTTGCAACGTTGTGCAAGCTTATGGTTCAAACTTTAGTACTGCAAACGTAGTTAAGTTTTTCACTTTTTGATTTCTGTCGGTGTCACTTTTATGTCGTCTAAAGATTCGGTATTGATTGCTCCGCCTCACGTTGCCGCGATTGCGCCTTATCAGGCAGGCAAGCCGATCGAAGAACTGGCGCGCGAATTTGGTCTTGACCCAAAGCAGATCGTGAAGCTTGCTTCAAACGAAAACCCCTTGGGCATGCCTGACTCTGCGCGGCTGGCAATTGTGGCGGCTACGGCTCAGTTAGGGCGTTATCCTGATCCAGCAGGCTTTGAGTTGAAGCAGGCTTTATCTGCACGCTGGTCGGTGCCACAAAATTGGTTAACGCTAGGTAACGGCTCAAACGATATCCTTGAACTCGTTGCCTCGGCCTTGCTCGAACCCGGCAGCTCAGTGGTGTATGCCCAGCACGCCTTCGTGGTGTATCGACTGGCTACGCAGGCGCGTGGTGCACGCCATCTGGTCGTACCGGCAAAAGACTTTGGGCACGACTTGCCTGCGATGCTTGAGGCAATTGATGACACGACGCGTGTTGTCTTCATTGCTAATCCAAACAATCCAACCGGCACGTATTTGCCCAACGCACAGCTTGAGGCGTTTCTTGAGACGGTGGCCCAACGTCACGGTACCCGCGTGACGGTTGTGCTCGATGAGGCTTACAACGAGTTTCTTGAACCCGAACAGCGCGTCGACAGTGTGGGCTTAGTCAAGCGTTACGCAAATTTGCTTGTGTCGCGCAGTTTTTCAAAGGCCTACGGCTTGGCCGGCTTGCGTGTGGGCTATGCGATTGCGCAACCGGCACTCACCGATTTGATGAACCGCGTGCGCCAGCCATTTAACGTGAACTCGCTTGCTCAGGCCGCTGCCATTGCCGCCCTGCAAGACACCGAGTTTTTAGCAAAAAGTTTTGCAGTCAATCGTGACGGCAAGCAGCAACTACAACTTGGCTTTACCAAACTGGGCTTGACCTTTATACCGAGCTATGCCAATTTTGTGTTGGTGAAGGTCGGCGATGCAGCACGCGTCAATCTTGAGTTGCTCAAGCGCGGCGTGATTGTGCGCCCGGTTGCAGGCGACGGTTTACCCGAGTGGTTGCGTGTCTCGATTGGTTTGCCACACGAAAATCAAATATTCTTAGACGCTTTGACGGCGATTGTGCAGGCTGACGCAAAATGAACGCCGTCACAAAGACCGAGCCTTTTCATATTCCAACTTTAGCGATTGTTGGTGTTGGTTTAATTGGTGGATCGTTTGCAGCAGCGTTGCGCCAAGCGGGTTGTGTCGGGCGCGTGTTAGGTGCTGGGCGCCGGCCTGAAACCTTGCAACAGGCCGTGCGCTTGGGCTTGATTGATGAAGCTGTTGGCCTCGAAGAGGCCGCGCAGCGCGCAGATTTTATTTTTGTTGCAGCCCCTGTGGGGGCGTTTGCTGCAATTTTTTCTGGGCTCAAACCGACGCTGAACCCTAAGGCCGTGATTACCGATGGTGGTAGTACAAAGCAAAACGTCATCGAGGCCGCACGCGAGGGCCTGCAAGACCGTATTGCCCAGTTTGTACCCAGCCACCCGATGGCCGGTTCGCACGAAACTGGGCCCCAAGCGGCCCAAGCGCGCCTCTACCAAGGTAAGCGTGTCGTGCTCACTCCCTTAGTTGAAAATCATCCCCAGGATATTGCGCGGGTGCAAGGCGCCTGGCAGGCCTGTGGGGCAAACCTAGTCATGCTTAACCCAGCGCAACACGACGCTGCGGTGGCTGCGATCAGCCACATGCCACATTGGGTGGCGGCACTGTTTATGCAACATTTGACGCAAAGCGATGACGCAGCACTAAAGCTTGAGCTTGCTGGGTCTGGTTTTAGAGATTTCACACGCGTCGCGCAAGGGTCACCTGAAATGTGGCGCGATATTTTTGAGGCTAATCGTCAAGCGATGCAAACCGAAATCGCGACCTTTCGAAAAGTACTTGAGCGCGCCGAGCATGCCTTAGACACGGGTGATTACGCCTATTTGCAAGACATGCTCGAAGTGGCTTCGCAGGCGCGTCGTGATTGGGTGGGGCAGCAATCGTGAGTGGCGCTGCGTATCTTGATTTGCCGCACGTCAAACAGGTGCGAGGCGACGTCGAGCTGCCCGGCTCAAAAAGTATTTCAAATCGCGTGTTGCTGTTAGCGGCGCTGGCGCTGGGCTCTACACGTATTGATGGTTTGCTAGAGTCAGACGATACGGCGGTGATGCTCAACGCTTTGCAGCAGCTCGGTGTGCAACTGACACGCCACACCACCGATTCAGTGACGGTGCAAGGGGTATCGCGGTTTTCAGTCGACAAGGCTGATTTGTTTATGGGCAATGCTGGTACCGCGATTCGCCCGTTGACTGCGGTGCTGGCTCTGATGGGCGGGCATTATGGCCTGTCGGGCGTGCCGCGTATGCACGAGCGCCCGATTAGGGATTTAGTGGATGGCCTGCGCGACCTGGGTGCCAATCTCACCTATACGGGTCAAGAAGGCTATCCACCGCTTCTGATTTCTCCGCCGGGCGCCTTGAGCGATCGCGTGCGCGTGCAGGGGTCGGTATCCAGTCAGTTTTTGACTGCGGTGTTGATGGCAGCGCCCTTGGCGGTTGCGCGTTCGGGCCGCCCGCTCGTGATTGAGGTACTGGGCGAACTGATTTCAAAGCCCTATATCGACATTACCTTAAACCTGATGGCGCGTTTTGGCGTGCAGGTTGAGCGTAACGGATGGCAGCAGTTCGTGGTTCCTGCGCAAGCCGCGTACTCCTCCCCTGGCCAAATTTTTGTTGAGGGCGATGCGTCTTCGGCCTCTTATTTTTTGGCGATGGGGGCGTTGGGCTTGGGGCCGTTGCGCGTGTTGGGCGTGGGTCAAGATAGTATTCAGGGAGATGTGGCGTTTGCTGACACGGTGCAAGCCATGGGTGCGCACGTTAAGCGCGACGCCGCCTCGCTTGAGGTGTCTGGTATCGACTTAGCGAAAGGCCAGCGTCTCAAAGCCTTTGATACCGACTTTAATTTGATTCCGGATGCCGCGATGACTGCAGCGATGTTGGCATTATTTGCCAATGGGCCTTGTACCTTGCGCAATATTGGTAGCTGGCGCGTCAAAGAAACAGATCGAATCTTTGCCATGCAAACCGAGTTGCAAAAGCTTGGCGCGCAGGTGCAAAGCGGTCCCGATTGGTTGCGAGTCTCGCCGATCGAGGCGGGTCAGTGGCGCGACGCGTCAATCGATACCTACGATGATCACCGCATGGCGATGTGTTTTTCTCTTGCGGCCTTTGGGCAGGCGAGAGTGCGCATTATGGATCCGGGCTGCGTCAGCAAAACGTTTCCCACTTATTTTGATGTGTTTAGAGGGCTGTTGAAGTGAATGCGTTGAGCCCTGTGATTACTATTGATGGCCCAACCGCGTCGGGTAAAGGTACTGTCGCCCATCGAGTCGCGCAAGCTTTAGGGTGGGGTGTGCTCGATAGCGGCGCTTTATACCGTTTGACCGCTTTGTCGGTGTTGCAGCAGGCGATTGATCCTGAAGACACACCAGCAGTCGCGCGGGCAGGGCAGCAACTTGAAGTCAGTTTTCATCCCAAAGGGGTGACGCTGTTTGGTCATGAAGTGTCCGAGTTCATCCGGCAAGAGCACGTGGGTAACCTCGCCTCACGCCTGGCGCCTAACCCAGCTCTGCGTCAGGCGTTGCTTGAACGGCAAAGGGCGTTTCGGCAGGCACCCGGCTTGGTGGCCGACGGTCGCGACATGGGGACGATCGTTTTCAAAGATGCTTCGTTAAAGATATTTTTAGTGGCTGACGCTCAGGCACGCGCCGAGCGTCGCTGTAAGCAGTTGATCGAAAAGGGAATTTCTGCTAATCTAGACGACCTTGTCGCTGATATGCGCGAGCGTGACGCACGTGATATTGATCGTGCGGTTGCGCCACTTTTACCAGCACCAGACGCGCACGTGGTCGATTCGTCGCAACTGACAGTCGAGCAAACGGTGCAAAACGTCCTTGACCTGTGGTCAAGGGTTCTACCAACCCCACCCGCGAAGGCGTAGGGGCTGTTCGTCCGGCAAGCTTTGCTCGGGCACGCAGCAACTGCAATCTGAACGGCGTGTAACCCGGCCCCCAAGGCCACCTGGATCTCCTTCACATGTCAACTCAACAACTCTCAACCGATGCAGGCGAAAGCTTTGCAGCGATGTTTGCAGCAAGTATCGAAAAGCAAG
>Ga0209550_10005152_pt1 | contig 12289 bp, 11 predicted proteins | sample LauGreSuBDMM15SN_2_FD_187567 | JGI IMG/M metagenome (GOLD analysis project Ga0209550, IMG submission 187567) | Freshwater lake microbial communities from Lake Michigan, USA - Su13.BD.MM15.SN (SPAdes) (version 5) | ecosystem: Environmental > Aquatic > Freshwater > Lake | place: Lake Michigan... | reverse complement strand
TTGGGTGGGGATGGTTTAGATTATATCGTTAATAAACGCTAAAATTTAAATAAAATACTCATTTTAGCCACTATTACATCCGAAATAAAGATTGGTAGTTGGATAAAGTTTCTTTTGTTACTAATTAAAATGATTTAGAATCTGATCAATTGCTTTCGCTGTTGAAAATTGACTTTCTAATAATTTTAGTGAATTAAGTCCAAATTCTTTTCTTTGTTCGGTGGAGTTAGCTAAACATTTAGCTGCTTCAAAAAACTTTTCCTCTTCTCCATAATTAAATATAAATCCGGCGTTATGTTGATTAATTAAATCTTTAAGATCATTCCCTTTATTTACTATACCCAAAATTGGTTTTGAATATTGCATATAACCTAAAAGCTTACCTGGAAAATTATGAGTTTTGTGATTTGGGTTAAGACTAAATAGACCGATATCGGCTTCTTGCAACATTTCAAAATAAGTTTCCTGATCGACAGGTGGTAAATACGTCAAATTACTTAAATTTTGTTTCAATAATAATTGTACCTCATCTCCATTACCCACAAAAAGAAAGTGATGGTTTGGAATATGATTCATTCTTTTTGCAAGGGAAATGAGAGAAAGTATATTTTGTGCATGACCTATATTTCCACCGTAAAAGAAAATAATCTTGTTACCTAAACCCAGCTGTTTACGAAATATAGAGTTAGTTGAGTGTGCTTTTTTAATTGATGTCCAATTATGCAAAACCTCGAATTTATCACAGTTTCTCCTAACTGATTTTAAATAGTCTAAGTTGGCTGATGACATCACTCCTATGCGATCTGCAAATCTGTAGTTTAATTGCTCAAAAAATTTAAAATAAAGATATATAGGTGAATTTTTAATCATTAGTCCGCTATCTACCGTCCATTGAGGAAAAATATCGCGTAGGATCAAGTATGATTTTGCCTTCCACATTCTTTTTAGTTTACCAATCAGGAACCCCCAAAAAATAGTTGGTGAATAATAAATAATGGCCTCATGTGTATTTTCTTCAAAATATTTTTTTGTCGCTTTCCATGCAATGTAAGGCAGTAGGGTTTCATTTATTGCTCTTCTAAATTTGGGCACATTTTTGATTTTACCAGATTTAAAGAATAGGACATTGACACCCTCTACTTTTTTTAGAGAGTAGGTACTTTCTAGTTCGGGGTTTGACGATAAGACCATGATTTGATGGCCTTGTTCTTGTAATTCTAGTGCAAGGTCATGCATCATTTTAGAAGCGACTTTTGTACTGTGTGGTAAATAGTCGTCAACAATCAGCAGGATTTTCATTTATGAGATATCAAAATGGAAAAACTGATTTAAAAATTGTAAATTTCTGAATAAAGTTCTCTGTTTTTATCCATGAAATCAAATTGGTTTTTGATCATTGAGGTATAAGACGAAAAGGGATATTTAAAATCATCACGTGTGCTTTTTAAACTTTTATCGAGTATTTTATTGGCATTATCCTGAATTATAAGTTCATTGGTGTAAAAGTATTGTTTAAACAGTTGCAATAGCTCGTATTTACTAATTTTGGTGCCATTGGTAATATTGATTAAACCAGTCAAATTCTGTTCGATTGCTTCGTAAATGACTTTAGCCAACTCTAGTGTAGTTACACCAGACCAATAAACCTTAGAAAACCCTTTAATTTCTCCCTTCTGTTGCATGAACCAATGAAAAAGACCTTCTCCATTCGATTTTAATTCGGGACCAATTATTGAGGTTCTTAGGGTTAAGTCATGGTCATTTATTATTTCTCCTAATGACTTCGATTGTCCATACATATCATCGGCATCTTTAAAATCTGTTTCCTCGTAATTTCCTTTTTTACCAGAAAAAACACAATCGGTTGAAATGTGGATCAACTTTCCGCCAATTTCACGCATCAATTTAACCAATTGGTGTGGAAGGTATGAGTTGATATAAATCGCATTTGAATGATCGTTTTTAGACCCCGTTATCAAAACACCCACACAATTTATTACTATATCGGGTCTCTCGAATTTAATGTATTGCTCTAATACAATTTTATCGGTAACGTCGATTAGTATGGTTGAATCGTTTACTTTTTTGGAAAATGATGCCGTTGATATTATATATTTATTTTTTTCTTTGAGGTATTCATAGACAACATGCCCTAGCATGCCTGATGAACCCAATATCAAGACTTTTTTCATCGGATTTATTTGTGCCATACTGTACGGTTGATATAATCCGTATAGGAAAGAATTATTCTCAAGACCTTATCGGATACGTTATCTGGTTCGTAATCAGTAATTGTCTTGAAAAGCGTTTTAGATTCGGCAAATTGGTCAACTACCAATTGAATAGATTCTAAAACTCTGTTCACATTCAAGCCGGTCATTATCAAGGTAGCTTCATCCATCCCTTCCGGGCGCTCGTGTGCTTGTCTGATGGTTAATGCTGGAAAGTTTAAGATTGAGGCTTCTTCTGTTATCGTTCCACTATCTGAGATGACACAAAATGCATTCAGTTGTAGTTTGATATAGTCAAAGAATCCAAAGGGTTTCATGAACTCTATTAATGGGTTTTGATTTACAAAATCGAGTGATTCTAATTTTTTCTTGGTACGTGGGTGTGTAGATATGATTATCTTTTTATTGAATGTATGTGTTATTTTATCTAAACAATCTAGAAGCTTAGCGAAATTGGTTTGTTCATCTACATTCTCCTCACGATGCACACTCATTAAAATATAATCTCCTTTAGTTAAATTTTGCTGATTTAAAATATCTGAAGTTTCAATATTTGGCTTGTAGAATTCTAACACCTCCTTCATGGGTGAGCCCGTTTTGATGATTGTTTCGGGCGCTAAACCTTCGGCAATTAAGTATCTACGTGCATGCTCTGAAAGGGGCATATTCACGTCACTTAAATGATCGACTATTTTTCTGTTAATTTCTTCAGGAACCCGTTGATCAAAACAACGATTACCAGCTTCCATATGAAAAATGGGAATTTTTTTTCTTTTTGCAGAAATTACTGATAAACAGCTGTTAGTATCGCCATAGATTAGGAAAGCGTCGGGTTGAACTTGATTTAATAACTCATCGGTCTTTATAATTACATTTCCAATAGTTTCGGCAGCAGTTAAACCGGCAGCGTTTAAAAAAAAATCGGGCTTACGTATTCCTAATTCTTTAAAGAAGATTTCGTTAAGCTCATAGTCGTAATTTTGTCCGGTATGTACCAAAATGTGCTCGGTATACTTATCTAACTTAGCTATTACCCTACTTAGTTTGATAATTTCGGGCCGAGTACCAACCATGGTTACTACTTTTATCTTTGATTCCATAGGGCTATTTCTTGTTGAATATAATCTAACTTAAGAAGTTTTTGCATGGTTTGCTCAACATTTAGTCTTGTTGTATTGTGTGAATTATAGTCTTCTACAACTGAGGTTTTTACATCACCGCTTTCGAAGAAATTACCATAATTTAAGTCTCTGTTATCGGCTGGTATTTGATAAAAATCCTGAATATCTAAGGATTTAGCCATTTCTTCACGAGTGCATAGGGTTTCGTATAATTTTTCTCCGTGTCGTGTTCCTATTATTTTGATCGGGTTGGAAGCATTGAATAGTTTCAAAATTGCCTGAGCTAAATCTCCAATGGTAGTGGCAGGTGCCTTTTGAACGAATAAATCGCCCTGGTTGCCATTTTTGAAGGCAAATAAAACCAAATCGACCGCTTCTTCTAATGACATCAGGTATCTTGTCATGTTGGGATCGGTAATGGTAATCGGTAATCCTGCCTTAATTTGTTCAATAAAATGGGGTATAACCGATCCTCTTGATGCCATTACGTTACCGTAACGGGTAACACAAATTTTGGTTTTTCCTTCTGGTATATTTCTTGAGGCTGCTATTGCTACTTTCTCCATCAAAGCCTTACTCATACCCATAGCATTTATAGGATAAGCTGCTTTATCGGTGCTCAGGCAGATTACATTTTTTATATCATTAGCAAGTGCTGCTCTGATTACGTTATCGGTACCCATTACATTGGTTTGTGTTGCCTCTAGAGGGAAAAATTCACAGGAGGGTACTTGCTTTAATGCGGCTGCCTGGAACACATAGTCAACACCCTGCATTGCTGCTTGAATACTGTTGTAATTACGAACATCGCCTATGTAAAATTTAATTTTGGGGTTGTTGTAAGCCAGCCGCATGTCGTGCTGTTTTTTTTCGTCGCGAGAAAAAATACGGATTTCTTTAATATCGGTATTCAAAAATCTATGAAGAACTGCATTGCCAAATGAGCCTGTCCCTCCTGTTATGAGTAAAGTTTTATTGTTGAACATTATTATGAATTTTATTTTTTACAATTTTAAATAATTTAGTCCATGAATCTGCATCCTTTGCTACATGAGGGGTATATCTTTTTCCCTTGAGATCAAATAATCTTACGATTTCATCTTTCCATAAGAGAATATTATCGTAAGGAACAAATTTAACTCCCTCGTAATCCATTAACACTTCACGTGCATAAGGAAGATCAGCAACTATAATAGGAAGACCTAATGAAGCCGCCTCAATTAGTGGCAAACCATAGGTTTCAATATAACTTGGAAAAAGCAAAGCATCCGATCTTAAATATATTTCAATTACTTTGGAATGTGGGATTTCGCCTAAAAAGTTGATATTAATATTATGAAAAAGTGGCTCTAAGTATTTTAGATCGCTTCTTTTACAAGTTAGATGCAATGTAATTAATTTTCCTAGCTCTGGATCTATGTTATTAAGAGCATTTAAAATAATTTGATGATTTTTGTATGGAAAAGTTGTGGCGGGATAAAATATGTTTAATCTATCTTCATCGCATTTCAATGAAAGGTGTTCTTCGTGATTAATTGTGAGCGGATTAAATTTTGGTGATACTACATGGATTTTATCAATAGGAAAATTGAAATAATTGGCAAAATTATCCCTAATGAAGTTTGTTTGTACGAATATTTCTGTGTTCTTATTGATAAATAATTTTATGAAAAAAGGGTAAATATTTTTATAAAACCATAATTTTCTTTCAGTTTTTTTGAACGGATTCCACCTTTTGGGGTAAAATGGAAGGGCATGATGAAAGTAGATAAAATTAGGAATTGAGTTACTAAATCTGAAGTTCGTATTCTGAAGTGAAATGGTTGCTGAGGGATAGATATTATTCTTATTTAACCACCTATTAATACCGTAAAAATCTTGGATTAAGCGGTCTAAAATGGAGTTGATATTTTTTTTTACTAAATTTATATTAGTCCTATTGCTTTGAATATTAAGTTTAGAGTTAATAAAAATCAAATATTCAAATTCTTCAGACAATTGATCTATGAACTGGTTTAATATATTAATACCGCCACCGGTAGTCAACGCAGTTGCATTTACAATGATTTTTCTCATATTGAAAATAAAAGATTAAAAATTTTCATACATAAAATCTAAAATCTGATTTTCAACAAAACCAAAAACTTATAGAATATGTACTTGTAAATTGGACCATACCCTATTTTTTTCAATAAACTAGCATTTCTATAATTAAGAATTAATACATTTTTGAGATTCGATAATTTTAAAAAAAATGATTTCGTAGATCTATTACTAATTTGCGTAACTGTATTGCTGTGTCGACGGTATGCTTTGGTTTGTTGATGTATAGTAGAAATTATCCCTCCCTGGCGTATTGTATTCAGGCCAATCCACCAATCATGCATTGGGACTATTTCTGGAACTGGGAAAGTAATGGCTTTAACCAGATGATTAAAAAGCATAGTGGATCCGCCAACGTAAGAGCAAATTCCTAAATAATTATAGCTTTTCATTGTATCAGGGTTTATGCCAGCGGACTTAAAATATGATGCTGAAATAAGATTCAGTTTTTCATCTACCATAGTGAAATCTGTATGAACAATAATTGGCTTTGCTGGATGACTATCTTCTTCTTGTTTCATTCTATTGAAACTAAGTTCAATTTTATTCGGATACCATACATCATCTGCATCGCAAAACATGTAGTATGTTGAATCGACGAGCTCTAATAATCTCAAAAAATTATTTTTAGCCTTCAGGTTGCCTAGTTCATCTTCAATCAGCACGATGTTTGCATACTTAAACGAATATTCTTTAAGAATTTTTATTGTGCTATCTGATGAGCCATCGTCACGAATGTATAGGGTCCAATCTTGATTCGTTTGAGAATAGAGAGAATCTAACTGTTCGGCAAGATAATTTTCGCCATTGTAAACTGCCAGTAAAATTGCTATAAGTCTATTATTTTGTATACTCATAGAGAATTTTTCCTTTTAATCGTAAAATTATCTTTTAACTCTAATAGCAATATCGATAATAGATATACCCAAATAACTGCACGAAATTGATCAAATAATCCAGATCTAACCATAAATATCGCAGAGGATAGCATAACTAGATAGACCACATGAAGTTTTATACTAAAATATTTATTAATCTCAAGGAATTCGATAAATCGCCCGAAAAGGAAAAATAAAATAATTACACCCATTACCCCAAATTCCATGAAGACGTCAATTACTACATTTGAACCTAATTCATAATCTAATTCCGGATTACTTTCCCTGGTGAAATCAGTTAGAATTTGTTGAGATGTTAACTTAACTGGCTCTGTATCTAATAATATATTGCAAACTAGCGTTGGTAAAAAAGGGATAGGAGAAGTCATTCTAACGAAAAAAAATTGCTTTCCGTAACTATAGCCATATTTGTTAGTATACTCAATTCCTTTATATATATTTCTTGTATTAATAATCAAATCATTAAAATTATTCCAAATTGGATTCAATCCAGGATTTTGCCCAGGTTTTGATTCAAACAATGAACTGATTTTGGGATTTTCATTAAATTGTCTTCTTTTCTCTATATAAGTTAGAAAAAAAATAGAAAATAATGTCAATACTATTAAATAACGTAATTTAATCAAACGAACATAATATATGTATACTGCAATTACGATTAATCCTAATTGTATAATGCTGAATCGAGAACCGATTAGCAGAGAGAAGATGGAATATATAAAAATTAATACTAGGGGAAGAAAATTAACTTTTAAAAATCCGATTGTATTATTTTTCACTTCATAAATTCTTTTTTGACTATTTATTATGAGGGTTATTGGAATTATTAGAGTAGCTAAAAAAATAGATTGAGGGTTTAGTACAACATCTCCATAAGAAGTCCCTAAATTTTTAAATAGAAAGTATATAGAAACAGTCATAATCAAAACACATAAAGTATTTGTAGCAAGGACTGTACTTTTATTAACCATGGATGTTACTATTTCGAAATTTTCTAATTTGTATTTATTTTTCTTGAAGTAGGAAAATGATCCAAACATATAAGCAATCATTGCTAACAAACATAAACCTGTACCCTGTGAAATCAAATTACTATCAATTTGATAGTTCCCAAAAACAGAAAAAAATGTTGGATTAATGGGATATATAAAAACAGGATAAAAAAATACGATAACTAAATTGACACTTAGAAATATTGTATGGAAATTTATGTAATTACCAGAAATTAATGTTTTTTTTATAAATATTATAGCTGAAATTATGAATAAGGAAGCGGCCGATAGGCAATAAAAAAAGGAGTATACTTCTGGCGCACTGAAGTACATCATTATTGACAAAATAAACATTGAAATGAAAAATTTCATACCTTTTGTTTGAATATTCTTTTTGCAATTAGTTGATAAAAACCGGTACGGTGATTCAACATCATTATACTAGTATATATACTAAGAATAATAATAAATAAGGAGCATAAGTATAGAAAAAAACCATGAAGACTAAGCGTAATTAGGAAAGAGGATATTCCAAATAATAATGTTACAAGAAATAATCTATAAAAACTATAGTTTAATTTAAATACATATTTTTTGAAAACGATTAAACATAACATCGTTGAAACGAATATAGAGCCTAACAAAAATGAAACGCCTAAACCATTTAAGCCCCAAAATGCATAAGCTACAATATTTAAAACAAAATTTAGCCCATTGCCAATTAATGCATCATAAATTAAATAGGATTTTCGATCACCTTGTGCAAGTATCACATACGACATCACAAACCAAATTCCCCTAAATAATAAAGATAGCGCCATCCAGCGTAAGAGTGGAACAATAATGAGAAATTCCTTAGAAAGTAATAGCCTGACAATTGCAGGTGTGAAACTTATTATGAAAATAACAATAGGGCCGATTATTAATATTACTAATTCAAGCTGTTGGTTTATTATTTCATTTGCTTTTTTGGCATCAGTACAAACTGCTGACAATCTGGGAAAAAAATCAGATGCAAGCACTGATATAACTACAAATACACTTTGTGTGGTTAGTGATGAGGCGCCTTGGAATAGACCAACATGCTCTATGCTTCCCCATCTTCCAATAAATATATTTGTTAGGTAAGTGAAAAGAGTTATTAAAAACGTTCCGAACATTAATACCGATCCCAGTTTAATCATCTGAGCTCCTTCGGCCCTTACTTCCTTTAGTTCAATTTTATCAATTTGGCAAAAAGTTATTTTTCGGGTATAATACACCCGCACCAAATAAGATATAAGATAGCCAATTACCAAAGCTAGTGCTATGCCATTTATTTTAAGGTAGTAATAAAGTGGAATGCCCATAGCTAAACTGAAAAAAGCACCAAATACAGAAGACTTAGCTAGATAAGATAAGTTTCGGGTAGCTTGTAAAATAACAGTTTTGCCATTAGCTAGTGCCATTAGTAGTATGGATAAGGACAGTAATATAAATGACCAAGTGTATTTGGTACTACCAAAAGCAAATTTGCTTAAAAAAGGAGCAGATGCAATGCAAATCAGCGTTCCGAGTATACCAGTGAACCACACCAGCCTTTCAAATATGGTTTTTACTCTGCTTAATTTTTTCTCATCACCACTCTCATAGGCCTGTGAAATGTCACGCACTGCACTTTGAAAAATACCAAAACTAGAAAAATTACTAATGGACGTTATAGATGATTGTAATATAGCATTTATACCCATGCCTGCACTTCCAAAAAAAAGAGCAATACACTTGGCTCTAAGTATTGTGACCAGCATTTGTATCAATTGAGCTCCTCCAAAAACTGCAGTAGATTTTACTAAACTTTGATAGTTTGATTTACTCTTGCTCATTATTATTGCTCTGAAGCAGTATTTGGATACCTAATTTTTAGCACGAAATAACTTGTTGATCATTTTATAACAAAAGGTGATTGATTTTTTTTATCTCTAGGAGTATTATGAATATGTAATGTAAAAAAATACCGCGTTTTCGTTACAAAGTATTAAAAAATGTTATTTCAATTTCAAAGAGGGAAATTTGGCAGAATTAACATTATTACATTTAAAGTGTTTTATGAGATCTAATTCAGTTTCTGCATTCCAAACTCTTGATACATTAGACCTTAACAATTTTGCTGGATAACCACCCAAGAGCGAATATTCTTCTATGTCCTTGATGTAATTTTTGTTCAAAAGACTTCCTGATGCAACTATTAAATTATTTGGGGTCATTGTTCCTTTGTTAATAGTTGATCTGTTTCCTATCCAGTTGTATTTTCCAATTTTGATTGAAAAAACTGAGTTTTCGACAATTTTAGTTTCAAAGTCTTGGATAAAATGAAAGTTTGTGTCAATTATTACAACTTCAAATGCAATTCTTGTATTTTCATCGATATGAACTTCATTTTTAGAAACAATATTAACTTTGGCCCCTAATTTTATATTGTTTTCAAAAATTAATTTTCCTCCATCATAAGTACGCAGATTGTATCCACAGCATGCAATGAAATTACCTTTGAAAGTAATTGATCCATCATTATTTATTAAGCCATTTTCTTTGGGATTAAAATAAATATCTTCCGGAAAACCAAGGTGAATCATTCCAGGGATAATTTTCGGGCAATCAATATTAATAGAACCTCTTGTTGATATAAATGACGCACTACCATAAACCCAAATTGGCAATTTAATAGCTTGTGAGAATGGTAAAGATTTGAAATTTATAAGAAAAGTTTTGGTTATGTTTAAATATCTGAAAACAATAAAGTAGAGTCTTCGGTATTCAGGCTTTTTAAAATCTAAAAAAAATTTCAATATTCTTTCTACCATCTGTCTAAATTATGAATTAATCGAAAATTATCAATGGGGAACATTGAATAAATAACTCCAAATTTTTGAGTATTTCAGATTATAGTTAGGGGATGCGTGATCTCCAGTTTCAATAAGTAGTTTATGTTGATTTGTTAGTAAAGAATTTGGTGCTATCATTTCAATATTACCAGGTATTTGAATTGCATTCCAATTTGAAAGTATTACATCAATAGGAATATCCTTATCGGTTAATGAAGCAAAGCCATAAATATTTGTAATGTCTGTAACGCCAGGTTTTGACAACCAGCTAGCAGGTTTTTTTTTGGACAAAAGATAATCACTCGGAGCAGAGAACATGACAACTCTTTTAACTGGATAATTTTTAGATATAAATAAAGCTAAGCCCCCCCCTTGACTCCAGCCACTAACAATAATGTTAGACCAATCAATTTTTCCATCCGATATAAAATAATTCCAACCCTGATCAGGAAAATTAATTGATAAAAAAACTAATAATTTAAACACTCTGTTATAGACGCAATTAGATTTGGAAATATCTTGTACCTTCGAAATTTTATCATCAAAACCCCAAAGCAGTTCAGAGCGAAAATTTTCAAAACATTCATCACCTCTAGTTTGGCAAAAACTCCATTGACTTAATGTATTTGGGTAGGACAGACTTATGACGTTTGAGGCATTTTTTGCAATTGAATCTATGAAAAAAGACCCATTTTGCGGACTACCACCTGTACCGGTAAGATAAAGAATTAGCCGAGGGGTTTTTATAAGAGCCTTATTTGAAACAACGTAATGTGGATTTAACCAGTAATTTATTGTACTATCGGTTGTTTTGGGATTAATAAAATGTTTCTCGATTTCAAACGGTTTATTATTAACAACATACAAATCTTTTGTTTTAGAACAAGAAATTGGTAAAATAAATATAAGAACATAGATTATGTTAATTAACTTAATCATATCCAATAATCAGAATATTAAACATTTTCAAAATAAAAACTAATTCTTTTAAGCATTATGGCTAAAAATAGAAACAATATAAACCCGGTAAAGGCAAAAAGATAACTATTTCTTTGCTTGGGCTTTATCGGTGCAAAAGGCTCATCTATAATGGTAAAAATGGGCCTAGTGGTATATTGCATAAAACTCAATGTTTCTAGGTTCTTTTGTGCCTCACCATACATGAGCGTGAGCATATTCTCTTTTACAGCTAAGCTTTTCTGGTCCACACGGTCTCCCTGCAAAATGAGGCCCAATGCCTGATCCGATTTTTGGGCGGCAGATTTTTGGGTAGCATACAGTGCATTTTTAATACTATCGACCTTAGTTTTGAGCACTGCCACATTGGAAGAGGTGCCAACCAATGCCTCTTGCGTATAGAATATAACTAAACGGGTATATACTGCCTGGGTTAAGGCAATGGCAAAATCTTCATTGGTATATTTTACAGAAAATTTGATGATGGCACTATTTTTATCAAATTCGCGACTGAGTAGCGGTTTACCTGCGCCCTCTTTGTCACTAACCACCAGCTGTGTGAGTTGTTTTAGGGCCTTTCGCTGTTTGTATTCGAGATTCTCAAAAGTAGTAGTCGGCGTAAATTTAACTCCTTTATTCAATACCGTATCATCCTCCCATGTTTCTGCCATTTTATTGAGTTGAATAAAATGGTTAACCAATAAGTCTTCACGACCATTTACCCATGCAGCTGAGAGCAAAGCCTCTCCTACTACCCTTTCTGAGCCTGCCAATTCGATGATGCGCTCCATGGAATTGCCAGCAGAGTTGGTACCACCACCCAATAGCGCACTCAAACCACCTAGTGAAGAGGCTGCCCCTGCTAAATCGTTCCGTTTAATAATGAAGGTCAAATTAGCCTCATATGTCGGCTTACTAAACCAGGCATAAGCAAGGCCAGCGCTCCCACCCAGGACAGCCATAATGAGGAGCCAAAAAAAGTTTTTCTTGGCTAAAACTATCCAAAGTTTTATTTCAGCCAGGATGTCTTTTAAACTAATTTCATCTTCTTGTATAAATTCTGATGGTGTTTTTGGTGTAGCCATGTTATTTAGTTGCCGAAGTAATTAAGGCAAATACAGTTGC
>Ga0209550_10005151_pt1 | contig 12290 bp, 5 predicted proteins | sample LauGreSuBDMM15SN_2_FD_187567 | JGI IMG/M metagenome (GOLD analysis project Ga0209550, IMG submission 187567) | Freshwater lake microbial communities from Lake Michigan, USA - Su13.BD.MM15.SN (SPAdes) (version 5) | ecosystem: Environmental > Aquatic > Freshwater > Lake | place: Lake Michigan, USA... | reverse complement strand
CTATTTATTAAAACGGGGCTCACCCCTATTTTAATGACACTATTGAATTTATTAAATTCTACGTTAGGGTCTAACCTTACCAAATGTTTTGAATTGCTGTTTCCGTTTTTAATAGAAAATTGATTCATGGAATAGGATAAATCAAAATTCAAATGTGTATTCATACTTAAATCAACAGCAAAAGGGCTATTGATACTAATTAAGTTATTCGTAGCCCCTTCAATTCCTTCAAATCGCTCATACAATAAAGTAGGTGTATAATTGATAGTTCGGAGGCTATTTTTTGGAGTTTTTAACCAGCTGAAGGAAACTCCAGTAAGAAAACTGTTTTGTTTAAAGTTTGCGAATGGCAATGTTGAGGAATCTGGAACAAGGCCGAATCTATACCTGCCAACTTGTTGATAATATACTTTTGATAATAAATGTCCCTTATCAGAAAAAACATAATCTCCTAAATAGTTAAGACCCAAACTGCGTGTTGACTGTAAATGGTGATTCCCCTTAATAGATTCATTATTGATATTAAAACTATGCGTATTATTAAATTTGTCTATAAGATATTGGTCTAGCTCTATAAAATGATGGAAGTAATTTCCATATCCAAATTTTAGGGTAGTATTCCTTTGCAGTAAAGCCACCGAATCCATTATAAATGATCTTGGCACCAAGGGTATAGGACGATATTGAAAACTCAAGTTTTGACTAGGTACTTGATAGTCTAATCGTACCGAACCCGTATCATTTCTTTCATTAGCAGTTACAAAATCTATTTTTGCTATATTTTTTAACTGTGGCTTAAAAGCAGACAATATGGTCACCACTTTTTCTGGTAAAGAATCCAGATTCGTAATATTCCGAGTAGTGTATTGAACATCTAATTTAGTGTCTGGATCCGTCTTAGCAGTTTTTACTACTTTAACCGTATTTTTCTTTGATTTAGATTTTGATTTAACCGCTTTTTTCTTGGTCGTTGTTTGTTTAGCCTTCTTTTTTTTCTTTTGTGCGTTGGCAGGGACATAAAAAAGCACAAACGCAATTAAGAAAAGAAATATATAGTTGAAATGTTTTTTCATAGTCTGGATTTCTAATTATTTGTAGATTCAACCAATAATTTTAGTTTATTTGCGGCTTCTAATTTTAGCTCTTCTATACTCGCATTTTCTGCGACACTCTTGTAAGTGGCAATGGCATTGAAATTATCTTTTTGGGCAATGTAAATATCCCCCAGTAAAACATAAGACTTGGTCACCCAATATTCATATGCCGATTGTTTTTTAATAACATCAAATGCTGTCTTTTCAGCTAAGGACAACTTTTGCTGATCTAAACATAATTTAGCTAGTAAGTAATGAGCTTCTGCAGTAATTAAGGTAGAATTTGACTTTATCACCTTATTTAATATTTGAGTCGCTGTTGCAGAATCTTTATTTATTAATGCCTGATGATAAAGTGCCATATTCGCAATTACAATATCGTCCGGAGCAGCACTTTTATCTTGTAAAATTTGGCTTGCTATGATTGCACATTCTTGCCATTTTTCATTTTTATATTCACATCTTAAGAGTCCCTTAAGTGCTTCATTTTTATTTTCTTGCTGGGTGGCAATTGAAGCCAATACATTAAAGTACTTTTCTGCTAAAGCATAATCCTTTACATTAAAATAATTTAATCTAGCAGCCAATAAAGAAGCTCTTTCCGCATATTTATTAGGTGCTTGATTTGCAACAATCCCAAAATAATGAGCAGCAGAATCAAACTGTTGTTGCGCATATTCAATTTCTGCAATTATATTATTGGCTTCTAATTGATTATTACCCATAGGGAAGGCTGCCAAATACTTTTTAAACCCTTGTGCCGCTTCTGAAAACTTCTTTTGCTCATATTTTAATATAGAAGCCTTAAATGTTAAGGAATCTTGTTCATTAATTGCCAATGGCTTGCCGTAATCATTCATAAATTGCACAAACAGTTCAGGAGTTTGATCCTCCACATAAATATTCCTAATAAACTCTACTGCATTTTCACTTTCAACTGAATTGGGATAAGTACTATATAAGTCTCTGAAATTTTGCAAGGCTACCTCATTTTTATTTAAGTTAAAGTACACAATGCCAAGTTTGTAATAGGCTTGCGGGTAGTAACTACTTGCTCTTTTGTCAATTAACACTTTACTTAATGGTTCTATGGCAGCATCAAAATTTTCTTGATTGGTATACGTATCAGATAATTCCATGAAGGCATCATTAATATATGGCGACTTTGGAAATTGCGACACTAATTCTTTTAAAATTTTTATTTTTTCATTCGCCTTACCCATACCGCCTACTATAATAGCTTTTTGTAAAGTCGCATAATCAACCGTGGTCCATTCCCATTCAATCGCATTTTGATAAATATCCAATGCAGCTTTATACTGTTTTGTCATCATTTGGCAATCGCCTAATCTTAAATAAGCATCTTGTTGATAGGCCTCAATCATATTACTATGATTGTATTTTGAAACAAAAGAAAAATGTGATAACGCTTTTTGAAAATTTGCTTTTTTTAAGTAGCAATATCCTAATGTATACTTTGCGTGTCTTTGAGAGACTTCACCCACTTCAATTGGATCCAATAAAAAGCGTTCTAAAATTTCTATAGCCATATCAATCCTACCTAATTTGTAAGAAAGCTCTCCCAACCAAAATTGTGCGTAAGGAACCATTTTAGCATTATAGGGTGTATTCAATATTTGACTTAACAATGGATATGCTTTCTCAATTTGGCCATCGTTTATATACAAAGTAGCCCGGCCATATAAAACACCTGGATATAATTTTAATAGATCGGTAGAAGGATTTTGAACGGATTCAAACGCTTCTAAGGCTTGTATATAATTATTACTGTAGGCAAGTGCTGTAATCCATAAAAATTTAGCGTCCTCTTTATAAATGGAATTAGGATAAGTAGTCATAAACTTATCCAGTGTAAAAATGGCATTACTATACTCTTTTAATTCTGTACAAAGTTTTCCATAATTGTATAATGAAATTTCTTTTTGAGATAGATTTTGGCTTTTTGAAGCGCAAATTAAAAAAGCATTCTTAGCTCCATTTTTATCATTGACCTTTAGATAGGAAGTTGCCAGTAAATACATACTGTTTTGCCCTAATGAATCTTCTTCACTTGCAAGTTCTTTAAACCCAGGTATTGCTTTTTCCCAATTTTGAGATTGAAAATAGCAAAATGACAATTGATATAAATCCTGAGGATCTACCTTTTTTTGAACTGACACATAATTTGATAAATAAGGTAAAGCTTTTTCGTATTGTTTTTTCTCAAATAATAAGTGACCCATAAGTTGTTTTAACTTAAGGTCATAAAATTGTCCATTTACCTTTAAAGCAGCCTCACAGGTTTGCATAGACTTTTCATAATCTCCTAAAAAATAATACAATTGACTTATGTAAAATGGAGTCAATTTAGCATAGGCTTCATTTTGAGCTGCAATTTGAAAATAACCCAATGCTGCGGTGAACTCTTTTTTCTCTAACGCAATGAATCCTGCATAATAATTTGCATCGGTATAATTTGGATTGTTTTTTACCTGCCTAACCGAATTCAATAAACTATTTGCCTTATCCCAATTACCCGCTTTAAAGTGTAAATAACCTTCTAAATAATTCATCAAAATAATCTCCTCATTATCTATATCGTCTAGGCTAACTTTTGCAAAGGACTTAAAGGCTTCAGCATCCAACTGATGTTTAAAATAATATGCACCCAATGCAAAGGAGAGCTTAGATTGATAAATTCTATTATTACATGTTGTTAACCATTTTTTCGCATCTAATTCGGCATTTGTCCTATCCACCACTAATGATAATTTATGAAAATAAAAGCCAACATCTTCCTGGTTTTTATGTAAAGAATAAGCGGACTGCATATGCTGAAATGCCAATACCGTATCCCCTAATTTTAGCGCATTGATTCCTTTTTCGAAAGATGGATCCTGTAGTTGATTGGATACCGAAATTTGCCCTTTAACATTTATATTTAAACTACATGTTAAAAGGAAAGTGGCAAATGAAATGATTGCTGTTTTTTTGAACATAAAGCCTGTATTTAATAATAACCTAAAATTAAGCCCTCTTAATAGAACGTATTGTTAAATAGACTTATTGTGGAAAAACAGATTGATTGCTTAAATTTGTCAACAATTACAATAAATTCAAGATTACATGTACGAACACAATACCACCCTAAGAGTGAGATATGCCGAGGCTGACCCAATGAATGTGGTTTACTACGGCAATTATGCTCAATATTTTGAAGTAGGCAGAGTTGAAAGCCTTAGGGCGTTGGGTATTAGCTATAAATCCATGGAAGAATTGGGTTTTATGCTGCCGGTAGTGGAATTAAATATAAAATACCTGAGATCTGCCTATTATGACGATTTAATCACCATAAAAACCATGATTAAACAATTGCCAGTGGATCATAGAATACAATTTGACCAAGAAATTTACAATGAAGCAGGAAAGCTACTTACCATTGGAACAGTGAAATTGTATTTTATGGATCAAAGCCTTACCAAACGAGCATCCATGCCTCCATTTTTAAGCGAAAAACTAAGCTCCTATTTTAGTTAAAACGCCTTATTTTGATTTACTTTGCACCGAATTAATAATCATTCAATGCAATTCATAAAAGCGTCAATTATAACCATTGGAGATGAATTACTCATTGGTCAAGTAATTGATACCAACAGCGCCTATATTGCGCAGTCACTCAATAAAATTGGAGTCACTGTAAGCAACCGCATCGCAGTTGGAGACGACAAAAACGCTATTTTAGATGCATTGTCAAATACTTCAAAGCAAAGTAATATAGTAATTATAACGGGTGGATTAGGCCCTACTGCGGATGATATTACAAAGCCTTTATTGAATGAATATTTTGGAGGCAAATTGGTCTTACACCAGCCTTCCCTTGATCATATCACAGATATTTTTTTAAATAAATATAAGCGCCCTTTAATAGAAAGAAATATTAAACAAGCAGAAGTTCCGGATGTTTGTGAAGTATTATTTAACGAAAACGGGACAGCCCCAGGAATGCTTTTTGAAAAAGAAGGTGTGCTTTATTTTTCTTTACCTGGTGTCCCGCACGAAATGAAGGGATTAGTAGATAAATATGTGATCTCAAAAATTAAACAATCTTTCAAAACACCCAGTATTGTACATAGGACTTTACTCACTGCTGGACTAGGCGAATCCTTCCTTGCAGAAATAATCGCCGATTTTGAAAATGCATTGCCTAGTCATATCAAATTGGCTTATCTACCCAATTTTGGCATGGTCAGACTTAGATTAACAGGAACAAGTGATAATGAAAATGAATTGATTACCAATATGGAAGCAGTTTTTGCTGAATTAAAAGTAAAAGTACAAGCATATCTAGTAACCGATAAGGACGAAGCCATGGAAGTGGTGGTGGGTGGTTTATTGAGAGCAAATAATCAAACGGTTGCCACTGCGGAAAGCTGTACAGGGGGCTATATTGGTCACTTATTATCAAAGCACGCAGGTTCTTCCCAATTTTACACGGGAGGCATTATTAGCTATGATAATAGAATTAAAACGGAATTCTTAGACGTTTCCACCGAAATCTTACATACTGTAGGTGCTGTAAGTAAAGAAGCCGTAGAACAAATGGCAGTTGCTGTAAGAGCAAAGATGAATACCGATTATGGTGTTTCGGTGAGTGGAATTATGGGACCATCGGGCCAAACAGACGAAAAACCACTAGGAATGGTATGGATTGGGGTAGCTAACAAGGAAAAAGTGTATTCAAAAGTGCTTTACCTTCGTTTTGACCGATCTAGAAATATAGAAGTAACTGCCACACAGGCTATAAATTTACTTAGGTTGTTAATTATCAATAAGATTTAGTCTTATTTTTGCTTAAATTCTCTCTTATGCCGCTTGTTGACTTGGTGATGCCTAAATTGGGTGAAAGTATAATGGAAGCGACCATATTAAAATGGTATAAGCAAGTAGGCGATACTATTCAGCTTGACGAAACTTTATTAGACATTGCGACCGATAAAGTGGACAGCGAAGTGCCTTCTATAGTTGGTGGGGTTATCAAAGAAATTTTATTTGAGGTGAATGCAGTCGTTCCTATTGGATCCGTAATTGCAAGAATTGAATCACAAAATATAACAGCATCCATTGCCACTGCAGAAGTAAGTGCTCCAGTGGAATCCGTTCCTGAACCTTTACAAGCAACTGCAATTTTAGATCATAAAGTGGAAGAAGAAATGGTTCCCTTTACCCCTAGCAACTCCAGTCAGTCCACTACAAGTTCACAAGTTCCTTCCAAAAATAATTTAACGGATACGTTTATTGGGGAACCAAAATTTTATTCACCATTAGTTTTAAGCATCGCGCAAAGCGAAGGCATTGGATTAAATGAATTACAATTTATACATGGTACGGGTAATGAAGGCAGGGTGACTAAAAAGGATATTTTAAATTATATCGCCGCTAAAAAAGCAGGTGTAGTTTCTAGTCCAGCAAGCTCAGTTGATACCAACAATAGTATTAGTACTGTTCAATCTACTCCTCAAAGTAAGCCATTAGATACGATTTTAAATGAACAAAATACTTTTTCGACACAATCAACCCATGCAAAATTTTCAAGTCCAGACGATGTAGTCCTATCTGGTGATACGGAATTAAAAGAAATGGATAGGATGAGGAAGTTGATTGCAAAGCATATGGTGGATAGTGTTCAAACCAGTCCGCATGTTACTTCTTTTGTGGAAGTAGATGTAACCAATATGGTTGTGTGGAGAGAAAAAGTAAAGTTATTGTTTGAGAAAAGAGAAGGTACTAAGTTAACTTATACCCCCATGTTCTTGGAAGCCATCGCTGCTACCCTTGAAAGATTCCCTATTATAAACGCAAGCTTACAAGGGGATACGATTGTTTATAAAAAAGATATTAATATTGGAATGGCCACTGCCCTTCCAACTGGTAATTTAATTGTCCCTGTTATTAAAGGTGCGAATCAATTAAGTATTGTAGGTATTACTAAAGCCGTTAATAATTTAGCCAATGCTGCAAGAAATAATCAATTAAAACCAACGGATACAAAGGATGGTACTTTTACGGTAACCAATGTGGGTACTTTTGGAAGTATAATGGGTACCCCTATTATCAATCAACCACAGGTTGCCATTTTAGCGTTAGGTGCTATAAAAAAACGTCCTGTTGTTATTGAAACACCAGCTGGCGATGCCATTGCCATAAGACATATGATGTATTTGTCTATGAGCTATGACCATAGAATAGTGGACGGCGCCATTGGTACACAATTTTTATCCGCAGTCGCAAAAGCTTGCGAAAGCTGGGATGAGAATAGACAATGGTTTCAATACGTTTAGTGTAAACCCCAATCTCTTCCTTTCATCATTGCTGGCACACCATTACTCATCCAAGTTGGCATGGGCTCCCCTTTTAAATAATGATCAAAGAATTGTTGTTCTCTAATTTGAATATCTTTTCTGTTTTTTCGCTCCACTAAATTATGTGCTTCATTATTATACACAAGCATCCATATTTTTTTATTTAATCGGCGCATAGCAGTAAAATATTCAATGCCTTGATACCATGGTACAGCATCGTCTGCATCATTACTCATAATCACCAACGGTGTGGTTACTTTAGGCAATGAAAACAAAGGTGAATTTTGAATATACAAATCGGGACGTTCCCATAAAGTAGCTCCTAAACGACTTTGTGTTTTCTCATATTGAAATTGTCTTACAATACCAGGTCCCCACCTAATACCACCATAGGCGCTTGTCATATTCACCACTGGTGCACCTGCCCAAGCCGCTGCATATAAATTAGTTTTGTTTATTAAGTAAGCAATTTGATAGCCTCCCCAACTTTGACCTTGTAACCCAATTTTGGTACTGTCTATGAATCCTTTTTGCACCATGGCTCTAGTTCCACTTAAAATATAATCATACGCCCCTTGTCCAGGATAGCCTTTTTGGTACCAAATGTCTGGAACAAAAACAAGGTAACCCCTACTCACAAAAAATGGAATATTCAATCTAGAAGGCGTTGGAGATGGTGCTAAATAGTTATGTAAGGTTTGATTATTTCTTTCATAGAAATAGACAATCATTGGATATTTCTTTTTTGGATCAAAATCCTCAGGATAGTACATAATCCCTTCTGCTTTTTTTCCTGTGTATGCTTTCCAACTCACTAATTCGGTGGTTAACCAATTAAAATCTTTTTGTTGTTCATTAATTTGTGTAATGGCTTTAGGATTTTGAACAGTTGTGCTTAATTGATACCCATATAAATTAGGAGCAGTCTTCTCGTCTTCTTGCATTACTACAAAATCAGTAGCATTTTTTGCTTTCTCAATAGTGGTAAAATGCATTGGGAGTTTATTCATAACCTTGAATTGCATATTATCCATAGTAAGAGCAGCCAGAGACTCAGATTTATCTATTTCACTAAACCCTTTAATTAATAAAGTATCATTCATTCCAATTGTTTTGTGATCCAGGTCTGTTTCTACAAAACGGTAACTTGTTTTACTAGCCCGTCCATTGGTTAGAAGTTTAGAAGGATTAATCCCCTTTGCATCCACTAACCATAAATCATAACGATCATATGCAATAAAGGAATCATTGTTACTTAACCATTTTGCTACACCATATGCATTTGGATCATCAGGAACATCATTATCCTCATCATATAGAGGAAATTTAATGTCTTTCGCCACCACTATCTTTTTTTGAGTTCTACTATTGTATGCATAATATTTTTTCAAAGTCTCATCATAAAATACCAAATTACTTCCATCATAAGCACTTGTTATAAGATTACCTTTCCAACCTTTATGCACTAAACTACGTTGCCCATTATTATTATTAATTTGATAAATATCTCTTAAACTATATCCCTGCCATTGTGAAGCAATTTGATAGGTAGAATCTTGAATCGCAAAACTAATAGCCCCATCTCCTTCTAGTGTACTAATAATATTTCGGTCTCTAATTTTACCCAAATAAACCATTTTACCATCATTCAAATTGTACAATACTGGTTCAGTTGCTTTTAAATCGGTTTCTAAACTTTTAACTTGTACCGTTTGTAACGCTGCATCATTGTAATGCCAAATATCTAAAACTGCTCTTTCAAATTCTGGAAGGCTTGTATCTTTCGCCGGAAGAATAGGTTGAATCCCAAATTCTAAAATAGTACCCGATTTACTAAATTTTAACTTCTTATCCCCACCAATGGTATAATTAGAAGGAAGGGAAGCACTCATTCTGTTCACTACTCTTTTAGCAGAATCGTCACCTGCTTTATAAATAGCTAATTCGTAATTCTTTTGTATGGATTTATCAGTACTATCTTTTTCAATTAAATAGGCAAGGGATTTGCCATTTTCATCCCAACTTAACCCAGTAGCCGTATAAAAATGAGTGCTTATAGGCATAACTAAGGTGTCCGCTATATTTGCTAATAGTATTTTATTATTGGAGGTTTTTGTTTTTACTTGATTCATTGCCAACCCTAAACCCAAAGGATGAATTTGATATTGAGTAATATTTGAAAACGTCTTTGAAATTTTTGAATTCAGATCCATCCAAACCAATTCGCTACCCTCTTTGACAATATCCCCTTTTTTGTCTTTTAAGTAAACCAACTGATCGTTTCCTTTAACAGGCAGTTGAAATGATTTAACAGAAGCTATTTTCTCCATAGAACCATTCAAAAGGTTTACAATTACCATACTATCTTTGGGCATTTCATCAGGTTTCTTTTTGTCTATTTTTGCTTTTCTAGTTTCTTGAAAAAGCGGTTTGATTTTAGCAATCAAGAAACTTCCATTTTCCGTAAACTGAGCTTGCGTACCTCTTTGTATTTTAATATCTGTGTTATTCATGCGATTGTTAATCACCAATATGGCATCTCCCTCCTGAGGTGTAATTACATAGGTTACAAACCTGCCTTGGGGTTGATAAACAACTTCTCGAATACTTTGCCATGCATCATACACAGTATGATCTAATACTTTCTTCTGTCCAAAAGACACCAAGGAAATAAAAATTCCTAGTAAACTAAATATTCTTTTCATATTATAAAAATTATTAATAAAACTCAACATTTTGTTTGTATTTTTGTTATGTAATATATAAAATTTGTCGTTTGTATGAGGATATTTTACTTTATAGGTTTGGCACTTCTTTTGCCTTTTATGGTACAGGCCCAATCCAAAGGAAATTTAGCGGGTGAGGTACTTGATAAAAACACCCAAAAGCCATTATTTGGCGCGAACATCCAAATAGTAAATACCAATTATGTCACGATGAGTGATAGCTTAGGAAAATTTGCCTTTAAAGGGATCCCTACTGGCCAGTACCAAATTGTTATTAACTATGTGGGAAGCATTCCTTATAACTTATACAACGTAATTGTAGGTTCTGGAAACATTAGCTATATCACCGCCGAATTACTCCCTCTTGAAATAACATTAAAAGAAGTAGTGGTCGGCAATATAAAAAAATCGGTACGTGCTGCAACCTTGGAAACACCTTTGAGTATCCAAAAACTAACTTCAGAAGAAATAAAATCAAGCCCTGGTAGCAATTTTGATATTTCCAAAGTAGTACAAACCTTACCTGGTGTTACAGGTTCTGCCACCACAGGTGCGGGTTTTAGAAATGATATTATTGTTCGTGGTGGTGCACCCAATGAAAATGTATTCTATTTAGATGGAATTGAAATTCCCGTGATCAATCATTTTAGTACACAAGGTAGCGCAGGTGGCCCCCAAGGAATATTAAACGTATCCTTTATTGATGAGGTTAAACTTTCCTCCTCTGCATTTGACGCAAAATATGACAACGCATTATCCTCGGTATTTGAATTCAAACAAAAAAAAGGGAATAGCGAAAAAGTACAGGGCAATTTTCGATTAGGTGCAACCGAAGTGGCTAGTACCTTAGAAGGCCCTCTTTCCAAAAATGGAAAAACAACTTTTTTATTATCGGCCAGAAGAAGCTATTTACAATTCCTATTTCGTTTATTAGACTTGCCTATCCGACCTAACTATTGGGATTTTCAATATAAAATATCACACCAAATAAATAATAAAACAACGCTTACCTTATTAGGGGTAGGCGCCATTGATAAATTTTATTATGTAGCACCACAAAATTCTACTCCCGAAAAAAGATATGCTTTAAATATTTCACCGACAATCAATCAGTGGAGTTATACTGTTGGTGCATCTTTAAAAAAATTAATAAACAAGGGATATTGGAATGTAAGCATTAGTCGATCACACTTAAACAATATCAGTGAAAAATACGAGGATAATCTTAACCCCATTAAAGGTGAAAAAACATTTGATTATACTTCCAATGATATATCAAACACCATAAGATTTGATATCACAAAAAGTTTTCTAGGTCTTAAATGGACAACTGGTGCTAATTTACAGTCCATAGAATATGATAACTCAACTTTTCAAATCTTACCTAGACCCTATGTGGATAGCGCTATTTTACCTACTTATTTACCTGCCCCTAATTATTTCAAATATGCAACCAATTTAAATTATAGAAAATATGGTGCATTTTTTCAAATTGGTAAAAGGGCTTTTAATAACCGTTTAGGCATTAGTGCAGGTATAAGAACAGATGGCAATGGTTTTAATACAGCCGGCAGGGAGTTTTACAACCGCCTATCGCCAAGAATTGGATTTAGTTATGTTTTAACAGATAAGATAAATTTGAACGCCTCAGTAGGGAGATACTTTAAAGTGGCCCCTAATACTTCTTTAGGATTTAAAGACTTAAATGGCAATTATGTAAATAAAGAAGCCAATTATATTGGCGCCAATCATTATGTAGCAGGGATTGAATACTTACCAAGCGAATCAACAAGATTTACTGCTGAAGTGTTTTATAAAAAATATTTTAATGTGCCTATTAGTATTCAAAAAGGATTAAGCTTATCTAACTTAGGCGCCGATTTTAATATACTAGGGAATGAGCCTATTATTAGTAATGGAAAAGGACGTAGTTATGGCTATGAACTTTTCGCACAACAAAAATTAACAGATCGCTTTTTTGGAGTTGCAAGCTATAGTTTTTTTAGAAGTGCTTACACAGATATTAATGGCACTTATATAAAAAGCTCCTGGGAAAACATCCATGTTTTAAGTTTAACCGGTGGTTATAAATTTAATAAGAACTGGGAATT
>Ga0209550_10005150_pt1 | contig 12291 bp, 10 predicted proteins | sample LauGreSuBDMM15SN_2_FD_187567 | JGI IMG/M metagenome (GOLD analysis project Ga0209550, IMG submission 187567) | Freshwater lake microbial communities from Lake Michigan, USA - Su13.BD.MM15.SN (SPAdes) (version 5) | ecosystem: Environmental > Aquatic > Freshwater > Lake | place: Lake Michigan... | reverse complement strand
CCCACACCGCCATGCCGCCGGCAATGCCCACGGCATAAGGCAGATCAGCCCCCACCTGCACCAGCCGCGGTGCATTGTCGCCGGTGACGCCGGCCACAGCCAGCCCGCGGCGCAGCAGCATCAGCACCAGCGCCAGCACGCCGCCGGCAATGGCGATCAGCACCACCTGCGCTGCCAGCGTGCCCAAGGTTGCCCAGCAGGCGCAGCCGGTCATCACCTTCACGTCGCCGCCGCCCAGCCAGCCGCGTGCAAAGGCCAACAGGCCGAACGCGAAGAAGGCGCCGCCCGCGGCAGCATGGCTGGCCCAGTCAAAGCCGGGTGTGCCCAGCCCGAACAATACCGCGCCGATGATGATCAGCACGGTGATGGTATCGGGAATTTCAAAGGTGCGCAGATCAAAGCCAGCGCTGGCCAGCACCGATAACGCCATCAGCCACAGGCCGGCGTCAGCGAGCGTCATGCCAGCCCCATCATGATCGTGGTGGCGCGGCGGCGGTCGGCTCGCGCACCTTTTGCGCCTTGAGTTCGGCCAGATACTGCAGATTGGCCCAGGCGGCACGATCAAACTGCGGGTTCAACGACAGCGCGCGGTTGAAATAGGCTTCGGCCACCGTCAGATCGCCGCGCATCATCGCGGCATAGCCCACGGTGTTGAGATCGGTGGCAAGGCTGGTCTTGTCGCTGAGCAGGAAGGCTTCCTGGTAACGGCCCTGCATTGCACGGGCCAGTGCCAGATTGGTGCGCGCCTTTTTCAACGCAGGCTGCAACTTCAACGCAGCCACCAGATCGCGTTCGGCGGCTTCATGACGGCCGCGCAGCAGCTGCGACCAGCCGCGATTGGCCAGGATGCCGGCATCCTGCGGGGCGGCGGCCACGGCCTTGCCATAGGCGAGGTCAGCCGCCGGCCAGTCCCGCGCCTTGTCGGCCAGCACGCCTAGCGCGTTCCAGGCGCGGGCAAGGCCGGGATCGGCTGCCACCGCCTGTTCCAGCAACGGGCGGGCTTCGTTTTCCTTGCCTTCGCGCAAGCGGGTGATGCCAAGGCCCTGGCGCGCCAGCGCCGCCAGCGGGCCATCCATCAGGCCGGTGAAGGCTTCGGCCGCTTCGGGCAGGCTGCCCCCGGCCAGCGCCAGTTCGGCCGCGCGCAGCTGCACATCGGGGGCGCCGCTCGCCCACATTGGCGCAAGCAGGGCGCGGGCATTGTCCAGCCGACCATCGGCGATGGCGGCATCCAGCATGGCCAACGCTTCGGGACCGGGCGGCGCGGTGGGCTGGACCTGAGCGGTAGCGGCGTCACCCGTGGACTTCGGCGGCTTGGGCCTGGCCAGCGCCGGAGTAACCACGGCCACGGCCAGTGCCACCAACAACAGCATGAACGCAAAGCGATGAAACAGTTCGACAAGTGTGGCCGGACGCGCCGTCAACGCATCGTCGTGCTCGGCCGCCGACGACGCACGCGGCGCAACCGTTTCCGTCGGCTGGCCAAATGGTTCGGCACCATCAGGCACTCAAGGCTCCGAGACGGACAATCAGCGCTTCCAGTCGGGCAATGGCCAGACGCACGGCGTCCTTGTCATCAACGGCGCCGGGATCGGCCTGGGCCGACAAGGCAGTCAACAGTCGTGTGGTGGCGCGGTCTTCGGCGGTGACGGCAAAGCGCGATGCATCAAAGCCAGCCAGCCAGTCGATTGCCATGGCGGCCGGTGCCAGGAAGCGGCGCGGTGCCAGCGGCGTGGCCGTGGCCAGTTCCGGCAAGGCCGCGAGATCGAGCAAGCGCAGCGCGGCCGGCTGGAACGACGGCAGCAGCAACTGCGCCAACTGCTCACCGGCGGCAAGCATCTGGCTGAAATCCGGCGGCACATCGGTGACATTGATCACCTGTGGCAACAACACGTCCGCCGTGAGCGCCATTGGCGCGTCCGGAGCCGCTTCGGCCAGTGACAGCGTGGCCATCGGAATGGTGAGCGAGGCCAGACTGTCAAGATGCGCCGTGACCAGGGCCGATGCGGACTGCTGCTCTGCAGCATCTTCCTGCGCCAGCGTGATCGGAGCGGCCAGTTGCGGCAGTTGGCCGGCCTTGGCGGGCGCGAGGCTGGCATTGATCCGGGCCACCGGCACGCCGCCGGCCCGCTGCGCCATGGCAACGCGCGGGGCCGTGAACGGATGGCTGACTGTGCCTGGCAGCACCAGCACAGCTTCACCGCTGCTCGCCATGTCGATCCGGGCGCTCGCAACGCGCACCGGCGCATCGGCGGCAATGGCGGGTGCTAGGGCGGCGTTTTCCAGCGCGGCGGCCACCAGCAGCAGGGCGCGGCGGGCAGAGGTGGCAGCGCGGCCATCATCACTGCTGCTGGCGCGTTGCAGCCAGGCAATGGCGTCGCGATGCTGGCCGGCCCGGTGCAGGGTCCAGCCCAGATTATAGGCAATATCGCCGGCGCCCGGTTCCAGCGCGAGCGCCATTTCGAAATGCTGGCGCGCCAGATCGATGCGACCCAGCCGATCATAGGCGATGGCGATGCCGTTCAGCGCCGCCACCGATCCGGCATTCTGGCCCAGCGCGATGCGGAACACGGAAATCGCCTGCGCGGCGTTGCCCGCGGCCAACAGGCTGCGGCCTTCAGCCAGCGCGGCCGTTTCATTCTGATTGTTGGCGACGGCGCTGCTGGGCAGGTTGTCGCTGCGCGGCCGGGCGTCCTTGGCATCAAAGCTGTCGGCCAACGCCGGCGATGAACCAGCCAGCGCGAGAAGAAACGCGGTTTTCTGTTTCATTTGCCCCTCGCCGCCTTGTTGGATTGCTCCTGCTTTTCCACTTGAGCCATCTGGTTCTTCATGCCGATCGCCGCCGGCAGCATCAGCACCGCGACCATGGTGGGCAGCATGAAGCAGACCAGCGGGATCGACAGGAGCACCGGAATCTTGTGGGCCTTTTCCTCGGCGCGCAGCCGGCGGGCTTCACGCATTTCAGCCGCATAGACCCGCAGCGCCGACGCCACCGACGCGCCCAACTTGTCAGACTGGATGATCAGCGTGGTGAAGGCGGTGATTTCCGGCACGCCGCTCTTCTTGGCCAGCATGCGCAGCGCCACTTCACGGCTGCGGCCGGCGCGCAGCTCAAGGCTGACCTGGCCGAACAGCTTGGCCAGCAGCGGGTGCGAACCGATGATTTCCGAACCGACGCGGCTGAAGGCAGCATCGATGCCAAGCCCGGCTTCGAGGCAGACCAGCATGAGATCGAGCGTATCGGGGAAGCCATTGAGCACTTCCTGGGCGCGGTTTTCAGCGCGGGATTGCACGATGATGCCGGGCAGATACAGGCCGGCCACGGCCCCGCCCATCAGCATCATGTAGAGCTTGGCCGGTTCCGGCCAGTTGCCGCCCACGGCCAGCACGATCGTCACTAGGATGGGCAGGGCCAGTGTGCCGATGGCGCGGGCCAGAGTGAAGGCGCGAGGCGCCCAGAGCTGATCGAACCCGGCCCGCTGCAGCTTGTCCGCGATCTTGCCGGAGGCATCGTCGGTGAGGCTGAGACCACGTGCTTCGATTTCGTGCAGCAGTTGCGCCCAGCGCGAGGTGAGCAGATCGTTGCGAATGCTGCCCGGGCCTTCATCGACAGCTGCACCGCCGCCCTGGCTGGCCAGCCGCGCCTTGATGTCGGACCGGCCCAGCACCAGCGGCGCCAGCGCCAGCACGACCAGCATCACGGCCGCGAACACCAGGCCAAGAACGATCCAGTTTGCCAAGGTTGCGCTGCCCATCGCCGTTACACCTTGATCGCGATCAGGCGGCGCATGATCACGACACCCAGAACATAAAGGAACAACACGCCCAGCGCACCCGGCATGAACCAGGGATCGTCCACAACATCGAGATAGAAACTGGGCTGGCTGGAGAACACGCCGACAAAGGTGATGATCGGCATGGCAGTGAGCAGCGTGCCGGTCATCTTGCCTTCAGATGCCAGCGCGCGCACCTTCAGCACCATGGCGGCGCGGTCACGGATCACGCGGGTCAGGCTGTCGAGGATTTCAGCGAGGCTGCCGCCGGTTTCGGTCTGGATGGCCACTGAAACCACGAACATGTTAATGTCCTGGGTCTGCACCCGGTTGGCAAAGCCTTCCAGCGCATCACGCAGCGGCGAACCATAGTTCATTTCCGCCAGCACCAGCCCCAGCTCGGAAGCCAGCGGATCCGGCATTTCGTTGACCACCAGTTCCAGCGCGCCCGACACCGGGTAGCCCGCCCGCAAGCCGCGCACCAGCACGTCAAGCGCGATCGGGAACTGCGCCTCGATCTTCTTGAGCCGCTTGGCGGCGACATAGTTGAGATAGAGGATGGGCAGCGCAATGCCGATGCCGCCGGCAAACAGCAGGATAAGCAGCACGGCGCCGGGCGAGGTGATCTGGCCGCTTATGCCGCCAATCAACGGGAACAGGAACCCGATCAACAGCGTGACCGTGCCCATGTAGGTGAGCATGCGCTGGGCACTCATGCGCAGACCGGCCTGGTTCATGCGGCTGTCGAGATAGCGGATCATCGACGGCAGCATGGACTTCGACACATCGGTCGTCTGCCGGCGCAGCGCGGTGATGATCTCTTCGGAACTCGCCCCGCTCTCGATCAGCGCCATGCGCTTTGAAACACGCTTCTTGGTGCCGAAATTGTCGCGGTACCACATGAAGCCGCCTTCCAGCAGCAGCACCACGGCCAGAAACACGATGCCGTAGAAAACGAATTCGGCGTTGATGAAGGACGGCAGTTGCACCTCAACCATCCTTGCGCTTGAACGGATCGAACATGGTGCTCGGCAGATCGAAGCCGCGCGCCTTCAGAATATCCATGAACTTGGGTCGTACCCCCATTGGGCGCATCTCGCCGATCACCTTGCCCTGTTCGTCCACGCCTTCGCGCACGAACTTGAAGATCTCCTGCATCAGGATGATCTCGCCTTCCATGCCGGTGATCTCGGCCACCGAGGTGACCCGGCGGCTGCCGTCCTGCAGGCGTTCCAGCTGGCACACGACGTTGATTGCCGAAGCGATCTGGGCGCGGGCCGATTTCGGGCTGATGTCGATGCCCGACATGCCGATCATCTGTTCCAGGCGCGACAGCGCATCGCGCGGCGTGTTGGCGTGCAGCGTCGTCATCGAACCATCGTGGCCGGTGTTCATCGCCTGCAGCATGTCGAAGGCTTCACCGGAGCGGATTTCACCCAGGATGACGCGATCGGGCCGCATGCGCAGTGCGTTCTTCACCAGATCGCGCTGGTTGACTTCCCCGCGGCCTTCGATGTTGGACGGGCGGGTTTCAAGGCGCACGACGTGGCTCTGCTGCAACTGGAGTTCGGCCGAATCCTCAATCGTCACCACGCGTTCGTGGCTGCCGATCGAGGCCGAAAGCGCGTTGAGCATGGTGGTCTTGCCCGAACCCGTGCCGCCCGAAACGATCACGTTGCGGCGGCTGGCGACCACGGCCTTCAGCATCGTCGCGCAATCAACCGTCATCGAACCATATTCGACCAGCTTGTCGATGCTGGTGCGGCTGGGCGGAAATTTGCGGATGGAAAGGCACGGACCGTCGATGGCCAGCGGCGGAATGATCGCGTTGATGCGGCTGCCGTCGGGCAGGCGCGCATCGACCATCGGCGAGCTTTCATCAACACGGCGGCCGACGTTCGAAACAATCTTGCCGATGATGCGCAGCAGATGCTGATCGCTGGCAAAACGTGTGCCGACTTCCTCGATCCTGCCGCGCCGTTCCACGAACACCTTGGTGGCGCTGTTGACCATGATGTCCGAGATGGTCGGATCTTTCAGCAGCGGTTCGAGTGGGCCGAGGCCGAGCAGTTCGTCGAGAATATCCTCGACCAGCTGACGCCGTTCGGCGGCATTCAGGGCCTGGTTATTCTCTTTCAGCATTTCCTGAACGATGTCGCCGATGTCGCGCTGCATCTGCTCGCGCGTCATGGTTTCCAGCGCCGCCAGGTTGATGCGGTCGATCAGCTGCTGGTGCAGCATGACTTTGAGTTCGGTGTAATCGTCGCGGCGGCGATCCTTGATGCTCACGACCGGCGCCGGGGCCGGCGCGGCCACCTTGGCTTCGGCCGGCACACTGGCAGTGGTCGCATCGCCGGCGGCGTCAGGCAGTGCGCCGGTCTTGCGGCGGGTGGGGAAGATCATGCTGTCGCCCCCATGCTGACCAGTTCATCGCCCAGCTGCGCCGCAATGGCACGCAGGTCCTTTTCGATGCGGGATTTCATCTTGATCTGGCCCAGGCTGCGGCCTTCATCCTGCGCCGCCGAAACCGTGGGGAAATCATTGGCAAGGCCAAAATGCACCCGGCTGCGCAGCGCCGATTCGGCTTCGCTCAGGTCGTACTTGCCGAACAGACCGGGGATCATGCGGTTCATCACCACACGCACCCGGTCGCCCAGGCCATTGGCTTCAGCCACATCAATCTGTCGGCGGGCCTGCTGCACACCCGATACGGTCATCTGGGTGGTCAGCAGCAGCAAATCGGCCTTCTGGATGGCCATGGCCGTCCAGTCCATCCAGATGCCCGGCAGATCCAGGAGCACCAGATCGTAATTCTGGGTGGCGACATCCAACAGGCGATCGATGAATTCCGGGGTCACAACGTCCATCGCGGTCATGTCGTTCGGCGAGGAAATCACCGAGGTGCCCGATTGGTGGCGTTCCAGCACCATCTTGAGGAACTCGGCGTCCAGCCGGTCATCCGCTTCAATCAGATCGGCAATGGACAGACGCGGCTTCAGGTTCATGTACAGCGCCGCATTGCCGCGCTGCAGATCAAGATCGATCAGCAGCACCTTCTTCTCAGCGGCCCAGATCTGCGCCAGCTGGGTGGCGAGCATGGTGGAGCCGATGCCGCCTAGCACGCCCTGAAAGGCGATCACATTGCCGCTGCGGGCCGGACCACCGCCCGTGCGCAGCTGGCCCAGCCGGTCGCGGCCGGTTTCCAGCGCCTGCGCCAGCTCCTCGCGGCTGAACGGGATCGGCAGCACATCGGCAATGCTGGACCGCATCAGGCGGCGGGTGGCGGTGATGGTCAGATCATGAGCTGCTGCCACCACCGGGATGCGGGCACCAACGCTGTTGGCGAACTGTTCCAGCGCGGCCAGTTCTTGGGCGCTTTCGGGCTCGATTTCCAGGATGACCAGATCCGTGCGGCGCAGCAGGGGCCCGTTCACCGAGAATTTTTCCAGGCCGCCATCAAACACGTGGATGCTGGCACCCAGGTTGGCGAGGTGCGCAGGATCGATGGTGGCCGCCGTTTCCGGCGCCAGCACCATCGTCACCCGCAAATCGCCCGTGTCAGACTGCGACGAGGAATCCCCCTTTTCGCCGCGCCCGACCATCGAACCAAGACGCGCCAGCAGCGCCATCAGCGCGGACCATTAGCTTGCTGGGTCACAGGCGCATCGGCACCAGTGACGCTGCCGCCGCCGAGCTTGGAATCGCCCGACAAGGATCGCAGAGGCTTGACCTGCCCGGTCCGGTAACGGGTAACCGCCGTATCGGCCAATATGCCAGTGCTGCCTTCGATTTTGACGTTGGCATAGCTGGGCGTGAGATCCACCGTCATGGCCGCGACGTTGTTCTGCACAACCAGGCCCAGGCCCTTGTCTGTGGCGGCGGCCGGCGCGGCAAGGCTGACCATCAGGGCAACCAGCAGCAGGGATGTTGCAATCTTGAACATCGCTTACCTCACAATATGACCGGCCTCGGCGGCAACACCGCCGGGCTTGTTGATGCTGCTGGCAGGGCCGGGCAGGGGCAGAATATTGCCCGGTTGCACCCGGCGTTCCGGCTTGCCGAGCAAGAAGAACTCGGTATCGGTCGGCTCCAGAATCCGATCGGTCGGCGACTGCAAGGCGGTACCGGCTGCGACCGGCCGCACGATGCGCGGCGTCACCAGGATCACCAGTTCGGTTTCCTGCCGTTCAAAATCGCTGGAACGGAAAAGCGCGCCGATGATCGGGATCTTGCCCAGCAAGGGCACAGCGTTCACCGTATCGCGAAAATCACTCTGGATCAGGCCGGCGAGCGCAAAGGTCTGGCCGTCACGCAACTCCAGCGTGGTGCGGGCGCGGCGGACCTTCAGGCCGGGAATGCGCAGGCCTGCAAGGGTGATACCGGCGGCCGGATCCAAGCTGGACACTTCCGGAGCAACCAGCAGATTGATAAGGCCGTCTTCAAGCAAGGTCGGCGTGAAGGCGAGACCAACCCCGAACTGCTTGAATTCCACCGCGATCTGGTTGTTCTGCGTCACCGCCACCGGCACCGGGAATTCGCCCCCGGCAAGGAAATTGGCGGTTTCACCCGAAAGCGCGATGATGTTGGGCTGTGCCAGCGTGCGGATCAGGCCCTGGCGCTCCAGCGCCTGGAACCGGAACGAGAAGCCCGGCATGGAGAAGGCGCCGCCGAAGGTGCCGGTAATGCCGAAGCCGGGGCCAACGCCCTGGGCATTGGTGCGGGCAACCGTCGTGTTGCCGAACTCGTCGACACGGCTGCCAAACTGGACCTGATCGATACCCAGCGCCTTGACGGTGCCACGCTGCATTTCGGCAAAGCGCACTTCCAGCAGGATCTGTTGGGCGGTGCCAACGCCGGCCATGTTGATCACCTTGTCGGGCGCATAGGCCTGGGCAATGGTCATGGCACGTTGCAGTGCGGCGGCGCTGGAAGCCGTGCCCGACAGGATCAGGCGGTCGTTGGCAACCTGCACACCCAGATTTTCGGTGGGTATCACTTCGGCCAGCTTCTGCTTCAGGCCCATGGCGTCGGGCGTCACCGTCACGTCGACCACGGCGATCACGGCGCCGCGGGCGTCATAAAGGGTCAGGTTGGTGGTGCCGATTTCCTTGCCGAGCAGATAGGCCACGCGGTTGGTGACCGGGCTGACATCGGCGATCTTGGCGTTGCCCACGGCGATGCGGGCAAAGGGCCGCGGCACCCTCAGGGTCTGCGACTTGTTGATGGGCAGGCTCAGCGAGAGCCCGGTGGCCGCTTCAACGCTGTTTTCAGCGGCCTTTGTGGCGGGAGCAGCCAGCGCCGCAGCGGCGAGGCCAATGGCGAGAAGGGGTCGAAGCATCATTTGCCGATCACCGATTCAAAGCTGGAGGTCGTGCCATTGCTGGTACCACGCATCACCACCACGCCCGGGCCGATCGGCGCCTGGCCACTGTTGCCGCCCGCCGGCGGTCCGGACGGACCAGACGGAGCGGATCCGCCCGAATTGGGCTTGCGCACCAGCCGGGTGATCGTGCCATCGTTCAGATCCATCACCTGCGCCGTCTGCAAACGCACCCGGCTTTCATCGGTGAAGTGGCGCAGCGCCATGCTGAGCTGACCGACGGTGACCGCCAGCGCGATCTTCTGCGCCTGCAGCGGTGTCACCTCGATGGTGGCCGATTTGACGAGTTCCGGCTTTTCCTTGCCCACGTTCATGTCCACCCCAACGGCCAGCACCCGGGCACCCTGCGCCAGAAGTTCCGAATAAGGCATTGCCTCATCGGGCTGGCGGGTCATGAACACGTCCACCCGGTCGCCCGGGAAGATCAGGCCGGCCACGCCAGACACTTCGTTCACCGGCACCGAAATGGCGCGCATCTGCGGGCCCAGCAGCTGGGCGGTTGAAAGCCGGTTGGCGCCAATGGCCAGCGACTTTTCGGTGAGGATTTCATTGGCGACGATCGGGCGCATGGCGGTGCGGCCTGCGCCCATCGTCAGCTCTTCAAGGCGCTGGAAGCTACCCTGCGGCAAGGTGTTGGCCGGCCAATCGACCACCTTCACCTTGTCGGGCGTGATCTTCTCGCCGAAGTTGATGTCGGCCGCAGCGACAACGGTCGGCACGGTGCGAACGGCTGCGGCCGATCGGCCAGCCCCGGCGTCGCCGGCGTTGCCCAGGAACGTCCGGGCAAACAGCACGGCGATCAGGCCCAGGGCCACCGCGGCGATCAGCATGATGATGGAGGAGCGGCGCATCAGCGCGCCACCCTGTCGGCACGGTCAAGCCTGGCCACGCGCACTGCGCCGGCCGGCAACCCTGACTTGATTTGAGATTGCGTGTGCAAAGCTCGCCCCTCTTGCAACTGTCACCAGCCTGACCATGCGGGTCATCTGGATCACCCTGTTACGGCCGGACTCCGGTCCAGCTTGACAGTTACGCCCGAACGCCACTTTACACGCACGGGCTGCCCGACTTGCCGGAACGCGCCCACTCTGACGGCCAGCGCCGTCTTGAAACCGGGATTTGTTGCTGCCTGGCCCGGTTACTGCGCATTGCCTGCGCAGCTTCTGGGGGTTTGCAACGCTTCGCCTGAGCAACTGGAACCGACGAAGAAGAGTGCCGGCACGAATGCCGGGAATTGGCCGCCGGCCAGAGCAGATGCCCCGGCCGGCGGCCGCAGCCCGATTAGAAGCTGGTCGAAGCTTCGGCGTCGAGAGCCGTACCGGTCTGGGTCATGGCGCTCTGCAGCGAACCACCGAAAGCGGTCGCACCCAGCACCACGAAGCCGCCGAGCACAGCGACGATCAGAGCGTATTCAGCGGCCGAAGCGCCGGACTTGTTGCCCTTCAGGGCGTTCAGGATCTTCATCATCGTTTTCTTCCCACTGTTGTTGGCCGAAGCCAGTTCTTGCAAGGTCCCGCTCTTTTTTGACGAGCGAACGGGAGGGATCACCGTTGACGCCGATCGGATGAAAACCACTGCTTCCTCCGGCCGATATCCCGCAACCTAAATAAACCGCCGTAACGATTTGAACAATATCGAATTTGGTTTATAAAATTTCTCTATATTACTTCAAACTTCATTATGCTTTACAAAAATTAGTAAGTGTTATCTCTCGTTATTACATATTAATTGGCGTGGCGGTCGCCTACTCTTGGCAGTGGTGATTTTCAAACGGAAACAAGGGCTTAGGAAAGGTGGCAACTCGTAAAGTTTCATGCTTATCAAAGGCTTAGACGAGCTTGTTCAGAGCCCTATAAAGAGCCGAAATCATGATTTTCCGTTAAAAATCGCAGTCTTGCAGGCAGCAAAGTGCCTGTTGCGAAAATGACACGCGCCAAATGGCTTCTTGGGAAGATGGACCGATCAACCACCATTTCGGGCGAAAAAACGAATCGGAACACGCCGATTCGAATCAGTTTGCAGGGCGATCTGGCCTGTTCAGTCCGATTCGATGCGGGCCGGACGTCGCCGCGCCAGCACCAGCAGCGCCGCGCACAGCAACAGCACGGGCACGAACTGCACGGCGGGCAGCGGCGGCGCCAGCGCAAGCCTGGTCAACGCGCCGGTCAGGCAGGCCAACCAGGCCAACAGCAGCAGCCCCAGCCAACTGCGGCGATCCTGCAGCACCAGATCGGGCATCAGCAGGGCAATCGCCGCGCCCACGACCGGCAGATCATAATCATAGCCATAAGGCGACATCAGGGTGCTGGACATGATGGCGGCGGCCAGCAGCGGCCGCGGCGGCCACCCGCGCCGGCTGGCCAGCAGCAACCCGCCCGCCAGCACCACGGCAAGCCCGATTTGCGCTGCCATCGCCAGCTGCGGGTCTTTGGTCGCGACGAACAGCGCGGCAAAAAGCGAGGTCATGCGGAAATACTGGTATCGCCCATCGAACAGATGCGCGCTGACGTTGCCCATGACGGCGAAGAAATCCGGCCAGACACGCAAACCGAACAACAAGGTCGCCGCTGCCAGTGCAAGCCCGGCGACCAGAGCACCGGTGAAGATGATCTGCCATTGGCCGCGCAGCAGCAAATAAAGGCCAACACCGGGCAGGAACTGCGGTTTCACCGTCAACAGGCCCAGCGGTACACCGGCCAGCGTGCGCCCACTCAGCGCCAGGTTGGCCAGCCACCCCACCAGCGCACCGATCAGCAAGGCGTTCTGCCCGATGAAGATGCAGAGCAACAGGGAAGGAAACAACAGCGCCAGCACCGTGCCATAGTGAACGCCGGCCAGCCGCCGCAGCGTGAGTATGTAGCAGAGCAGGCTGCCACCGCAGAACAGGAGATAGCTCAGCCAGAGCGGCAGCAACGCCAGCAGCGCCGTGAACAGATTGAAATGCGGCGGATAGGGCCAGAACATGTGGCCGGGGTTACCGGTCAGCGCCCGCGTGTGGGCCCAGAAGCGTTGCGCATCATAGGCCGTGGCCAGATCCCCCGTCCAGGCCAATTGGCCGGCGATGTGAAAGATCTGGAAATCGATCAGCGCCTTGGGCCCCGGCAGCTTTTCCGCCGGCCAGGCCAAGTAAAAGGCCACGCC
>Ga0209550_10005149_pt1 | contig 12292 bp, 17 predicted proteins | sample LauGreSuBDMM15SN_2_FD_187567 | JGI IMG/M metagenome (GOLD analysis project Ga0209550, IMG submission 187567) | Freshwater lake microbial communities from Lake Michigan, USA - Su13.BD.MM15.SN (SPAdes) (version 5) | ecosystem: Environmental > Aquatic > Freshwater > Lake | place: Lake Michigan... | reverse complement strand
GCTCAGAGGCCGACGCAGAGCTAGAGGGCTCAGAGGCCGACGCACCGCTAGAAGGGGCAGGCAGATTGTTGGGCTCATTCGCTGTCAGCAGATCAGCCTCCTGCACCATTTCACCACCATTTAACTGATACTGGTACGTGATAGGAACCTCGTTGTCACCATTCGTGCTCCATCCAGTGATATTCCCACCTGAAAAAGACGTACCGTCAGCCTTTGTGCCGCCCATCACATTCGTAAACATCTTAAACTTCATCATGGCATAGTGGTCGACTCTGGGAGGCATTCCAGGCATCATAGGAGTAGACATGGTTCTACCTAGCACAATCCTTTTTTACAGTGGGCTTATACGCAACTACTCCGAATGACAGTCGCACCCACACTCCCTCCCATTCTTTACGGGGCCGGGCCTCCCCTCTTCATCATCCCCACTACGACAGCTACAGCAAGGGCACCGACAATGAAGGTTTTTTCCGGGGTTCTTCTCATACTCGGCTTTGCACACCTCGCACTCACAGCAGCCACAGGGCATCATATCTATACACAGAGAAATATGCTTAGGTATATCTGCGGAAAAAAATAAAATCTTGTAATACAATATAAAATGACGTCCGTAGCTCGTACATATGGTGTGAAAAAGGAGGCATTGACTCGTTTTATAAAACCGGAGAGCCCGTGTTACGTTGATGATGATGACAACAATGTGCTCTTTCCGTTTTCATATTCCAACCAAGTCTTAGATATTAGCTATACTGGTAATACTTTCAAAGCAAATATGGTTGATACTCTTAATCAAGATCCAAATTCAGAAACTGTATCAGCCATTCAAATTCTAGGCGGACCCGTCTTAGCAACATCGCTCGGCGAGAATTTTAAAAATTATGTTCGTTCTTGGCGTGATGGTAGCATTGATGCCGGTTCTCCCATTGAGGTCTTTACACCCCCCCAATTATTGCGTGTACAGGAAGTATCGTACGAGCATGTTTCAGCCGATAGCGGAGATTCATGGAAAATATCTACAACACCCCCCTCAGGTGAAAACTACACCATAGGCAATAATGCGGATAATTATAGAACAACGTATATTTTTAAGACACCGCTGACGTTCACAATCGTCGAAGGCGGCGTAACCCAATATGTTACATTCAGAACGATGCTGGACCAGGAGTAAGGCGTACTGATATAAACATATTTCACATCCAATCACAGAGTGAATGTCATTGGCAAAAATAGATGCCGATGCCGTCGCCGTATTTAACACACGGACTGTGCAGGGGATTGTCCTGTGTATACAAGATGGAAAGGGCGTCATAATCCGAGCGAAGTTTACTCACCTTCCTCCTGGCCTCCACGGATTCCACATTCACTCGGCAGGTGATCTTAGAGGAGAAGGGTGTGCGGGAGCCTGTGCCCACTTCCACAAGGGTCCTCCTACCACTCATGGTGGCCCTCCTGGAACCACCAAGAAACGCCACACAGGCGATCTCGGAAATATCTTTACAACTTCGGAAGAGTTCACATACCACCTCGATTCTCTCAAGGTGTCCGAGCTCTACGGCCGCTCGTTCATTGTCCATGCAAACTCGGATGACTACGGGATGGGGGACAAGCCTGATTCCCATGTTACAGGGCATAGTGGGAAGCGTATAGGGTGTGCAGTCATTGGAATGGCCAAGAAAGGGTCAGCGTAGAAAAAGTGAACTACACACGATCCCTCCCTTAAGCATGGAGTCGAAGCGGGTTGTAAAAGTAGATGCTCATGTACTCGCCTACCTAGGCGATTACATGAAGATCTTTAAGGAGTCTATTGCCAAACAGGCCAAGGATATTCTGAGGAAAGAGACGAAGCCTATGGCTATGCCTCAAAAAAGTCCTAGGGCGAAAGGGCCCAACTAATACCCTGTTGCACCCGGGACATTAGCTAGTTGACCAACCTTATATAACATTCTCTCACGATCTGTCTTAAACGTATAAGGCGTACTACTCGCCGCATTGAACGAGCTTACATGCGTATATGTGGAGTTGGCAGAATTCTGGTAGTCCTTTGTCGAGAATACCATGGTCGTACTAATCACGCCACCTGATGGAAGATATTGGATTTTTGGTGAAGCCAGTGTGCTCATTCTATCTCAGAGACGTAAATTGATTTGAAGGGGCTAGTACGTTTGTATATACGTTTATACTACTAAGAAGACGCCCGGGAGAATTTGCGTCATATACGTTAATGTGCGCATCTCTTCCACGGATATAGGACTGGTGTTCTTTTGAGTTTGCAAACGTGTATGTACGCCCCGTTCCCATGGTGCTAAAGAGATAATCCTGGATCCACACGGTCTCGAATTTCTTCCAGTCGGCTAAGTAATCATAGTACTGCTGCGACGACATATCGTTTCTGTCTCGAAAGGGTATATACGTGGCCATGGTCGATACGGCCTCGAGATAATTGCTGTATGACATCCTATCTACCCGTGTAGCGTAAACAGATAGAGCAATTGCTGCAGCGCACCTGCCAGTTCGTCACGGAGATTTAGTAGGGGCGTGTCCTCAGGCTTCAGTCCCTTGACAAACTCGCCCTCGAGGTACTTCAAAGAACCCTTTACAAACTTCACGACGTTCTTCTCCGAGAGATTCTTTAACACAATTGTGCTTGTGGATTGCGTAATAGTGGCTCTGCCATAGCGGCCCATGTATGTCTCGACGTACTCGTCAATGATACCGTCGACCTTTTTTAAGATCTCGTCGGTGGCCTTGTGGGTGCTGAACTGGGTTGTCTGCCAATGGTGCAGTTTCAGCTGGGTCTGAAGAGTGAAAAAAAATTGAATGTTAGCACTGCTCATTTGAGGGGTACTCTACTATGTGTGAATATTGTAATCACATCCTAAGCACTATCGCCATTCCCCATACACCGATGGAGTGTAATTACAGGCGGGGGTTTTCCTGTGTAGTCTGCGGGACTGCTTCAGGTCATTCACAGAAGGATTGTCCGAATGTGGAGGCGTGGGCTATCCGCCAGGGGAAGAAGCCTCGCAGGAAGAATCTGTATTTGGAGGTGAAGGACATCAAGCAGTTGCTCCGATCGTATTCTATTGAGCCGGGATCAGATAAGTCGGAGAATATGAAGAAGGTACGTGACCTGGCGAACACAATGAAGCCGACCCGAATCCCTCTCTTTCTCTCTGAATAAGCTCAGCTGTATAAGTAGATGGTCTCTACCAGAAGTAAACGTACCCAAAGAAGAAGCAAGCGCAGCCAACGGACTAGAAGAACCAGAAAACACCGAGGCGGCAACCTCGGTAATCGTGGCATACCCCTTATTGCAGTAGTATCGAACCCCATGGAAACCGACATTGGTACGGTAGACGAAGTATAAGGGATCGCATATGCTAGTAAAATTGATTCCTCCTTTTTACTTCCTATAGGTCTACAAGATGCCGAATATGAAAGGAGGAAAAGGTTACAAGCGTGGAGCTCGTGGTGATGACGAAGAGAAGATGATTGAGTGGGATGAGTCCCAGGGGGTCATGCTCGGGCGTGTCATTAAAGTACTAGGATCTCGCCGCTTTTCCGTATATTGCAATGATACTCTTACCCGTATCTGTCGCATTCGTGGCTCGATGCGAAAGTCCGACTGGATCAACGTAGGGGCTATTGTTCTTATCGCAGCTCGCACGTTTGATGAGCAAGACAGCTCGGATATCATCGACAAGGGGAAGGAGATCGGGGATATTATGCATCTCTTTGGCCCTTCCATGTACAGGGACTTGAAGAATATGCCCACGACGAATTCGAGGCTATTTACCCTTGTTGAGAATCACGATGACAAGTATCCCAAGAAGATGGAGGATGATCTATTCCTTGATGAGGGTGAGGAGGAGGAGGATCTAGAGGGGGAGACGGCAGCTGAGAAGAATGCACGGAATGCTGAGAAGGATGCAGAGGATTCTGCTGAATTCAACAAAAAGGCGAAGGTCCGTGCGCAGGAGCTGTCTTCTAAGCGTGCTGCAAAGGACATGGATCGTGAGATATCGTTGCACGAACTATAGGTTCTCTAAGCAGTTCTCTGCGAGTCCTGCGTCTTATAGAACGAAGTCCACATATCGGCTATATCAGAAGGCTCTATGAGTGACGATAGTCAATTAGACTTTACTCTTCTGGGCGGGCATCCATCGAGCGGGTCTGCCATATATGCATCAGCAAATTTCCAGGATGCCGAGGACAGTCGTCCCTCCGCCTCTTTTTTTGAGGCCTTCGGTGGATCCGATGCAATTCAGGGGATTGTAACCCAGAGTCTAAGCCGCCATGTCGCAGAAGCAGTTCCTGTGAAAAGTCCTCCTGTTGGACAGAGCACGAATACCTGGAGAAGGCGTCTGAGAGAAATGATGTTACGCCAGACGGAGACGGTCCTGGACTTTCTCGCCAGGCCACCAGCCCAAGAGAGTGCCATTGGAACCGTGGAGACTATCTTGCGTCGTTACTCCATCCGCCAGGAAGTAGACCCCAGCAATATTAAGACCCTGGGCCAACTCCTCGATATCTCCGGTTCCGAGATTGAGGCTGAGATTAAGGACTGTATTACCCAAAAGGGGGGCACCAGCCTCGGCGATCTTCGTTCCCAGGTAACGGCCCTGATTGATATGTATAAGCAAACTGGCGAGAAAGTCCTCGAATGCGAGAATCAGCTGAGGCTCCGTATTGAAAAGATAGATAAGTTGCAGCGACGAGTCTCTGTGATTCTGGAGTTACAGACGAACGATGCTACAGAGGCACTGTTACAGGGTATGGAGAAGTACATGCAAATCTCTGTGAATGACCTAACACTGGAGACTCTGTACAAGCAGTTGATATACCTGTATCAGAAGCACATTGCACTGCGTGATGCAATCCAGTTATTTAAGACAGGGTCATCTCTCCCTTCCGAGCCTGTATGTGCCATTTGTTTAACAGATTCTATTAGCCACGCCATAGTTCCGTGTGGCCATACCTTTTGTGTATCGTGCTCACGAAAAATGACATATGAGTGTGGCATATGTCGGTCGAAGATTAAGGATCGGATGAAGATATTTATATCATGAAAGTTGATTGCATACTGCATACTGCATACTGCATATTGCAGTTCAGCATTAATACTTTGCAATTACTACGTAATCATTGCTGCGTAGGAATTTCTCTTTGACTACCTCCCACCGAGACTCATCCCATTTATATAGATCTCCTGCGATGCCTACGATACGCTTCGCAAGAGTCCACCACATGAACTCGGCAATCTTGATTCCCTCGGCAATTCTCTTCTCATTTGCTGCATCTGCAGCTGCAGAGGCAGAGGCAGTCGAGTCCATGCTTAGGACCAAGTGGCATCGCCCTTCATTTTTTACACAGTAATAGTAGTATGAGCCAGACACGGAGAAAGGGGCTTGCGATTCTGCAGGACGAGATTGCGGATATTGTTCGGGTGGTCAAGAATCATACGGAGAATGTTACAAGGAGACTTGAGAAGGTAAAGGACATGACTTCGAAGTACTGTACTGGCTTACCTATGGCTACTGCTTCTGCTTCCCCTCCTTCTGCTACTAGTTCCACGTCGGCCACGTCGGCTTCGCCTAACGCCGGCCGCCCTCCTCTGCCCCCTATGCGCTCGATCCCCCCTCCCACGGTGAGATCTCTTGCTGCGCCTTCTGCGTCGGCTTCGCCTTCTAGCGTTGCTGCGCCTTCATTCAATGGCTCGACGGAATCCCAGAAGAAAAGTAAGGGCCCCGTCTCCTGGACAACGTTTCGCTCCAAGATCGCCGACTCTCAGCTTGTTGATGGCTCTCTCTTAAAGACAGGCGAGCCTTCTACGCTGAAGAAGGTGGCCAGCCTCTGGGAACTTGCCAAGGCCAGTGGAAGTGCAGGAGATATTGAGAAATTCCTGGTCGACGAGCTGAAGGTTGAGCCCCGTGTAGCAGCGGAAAAGGCCCCCGAGCTCGAAGTGATTGCCCGTGGATCTGTTGCAAAAGCAGCAAGTTCTATGAAGGTAGGTACGAGAAAGAAGCTCACACCTCTCGTGGAGGAGTCTATCAACAACTGGTCTAGACGCATGACGAACGAGGGGACTGCGAACTACGAGAGAAAGACTCAGAAGGCCATGAATAATTACAATCAGCGCTCTAGATCGCAGGCCCTTGCGGCTGAGCTGCAGAAAAATGCGAACCTGGCTGCCAGCCTGGAGGTAATGTCAATCAAGGATCTCAAGGATACTGCCCGTGAACGTGGGGTCTCGCTCGCCGGCCTTGCCGAGCGCCGTGACATTGTGAATGCAATTAAGAACTCCCGTGCTCTTGCGGCCACCCGCCTCACTCCCGGAAAAAGCAGACCCGGTGCCAGTATCCCCGCCCTCATCCCGTTTGAGAACAAGATGATCAACGGCAAGAAGTATGCTCTGAATACGGCCAAGGGATCTCTCTATGAGAGACTCCCCGATGGAAGCATGGGCGAGTATGCGGGAGAGTATAATGCATCTACGGGTACCATTAAGAATCTGAGCCTTTGAGCGAAGCGTTATCCTAAAGGGTGAGCGAAGGGGTCTAAACCCTAGTCACGTCTACATGTCAGATGGAGACGGAAGGTGACCTGCAGCAGCTGCCTCAGATGATTATCCAGTGGAAGCAGACCCAGGAAGAGGTCAAGAAGCTAAAGCAACAGATACGTGAACTGAATATCCGTGAGAAGGCATTCAGCGACGTGATCATGCGTGTAATGAAGAAGAATAACATCGGCACCCTCGACCTGCAGCAGTCGCAGAGCCGTATCCTGTACAACACCAAGGAGAAGAAGATGAGCATCGGTGTGAAGGGTCTGGCGGGCCAGCTCAGCGAGTTTCTGAAGTCGGATGAGGAGGCCAAGAAGGCTGTAGACTTTCTTCTGGGGAAGCGTACCACCAAGTCGGTCGAGTCGCTGGTCCTGGAGAAACTCTAAAGCTCTCAAAAAACTATTAACCTAATAGAATGCGTGTCGCAACAGGAGTCCAGGGAATCGTCCAAGGCTTTGCAAATCCTGAGAATTCGAGGGAGAAGAAGGAGGGCTACATTGCCTTTGTCGCCTTCCTCCTCACCTTCTTTATCTCGCTCGTAATTCTTTCTCTCATCGGCCAGTTCCTCTGGAACTCCTCGGTCGTTGAACTCTTTACGTGCGTCCGTCCGGCAAAGAGTGTGTGGAACATCCTGGGCCTGTTCCTCTTCACGAGTCTGCTGCTGGGTTAGGCACTGCTAAAACCAATGCGGGAAACTACCTATTCTGAAGAAAGCCTCTTTTTTCAGAATGGGATGTGCGTGTAAAAAAGATATCCCAGATTACCCTGGGACTGAGGAATGGGGTCCTCTCCTATGGAAGATCCTACACTCTCTCGCCGAAAAGGTGGGGAGTAAGTCGTTCGACGAAGAACGGCGTGAGTGGAATCGTCTTCTCACTCTCACGACCGACATCCTCCCGTGCACCGTCTGCAAGGCACATTACAAGGAAGTCATAAAGGCAAACCCTATTACACCGGTCCTCAAGATGACGCCTACGGAGGCGAGACTCTTTCTTCGAACCTGGCTCTGGACTCTGCATAATGAAATCAACGTGGGGAATGGAAAGCCTGAACTCCCCTTTGACGAACTCCCTGCCTTATATGGCGAGACAGATATTCGTGACACGTATTGGCGCCTCGAACCCGTGATGAAGGTGGCTATCATAAAAAGTGGGGTGGGGTACATTGCATGGCAGAAATGGGTAGCCAGCTGCAAGATGCTATACTCATTGTACTGAGCCAGCTGCAGTTGCCACCATATGTATACCCGTCTCATCTATCTTCACAAGTCTGCCCATCAACTTGTCACCCACCCGAATGCTTTCTTGCAGACCAAACAGCGTATCCTTGTCATAGGTCCAGAACTGCTTCGGCTCTAAGGTCGATATGTGTATAAACCCGTTCATGGATAGGCTCGGCATGAACCAGAGAATACCTGCCTTCGAAACCCCTGTTACCCATATCTCGTGAGGCCCTGGAAGACTCTTCAGCCATCGCACCTTCTTCCAGCCCATATAGATATCGTGGGCAGACTTCACGAGAGAGGCCCGCTGATTGAGCCAAAGGACCTCTGTCTCGAGGTCGGTATAATAATGACCAGCCAGGATTCGGTGCACGATCACATCCGCATAGCGACGCATGGGGGATGTGAAGTGCACGTACTCTTCAAGGCCGAGGCCGAAATGCCCCTTCTTGTCGATGGCATAGCAGGCACGAGCGTATCGCTTGACCTTAATGAAGGAATCGACGTGAATGTTGCCAGTCGACACGAAGTCCGCAGGCACCCGTATTCCATGCAGGGTCTCATGAAACCGATTGGGCAGCACGAGGCCTGCATCGGACAGATGCTTACTTACTGTGAGATTGGCGAGAATCATAGCCGTGGCGACGAGTGAATGTGCGGCATCGTTGGTCTCTTCAAGTGCAACAGAGGTCACATTACCAGCCTTATCAGATAGAATACGCACGGAGGGCAACGATATACTATAGTTTACATCAGCATTCCGCTGCTCGGTCAAGCGAGCAAGGTAGGCGAAGTCTTCTCTTCCGCCCACCAGCATAGATGCGACCGTCTGGTAATCAAATCTCTCTTTAACACGAATCGTACTGGTATATATGTCATAGGAGGATACACACCCATCCTCTAAGACAATCTTCACCGTAATCACCTGGCGGTCCTGGCCGACAACCAGACTCAAGTCACAGGATGCTTCTTTTGCCTCGAGCAAGTGTTCCGTGTGTTCGTTGGCCAAGTACAGCGTATAACATTCATTCTGTAGCCTTTCTATGCTGCGGGCAGCCAGCCTCTGGTTCGCAATGTCGACGATATGCACGTAGATTGTATTGGCTGCAACGTCGACACTAATTGCATCGTCAAAATCAACAGATGACGTCGGGTCAATGGTAAACGTCGCCAAGTCCGTGTGATCGACCCACGGCCGTGTATATAGGGGGCGGCCCATTACCGTTTCCGCATGAGCACGGCGAGGGCACTTGTACATCTCGAGTAGGCATGGGACATCGTATTTGGGATCGGCATTATATGCGGAAACCCAGTCAAAGCTACCATCTTCACGTAAGTCGATGACCAGCCTATCGCCGACCTGGTAGCCGGCTGCAGGCAAGGTCAGGCGAAAGGGGCAGGTGGGGCCGAAGTTGAGGACGAACAGGGTGGCCTTCTCTGCCACGGCGACGACCACGGCGATGCACTTCTGCGGTGTCCTCTTCACCAACCTTGTAACACCCCCAGCCCATACAGCAATGTCTCCAGGTATGAAGGTCGTTTCGTGTACCTCGAGTACCTGTCTATCAGGACACATAAGCACCTGTCTTGCTCCGTGCAATTCAATGACGCCCTGTAACTGCATATGCATCTGGATATCTCCTCGTTTCCGGTTTAACCGACTACATTTCTTATATGGATGGAACCTACACATATAAAAAATTCTTCTGAATCGGAATCGAACCAATGACCTAAGGAGGATTGAATAACAGTGATACATCACTACAATCCTTCGCTCTACCAACTGAGCTATCAGAAGGGGACTGCTGCACTGCTGTACTCAGCCAATCATACATCTCCGTCCGTCTTTAGGTCTAATAATAGCCATCGAACCGGCCAAGGGTGGAATCTGACGGCACGGAGAAAGGATGAGGATCTCTCGGCCCCCGCTTTGTCACATCAAGGGGCCCTGTCTGCAGACAGCCGCTGCGTGCAACATCGTATATCCCTCTGCCGAAGGTCTGGAAGGTCTTCTCCAGCTGCGACGCTTCCTGGTCAGTGAGGCCGTAGGATGTGCACAGGCGTTGTATCAAGAAAGAACCACGAATCATCCACTTGTCCATAGCTATATCAAGGTCCCGGGGAGGGATTGTCTTTGCGAAACAGCGTCCCGTCGTCTCCGAAATAGGCTCAATATCGTGAGAGGTTACAAAGGGCTGGCGGAGAGTATAGTCGACCGTGAACGTCTTCGTTGTAAGATCCTTGCGGAAGCAGCAGAGCTTATTCAGCATCTGCGTGAACTCGAGAAGGTCACGTGGTCCCTCTTCTGTCGTGGAGCTGCGACCTGCTACCATGGCGAGCATAGACGTAGCATCTGGCGTTAGGCAATTCGAGGGGGGAGGTATCTCTGTCCTAGGGGGGATCGTGAATCCCTCGCGCACTCCGCTACCGCTTATAAATCCGGATTTATAGGAGGGAAGAGGTACTGTGTATTGCTTCGAGTAAAAAAGATTGGCCGTGTAATACACGATAATAGCTACGAGAATCACAATGGCGAGTGATTCGGCGCTAGGCATATTTTGCGTGGCTTGCTGCCAAAAAGTAGGTTTGGCTTGACCAGTCAGACCAGTACTCGTTGCGTACATCTTCTAAGTAGGGGGAAAGTATTTAGGGGTCTTCGTCTACTTCCTGGTCGACTGGATGGGGTGTTTCAGGCTCCATCGATTCTTCTTGGCGTTCCTCGTAGCGTTTCACCTCGGGCTCAGCCAAGCCACGGCTCGCACCCTTTAGCACCTCCACGAGCAGTTCTTCTTTCTCTTCCATTCGTTCACGCATCATTGCGTCAATGTTCAGTGTCTCCTCCTCCTTGAGGATCATGTGGTACACCTGCACCTTCTCCGTCTGCCCAATGCGCACGGCACGCCCTACCGCCTGCCGCATGAGCGCACTCGTCCACCACGGGCTCACGAAGATAATGTTGGTGAAATGCTGCAGGTTGAGTCCCACGCCCCCGCTCTTGATGTTGAGCAGCAGGACCATGTTCCCTTCGACCGGCTCCTCCGTCGCCTTGAGGGCAGCGACCTTCTGCTCCTCGGCGAGGCCGCCGTGGTACTGGATGACGGTGTAGTCGCTCAGCTCATTCTCCAGCAGATCCATCTCGTCCCTGAACTGGCAGAAGATGATCCAGCGAACACCGGTCTGCTTGCTCACGAGCTTCTGGATGGCGGTGAACTTGGTACTGGGAGCATACCAGGAATCCCGTGCATAGCCGAAGGGTTCTCGCTTCCTCGCCCCGATGTAGATCTGCGGGTGGATGGAGAGTTGGCGGAGCTTCATGAGGAGCTGGAAGCGCATGGTGGTCTGGTCACGGTCGAGGGACCGCCACCTCTTCACCAGCTTGCCCTGGATGCCCTGGTAGAACTCACGCTCCTCCTCGGTCTCAAAGTCGAGGGACATGATGGTGTGGTGGGCAGCGGCGGGCAGGTTCGTGAGGACCGGCCTGAGCTCCTCCATGGAGCGATGGAGGAGCGCCTCGCCGATCAGGGGCTGGAGGTCGAGATCGGCAGAAAAGCCGACGAGGGCGAGGAGGTTGGTCAGATCCTTGGTCGAGTTCACCACGGGAGTGGCAGTGATTGGCCACGTCGACTCCCGCTTGATGGAAGAGACCCGCTGGTACATCTTTCCATTCCTGTTACACAGGTACTGGTGGGCCTCATCGAGGCAGAGGCGGTCGAAGGGCTGCTTGAAGAGATACTGCTTGCTCGAGACCGTGTCATAGTTGGTGATGTAGACACGGTGGGGCGACTCGGTCTTGTTCACGGGACTCCAGTCGCCCTTGCTGGCCACGTGGACGGCGAACTTGCAGCGGATGCAGTCACGGACCCACTGGGCGATGAGGGGCTTGGGGCAGAGGAGGAGGGTGGACACCTTCGTCGTGTTCAGGATGAGGCCGAGGATCTGCTCGGTCTTGCCGAGGCCCATGTCGTCGCACAGGAGGCCGCCGCTTACACTGGCAGACTCGCGCTTGAGCATCCAGTTGATGCCGACCAACTGGTGGGGCTTGTACTGGCGGCCGGGCGTGGGCGTGAGGTAACACGATGACATGGTGTGTTCAAGGAGGAGTACTTCGTGAAAAAGGGGTCCCTTTTTCAATTTTTTCAAGCACAGCTCAGAAGCCAGAAAACCAGAAAAAAGGGGCTTTTGTTCTATTGATGCCTTTTTTTCTTTTCTACTCTTTTCTTACTGCAGGTACATGATGAGGCAGTCCGCCACCACCGCCTCCATCTTCTTCTCATCGGCCAGGAGCTCATCCACCTGCGATTCGTAGTCGATGGTCTCGATGACGGCTGCAGTGACGATGCCGGCGTTGAAGCCCTCACGCCAGATGTTGTTGTCACGGGCCTCGGGCTCGATCTTCTTGATATAGTCTGCGAAAGCCAGGTAGAGGCGGTCACCCCACGCTTGCTTTGGATTTGCATTTGCAGCAGCAGGTGCAGCAGCAGGTGCAGCAGCAGGTGCAGGAGCAGGCC
>Ga0209550_10005148_pt1 | contig 12293 bp, 8 predicted proteins | sample LauGreSuBDMM15SN_2_FD_187567 | JGI IMG/M metagenome (GOLD analysis project Ga0209550, IMG submission 187567) | Freshwater lake microbial communities from Lake Michigan, USA - Su13.BD.MM15.SN (SPAdes) (version 5) | ecosystem: Environmental > Aquatic > Freshwater > Lake | place: Lake Michigan, USA... | reverse complement strand
CAATGATAATTTTTCTCCCGATAATCAGTGGCTTGTATATGATACCCGAACAGATGCTGGAGGGATTGCTATATCTAATAAGATTGAAAAAGTGAATGTGAAAACAGGAGAAAAAAAGGTCTTGTATGAAATTGCTGACAACCATGCTTGGGGCCCTGGAGCTGCGGCGGTTAGTTATTCTCCCGTTGATTTTTCTGTAGTATTTATCCATGGTTTAAATAACAGTACTGAGAAAAACCCTTATCAACAATGGAGGAGAACGGGGATTGTGGTAGATGAAAAAAATCCTGGACAACCTATTTATATGGATGCTAGAAATGTAGACTCTCCTTTCACTGTTGGAGCATTGCGTGGAGGTACGCATCGCCATGAATTTAGTGGCGACGGAAATTGGATTGGTTTTACCTACAATGATGCCATACTACATTCATTAGAAGAGAGGACGGGAGAAAAATACAATCTTAGAACGATTGGTGTGTCTAAAAGAAATTATAAAGTGGCCATTACTAATTTAAATAATGGCGAAAATAATTCAGGAGAATGGTATAGTGCGATTGTTGTAAAAGTTACTGCTAATCCTACACCTGGTTCTGATGAAATCAGCAACGCAGCTGGTGATAGCTGGGTTGGGAAAATAGGATACCCATTAAAAAATGGAACTTATCAAATAGCGAGAGGATTTATTGGATCTGTAAAAGATAAAAAAGGTAATCTAGTCAACGAAGTATTTATCGTAGACATTCCAAACGATATCACTAAAGCAGGCCCATTAGGTCTACTAGAAGGTACGATGCAAGAAATGCCAGCTCCGCCATTGGGGGCTACTCAAAGGCGCTTGACCTTTACTGCTGAAACTAGTCATCCAGGTTGCGTGGGTGTAGTAAGAACTGATTTGTCAGGAAAAAATTTAGCTTATTTAGCAAGTGATGCGAAAGGCATCAAACAAATTTTTACTATATCTCCAGAAGGTGGAACTCCGAAACAAATTACTGAGCATACTGCCAATGTTCAAGGATTTGTTCGTTGGCATCCAGATGGTAAACATTTATTCTACGTTCAAGATGGAAAGGTTGTTCAATGCGAAATAGGAGCTGTTTCCTTTACTGAAAGAATGAAATACTTGACTGCTCCTAATAAAAATGAACCAACTAATATTGTTGTTTCTCATGATGGAAAAACACTTGCATTCAATAGAAAAGAAAAAGACGCTAAGGGGCAAGATATTAAGCAGATATTTTTAATTGAACTGCCATAATTTTATTTATTAAACTGCAATTAATTCTTTTTCCGATTGGCAAAAGTAATAGACTAGAAAACTTGTTATACTGAAATAAGCTATTATAGCAGGCACAATTAAGGGCGATACTTGAGCTGATCCAAACCAGTCGCCTGATTGAATTATCCACCCTATACAAGAAATATTTTTTATAGTCTCTACTATCCATATTTTTTTGTTTCCATCCATTAAGTCGGTGAGGGAATAAATATGTACAAAAATAAATGCTCCATAAATAAAAATATTGGGAGAGCCAATGCTGGCGATGTTTCCATAGAGATAAGCAACAATTAAGAGTAGACTAAAAAGTTGAAACCACAAATAAATTTTAAGTGATTTAGATGCATTGGTTTCATATTTAGTGAAATGATAAACATCTTCAATTTTATAAATAGGGTAAGTGTCTACCACATCGCTAGGGCGCCAGCCTAATGGCATCAACCAAATACGAAATTTGTCTTTCCAGCTTTGGGTATGCCAAGCATCTTTAATGAGTAGCCAAAGATGTGTAAAATTTATTTTGATAGGATTCCAAGTGCGCACAGGTATAGTGATTCCATACACCGCAGGAATGTCTTCTCTTTCTTCTTGAAAGGTTCCAAAAAGCTTGTCCCAAAAAATAAATATCTGTCCAAAATTTTTATCAAGGTATTCTGGATTGATCGCATGGTGAACCCGGTGATGTGCTGGAGTAACAATAATATGTTCTAACCAACCCATTTTTTTAATGTGACAAGTATGATACCAAAGTTGTGCAAATAAATGCAGTGGTGCAATGACTGCAATTACATTTGGAGGTACCCCAAAGACTGCTGCTGGCAGTAATAAAAAAGTATAAATGCGAATAAATACAGAAATACTTTGTCTGAGTGCACAGGCTAAATTAAAATGTTCACTGCTGTGATGCACTAAATGATTATTCCAAAAAATATTATAGGTATGATTAATTCGGTGGCCCCAATATCCAGCAAAATCGAGCGTTATAAAAGCAATGAAATATAATAAAATACTAGATTGTACCTGCACTACATTAAAGTGAGCTAGTAACCATGGATACGATAATATTCCAACACTTAGTCCTAGCACATCTTTCGTAGAGTTGGTTACTCCAGAACTTAGACTAGAAATCATGTCTAAGGTTTCTACTGTTTCTTTGCCCTTGTACCAACCATACCATTTTTCAAATAGTACTAAAAATAAAAATAGCGGTGTTACGATTACTAAAATATGTCCGTAGGTTTCCATTTTAAAGGATTATTAATTTTCTCAAAAATAAGCTTTTTAAAAATTATACTAATCAAAATTAGGTATTTTCATGAATTCACCGTTTTTAAGAGCAGACTCATGAGCGATAATACCTGGTGCCGTGTAGGCTAGGGCTTCATAAATATTAACACTCGGCTGACGATTATTAATAAGGGCGTCAATAAATTCATGGGTGATAAAAGAATGCGATCCATCATGGCCGCTATCATGACGAAGTGGTTCTGGCAACAGATCTGTTTTCCACCATTTTGTTGGTGTATACTTTTCAGTAACATTTGTTTTTATCTGAAAGCCTGCATCATCTTTTCCTTCCTTGTCAACACTTCTAATAATAGTATGCTCGCTTGATTCTGTTGGGGCAGAAATAAAGCTCATCTTTTCGCCACGCCATTCGGCTCGTTCTGCGTTGGTTAGAGCTCCTTTCCAATTTACCTCTACTCTAAAGGGATGATTTTTATTGGTTTGAAAAAAGGCAGTCTCATTCCAAAATGGATTCTGATAGGGATTATTTTTTAATAGGCTACTTTGATCTCCCCAACCTAAAGCACTTACTTTGGTTAGCCTTTCTCCAGTAACAGAAATTAAAAATGAAGTACAATGGGTTGGATAAAGTAAGGGTGGTAATCCATGACGCCAGGTGGGCGTACCATTTTCAAACCATAAGGATTCAAGTCCGGGATGGTTATATTCCGCTGCGGCGCTAAAGATTTCTCCGAAACGACCTTCTTCATAAAATTTCCTAACCGAAATAGTATTTTGTCTGTAATAACTTGTTTCCGCCATCATATAAGTAAGTCCCGATTTGCGTACCGCATCGCGTAGCTTATAACAGTCCTCTAATGTAAGCGCAGCAGGAACAGCACACAATACATGCTTTCCAGCTTGGATTGATTCAATTGCATGTTTCACATGATTCGGTGCAGGTGTGGCAATGAAAACAGCCTCGATTTTTGGGTCTTTTAGCAAGAGGGTTAGTGATTCATAGCTTTTTGTGCATCGATATGTTTTCATCAGATTCTCGCGTCTATCTTTACGTAAATCACTCACTGCTTCTACAATGCAGTTGGGATGTTCATGAAAATAAAAACTAGCTCCAAATCTTCCTCCAATAATTCCGATTCGAATTTTATTGGCTTTCAGTTGATTAATTGCAAAAATATTTTTTGGAGCTAAGGCAATCGTTGCTAAGCCAAGTCCAGCATTTCCTATAAATTTTCTTCTGCTAATATTTGCTCTAATCCTTGAATTCTTCATCATTAATTTTTAATAGTTAAATATAGCATTATTCTCCTTGTTGCATTGACGGCTGGTTTATTTATTTAGCCCAACCCTTATTCAGACTCATTGTTTGAAGATAGGGTGATTTTAAAAAAATGAAAAAATGATTTTAAAAAGTAATTTTTAAGTAAATTGATGTCATGAAAAAAAGAACCTTCATTAAGACTGCTGCTCTTTCAGGCATTGGCAGCTCTATTGGAATGGATGCATTGGCAGCCTTATTTGAATCAAAGAAAAATATTTCTTCAGAAAAACTTGCCTCAGATGATGCATTCTGGAAAAAGATAAGAAGTCAATACCTTCTAAAAACTGACTACATCAATTTTGAAAATGGGTACTATAATATTATTCCACAACCAACGCTTGAAAAATATATTCAACACATCCGCGATGTCAATTTACATGGAGCTTATTATATGCGAACGGTACAAGTGGAAAATAAAAATCGCATGGCTGCAAAACTTGCAGAGTTAGCAGGATGCAGATCGGATGAATTAATTATAACTAGAAATGCAACAGAGGCGCTTGATATTGTTATTGCTGGTCAAGATTGGAAAGTAGGAGATGAGGCAGTAATGGCCATTCAAGACTATGGATCTATGTTGGATATGTTTCAACAAGTGTCTAATCGGTATGGGGTGGTGTTGAAAAAAGTATCGGTTCCCAATCATCCAAAGTCGGATGAAGAAATTGTTTCTCTTTACGAAAACGCGATTACTTCAAAAACTAAGTTGATGATGGTGAGTCATATGATTAATATCACGGGTCATATTCTTCCTGTCAAAAAAATATGCGCCATGGCGCATCGCAAGGGTGTAAAAGTATTGGTGGATGGAGCGCATGCCTTTGCTCACATTCAATACAAAATCAATGAACTCGATTGTGATTATTATGGAACCTCCTTACATAAATGGCTGAGTGTACCATTGGGTGCAGGATTTCTTCATGTTAAAAAAGAAAATATTCCCACAGTTTGGCCATTGATTGGAGATGGAAATACCGACCTTACTAATATTTTACGATTGAATCATACGGGTACTCATCCTCCTGCAACTGATTTAGCCATTGAAGACGCCATTGATTTTTACAATACGATGGGTGCCGAAAAAAAAGAAGCCCGAATGAGGTATTTGCAGCAATACTGGACTAGCCGGGTAAAAGACTTACCTAATATTGTTATCAATACGCCAACTGAAAATAATCGATCCTGCGGAATAGCCAATGTAGGTATTAAAGGAATTACACCATCGGCACTAGAAAAGCGATTATTAAAAGAACACAAAATATACACAGTTGCCATCGATTATGCAAATGTTCAAGGTTGTCGCATTACACCCAATGTGTTTACTAGTCTCAATGATTTAGATGTATTTGTATCGGCACTAAAAAAAATGGCTACCACATAGGGTAGCCATTAAAGACAGCTAATATTTTTTTATAACTGAATGGATACGTGTTTAATCTTTGTTCGTTTCCAAGTATAGGTGAAATGAAGTTTACCATCCTTTGTTTGTATTACCGCCGGATAAGAAAATTCTGCCTTCGGTTCGTTTTCTAAGACAGCAATCTCTTCCCATTGTTGACCATCCTTAGAAATAGCAACATTTAAAGGAGACCTACTTCCTCCCCAAGATCTAGATTCTTTGGTTACATGATTATATACTAATACATGTCGGCCATCTTTTAAAGTTACCGCATCGGTACCTGAATTTGGATTGGGCAATGAAGTAGCTTTTAGTGCAGACCAAGTCATACCCTGGTCACTTGAAAATGCTTCTAGCAACATACCATTTCTACTTCTACAAAGTAATTGCAATCGACCATCTTTTAAGAAAAGTACACTCGGCTGAATAGCTGAAAACTCTTTGCCATCATTGATTGCATCAGTTCTGGTCCAAGTTTTACCACCATCTTTGGTCATCTCAAAATGTACTCTCCAGCCTTTATCTTCAGAAGAAGTGGGACATAATAAAGTACCATTTTTAAGTAGAACAGGTTTATTTTTTATCGGGCCATAGATTCCTTCTGGAAGCCTTTCAGCCGCTGACCAAGTAAGACCATTGTCTTTAGAACGTTTTAGCATTCCCCACCAAGTAGAGGGTGATGGACCTACTTTATAAAATAAAATCAATTCTTTGCCAGGCATTTTAAATAAAACTGGATTCCAAGTGGGATAACGCAATGTTTCATTTTGAACCCCGTTCGCTACTTCTACTGGAACTGTCCATTTACCTTTTTCTAAACGACTTACCCAAATGCCTACATCTTTATTTTTTTCTTCAGTACCACCAAACCAAGAAGCAATTATTCCGCGAGGTGTTTCTTCTAAAGTAGAGGCATGGCAAGAAGGGAAGGGAGCCGTTTCATAAATAAATTCCGAGGTTATTTTTTGCCCAAATACAGGACTTACGATAGCACAGAGTGCTAGGATTCTTATTAATTTTTTCATGGTTATACAAGCTTTGCTTGCAAGTTATTAAAAATTAGTTTAGTCTTGGTCATTATTATTTTAAAAAATAATCGACTATTTGAGAGCTTATTTTGAACTTACAAAATTCATATTATTGAATTTTTTTATACTCTATTAAAACTATATACTTCTTATATTTTATAGTTAATGTATGCTTTAAAAATAATTATCTATTAATTGAACCGTATGAGTAGTATAAAAAATAAAAAACATATCTTTAAATTTCTAAAAATAATGGAGTATAAACCTATTTTACAACTATCACTATTCTATATTTTAAAATTCATTATTTAAAAAATACCATCCATCATGAAAAGGAGAAATTTTATTGGATTGAGTTCTACAATTGGTTTGATTGCAGGCGCTTTACCAAATTTATCAATGGCTGCAACTACAGCCTCTGAAGTAAAAAAAGAAAAGAGATATCAAAATGGAGCGAGTCCTTGGCCTATTAGCTTGGATACCGCAACGATTCGTCCTTCTTCTTTAAAAGATAAAGTAAGAATCGCTGCTGAAGCTGGTTATGATGGTATTGAACCTTGGGATACAGAATTAGAAGAGTACGAAAAAAAAGGTGGTAACTTGAAAGAGTTGGGTGTAGAAATAAAAAAATTAGGTCTTAAAGTTCCAAGTGTAATTGGATTGTGGAATGCTATTCCAGACACAATGGAATTATTTAATAATTCACTTTCTGAAACTCGCCGTCGTATGCGTATGGCAAATGATATTGGTGCGGAGCATATTCAAACTATACCAAATAAATTATCAGAAAACTACAACCACAAATGGGTGGCAGAAAGATATAGAGATATTGTAGAAATTGGGTTGAAAGAATATAATATTAAACCAGCATTGGTTTTTGTAAAGTATTTTACGATTAAAACTTTGGGTCAAGCGGTAGGTATAGCTATGGATGCCAATCATCCAATGGCTAGAGTGATTCCTGATGTATATCATATGTACATTAGTGGAGGAGGTTTCGAAGGATTAAAATTATTGAAAGGAGATGCTATTGCCATTTTCCAATTCAATGATTCACCTTCTACACCTGCTTTTAAAGATCTAAAAGATGAGCATCGTGTGTATCCTGGGGATGGAATATTGCCACTAGAATCAATCTTTAAGGATTTGAAAGCTACTGGATACAAAGGTTTTATTTCTCTCGAAATGTACAACCCTAATTATTGGAAAGAAGATCATTTAACTGTTGCTAAAACAGGACTTAAAAAAACATTGGCAGTTCTTAAAAAAGCTGGTGTATAATTTTAAAAAAGCACTACCGAAAAAAAAGATAGTGCTTTTTTTATTCAAATAAATTGAAGCGTTGGTAAAATAAATTTTCAACCTTGCTTTGGCTTCTCCAAGATTCACAATTCTAAATCTGATTAATAATGGTAGGAAAAGAATTCCGCAATGCCCTTCGTGAGGGTAAGAAAGTTTATGGAACTCAGATATCATCCACTTCTCCCAAAATGTTTGATTCTGTTATCAGCTTGGGACTTGATTTTGTTTTTTTTTGTAACGAACATGTTCAATACAATCCAGAAACATTGAGCTGGATGTGCAATGCCTTTAAAGCTGCTGGAGTAAATCCATTGGTAAGAATATTAGAGCCAAGTCCATATTTGGCTACTCAAGCCTTAGATGCAGGCGCCTGCACCGTGTTAGTTCCTTACGTAGAAGAAATAGAGGATGTTATTGCATTGATAGGAGCAGTAAAATATCGTCCACTAAAAGGAAAAAAATTGATGCGAATATTGCACGGCGAAGAAAAACCTTCCGAAGAGTTAAAGCAATATTTAATTCATAACAATAGAAATAATTCATTGGTTTTAAATATTGAGAGTGAGAAGGGAGTAGCAATGATGAATGAGTATCTTGCCATTCAATCGTTGGATGGGCCTGCAGTAGACGGACTGATGATTGGACCACATGATCTCTCTACTTCTTATGGTATGCCAGAAAAATATTTTTCTAAGGAGTTCTTGGCATTGACTGAAGGAATAATAAAAAATGCGCGCGCTAAGGGAGTAGCAGTAGGTGGTCATACTGGCTACAGGGACAGTCTTGATTTGCAATTGGAATGGGCCAAAATGGGGGCGACTATGTTATTACATTGCTCTGATGCTTTCTTGTTTGCTAATCAGTTGAACAATGATTTAAATAAAATAAAAAAATTATTGGGTGCATCAGAACATGTTAATACAAGTTCTGAAAGTATTTAGTACAATCAATTCTGCTGTATGAAAAAAATTACCTGGCTTATTTGCATTTGCTACTGTTCACTAAATTTTAAAATCCAAGCCCAGTCTTTTGATTTTTCAAAAGCAAGTATAATGGTTTCTTCTAAACTTGCTTCCCCTCAAAAGGAAACTTATATCCGTGTTCTTCAAGAAGAAATTAAGGCGCGTACACAATTAAACTTAGTGGTGCAAGAGAAATCCAATAAATTGCCTGTAATAGCCCTAGTCCTTGCTTCCGACTTATCATTAGGTGATATTTCAGTTCCTAAATTACCAGCCAACTCAGTTATATTACAAAAGGAAGGGTTTGGAATTTCTATTGATTTGGGTTCTGGTAGACCAATTTTATGGCTGATGGGTGGAGATGAAAGAGGAATATTATTTGCTATCGGAGAGTTTTTACGAAAGGCGGATTTAAATAAACAAAAGATTGTCGTTGATAAAACAATTGAAACTGCTTCTGTGCCAAGGTATGCAATTCGTGGACATCAAATAGGCTATCGAAATACGGCTAACTCTTGGGATGCATGGAACGAAAAGCAATATGAGCAGTACATAAGAGAATTAGCACTTTTTGGTTCTAACTCAGTTGAAAATATTCCATTGCAAGATGGTCCGCCCGGACCTCATATGAAAATTCCTAGAGAGGAAATGAATATCAAAATGAGTCAAATCTGTTTGAATTATGGACTTGATTATTGGGTTTGGACACCTGCTGATATTGATTTGTCTGACGAAGCAAAGTTCAAAGCTGAAGTGAAAATTCATTCAGATTTTTATAAGAGCTGTCCAAAGTTGGACGGTGTTTTTTTTCCAGGCGGTGATCCAGGAAGTAATCATCCCAAGTATGTGATGCCTTTCTTACAAGCGATTTCTGTTGAATTAAAAAAATATCATCCAAAGGCGGGTTTATGGATTTCATTGCAAGGATTTAGTGATGAACAAGTAAATTATTTCTATGAATATTTGGGAAAATATAAACCCGATTGGTTAACAGGTGTTGTCTCTGGGCCGAGTAGTCCAAGTATGGCTGATACCCGCTTTCAATTGCCTAGACAGTATAAGCACAGGCATTATCCTGATTTAACGCATACCGTTCGTTGTCAATATCCAACAGAAAATTGGGATCAAGCATTTGCATTAACAGAGGGTAGGGAGGTTTCAAATCCGCAACCTTTTTATTATGCTAAAATCCACAATCAATTTGCTCCGCTTACAGACGGTTTTTTATCTTATTCTGATGGAGTGCATGATGACGTTAATAAAGTTATTTGGAGTCAGATGGCTTTTAACCCAACCAAAGATGTTAGAGAGGTGTTGGTTGAGTATGCTTCTTTATTTTTCGGTCATTCTATTTCAGAGCAAGTGGCGGATGGCATTTCAGCATTAGAGAGAAATTGGGTTGGGCCAGTGGAAGAAAATGGGTCCATAGAAACCACCTTTGCTTATTGGCAGAATCTAGAACTTAAAAATCCAAGTCTTCAATTGAATTGGCGCTGGCAGCAATTGGTGATGCGTGCTTATTATGACACCTATGTAAAACGTAGGAAAATATATGAACAAAAATTAGAGCGAGATGCCAATGAAATTTTATTAAATGTTAAAACCATCGGCATCAATCAATCAATGGAGCTAGCTCTTAACCGAGTGAATCAAGCTGATCAATCTCCTGTCCACCCGGAGCTTAGGCAAAAGATTGTTGATTATTGTGAAGCATTGTTTAAATCAATAAGAATGCAAACCAGTGTTCCTAAATATCAGGCAAGTGGTGCAGAGCGTGGTGCTATTTTAGATTTTATTGACTACCCTTTAAACAATAGATGGTGGTTGGAAGATGAATTTAAAAAAATAAAAAAACTCCCTTCCGAAAAAGAACAGTTTGATCGTTTGGAAATTATTGCAAAATGGGAAAATCCTGGAGCTGGAAGTTACTATGATAATATTTCAGATTTGTCTAAGGGGCCCCATGTAAAAACTAGAACAGAAGATGCAACCGATGTATTATGGGCTGATAATGGTTTAAGCAGAAGGCGCTTGTCTACTCAACTTTTTCAAAATTTTCCAAAGTTAGAATACGCTGATTTAGATCCCAATGCAATGTATACGATAAGGATTTCTGGATATGGTGAAGCGTTGTTGCGGGTAGATGGCGAAAGAATTGAACCTACACTTTATAACAAGGGGATGGAAGAATTCAAAGAGTTTCAATTAAGTCCTAAGTACGTAAAAGATGGAAAACTTTCTATCTCATTTGATGAACCAGAGGAATCTAAATTAAATTGGCGTCAGCACTCAAAGGTTTTTGATATCTGGCTTCTAATAAAATAAATTATTTTCTGTATTTATTGAGATTGAACCCTAATTAATTTTATTTAAATTGGTGATTTTAAAAAGACCTTACTGCTCTCACTGCATTGGCGTATGCTTCTGAATTGCTGATATGCTGAAGTCCGTTTCCAAAATTTTGGGTCCATACACTATTGGATTGATACTCGTTGCAACTCCAATAGTTGCTATTTGTAAAACCTCCCACTTTGGCTTTTTGATGATATAGTAAGTCTAGTTCAAATTTAGATGGTAAATACCAATCAGCATAGGTGGTTTTGCCTACCGTGACTGTATAATCGGTACAAGACTTTGCAGCAAAATATCCATTTTTATCATCGGGTAGCAGCTTCTTTATTATGAGTTCGGTATTAATGGCACCTGCGCCAAGTCCATCCGAAAGTGGACCCACTAGCCGGGTTAAGCCATTGTACCAAGGAATACCGGGGTTTTGGTCAGTGCTAGCGGCAATCAATCCATGCTGTCCTTTTTCATCCACATAAAAAACAATGCCTCCTCCAAAACGTTCGCCAATAAAATGACGAGCGGAGTGGGAATGTATTTTACCTTTATGGGTTGGGTGGGTAAAATAATCGGAACCTTTAACTGTGATTACTCCTGCAAATGACAGGCATAGGCATACTAAAAATTGAATTGTATTCATTGCTGAAAATTTTATTTCAATTCCAAAAGTAATCAAATATTGTGGATGAAATACAGCATATGTCAGTTGCCTAGATTCCTTTTGCATAAGGAAAACTACGCAAGTAGCTATTGATAGGGGTATAAATAATCCCAAGGAAGATTACTGGAAAAAATTACATCATATTTTGACAAGTTAGCATCACCTAAATAAATAGAGGAAGTCTATTTTTATTTAGGTGATAAATGGCTCCAATATAAGGTCGACATGAAAAAAATATTTTTCCGGATTGGTTTATTTTCAAGTAGAAAAATTACCTTGTAATTACTTTTTGATATTTTGGAAGAAAATAATTTAAATCAATCCACTATCAAGAAAGCGCATTAAACGACATTTTAAGAAATGGATAAAAATATTTTTGAATTTAAAATAATTAGTAAGATTATAGAATATTATTTTATTACTAGTTCACACTACTGTATCATTCAATGATTATTTTAAGTTAATTGTTTATTAAGTAAAATGTTTCGAAACAGCTGTTTTAGATTTTTCGAAAAAGTTATTATTGGTTTTACCGCCCAGTTTATTTTGTTGGGTAGGGAAATAAAAAAACAAATACGTGAAAAAAAACAAAGTAATTACCCAAAAAAATGCAATCAGTCGCGGCAGTTTTATTAAAAACACTGCGCTGGCATCCACTGGCTTTTTTATCTTGCCTAGATTTGTTTTGGGCGGAAAAGGATTTGTAGCACCTAGTGATAAATTGTACATAGCTGCGATCGGCTGCGGTGG
>Ga0209550_10005144_pt1 | contig 12299 bp, 14 predicted proteins | sample LauGreSuBDMM15SN_2_FD_187567 | JGI IMG/M metagenome (GOLD analysis project Ga0209550, IMG submission 187567) | Freshwater lake microbial communities from Lake Michigan, USA - Su13.BD.MM15.SN (SPAdes) (version 5) | ecosystem: Environmental > Aquatic > Freshwater > Lake | place: Lake Michigan... | reverse complement strand
GTAAACCAAGCTTGCCATGACACTGTGTGAACGGAAGCGGGTATCGACCGCACGGCCAAGACGATCAACAAGACCGACCTTGTCCGCGTTAAAGAAGCGATATTTCAGACCAACGTCCCAGCTGTCGCTCAATGGCGCGCGAACGCCAGCGAGTGCCTGCCATGCAAAACCAGTGTCGGAGTCGTCAAGGAGGGGAGGTGGTGCATAAACAGCTTGCAAATCAACGCGAGCAACACCGACGCCACCGCCGATAAAGCCCTGAAGGCCATCATCGTTACCGAAATCTAACAATCCGTTGACCATGAAGCTCAGCGCAGTTGTATTACCGCCTGCTTTGTACGAGCCACCCGGGGCCAAAGTAGTAGTCGAATTGATTGGAATTTGTGGTGTTTGACTATTGAAGCCAGACACATCAGCATTGCGATATGAGACTTCTGATTCAAGACGGAAGCCGCCGAAATCGTACCCAACGACACCGCCAACATCAAAAGCCTTTTTTGTATCCAAAGAAGCAGCATCATCTCGGACACCAATATCCAAAGCAAGGTCTTCTAATATCATGGCACCGCCATCAACTCCGACATACCACTCGTTGTCGCGGGCCAAAGCCGGTGACGCCAGAGCAGTAGAAGCGAGTGCCAAACTTATGGCTATCTTACGCATCAACTTTCCCCTTAATTTATCTTAGGAACAGAATTTTAAGAACTTCAGACTACCAATTCTGTTCCGTCGATGCAAGTCGCTATGTCTCTATACTGTTGCTAAAATGTCGCCATTTTTGGCGATTTATCATAATATTTGTGGCGTTTTCTAGCGTTCTTGGCTCATGTTGCTAATATGCCAAGCAGCCTGAAATATTGTAAAATCGCGGCCAACGCTGCGCGCGCTTCGCTGTCCACGGCAGTGCCACCGGTTGGATTAGCTATCGAAGGCGCGGTGGTCCATTGGCTGGATATGAACAGACTATGTCGCCTTGTGGACTTATTCCAAACCCGCATACCTTCCTGGGGGACGACGAAGCGCCAACTGCCGCCAATCCAGCAGGCTATCTGACCAGCTTTGTTCGCCCATGCACCCGTTGGCACCCCATTTATGACCCAAGATTTACCGATATCATCATCGGTTACGGCAGGTATCGCCGACAAGGCAGCTTCAACTGCCATATGCAGCAGCGCATCAACCATAACGAGCGCTTCATTGTGGGTGATTTCTTTCTGCGCCTGCGAAACCGCCAAAAGCGGCAGTCGGTGGCGTCCAGTTTCTAATGCAGCCATATATCCTCCATGTAAGATGTATTACGCCAAGATGACCACTTAGCATCTAAAATTGCGATTATGGAGTCCTTATGTCATTCAAATTAAATAATATAAACCAAGGCATCTGACCGCCACCCCCGTCAGCTGACCGCCGCATCTCCCTCCTCCCACAACAGCATTTCGCATCCCCCCCGCTTTCGCTACAGCATGTCCATGTCGCGGATCATCCTGTTCAACAAACCTTACGGCGTCTTGCCGCAATTTACCGACAAGGGGACGGAGGGCTCGCCGCGTTCGACCTTGTCGCAATTTGTCGATGTGCCCGGCGTCTATCCGGCTGGGCGGTTGGATATGGATAGTGAGGGGTTGATGCTGCTGACCGATGATGGCCGGTTGCAGGCGCGGATTTCGGACCCGAAATATAAAATGGCGAAATGCTATTTGGTGCAAGTCGAGGGCGAAGTGACCGACGATGCGCTGGTGCAGTTGCGGCGCGGTGTATCGTTGAAGGACGGCTTGACCCTGCCGTGCGCGGCGGAGCGAATTGCCGACCCCATGCTATGGCCGCGCGACCCGCCGATCCGCGTGCGGCTGTCGGTGCCCGATAGCTGGATGATGCTCACCATCCGTGAAGGCCGCAACCGTCAGGTCCGGCGCATGACCGCTGCAGTTGGCCATCCGACATTGCGGCTGGTCCGGCGTGCGATTGGGGAATGGACGATGGATGGCCTTGCGCCGGGAAGCTGGCGCGCGGTTGAAGGCTAAGGCGTTAGGTTCAATCCGATGCTGGGCGCGGGATGCGCTTGCCCTTCGTCCGGCTGGTCAGATGAAACTGCCCACAGCGGTCGCAGGCATAATGCCGCAACGTGATGGTCGCCTTTGCCGCCGCCGATAGCGCGTCAGCCTCCGACACATAACGCGCTTTCTTCGCGCAGATGCTTAACCGCGTGCGCAGATCAATCCTCGCTATCAAATGCGATGCAGCCATTATTGCAGAGCTGAGTTAGCAAATCGATGGCCGCCGCGCTGCCCGCCAATGCTACGTCGAGACACAGGCTGTCGCCCGCGCAGAGATTTTTCGCCAAGGCCGCCGTTTCGCCACTACAGTCGAAACAGACACCATCGGCAAACAGCATGAGCGCGTCCGCGCCTGTGGCGATAAAGGCCAGTCGGCTCGCCGGATTACGCGACAGCGGCACTTGCGCGCTGATCGCGGCTTGCACCTCCTCCGGCGTAACCGGCACTTCGGGTCGCCAGTCCATGTCGGGATTTTTGGGCGTGCTGTTGAAGGTGCCAAACCAGCGGGCGAAATGGGCGGGGTCGGACAAGGATGCCAGCACCATCTGCTGCAAGCGATCCAGCGCGTCGGGCAAAATCTCGCCTGCATTGGCCTGGGCCTTCAAATCCGGGTCGCGGTAGAGTTCGTCGTCGGGAATGCCATCCAGAACATCATCGACATAATGCCCCAAAAGGTCGGCGCGCGATGGTGCGCGGAAACCGACCGAATAGGTCATGCAATCCGAACCCAACGCAACGCCATTATGCGCGATGCCCGGCGGGACATACAGGATATCGCCGGGTTCCAACACCCATTCCTCGGTCGCCACAAATGCGCTGAGCAATTTCAAATCCTCATGCGGCAACAACAAAGTATCGGCGTCGCAGTGCGGCCCGATCTGCCAGCGGCGGCGGCCAAGCCCTTGGATGAGGAAAACATCATATTGGTCGAAATGCGGCCCCACCCCGCCTTGGTCGGCGGCAAGGCTGACCATCACATCGTCAATGCGCCAATTGGGAATGAAACGGAACGGCGCGATCAGGTCGGCAACCGCCGGCACATGATGGTCGACCGCTTGCACCAGCAATGTCCAATGGCTTTCACCAAGGCGAGAAAGCCGTTCTTGGGCCAGCGGACCTTGCTCCATCTCCCACCCCGCATCGGTTTGGCAAATGAGCCGCGATTCCATTTCCTCTTCGCAAGCCAGCCCCGCCAGCTCGTCAGGCTCCAGCGGGTTTTGCCAGTCGCGAAACGCGTTGCGGATCAGCAGCGGTTTTTTCTGCCAATATTCGCGCAGAAATTGATCAATGTCGAAATTTTGAAAGTCCATGACGTCGCGCTGTGGCCTAAAGCGGCAAAATGCAAGCGTCAGCGCGCAAACAAATTCGCATCGTCGGCAAAGGCCTTGAACTCCAACGCATTGCCGCTTGGGTCCGTGAAGAACATGGTGGCTTGCTCGCCCACTTGCCCCTTGAACCGGATATGTGGCTCGATACCAAACCGGACCCCCGCCGCCTGCACGCGTTCTGCCAATGCCTCCCATTGGCCCATGTCCAAAACAACGCCGAAATGCGGCACGGGGACGTCATACCCATCGACGGGATTATGCGTCGAAACGCTACGCGCCGACCTATCCAAATGTGCGACAATTTGGTGGCCGAAAAAATTGAAATCGATCCATTGGTCGGATGACCGCCCTTCGGCGCAGCCCATGATGCCCCCGTAAAAATGCCGCGCTTCGGCAAGGTCGTGGACAGGAAAGGCCAGATGGAAGGGGCGTAAGCTCATTTGGATGTCACCGGCTTGGGCAAGGGTTTGTTGATGCTGTCGGCATTAGCAAGTTCCGCCGTCATTTGCACGGCGCAATAGTTGATCCGCGCAAGATCACTTGGCCGCTGAAATTCGGCTTTCGCGGCTTCCGCCATAGCGACCGCGACCAATTCGCGCGGTTGCCCGCTTTGCGTGGTGATCCGGTTGCCGACAATGCCAGCCCATTTTTTGCCCGATTGGCGAACATCGGGCGCATCGGTTGGCGCTGTGCCTGTCCGCTGTTTCTCGGCCAAGGTCGCGATGACGGCCACACAGACGATATCGCCTTGATGGGCATCGGTGAGTGCAGAAGGGGTAATGGCGGCAAGCGCGATGGCGAAAAATAGCATGCACCTGAATTAGCAGGCACACTGCGAACCGCAAGCAAGGACCTTGTTTGCCCGATTGCATTTGTCACATATGAACGGCAAAGGCGGTGCGTGCAGAAAATCTCCGCCCTGCTTCACCGATTTGCGCGCTCGGCCGCTATAGGCGCTGGCGCATTATCGGCTTATGGCTTTGCGCCATGGGGGCTTTGGCCGCTGACTTTGGCCTGCTTTGCGTTGCTCATCCATCTGATCGCACATGCCCAAAATACACAGCGGGCTTTCATTCTTGGCTGGCTGTTCGGGGTCGGGCATTTCACCTTTGGTAATCAATGGATTGCGGTCGCCTTTACCTTTCAGGCCGCGATGCCGATCTGGCTTGGCTATATCGCCGTGGTCGCGCTGGCGTTGTATTTGGCGGTTTACCCTGCCTTGGCGGCGGCAGGGGCGTGGCTGCTTTCAAATCCTCCCCGTTCACGGGGAGGTGGCGCGCGCGCAGCGCGTGACGGAGGGGAAAATGCCGAAAGGGCGGCGGATGAAGGCACCCCCCCTCCACCACCTTCGGCGGTCCCGCTGTTGCTCCGCAACGCCTACGGCTCCCCCGTGCCGGGGAGGAATACCCTCCCCCTCATCTTGGCTTTTGCTGGCCTGTGGATCATCACCGAATGGCTGCGCAGTTGGGTGTTTACCGGCTATGCTTGGAATCCGCTCGCGGTCGGATTTGTTTCGCACTGGTTTGATCTTTGGCTTCCGACAATCGGGACCTACGGCGCTGGGGGGCTGATGATCTTGGCCAGCGGTGCGATGGCGCTGCTCTGCAGTCGACGTTGGACAAACGGATTTGTTTTGGCGGCGATTGGCGGCGTGGCCATTTTGTCGTCGGCCAATATTTATTTGGATAAGCCGTCGCTCAGCGGGCGAACCGCCGTCACCGTCGTGCAACCCAATATCTCCCAAGCCGACAAATATGCACCCGGCTATGACGTGATCAACTTCGCCAAGCTGGCGATGCACAGCCGCCCTTTGCCAAATCAAGCCCCGCGCCTGATCCTTTGGCCGGAGGCGGCAATTCCGGATTATCTGGAGGACGGATATCCTTATCGTTATTATCAGGGACAGGCTGGCGATAGCGCGGCTGGCGCGCGCGCGCGGCTCACTACGCTGATGGCAGATAATGATGTGTTGGTGACGGGTGCAAATCGGCTTGTCTTTGAAAAGGGCCAATTGGTTGCCGCGTACAACAGTGTCTCCGCCATGGACGCCTTTGGCCGTATCCTTGGCCATTATGACAAGGCGCATCTGGTGCCTTATGGTGAATATCTGCCTTTGCCATGGTTGCTGAAACCGCTTGGGTTGGCGCGATTGGTGCCGGGCGATCTTGATTTCTGGCCCGGGCCGGGTGCGCAGACAATCACCGTGACCATTAACGGCAAACCCGTGAAAATTGGCATGCAGGTCTGTTATGAGATTATTTTTTCCGGCCAGACGGTTGATAGCAAGAACCGGCCCGATTTCATCTTCAACCCATCCAATGACGCGTGGTTCGGCACTATTGGCCCGCCGCAGCATTTGGCGCAGGCTCGGTTGCGCGCTATTGAAGAAGGCCTGCCCGTCATCCGCGCAACACCCACAGGGATCAGCGCCATCATCGACGCCAATGGCCAGATCGTGCAAAGCCTGCCCTTGGGCACCGATGGCCGCATCGATGCCGTGATACCCCGCGCCACAGCACCAACCCTGTTCGCGCGATTTGGTAATGTCATTCCGCTGGCTTTTGCTGGGCTGCTTATCCTGTTCGCATTGTTACCGCTTGCCCACCGTCGCGGTTCTCGCTAAAGGCGTCTAACGATATAAAGAATTCTTTATACGCAGAAACAGCAACAGACTGGAAAAACCATGCGCTCAAATTACCTCTTCACGTCCGAATCCGTGTCCGAAGGACATCCTGATAAGGTTTCGGACCAGATTTCCGACGCCATCGTCGATCTGTTTTTATCCAAAGATCCCGAAGCGCGCATCGCGTGCGAAACCCTGACGACGACGCAATTGGTAGTGCTCGCAGGGGAAATTCGCTGCAAAGGCGTGTATGAAAATGGTGAGTGGGCCCAAGGTGCCAAGGCAGAAATCGAGGCCACCGTCCGCCGCACCGTTAAGGAAATCGGTTACGCGCAAAAGGGTTTTCATTGGGAAACCCTGCGCTTTGAAAATAACCTTCATGGCCAATCTGTACACATCGCGCAGGGCGTAGACGCCGCGGGCGACAAGGACGAAGGCGCTGGCGACCAAGGCATCATGTTCGGTTATGCCTCGACTGAAACGCCTGACCTGATGCCAGCGACGCTGGATTACAGCCACAAGATCCTCGAGCGCATGGCCGCCGACCGCCATTCGGGCAAGGCGCCGTTCCTCGAGCCTGACGCCAAAAGCCAAGTTACCTTGCGCTACAACAGCGAAGGTAAGCCAGAGGCCGCCACTGCAATCGTTGTGTCCACACAGCACGCGCCGGGATATGATCAAGGCGCGCAGGAAGCCGAACTGCACAATTATGTGAAGGGCGTCATCGCTGACCTGTTGCCTGCAGGCATGCTCACCGAAACCGAATATCACATCAACCCAACGGGCAGCTTCGAAATCGGCGGACCCGATGGCGACGCGGGTCTGACGGGCCGCAAGATCATTGTCGACACTTATGGCGGCGCAGCCCCGCATGGCGGCGGCGCGTTTTCAGGCAAGGACCCGACGAAGGTCGACCGTTCTGCAGCCTATATCACGCGTTATTTGGCGAAGAATATCGTCGCTGCTGGCCTTGCCACACGCTGCACCATTCAGCTCGCTTATGCCATTGGCGTGTCCAAGCCTTTGTCGCTTTATGTCGACACGCACCGCACTGGCACTGTCGGCGATGACCAGATTGAAGCCGCGATCATGGGCATCGCAAAATTGGGTGGCCTCACGCCGCGCGGCATCCGCACGCATCTTGGGCTGAACAAGCCCATTTACCGCAAGACCGCCGCTTATGGCCATTTCGGTCGCAAGCCCGAAGGTGACTTCTTCCCATGGGAACGCACGGACTTGGTCGAGGACCTCAAAGCCGCTTTGGCGTGATTAGGCTTGCAGGGTGGCGGCCGAAAGTTTAGCCGCCACCCGCATGACTGCGAACAAGATCGGCGATCCAACGACACTGAACCGCCTATATGGCCGTTCAAAGGGCAAGAAGCTGCATTCGGTGCAGGCTGACTTAATCGACAATCTGCTGCCGCAAATTGCGGTGCCGGGCGAAGGCGCGCTGGGCAGCAAGGAATTGTTCGGCGACGACCGCGCGATGCATTTCGAAATTGGTTTTGGCGGCGGCGAGCATTTGGCCTTCCGCGCCGACTTGCTACCCGATCATGGCTTTATTGGCTGCGAGCCATTTCTGAACGGCGTCGCGCAAGCTTTGTCACATATCCGCGAAGGTGGCCTGCACAATGTCCGCCTGCATATGGGCGACGCGTTGGAAATGTTGCGCCGTGTTCCCGACGGGTCATTATCCTTCGTCTATCTGCTGCACCCCGACCCATGGCCAAAGGCGCGGCATATCAAGCGCCGGATGATGAATGACGGGCCGGTCGATTTGATTGCAGCAAAACTAAAACCCGGCGGCGAATTTCGCTTTGGCACCGACCATCCCGTCTATGTCCGCCACGCGCTGATGACTATGCAGCGCCACCGGCTGCAATTTGACTGGCTGTGCAATAACGCGTCCGATTTCCAGAACCGCCCCGGTGGCTGGCCGGAAACCCGCTATGAGGCCAAGGCGCGCCGCCTTGGGCATGAAGTTTGGTATTTCCGCTATCGCCGCAAAGAAACCTAGGGTCAGGACCTAAGCCAAAGATAAACATTCGACGAACTTGGCCAAGCGTTCGACGAGAGACGATGCACGTGGTGCAAGCGGCGCAAAATACGGTATGGGAAGATATGGAGAGAGCCACGTCCCCGCATCCGCTCATTGGCCACAAGATGGCGTTGTTAACCATCATTGGCTTTTGGGCTTTTTATGCGCTCATCTTGTCGCTGCGCGCCGCATTGCTCGACTTTCCTGCGCAAGCTGTCTTGTTCGAACGGCGCTTGATAGTTGCGTTGGTCGGCGTGCTTGTGACGTGGATACTCTATGTCGGTTTGCGCATGGCCGACCGCCGCTCGCTTGGCTTTCGGGTCAGTCTGGCGTTCATTGGGGCCATTCCGTGCGCCGTGCTTCTGGCATCCGCCAATTTCTATATCTTCAACCTGTATGACCCCGTCAGCCTGTTTAAGGACCCAAGCATGGGCCGCAGTGTTGAAGATCTGAAAGCGCAACTGGGCCTGTCCTCTTGGCAGGAAATTGCCGATATCTCAGTGACGCATTATTTTTTCCTGATCGCATGGGGATCGCTCTACGTCGCCATTGGCTATGCGCGTGAAGTGCGCGAAGCCGAACGCAAAACGGGCCGCTTTGCACAAGCGGCCCAAGATGCAGAGCTGCGTTCCTTGCGCTATCAGGTCAATCCACATTTCCTGTTCAATACGCTGAATTCGCTGTCCAGCCTCGTCATGACCGGAAAGCCCAAAGAGGCCGAAGCGATGATCCAGAATCTGTCCAATTTTTATCGGACAAGCCTGTCGTCCGACCCGCTGGAGGATGTCACCCTGGCAGAAGAAGTCGAACTTCAGCGGCTATATCTCGAAATTGAAAGCGTGCGTTATCCCAAAAGGCTGCGTGTTAAAATCGACATTCCAGACGCCTTACTGGGGCAACATGTCCCTGCGTTAATCCTGCAACCTTTGGTCGAAAACGCGATTAAATATGGTGTCTCCCGCACCACCCGTCCTGTCGCATTGACCATCAGCGCCAAAATTGAGCGGGATATTCTTATCCTCAGCGTCATCGATGATGGCGAAGCCGTCGATCCAGACCATGTTGGCGGAAACGGCATTGGCTTGGCCAATGTCCGCGACCGATTGGAGGCACGCTATAAGTCGGCGGCGCGCCTCGATACACAAGCGATTCCGGGCGGGGGCTTTGTCGCCAATCTGACTTTGCCCCTGAGCCGTAGGATGAACAGATGAAGCGGCTGCGGACGTTGATTGTCGATGATGAGCCGCTGGCGATTGAGCGCCTTCAAATATTAAGCGCGGACCATCCTATGATCGACATTGTCGGCACGGCAAATGACGGTGTGGAGGCGCTGCGCATTGCGCAAACATTGACGCCGGACCTGATTTTTCTCGATATCGGCATGCCCAAAATGGATGGCATCAACGCCGCCCGCGCCTTGGGGCTGATGGCGAAAAAACCCGCAATCATCCTGATCACGGCTTATGATAACTTCGCGGTTGAGGCGTTTGACCTTGATGTCGTGGACTATGTGCTGAAACCTGTATCCAGCGAGCGTCTTGGCCGTGCGATCACGCGGGCATCTGGCGCAACCGAAGCCGAAACGCAGTTGTCAGCCCCTTCGGCAAAGGCGGATAACCGCTACGCACATGAATTTTGGGTGTCCCACCGCGCGGAGCTTATTCGTGTCGCCGCGATGGATATTGAACGGATTGAGGCTGAGCGCGATTATATGCGGCTATATACCAATGGCCGCAGCTATTTACTGCACCAGACGATTTCTGTGCTGGAGCAAAGATTGGACCCCGAACAATTTCAGCGCATTCACCGCAGCCATATTGTGCGCCGCGATCTCATCACTGGCCTTCGGCATGAAGGTGGCGGGGTCTGGCACGCTTTGCTGGGCGAGGATCACGCGATGCGCATCGGGCGAAAATATCTCGCCGACGTGAAGCGGCTCGCCGGAAAGTAAAAACGACGACAGAGGTCTGCCCGCGTTTTTAGGTCTTTGGTGATCAGTCGATGCGCTTATGTTTTTAAATCAATCCAGCAAGCGGGCTGGAGGGATCTGCATACATGCGCCGGCCCATTCGACCAGCCAGATAAGCCATCCGACCTGACTGGACCGCCAATTTCATGGCCGTTGCCATCGCAACAGGATTCTTGGCTTCGGCAATCGCGGTGTTCATCAACACGCCGTCGCAGCCCAGCTCCATCGCAACTGCCGCATCGGACGCAGTTCCGACACCTGCATCGACCAATACCGGCACCTTCGCGCCTTCAACGATCAAACGAATGGTGACGCGGTTTTGTATGCCAAGCCCGGAACCAATCGGCGCGCCAAGCGGCATCACGGCCACGGCGCCTGCATCTTCCAATTGCTTGGCGGCAATCGGATCATCGACGCAATAGACCATTGGCAGGAAACCTTCCTTGGCCAAAACCTCAGTCGCCTTTAACGTTTCGCGCATGTCGGGATATAATGTCTTAGCCTCGCCCAACACCTCAAGCTTGACCAAATCCCAGCCGCCCGCCTCACGCGCCAACCGCAAGGTGCGTATCGCATCATCGGCGGTAAAGCATCCGGCGGTGTTGGGCAGATAGGTATATTTTTTGGGATCGATATAATCGGTCAGCATCGGTGCCTTTGGGTCCGACACGTTCACGCGCCGCACGGCCACGGTGATAATTTCCGCACCCGACGCCACAAGCGCGGCGGCGTTCTGTTCAAAATCCTTATATTTGCCGGTCCCCACAATCAGCCGCGAATGAAAAGTGCGTCCGGCCACTGTCCAGCTATCATTCGGGGCGCTGTCCTGCCCGCCGCCGACAAAATGGACGATCTCCAGCCGGTCACCATCGGCCAAGACCACATCTTCCAAGGTTGAGCGCGAGACAATCTCCAAATTACGCTCTACCGCCACCTTTGCCGGATCAAGCCCGATATCGCGGACAAGATCGGCTACGGTGGCATGGGTACGAAAACGGCGCAATTCGCCATTGAGCGTCAGGGCAATGGAATCGGTGGACAGGGCAGAGGTCATTTCATCTCGCAATTTTTATTCACGCGCATATAGTGTCGGGCGAGCAGTGTGCGCAACCGCTGCTTTTACATTATCTGGGGAATATCCTTTGGCCGACCAGCCGGTAATCTTTGTTCTGAATGGACCAAATCTCAATTTGCTGGGCACAAGAGAGCCCGAAATTTATGGCACCGACACGCTGGACGATATCGCTGGCCATTTGGACGACCGCGCGCGCGCCGCAGGGGCAGTTATCGATTTTCGGCAGTCCAACCATGAGGGCCATTTGATCGATTGGCTGCAAGAGGCGCAAGCCGTCGGCGCCAAGGCGGTGTTGCTGAACGCTGCTGGTTACACGCACACGTCGATCGCGATTTTGGACGCAATCAAGGCGATTAACGTCCCGGTATTTGAAGTGCATTTATCCGACCCGCATCAGCGCGAAGAATTCCGGCATTTAAGCTATGTTGGCATGGCCGCAAAAGCGGTGTTTGCGGGACATGGCGCAAAATCCTATGAACTGGCGCTGGACGTAGCGTTACAACTTTGACATTAGGCGCTCCAAAGTAAATTCAGGGGCACAAGGAGTTTTACATGGCGGCAAAGACAGGAACTACTGGCAGCATGCAGGTCGACACAGACCTCGTCCGTGAACTGGCGGCGCTGCTGAACGACACAGGTCTTAGCGAAATTGAGGTTGAGGACGGCGAACGCAAAATCCGCGTATCCCGCAATATGACCGCTATAGCCGCGCCGATGATGGCAGCGCCCGTCGCGCCACCCGCAGCCGCAGCCGCCGCACCAAGCGCCCCTGCGATATCCGCCAACGCCATGAAATCGCCTATGGTCGGTACGGCGTATCTGACGCCTGAACCCGATGCCGCCCCCTTTGTCAGCGTGGGTCAGCAAGTGAAGGCGGGCGACACCGTTTTGATTATCGAAGCGATGAAGGTCATGAACCCGATTGTCGCCGCCACGTCCGGTACGGTGACCGAAATCTTGGTCGAAAGCGGCCAGCCAGTTGAGTTTGATCAACCCCTGTTGGTGATTGCGTAAACATGGCCATTGAAAAAATCCTTATCGCCAACCGTGGCGAAATTGCGCTGCGTATTCACCGTGCGGCGCATGAAATGGGGATCAAAACGGTTGCCGTCCATTCCACCGCTGATGCCGACGCCATGCATGTGCGGTTGGCAGATGAGGCAATTTGCATTGGGCCGCCTTCTGCGACCGACAGCTATTTGAATATTCCGG
>Ga0209550_10005143_pt1 | contig 12300 bp, 10 predicted proteins | sample LauGreSuBDMM15SN_2_FD_187567 | JGI IMG/M metagenome (GOLD analysis project Ga0209550, IMG submission 187567) | Freshwater lake microbial communities from Lake Michigan, USA - Su13.BD.MM15.SN (SPAdes) (version 5) | ecosystem: Environmental > Aquatic > Freshwater > Lake | place: Lake Michigan... | reverse complement strand
GAAGATTACGATTGCTGACACTGAGCAGCTATCAGACTCATGGTTTAAGACAGAGATTCTTGCTGGATTAAATGGCACAGGTATTGAGTTTATTGACCCGTCAACAAATGAGGGTGAGTCAGGGATAGTTGCGGTGTATTTGATGACGCCTAGTGGTGTTGTGAGACTGGATTAAAACATAATGGATATTTTGCTGTGTTCCTAACTTGGATTACGAATGGTGAGATTATTCAAACTAAAGTTAATGCAGAAAAATCGGCCAGTAAGTGAAGCCATTCATGGAAAGTGAAATTTATCTAACATGAAACAAAAAACGCAAGTGTCTTGGCGTCCTTCAATAAATAAAGCAATGTGGCCTTACCTCATTGTAATTTTTCCTATTTTGAGCTTTCTTTCAATTATTCGTGAAAATAAACCTCTTTCAAATTCAATGAGTGGAATGCCATGGTCTGATGCTGTAGGTTGGCGCTCTTGTTCAGCGTCCTTGGCTGAATATGGAACATTACCTAGCGGTGGTGTGGAGGAGTTTTGCCTGAGGAGGCCAATTTTTCCTTTTTTTCTTGGAATGGTGAAATTTTTTCTTAGAAACGACGGCCTAGTCTTAACCTTTTTGCTTGTACTTTTCATTATTGCCTTGTCACTCTTTATGAAAAGCATTATTGAAAACGGTCTAGTTTTCTTTGGAATGCTGATTTCAGGAATCGCAATCGTAAAGTGGAATTCATATGGTGCAGGTCAATTTATGACAGAGTCAATAGGAATAATTATTAGTCTTTTAATAATCCGCTCTAGCATATCCTATCTACATAGTTTTAGTCATCACCATTTCGTTGTTCTACTTTTTTATGTGGTGTTACTCGATCTGGTAAGACCAAGTGATCCTTTTTTTAAGTTCCTAATTGTTGGTTTTTATTTGATGACAACGGTAGGACTTCGCGAGAAAATGTATGGATTAATTTCATCTCTGATTTTCATTTTCATATTTCCGAACCTCCTCAAAGTAGTTGGATCTATAATCGGGTACGAACAATTCTTAACTAAAGGTAATAACTGGGCCATTATGTATGGATTAGTGAATGGCAACCAGAACTATCATTTTTCAGAATCAATTAGATCCGAGTATCCTCAAATGTCGGAAATTGAGTTTTGGGAAATACTGAAAAGTGAATCGATTCGAATGATTTTGAATGACCCATTTGTTTTGATCAAGCCTGTGATTGCGAATATGACAGATGTGATTAAGAATTTAGATCGAGTAGTATTTACAGCAAATTCATCGAGTGAAACAAAGTATTTCCTATCATTATTGTTTGGATTATCGATTGTCACAATAATTATTGCGTGCCTTTTCAGAATTAAATTAACTTCATTTTCAAAGATGGAAACCGTTTTTTACTTGAAGCAACAAGTTTTCTCAATTCTAATGCTGCTATCCCCATTAATGGGTTACTCGATTAGTTATTTAAATGACGCACAAAGAACTAACAGTGCTTCCCTCATATATGGAATCGGAGGTTATTTATTTGCAATTCTGAATGTCTTTGGGAAACTAGGAGGGACGGACAAAGATAAAGTTACAGCGATCAAACAAATAAGGAATTTCAACACACGCGATTGGATCCACCCGGGTTCTGTAGCGATTATATTAATAGTTACAGTCTTATTCGCACCCATAGGGAAGGAGCTCCCCGAATCAGGTGCTATAAAGTGCGAGAGGGCAGGTTCATTTAGAGTGATTCCTGAGAGTATTCTTATAAAAAGGGTCGCGGACATTACGTTGGAGGAAAAATTCCCTTGGTATTTTAATGCAGCAGATCTTCACACAGGTTATTTAATTGAAGGGCACTATTTGGTGGGCGGGAAAATATTTCATGGATCGTTTTACCTCAACTCAAATAAAATGGAAGAAGTTAATGCCTGTCTTGAGATCATTGAGTTAAACCCAAATCAATCATCAGCGCAACTTGGTTTCACAGAAGTAAGAGTTAGTTCTTAATAACTTTTATGTGGTAGAGGTAAGCAAGGTTGAAATTCCATGCTTTAAAATGCGGAATAGGCCAAGTGGAAACTTTAATCTTGTCTTTGCTGAAGGTATTTTTTATGTATACATCTAGAATATGTATTGATGAGATGTGTTCTCGCGCGCAAAGAAGTTTGTAGTTACTATGCCCTAATTTTCTGTGCTTGGGTATGATGGCAAGTTGTCGCCCGATGCGAAGCAAGAAGCCTGGTTCACAAGGTAAATAGATAACGATCTCACCACAATCTTTAATAATTCGTCGCCACTCCGAAAGAGCTGCTTCTGGATCTCTAAGGTGGATAAGTAGACATGTTGCGATTAAGCCATCGAAACTATCATTGTTATATGGTAATTTTTGAGCGTCTATATTTTCAACTGAAATCTCCTCCACCTTCATAGAATCCAAAGGTAGTTTGGAAATTAAATACTCTTTGTCCTGAAAACGTATATCCGTAGCAACGTATTTTTTTACACTCAAACTGGTAATAGCGGCTAGATGCTCAAGCTTTCCTGCGCCAACTTCTAGGATTTTCTCGTATTTATCGGCCTCAAAAAGGCTATCTAGTCTGTGATGAATGCGGCGCTGCAGGAACCCAAGAATCCCCCCAGAAAAAACATTGTCGTAGTAGTTGTTGTAGTAGTCATCTTCCAAGGATTTCATTTATCTCACCTTCTATTTATTCTCAAGGTTTCATTGTAGAGTGTTGTCATGGAAAGAAGTAGCATCAAGTCAGATTTTTTGGTAACAGTTGTAATTCCTGTGTGCAATGAGGGTGATGTAATTGAGGGAGTTCTTCAAGATTGGATTCAAGCAATTGCCTTAAGCAATGTTCTGGTTCAGATTTTGATCGAAGATGCAAATTCAACAGATGGAACTCAGAAAATTCTATCGAAATTTGAGGGCGAGTTTGATTTTATAAGAGTCTCTTATCGTCCGGATAGGGATGGCTTTAAGAATGCACTCATCAGAATGTTCCAGCAAGTTGATACTCCATGGATTTTCGTGGCCGATTCCGATGGACAGTATTTAGCTTCTGATTTTAAGTACTTCTTAGATTCAGTTCACCAGTCAAACACCAATGATTTACCTTGGTTTATAAAAGGCGTAAAGATCAACAGAAGAGACAATATATTCAGGCGCATATCATCATTCATGATGAACCGATTTATTGTCGATCTTCTGGGTCTTCCATTCCTCGATTATAACTCCTCACATTATTTAATCCGCAAAGAGTTACTTGACAATATGTTAAAAGAAGGGTTTAACTTTAAGCAGTCAATAAATGTTGAAGTCGCAATGCGGGCACTCCTTAGCAATAAGAAGTACCAAATTTTGTATGTGAGGCATTTACCTAGAGAACAGGGTGTATCTCGTGGAAATCCCCCTCTTAAATTTGTAAGCTATGGTATTGCTACGATTAAAGACATTTGGAGGCTGAAAGCTAACTTTTAAGCCGTATTTTTATACCAACCTCTTAACTCAAAAGCCGATGCTAAATTATTAGCTGACCACAAAATTAATTTACCCATAGAAGTATTTTCCACTAATCCTTGATCAGAAATCTTCATTAGTTTTCGGGATACCTGCTCATCTATCCTTTGTTGGAGTGCGATTGGAGCTGAAAGATCCTCGATTTTAGATTCAAAATCAAGTGCAAGTATTTTTGAACCATTGGACACTACTTTTCCTCCCTCAATCCATGAAAAAATATAAAGTGATCTAGATCTATCTACTGCCAATATTGAATATTGCACAGTTGAGAAAAATAGTAGCGAAATTACTACCGACAACAAGAATTTTTCGAGTTTTCCGAATGGTAATTGCTGTCTATACGGGGGTAATTTTAAAATCACTAATCCAAGGGGTATGCACAACAAAGTAAGAAACACGAACTGATCAAAAAGTAGAGTAGTTGAAGTAACTCTTCGCCAGATAGCAAGGAGTATCAATAAAATAAGATTTGCCTGTAAAGCTAAACTCACGGTCAAAAAGAGATGCCCAATAGATCTCCTATTCATTATTTCCATCCATTTTTCTGACTTGGGCAGAAATCCAGCTATAAGTTTTCTCAAGCCCGTCCTGGAGTGAAACTTGATAATCCCAATCTAAAACCTCACGAATCAAATCATTTGAGGAATTTCTCCCCCGTACTCCCACAGGCGCATCTAGGATGTGTCGTCTTTTGAAACTCTTTCCCGATATCAATTCGACCATGTCAACCATTTGATTTATAGTCACCATTTCTTCCGAGCCAATGTTAACTGGGGATTCAAACGATGAATTCATAAGTCGTCGTGTTGCTTCGATACAATCATCAATATATAAAAAAGACCGAGTTTGTTTACCATCTCCCCAGATCTCTATTTCTGTTTCGGAACCTTCAATTTTTGCAATCTTTCTACAAATGGCCGCAGGAGATTTTTCACGTCCGCCGTCCCATGTACCCTCTGGTCCATAGATGTTGTGATAGCGAGCTATTGCAACAGGGATTCCGTAATTTTTTCTGTACGCTAAAAACAGCCTCTCGCTAAAAAGTTTTTCCCATCCATATTCTGAGTCAGGATTTGCCGGGTATGCACTGGATTCCACACAGTTTGGGTTATCAGGATCCATTTGATTTTCTTGCGGATACATGCATGCCGAACTCGAGTAGAATATTTTTGGGTTCGTTGTAGCCTTGGTTTTTGAGGCGATAGCGATACTATCGAGTAGATTTAAGTTAATCGAAGCAGAATTGTGCATAATGTCTGCATCGTGATCACCCGTAAAGACAAACCCTGCTCCTCCCATATCCGCCGCAAACTGATAAACCTGATCTAGCCTATGAGCAGTTATCAACTCATCAACAAATTCTGAACTGCGCAAATCGCCAAGAACAAAGACATCAGCTTCCGACTCAGAAAACTCCGGATACTTTAAATCAACACCTAAAACCCAGAACCCTTCCAACTTAAGGCGGCGCACCATGTGACTTCCAATGAAGCCACCGGCTCCCAAAACCAAGGCGTTACCTGTAGACATTCTCGCTCCTCAAGCCTCTGCTTTACTTCCTCATAATTCTACTCAACATTACAAAGAATTTTCACGCGCCACGCTTTTCGAATCATTTAATGACCGAAACCATCTAAACCTTTTGAATTGTATGACGAGCTAAGACTGCAGCAAAACCTTTTGAGGATAAGCTTTCCCTTGGCTGCACGCTCAGTAAAGATCCGATTGATCTAAATTTTAGCTCTAGAAAGTTTCCATCTTCCTATACATTGATGTTAAGGCAGTTGCATTAAGTGGTAGCACTAAACTAGTTAAATGTGGGGAAATTCAACGACTAATGTAGGAAACTAAGAACTGGAATTTCTTAGGATTTAATTCTTGACGACTGAGAATGTCCAATACGGCTCTTTCTCAGAAAACTTCAGTGTTGTTAAGTCAAATCCCGAACTGCCCAGCATTTCCAAAATTTCTAACTTGGAAAATCGATGTTCTAACCTTGTACCAAATCGATCCAGTGCGTCATTTTGCATCATGACGAATGGCAAATTAGCGTAGTGGTGAAGTGGAAAATTTGAAGTATCACAACCCCACCCAAAGAGGGTTCTTGAAATGTGAGCCAAGGGCAAATAAACAATAAATGCAATAATTTTAGCCAGCAGTTTTCGCCAAGAGTAAGGGAGATTGCTAATAATGATGCGGAGTAAATTTGCACCTACGAACACAAATCTATAGTGAAGAGGCTTATCATCCAATTTATAATATAGGTAACATAAAAAAAATCCGCCTGGCTTAATCTTAGCTGCGATATCTTTTATACCTTGACTTGTGTTGGGTAGATGGTGCAAGACTCCAAGACACATTGCTAAATCGAGTGAAGCATCCTCTATAGAATTTTTACCTATGCTTTCTTTAAGAATCGTGACCCGAGAATTACTTGAAAATTTCCGAGAAAGAACTTGAAATGCTCCTTCGCTTGGCTCGAGCGCATATACATGTGAGAAACTTTTTAAAATCCGTGAGGTCCATCGTCCGCTCCCTGCTCCAAAATCTGCCGCTATTGAAGAGCCAGAATCAAAACTAGTGAAATCAATTGGGTTCGCATAAGAATCGAACTGCAAATCTAAGTCATCATTCAATTCAATGTCTTCGTAGTCAAATTCCTTCCACTCTTCTCCGAAAGATTTGAGCACGTCATTATCGATATTTGGATCAAAGTCACGATTGTCAATCATTAAAGTGCCTCCAAAAATATCATTTGTTCTAGTTTAACAAAATTTTCATAGCGATACCAAGGGTATGGAAACATTCAATTAGAAACAGCCTTAATGTAAAGGCTCTTGTAGCAATTCAAGAAATTTAGCTCACCAAAATTATGCCCAAAATGTGCTTTAGTTTTCGTCGATACTTCTAACAAAAGATCTGGCGAATTGGATATTCGTGATAAGGCATCCGCAATCACTTCAGGATCATCACCTGTAAGGAAGCCAGTTAGCTCATGAGCAATTAGCGATGGAACACCGCCAACTGCTCGAGATAGTGTTGGAACCCCCAATTGACCTGCCTCGATAATTGTCAGCGGACTACCCTCATTGTCACTAGTCAGAAGCATCAAATCAACAGAAGAGTAGATCGGAGATAAATCATCGGTCCAGGGAAAACAATGAACTTTCGGGCCAGCAGTGTCATTTTTGAAGACCTCATATAGTTCGCCGCCACCACAAACTATGAATTGAGTCGATCCAGAGCCCCTTAGGGAAATGTTGATTACCCTAGACAATATGTCTGGTCGCTTAATCTCTTCAAATCTACCGATGAACCCGACAGTGAAAACATCATCGATTAGCCCAAGTCTTCTTCGAGCATTAACTTTAGAGTGCTGCGTAAGAGCTTTGAAACCAGGGTAGATCACTGCGAATTTTTCTTCGCTACCTATTCTGGCTGCAATCAAATCCTTTTTTGTAATGTCATTTACTGCCACGAGAAAATCAGTATTCGAAGCCAAAAATCTTTGAACCAAGTTCAAGATTAATGCCTTCCAATTAGAGAAGTACGAGTGCAGAATATGACCGTGGAAAGTGTGTATCACTTTACAATTTGCACCCGAAAGTTTCTTGGCAAGGATTGTAAGAGCCCACGCCTTAGATAAGTGAGTATGAATGATGTCAGGCTTATAATGACGGAGCACCTTTGCAATTTGAAGCACGGACCACAAATCATATAGTGGATTGAAACCTCGTTGTAGCGCGCTGATTCTTGTCACATCACCCAAGGAACTCAAATCGACTTCCATCTCGGAATCTAAGACACGTCCTGTAACAATCAATTGCTCAAATTCTCTTCCATCGAAAAGTGAGCTTAAAGTCAAAATCTGTTTACTGGGTCCACCAACATTCAGTCTCGTGATGACCCTTAGGACCCTAATCAAGCTATCTTCTCGCTAATTCATATTCGTGGGAATCTTTGATGATGTCATTGATAGTTTTCGCGGGTTTCCAACCCAGAATTTTTGAGGCCTTGGATATATCGGGCACACGCCGTTCCATGTCTTCGAATCCAACCCCGAAGACATCTTCAAATTGAAGAAATTTGAGACTAGAAGTCGATTTCGTGTATTGAATAATTTTTGCTGCCAAATTAAGTATTGAGATCTCTTCAGGATTCCCTAGATTTATGACCTCACCCGAAGCGTCAACGTTTTTCATGAACAACAGAATTCCCTCTACTGCATCCGAGACGTGCATAAAACATCGAGTCTGTTTTCCATCACCGTAGATTTCAATATCGGTGTTTCGCATGGCAGAATCCATGAAGCGGGGGAGCACCATTCCATAGTTTCCAACCTGACCTGGCCCAACCGTGTTAAACAAACGAATAATCTTGGCATCAAGGCCTTCTTCTTTAGAGTATGCCAGTGCAAATGCTTCCTCAATAGCTTTTGAATCACTGTACGACCATCGTGACTTTTGTGGAACACCAACAACTCGATCGCTAGTCTCCGATAAAGAATTAGAGGAATTTTTTCCGTAAACTTCGCTGGAAGAAGTCAGGAGAATGGGCTTATCCTCAACTGAACATGCTCGGATTACTATTTCCGAACCTAACACATTTGTTTTTAAACCCCGAAGAGGGGAATCAATAATGTTTGAGACTCCAACAGCAGCAGCTAAATGGATAACTTGGTCACTTGATTGAACATGTTCTGACACTAAGCTCTCATTGAGAATAGAACCTTTAATGAAGCGCACATCTTGTGGGAGCCCAGATGAAGTTTCCAGACTGTCCAAGACTGTGACGTTATGGCCATCTTCGATAAGTCTGCGAGATAAGTGCTTTCCAATGAAGCCAGCGCCACCGGTAATCAAAATATTCACTACGCCTACTTTCCTTTGGGAGAAGCACTCAAGTCATTGAGCAAACTAGACCACTGGGTAAATATAGTCTGTTTGCTATGCGCATTTGCGATTGTATCCATAAAACTTTTGGCAATATCTGCGTAGAACTCTTTTTCATGTATTGCAGTGTCTATTGCTTTTTCAAAATCCTCTACTTCGAATCCGGAAGTTACAATTACAGGTGCACCGATTTTTTGTAACTGTGAGGCGATGCCCACCGGCGTGGTGATTGCCGGAAAGCCTTCAATCAAGGCCTCAAGGAGTGCGTTGCTATTCCCTTCAAACGTACTTGGAAGTATAAAAAAATCCATTTTCTGGGTTAAGGCATCTTGTTGATCTTCATGGTCATAAAATATGCAATCCACCCCTATATCCCTAGCTAATTCGACTGCGGCAGCTTTCAACGGCCCTTCTCCCAAAAGCGTCAACTTGACTTTTCCATTGAACTTAGCAAACGCTTTGATCAAATTAAAGTGATTCTTATAATTATAAAAATTAGCGATGCATAGAAAAGTTAGTTGATCTTCTTTTGCTTCTCGGAACTTATTAGTCCTGGGATCTACAAAATTTTCAATGAGATGGATTCTTTCTGGAAGGACTCCATCCAAGATTGCGTTAGGAACATTTGCTGACGAATTTGATACAGCTGCGTTAGCTCTCCTATAAATCCATCGCATCATCCATTTTTGCGCGTGGCTTTTATTGGCCTCACAGTAACCAAAGGGTGATCTTCGACCCACGATCAATTTTGGAGGCTTAATTCTTAAAAGCGTTGCTAAACCAATCATCAATGTATCGTGATACAAGAATGTAATTACAAACTTTGGCCGGGTGACCGAAATAGTTTTGTATATGTCAATAAAATTTTTCGAGATTGAAAAGATTGACCATACTCTATTCACGAACTTACCGACTACTAATGAATTTTTTAATACCCTTTTACTCCAAAGATAAAGCCTATTTAGGCTAACCCTCAGAGCCATTTTGCTAACAGTTGATACTCTATTTACTCTGCGACTTTTATTGCCAGCCAGATGATTGCTATTCGCTATGAGAAACTGCCTTAAAACATTATTCGAATATTCTGATTTTGCTTCTGGAATAAGCCTAATCCAGCGAACTCGATTTGATAGCTCTGATTCTCTCTTACCACCATGGTAGGTAATCAAGGTGACTTCATTACCCAAAGCAAACTCGTTGGCCAGCCAAACGGCTTGTTTTTCGGCCCCTCCGAGCCCTAATGAGCCTATGGAGATTAGAATATTCATAACCGTCGTAGCATAATTCATGCGACTGAATTACGTGCCGACCTTGTTAGAATGCGCAGGTGGAGAAATCACTTCGTGTCTTAGTCACAGGCGGAGCAGGCTTTATCGGGTCAAATCTTGTAAAGGCCCTCTTAAGTCACAACCACGAAGTAATCGTTTTAGACGATTTTTCGACAGGCCTAAAGTCAAATATCTCCGGCCTTGAAGTTGAGGTATTTGAAGGATCTGTGGCTAACAAAAAGATATTGAGTGAAGCAGCAAGAAGTGTAGATTCCATTGTGCACTTGGCAGCAAGGGGTTCAGTCCCGCGCTCAATTAGAAACCCACAAGCAACATTTGATGTGAATGTTCAAGGAACTTTGAATATTTGCGAAATAGCTCGTGAATATTTGTTACCCGTGGTATTTAGTTCCTCATCAAGTGTCTATGGAGCAAACACGAGTGAAAATAAAGTAGAAAATGCATGGTTATCTCCATTGAGCCCATACGCAGCTTCAAAATTAAGCGGTGAAGCTTTAATGTTGTCTTTCGCTAACTCATTCGGCGTACAAACTGCGGTGTTTCGCTTGTTTAATGTCTACGGGCCTGGGCAAAGACCGGAGCATCAGTATTCAGCAGTTATTCCCAAATGGCTTTGGGCATCCCAAAGAGATGAAGAACTAAAGGTTTTTGGCGATGGTCATACAAGTAGAGATTTCACCTTTATAGACAATGTTGTGGAAATCCTAAGCTTAACCGTTATGGAGAAACGCTATTTTTCAGGAGTAACAAATCTAGCCTTTGGTAACCCAGTTACATTGCTGGATGTTTTGTCGGAGATTAAAAAGATCGAACCCAAGATTTTGGTAAATCATTACGAAACCCGTCAAGGTGACATTCGAGATTCGAATAATGCTTCGAAAAGGTTGATTGAACTGTTCCCTGAAGTTGTCCCTTATCCACTCGAAGCAGGAATTCTTCGTACCAGCGACTGGCTTAGAAACATGCAATATGAAATCGAAACCCAACCGTTGGTTCTTTCCGATGATTAAGCTCAGAAAAACACCGGGTAAGAATTAGATGTGCGGAATTGTCGGATCTGCTAGTGCGCCACATGAATCGCGCGATTGGATTTCTCATGCAACTAGTCAACTTGCTCATAGAGGCCCCGATGACTCTGGATGGATTCAAAAAGACTTGATTAGCCTCGGAATGACTCGATTAGCGATTGTAGATATTGCTGGTGGTGCCCAACCTTTTGTTTCTTTGGATGGCCGCTTTTCTCTAGTATTCAATGGGCAGATTTATAACTTTAAGTCTTTGAGAACTTCTCTGGAGAAACTAGGACACAAGTTTAGATCTGCAAGCGATACAGAAGTAATACTCCATGGCTATGTTCAGTACCGTGAAAAAGTTGTAGACCATCTAGAGGGCATGTTTGCATTTGCCATCTGGGATTTGCAGGACGAATCAATGTTCTTAGCTAGGGATAGATTTGGAGAAAAGCCACTCTCTTTTGCACACCTACCTAATGGGGGATTAGTTTTTGCATCAGAAATCAAAGCGTTACTTTCTCATCCAGATGTGTCTAGAGAACCAGATCTTCAATCTATTCAACTGATGCTCAATTACGGATATGTCCCTTCACCAAGATCAGCATACAAAGATGTCAAAAAACTCCCACCAGCCCACTACCTTTTTTGGAAGGACAAGCAGTTCAGTATGACAAAATACTGGACACCACCAACTGAAATCCAAAGAGATAAATCGGAATCAACTTTAATTACGGAACTTGACACTCTTCTCCAAGAGTCGGTTGCACTCAGGATGAATTCTGATCGTGGCGTTGGCGCGTGGTTATCGGGCGGTGTGGATTCATCATTAGTCACTTACTACATGTCTCAAATTCAGGAGGAGCCAGTCGAAACTTTTTCAGCTTGCTTCAAAAATAAGGAGTTTGACGAATCTCAATATTCTTTAGAAGTTTCAAAACACCTGAAGACTTCTCATAATTCATTAACTCTTGATAGAGGCATTTCTGACACGATGCCTGAAATAATTGAACAATTGGATGAGCCATTTGCTGACTCAAGTTTTGTGGCGACCTTTTTACTCAGCAAGTTCACCTCTGACAAAAGAGTAGTTGTTCTTGGCGGTGATGGCGGCGATGAGGCCTTCGGGGGTTACGAAAGATATCGTTTAATGAAGTTGGCTCATGGGGATTCATTGATAGGTAAGAATAGTGCGCTGCTTTCAAAACTAGCTAATATCATTCCAAGTTCTAGATTCTTACCAAGAAGACTTGCGAAGGTAAAGCAGATCCTTGGTGGAAGTTCTAATCCATTAACTCAATATCAAAACCTGATGAGTTGGATACCTCAATCAGAGATTAATGCATTAATGGGCGATTTAGTTGAATTAGAGTTACATAACTGGTTTGAGTTGAATCTTTCTAAGTCCTTAATCCCAGATAGAGGTTATGAGTTTTCTGCAAATTCATGGGATATCAGTAGTTATCTACCCGGTGATCTTCTTCCAAAAGTGGACATTGCCTCTATGGCATTCGGATTAGAAGTGCGTTCACCCTTTCTGGATAGTGAGATCATGTCATTTGGTCTTTCTATTCCAGACAATCTACGAGTTAAGGCC
>Ga0209550_10005142_pt1 | contig 12300 bp, 7 predicted proteins | sample LauGreSuBDMM15SN_2_FD_187567 | JGI IMG/M metagenome (GOLD analysis project Ga0209550, IMG submission 187567) | Freshwater lake microbial communities from Lake Michigan, USA - Su13.BD.MM15.SN (SPAdes) (version 5) | ecosystem: Environmental > Aquatic > Freshwater > Lake | place: Lake Michigan, USA... | reverse complement strand
CCCCACGCGCAGGGTCCAGGGTTTATGCTCACGCCATGGTCGGTGTGCACAGCGGTGTTCTGTGACGTAACAATTTCCCCCTCCACCGCGCTAATAGCAGGCTCCCGTTCGACACGTGGCAGTCATTGGACGGCAGCACGTGAGGCCAACGTCGATCAGTGGCAAGTCGCCGTCCACAGCCGCACGAGACTGAACGTTTCGCTACTCTTGGGCGCCTTGACCCAGTCGCAAAAGGGAGGCGCCGCCATCATCTGTGCCTTTCGGAGCTGATACGGTATGGCGAGTGCCTTGAGCGCTGCGTAGTTGGCGGGTAGCGGCGGTGACGATGGTTCGGTGCTCGAATCGGTGCCAAGCGAGTCGGCGAGCGCGTCAGGCAATTCCCGAATCGTCACTGGCAGTTGGGACCGAGGGCATGCATTCACAACGTCCAGAAATCGCTCGAGCAAGAGCGCCTTGCACACCAGAGATCGATGCTTTGGCGACGGTGACTTTTTGTTGGACCCAAGGCGCTTGCCACTGGTGCCGTTGATCGCCTCGCTGAGACCATGTGCTGACCAGATCACCGAGTTGCTGCACGGGTGAAGGGGCAGTATCGAATCCGTCCGCGTCGCCGCGTGCTCGAACAGATGACTTGTTAGACCCAGACGAGGCTGCTCTGGCAGCAATATGCGGTCAGTCGCAGCAGACGTCCTTGATGTCGCTACGTTTCCCTCGCCACGTCGCAGTGCTCGGCTGAGGGCCTCGAGGCAGCTGGGCTCGCCGATTGTGACGGATGCAAAGCGGATTGGGTCGGGGAGCAGCAGTGACAGAAGCGCCCCCTGCACGCCAAGGTTGTGCCAACGTGCCAGCTTATCTGAGCACGACATGCAGCTCGTGCGCTCTCCACGACCAGGCTTGGTCCGCACGAGGCCGAGTGCACATGCGGAGCCACAGGAGGCTGCCTCGGCCACGAGCGCACTCGGATCGGCAGGGCGGGCTCCCGTGATCTTGAAACGCTTTGCTGGAGTTTCATCGGACTCGCACGAACCCGATGCCATGGGTGACAGCGGGAAGATGGCCGCATCGCCACACGGAGCCTCTGATGAGTAAAAGTGGAACGCGACCCCCGGCTTGAGCTCGAAGCCACCACTGCTGACCTTTTTATCTTGGACCACAGGCGAATCTGCACAGCTCGCAGCTCTTCGCACTTCGGCGAGTAAGAATACTAGGAAGGCGCGCCGTGCGCACACTTCAGCGTGCGCGTCGTGCAAGCACGCGCCAGCGCAGTCAGCTGCTATCTGTGCTGCAGTGAGGCACTTGGTGCCCGTGCCTAGGGCGACCACTTGGGGCACGGCGCCGGGACGGGAGAGCACAACCCCAGCCAGGACCGTCCATTCGCCAAGCTGCGGCTTGCCAGTTTTGGGAAGCCGTGCATAGCTCTCGTGCACAATGTGGCAGATCTTGTCGTCGGACGGCCAAGAGTGAGTCGCATGCTCTCCATCCTGAGACATAGCCCTTACAAAACAAAGCGTCCATGAACTCGTCCATGTGAACTCCAGCTGCGATGATTGTTCGACCCAGAAATGACTTGATTTGACTTGACTTGACTTGACTAGACATTGCAGGGAAGACGGGAAGAACCCTGCTTGGAGGAAATGCAGGCGCTTCTCGCAGCGTCTAGGTTGATAAGCAACGCGAAGTCGACCCACAGCACCGCCGGTCTGGGCGCTAGGCACCTTGCCTCCGCTGCGGGGCGTGTCGTGACCAGCGCGCCACGACGCTCACGACTGCCACAGAAGGCGGCTCTGGAGATCACACCTAACGCGGCGCGCAGGGTCCTAGAGCTGCTGCGAAAGCGCCAGGAGCAGGAGGATGTCATCGCTGTGCGATTGGGTATCAAGACGCGTGGGTGCAATGGGCTCTCGTACACCATGAACTACGCCACATCAAAGGCTAAGTTTGAGGAGGAGGTGGAGCAGCATGGGGCACGTGTGTTTGTGGAGCCCAAAGCGCTCATGCACGTGATCGGAACGACCATGGACTACGTGGACGACGAGCTGTCGGCCGAGTTCGTCTTCCACAATCCAAATGCGGAGGCCTCGTGCGGCTGCGGCGAGTCCTTCACGGTCAGCACAAAGCCGGGAGAGGCCGCCAACATGGCATCCGGCACGCAGTCGCCTACATGAGGCGGAGTCGCTGCAGCTTTCTACAGTTTGCTCCCGATCCCAAGCATGGCCAAAGTCCCACCTCCTCTGCTCCGTGCACCGCCATATGAGGGCGTGACGCACACAAGGAGAGGGAGTAGCGTTCTGCCATAGCATGCCTTCCGTATCACACAACGAAGTCACGAGTCGGCCGCCGGGACCAGGTGAACGCCTGGCGAGGTCAGGTCTTCAGATGGCTGCATTCCGAGAATGGGTCCCGATAGGTGCATGTGTCCGTCCACGGTCGTCTACGGACGGCGATCCGTGCAGTACCTCAAGCAAGCCGTATCAGGCGTCGATATCAGGCGAAACAAGACAAACCGTTTTCTATCTGCTTTTGGTTTTGCCCGGCCCCGGGACGCGAGACGCGGGGACCGGCCGCGGCCGCGCCTTGATATTGGCAACCAAACCGCTGCGGATATCTCTGCGACTCGCCTGAGTATGAATTGAGCAGGTCACAGCCAATGGTTATAATTCGATTCCCAAGACTCGGACCGGGACGTACGGTCGGTTCACACACTGTTCACACCACAGGGGACGCTCGAGTTTCCGGGAATGTGGCCGATGTCGGGGAGCAATGTGTGTACCGCGCACGATGCTGCGCTATTCTTCCTGATCAATCATACGGACGCATGTGCAGCGGTCATGGGCTGCGGCGGTACTGCAGTTGCCAAATTGCGCCAACGTGTGTCTAGATGCCTGCTTCTCACACCTATTGAGCGGCGCCGCGCCCGGTCTCTTTTCGGCGCCATCCGCCGAATGTATAGCTCCACGTTACGGCAGCATCCCAGCCTGCCATTCGACATGAACCTTTTGGTCCGTGATGCTTCAACTGGACGCAGGCGAGGCGTTGACATTTTAATCCCTCGCTGCCGAGAATCAGTGCAGCCTGCACTGCGAGTGCTGCCTGCATCTTTACGGGCAGCGATGCGAGTTCGATCGCGAGTCATAATTTATGAACATTGCTCACCTGCCCAGCGCCAGTTCGACCTGCCATCATTCGATGTGCGAGACGACCTGCTGCTCATCCGTCGAAGATCCATCAATGACGCGCGCCCGACACAGACCATGCCAGATGGTGCAGGGGCTGCTTTTATCACCGATGCCGCAGCTCGAGCTCTACAGGACCATAGCGGAGACGCCGATGCGTCCTTGCAATCAGTGCTGCTCTTTCCCAGGGGCATTGCAGCACTTACTGCCACGCAGTACGACTCGCAGACGCACTCGCTCGATCCGCTCCCTCCAAGTCAGCCTCCTGCCTTGCTTCGCACACTGATGCGTGCCGGCCATGCAAGAATGCTTCAGCGCGAGAATGCACTTCAGCTGCAAGATCGGATGCAGCTCGTATTGTCTGAGCACTGGCAAAGGCAGTACGAGCCTGTCGAGGGCTGGACGCGCGCTGATGGTTCCGCTGCCCTAACGAGCGACTGCATTGCAGACGCCCTGACGCGCCTTGGCCCTCGCACGCCCTCGCAAAGGCCGTGGCTTCTCACTGAGGAGCACAGCAACATGTCGCTTGCCCTCATCTTCGACCGCGAAACATTATCGGCCGCGGCAAAAGATGCCCCGGATGCGATGGTGCGGGCAAGTCGTCTGGTCGCGCAGGCTCGGCGGGTTGTTTGCTCCGCCAGCCTTGCCAGAATGGACGAGTGCCTGGGACAAGGACAGCGTCGAGATCAGGGTCGAGATCCGGACACTGATCCTGACGCCAGCCGACTCGGCGGTGAAACCCCCCGTCGCAACTGGCCTCACAATGTGTCAAAGGTGGGCTTTTGTGGCGTGACCAACGAGGGCGTCGAAGGTGACTGTACTCGTGGCGACAGAGGGTCGTGGAATACTCGTCAGCATCGTGTCCGATCTTTTGCAGATTGCATTGGCCGCTGCCATGCCTGCACGCGATGCTCCTTTGTGTCCTACTCGCCGCAGAACGACGACTGTTCGTGGTACTCGTCGAGCGCGTGCAACATGAAGGCCCTCGGCTACGATGTTGCCTTTCGCACGGTGCAAGTCCGTCCGACAGCGCGTTGGGACCTTGGGTCTACCAGTGGCATTGATCAGCAGCGCATAGCCGAAGCTCACCACGCGTATACGTGTGGGATGCGGGCGGACCGCCGCTGGTCAAGGCAGTTGCTCAAAGGCGCGCTGCAGATGGCGGTCGATGCGCTGGCAAACGGCTGGCCTCGCCAGCGTGCACCGGCAGCGACGCCAAGACCCAAGCAGCTGCATGGCCAGGCCGCCTCCGTCCCTATAGTGGATCCACGCTGCGTGGACGACGACTTCCTCTTGCACAATCGCCAGCTGCTGCCACCCACAACGGGAGGGGATGCTCTACGCAGTTGTACGAGAGCTGCGCTAGTGGAGTCCTCTCTCCCAGAGAGACCACATGCACAACTAAGCCATGCAGCGGCAGCCGAGGCTCTCAGTGCGCGGATCGAGGCGATTGCTTCGCGTGCTGCCGAGAACGGGTGCATTGGCAACCACACGGCACGCATGGAGCTGCATCTGTCGGGCTTCTTCTCGATGATCGCATCTGTCATCAAGCCATGGACTGCGGCCATTCGGATGGGCCGAGCGCTCCTGACCCCGACCGCCCCGGGTCTGCTCGACCGCAAGGACTGCCCATCCGTAGAGATGGGCTGCTTTTTCGAGCGCATTGGACCTGTGGCATGTGAGCCTGCCCGCATGAACCTCGCCCACTTCCGGTTCAACCTAGCCGAGCAATATCGAGAAGGACTCACCGACGCGCACGCCATACCCGCCGACTTTCGCCACCTCGGGTCGTTTTGGTGGGTTTCCCAACTCACGCAGAGGCTCCTCCGGCCTCGGCGTCAACTGCGCACGATGCTGAGGCTGGCATCACGCCAGTCAGGGCTAGGAGCTGCGCTCGCCTCTGGCCGACCAGTCATCGGACTCCACGTGCGCCATGGAGATGCGTGTATCCGTTCTGAAACGTCACGCGCCGCTCGTGCTTGCGACCCGCTCTCCGCGTACATGGAGGCCATTTCCGACTATGCCAGCCATCTTGGAGCGACGACCTTCTTCCTGGCCACCGACTCTGAGTCTGTCCTCGAGGAGGCGCGCACCCGCTTCTCGTCGTTCACGTTCCTGCACACCCTCAATGTCGCTCGCTCCTCGAAGACTGCTCCAGTGACCGAAATCCTCGATGAGGTCATCAAGCGACGTGCGCGCACGGGCCAGGGCATTGCCATGACTCAGCACCACGCCCTGCTGGGTGTCGTCGACGCGCTGCTACTCTCACGTTGCCACGTGCTGGTCGGCAAATTTTCGTCCGGCCTGTTTCGTGCGGCCTACGCCTTAGCCGCAGCGCGCAATGGTGGGGGGCTGCCGCCGTTCATCTCATTGGACGCTCCGTGGTGCTCTGATTACGCTGTCCCGGCTGGGTACAACGACGAGTTCCCTCGGCGCATACCGAAAACCAAGTTGCAGGAGCAGATCAAGCCAGAGGGTTCCGATACCACCGGCGTCATACGAGACGTCAATATGAACGTCTTTCTCTGTTGAATCCTCGGTACTTCAACACGTCACGCACGAGCTGTGTATGCTCCAATGATGCCGCGTGTGAGGTGCGAACTTTAAGACCTCTACCGTAGCCGACCTCTCGCGCTCCGATCTCGCGCGGACCCGCGCGGTGCGGGTCGCCGGTGTGGAACCCGCGAGAAGCGCGCAAGCGAGCAAGTGAGCTCGGGAGACCGCGCCGAACCGCCGAACCGCCTAGAAGTTGCCTAGAAGTCGCACCCGGAATGTGGAGACGGAACGAGGCGCTATAGCACCGTCAGGGCGGATAGGCGAACGACCGAGATTTAACCGGAAACCGCCAGGCGCCGTGTTGCGTGTAGCTACGCGGTGTGAACCGTCCGCGGAACCGGTGCTTTAACCCGACCGTACGCGCGGTTAGTCTTAGTGCTCTTCGTGCGGGGTATGCGGTAGGATCTCTAGACGCAAGACGGTGCTGGCACCCCCCAACGGTTTTTACGGACCGATATAACGCAATGTACCTTGTACGCAGCGGAATGTCTCGACGAACTCGACCGGTGCGTACGGTAGCCGCAACGCGGACCGCGGACGGCCGTGCGTCACCAGATCGCATACCGCCCGACATGAATTTAAATGAACTAATTCTCATGTATAAGAGCTGCCCACCATGGTTGCAACCGACGATGGCTCGGAACCGGCGCTCAGCAGGATGGGTCCAACCTGCAAGATCGCTCTAAGTGCGAGAACCGTAGGGGCCGGCTCGAAGCGCTCCACCGCGGGCCGCGGGGGGGTTGCCGGCCGGAACGAAGGCTTACACGCGCTCACACGCTCGACGCATAAGCCTCCTGCACGGCCGCCACTAGGTTGGGCCACTGGCCTCCGCCGGGGACGTGCATCCCGTGCGCGCTTGGTTAGCTAGCCTCCACACACAACACGCTGCGATAGGCGCGTCAGCGGCAGTCGCGCGGCCTTCAACCACTGCTTCGGATCCATGGTGCTACGATCTGTCCATGCGACCTCATCCTCAGCAGCATCCGCTGCTGCTCCTCTGCTGTCCCTGAATGCTGACGTTCACTGAGCCCGTCTGCTGCGCCGCCATACCCACCTTGATTCCAAAAGATTCGTTCGACACGTCGAACACGCCCTGCTGGATCTTCTCATAGATCCGCCTGGCCGTATTGATAAATGCCTCCTCGACGTTGGCCGCCGTCTTGGCTGACGTTTCAAGGAAAATGAGCCCATGCTCATTCGCAAACTGCTGCCCCTCCTCGAAAGAGACTGCGCGGCGGTGTTCGAGATCAGTTTTGTTGCCGATCAGCATGATCGTCATGTTGCTGTTGCTGTGCTGCCGCGCGTCGTCCAGCCAGGACGTTAGGTGATTAAAGGTCTCGCGCCGCGTGATATCGTAGACCAGGAGCGCGCCCGCGGCGCCGCGGTAGTATGAGCGTGTGATGGAGCGGAAGGACTCCTGCCCCGCCGTGTCCCAGATCTGCAGCTTGATCTGCTTGTTGTCAATCGTGATCATCCGTGCGCCAAACTCCACACCAATGGTGAGGTCGTGCACCTGCTGGAAGCGCTTGTCGGTGAACTGCAGCAGCAAGCACGACTTGCCCACGCCGGTGTCACCGATGATGATGTACCTGTAGCCAGCAGGCAGGTCCGCGCATGCAGTGAGGGAGTGCAAGGCAGACGGACGGGCACCAGCCGCCTCGACTGCACAAAACGGAACGGATTTGAGATGGTGGACGCGCGCGATGCGCGGCGCAGGCCTGGGTCCACTCACTTGAACAGGTAGGCGTACGACATCCGACAAGGGCGGACGACGCCGACACGAAGGCGAAGCTGATGCAGACCAGGAAAGAAGGGCCTCTCTTTAGAAAGACGGGCGGCCGAACGCGCGCCGTCTCAAGCCTTTTTTCTTTGATAGCAAGGATTCCTGCGTGAACACTCATGCGGTCCTGTTTGCGCTGACGTGGCCGCCCACCGTCGAATGCGGCCATTCTTCGCAGCTGCGCTGCTGGGCGTCGCGGCGGGAGCGCTCACGTGCTCAGAGTGCGTGGCGCTTCAGGAGGGTATCCACCGTGCGATCGCCGCAAATATATCCGCGCTCGAGGCCAAGAGTACCGCCGGCGTGACGGCCACAGCGACGCTCGAGGTAGGACAGATAATCTGGCACCTGTGCACGCTGGACTCGTGGCGCGCGAGCCGGCCGCGCGAATCGCTCGACGCGGCGTGCCGCGACGCGACGAAGACACACGTAGACCTCATGACTGAGTACTGGAAGGAGAAGACAACCGACGAGTACAAGGACCCCGTGCTGGCGCTACGCATGAAGCGGGCTGTGTGCCCCAACCCGCAGCTCGGCGCGTGCGCGCTCGAGGACCTTCCCTCAGACTACGAGCCGCTGCGTCCGGAAGAATGCTCGATCTGCCGCGCGGTCGTCTCCGATCTCGTCGGCATCGTCCGGCTCTCGAGAGAGCGGCCGAAGACCTCGAAGAATGACAACTACTTCCGGCTCATTGGGCTCATGGGCCAGGTGTGCACGGAGCTGCCGATGCGCCGGTCCATCCGAGCCAATGAGGCCGACGATGTGAGCGATCTCTGCGAAGATTTTTGGGACGAGCACGAGGCCGCGCTAAGCAAGCTCGCGCTGCAGCGTTCACCGCGCTACGCAGAGAGCTTGTGCGCAGACGTGCTCGAGGTGTGCGAGAAATCCGTCCCGTTAGATGGCATCTACAAGTATGACGGCGCGGCACCCAAGGACGAGCTTTGAGCGCCGGAAGCAGTGCGATGCACTCTTACCCTCGCTCGCTCGCTGCACCGTGTGCGCAACGCGTCGCGGCGCGAACGTAGTCGCGTCGCGTCGTCGTCGTCGAGGGGCAGCCGCGCACAAAGCGCGGCCACTCCACACGCGGCATAAAGTACGTCTTACCGTGCGCAACTAGCACTAGGGTTCGAGGCTAGGCCGTAGTCAAACGAATCGTGTGACAACGAATCCACGCGATACTAATCAGCTCGACTTCACAGCCAATGTTTATAACTTCACACCCTCTCCTGCGAGGCCCGCACGGCCTGCAGAGTGGCCGGCCCTTCGTAGCTCAAGTGTTGGCGCTGCCGTCAAAGGAATATGGCCACCGTCTCTGTTGAGGATCTGGCGAACGAGATCTTGCGCCACCACTCGAGCCCGCAAATCCTGCACCTGCTCGATGGCCTCCGCAGTCGGAATATTGATTTGCGAGAGTTTTGCTCGCGTGTGCGCCAGCTGCTAGGCGCTGACGTGCTCATCCGCACCGTCAATGGTCTAAAGCAGAGTCGTGCTCGTGCTCACCCCTCGATGGCTGCGCCATCCGCGCCATCCGCCCCAGCCGCGCGATTCGCCCCGGCTGCGCCATCTTTACGGTCTTCTTTACCGCCGCCAGCTGCGAGCGCCCAAACAATCAATCAAGAGTACAAGCAGGAGCACAATCAGGTGGTACCTTTGACCGGAACGACACCATCTTTACGGTCTTCTTCACCGCCGCCAGCTGCGAGCGCCCAAACAGTCAAGCAAGAGTACAAGCAGGAGTACAATCAGGTGGTGCCTTTGACCGGAACGACACCAGTTCCCCCTGCTGCCATGCTAGGGCAGAGCGCCGCGTCATCATGGCAAGGTGAGGGGTCTGGCGCGTCGTCGGCTTCCAAGGCTAAGAGTTCCAACCTTGGGACTAAGGTCCTCATTCATGCGCTGCTGTGCCCCAAGGTGCGTTCCGCCGCACCCGCGCGCGATGACTTTCATCGCTCGCCCGCCCGCACGCGCACGAGCACTAGCGCGCACGCACGGTGGTACGATCTCACACGCACTGTCGTTTGCAAATTGTACTCGGTGCGGCGTGTGCAGCCACAGTGCGCTGTCGAAGGGTGCTCCGTGATGAAGCAGGTGCTCGAGCGCGTCGAGAAGCACACGTTGGAGTGCAGTATCTCCAACCTGCCAGGTGGGCAAAACGACTGCCCTACTTGCAACAAGTGGCAGTCGATGGTCAAGCTTCGCGAGCACTATCGCCGCAAGCTCATCTCGTACATCCAGAAGAGGTACCCCAACGGCTTGTTGCAGAAGCGGATGCAGGCGACGGAGCCGCCGCCGCCGCAGCAGCAGCGGCGGCCGGCCGCCGCTGCTGCTCCAGGACAGGGTGCCAGCGGCCTCGGGGCGATTCGGGCTCGGTCTGCTGTGGGAAAGGCCCCGGCGCCAGCATTGAAGCTGGAGGCGCAGCCTCGGGCTGGAGTCATCTCGATGCCGCCTGCCATGCCTCTTCCATTCAGTCCGCAGCCCTCGAGCTCGATTGTACCCATGGCGATTGGTCCCATGACGAGCAACAGTCTGGTGGCGTCGCTCAACGGCGGCGGCTTTTTCGGCGGCTTCTGCGGCCACTCCGTTGACGACTTTGGAGGCGAGGACGGCGATGAGATGAACGACCTTGACGACCTGCTCACAACGGAGCATCACACGCGAGACGGCCGGCAGGTGGTGCCTGGACAGGTTGCAGGTTCGAAGCGGCCTCGCCAAGCACCCGAGAGGCGAGCGCTCCCGAAGGACGACCTTGTTGGCTGGGGCGATGGAGGCAGCAGCGCCGCGCTCGACGATGATGACGACGGGCTCGCCGGCTTCGCAGGTGCCAATGTCGACGGAAGGTGCGGCCATGTGCCCGTCGATGAGGCCCATGTCTCAGGCGGCGAGCATGCATCCAAGATCCAGCGCATCGAACGAGGCGATCCAGCCAATCCAGCGAAGCGTAGCCATGCCGACAAGCCGATGCCTTCGGCGAACCCCAAGGAGCCTCACAATGCGCCGATGAGCAGCCGCTCCGGCCGCGCGCTGCGCCAGTCAGCGCGCAAGGAGGAGAGCGACGAGCAAACCTTTGGTGGCTCCTCGGATGCCATGTCGGACGGGTCGTGGAAGGATGGCGACGTCGATCTCGTCGGCTTCGACCACCTCGCCAAGGAGGGCAAGATGGCCGAGCTCATCGAGCACGGCGCGAGCATACCGATCGGGCATGAGCCTACCGACCGCAACGAGGAGTGCATCGCCATCGGCATGAATGTCATCGTCGATCCGTCCAGGCAGGCGAGCGGCCCCAAGCCGACTGAGTTCGATCCCCTCGAGACTCACGCGCCGCCGCTGAAGACGAACGCAGCCGTGGTGACGGCCGTGCACGAAGATGGCACGTGCGATGTGCAGCTCGTGTGCAGCTGTGACACGGGCGGGTCCAAAAATGCCACGTGGCGTGCCAAGGCGAGCGACCTGCCCGCAGTGTGCCAGGAATGCCACTCGGGTGCCGTGCTGGAACGCGTCGATGTCGCGCAACGGCAGATCTGCTGCTCGACGTGCCTTCACGTCAATCTGCCGATGGAGCCGCCGCTGCTGCGCTGCTCCGGCTGCTACAAGCAGATTCGGTCGGGCCAAACGTACTTTCGTGACCCCGGACTGCGCCTCAACATCCGTGTGTGCCACGGGTGCCACGCGGACATGAATGCGGGCACGCAGCCCGAGTACCTCAAGGACGTCGAGCTGCGCCACGAGACGTTCGAGAAGTGCGTGTGGAATGCCAAGGAGGACCAGGCGTTCGACAACTACATTTTTTGCGAGGGTGGGTGCGAGCGCTGGTTCCACTATGTGTGTGCCCTCTTCCCCGATCCAGCGCAGCTACCCGCCGAGTGGAAGATAGACAAGCAGCGCTACATCTGCAACGAGTGCCATCGGAAAGGCGTGCCGCTCGACAGCGCGGCGCGGTTGCTCGCGCTGCAGCATCGTCGCGCCTCGGCGCTGCGCACGCACCCGCTCTCGGATTCGATCGAAGCGTACGTTGCGCAGACGATGAAGAAGCTCAACGTGAGCGTCGACGGCCTGACCGTACGCGTCGTCTCGTCGAAGCGCTTCAACTATCCCGCGTTCGGCGCAATGAAGGCACGCTACGGCGCCGACTACCCCGATGAATTCCCATACGAGTCGCGCGTGGTGCTCGCCTTTCAGGAGGTCGGTGGTCGCGACGTGTGCTTCTTCGCCATGTACGTGCAGGAGTACGGGCCCGAGTGCCCCGCGCCCAACACCAACCGCGCGTACATCTCGTACCTCGACTCTGTGCGCTACCTGCAGACATCGCCGCCGGAGCAGCGAACGCTCGTCTACCACGCCATGGCCAACGGCTACTTGCGAAGCGCGCGCGACCGCGGCTTCGACTTTGCGCACATCTGGGTGGCTCCGCCTCAGGCGGGAGACGAGTACATCTTCCACACGCGTCCCATCGACCCGCGGCACGGCACGCGGCCCATGTCGATGGCCAAGTTGCGCGACTGGTACGAGAAGATGCTCAACTATGCTGTCACCGACGGCATCGTCTCAACGTACGAAGACATCCAGACGCACGTTGAGCACCTCACTTCGATCCGCGACTTTCCTCTCTTCGAGGGCGACTTCTTCCCTGACCACCTCAAGACGATGCTCGAGCCTCCACGCGCCGCGCCGCCCGTGCCCACGCGCGCCGCGCCGCCCGGCCTCGCGCGCGAGGCGTCCCATGTGCTCGTCGAGCAGATGAAGAAGCAGACCAAGTCGGTGCGCAAGCGCTTTCTCATCGCGACGCTCAATCAGATA
>Ga0209550_10005141_pt1 | contig 12301 bp, 12 predicted proteins | sample LauGreSuBDMM15SN_2_FD_187567 | JGI IMG/M metagenome (GOLD analysis project Ga0209550, IMG submission 187567) | Freshwater lake microbial communities from Lake Michigan, USA - Su13.BD.MM15.SN (SPAdes) (version 5) | ecosystem: Environmental > Aquatic > Freshwater > Lake | place: Lake Michigan... | reverse complement strand
GCGATGGCGGCGGCGATTTTTTTCTCAGCGTGGTCGTGGTGGGGGAGCTGGATGAGAGCGGAGCCGGGGAGAGGATTTTCGACGCCGACGGGCCAGTGGCGGGCGAGCGCTTTGGTTTGGACGAGGGCGTCGATGCGGGCAGTGATGTGGTCGCCGCTGGTTTCGAGCATCGTCGCGGCGTAGTCTTGGAGGTCGGCTTCGCGGTAGGCGGTGTGGCCTTCGTCCTGAAGCGTTTCGAGGGCGTAGATGAGGCCGGCGTCGAGGCGGGGCGGGGCGTCGTTGGCGAAGCCGAGATTGATGGCGATACGGTCGGCGGTTTTGAAGCCGATGCCGTCGATCTCACGGGCGACGCGGTAGGGTTGCTCGAGTAGGATGGGTTTGGCTTGGGCGCCGTAGCGCTCGACGAGTTTCACGCACTGGCTGGGGGTGACGCCGTAGGTCTGGAGGAAAATATAGAGTTCGCGCTCGGCGCGTTTGGCGTCCCAAGCGGCTTTGATGGCGGTGGCGCGTTTCGGACCGATACCGGGGACGTCGCGGAGTTTGCCGGATTCTTCGGAGAGGACGCGGAAGGTGTCGGTGCCGAGAGCGTCGACGATCTTGTTGGCGTAGGTTTTGCCGATGCCGGGGACGAGGCCGCTGCCAAGGTATTTGCGGATGCCGTAGACGCTGGCGGGGAGCTCGCTCTTGAAGGCGGCGATTTTGAATTGCGCGCCGTGCTGCGAGTGCTGGGTCCACTCGCCGGTGAGGTGGAGTGTCTCGCCGCATTCGACGCTGGGCAGGGCGCCGACGATGGTGACTTTTTCGATTTTCTCTTCCGTGGAGGCAGGCGTTTTTATGGCCGCGGGGCGGGTGTCGGGGCGAAATTCTGCGATGGTGTAATGATTTTCCTCGTTGTGGAAAATGATGCGTTCGAGGACGCCGGTGAGGGTGGCGCTGGGAGCGGGCGGGGGCACGGCTTGCTTAGAAATTAACCGCGAATGAACGCCAAGGGACGCGAATGACGGAGGCGTCGAGGATGGGGATCACAGGGATTGCCAGTCCGCGATTTTGAGGCCGGGGACGCGGGAGAATTCGCGGAGGTTGTGGGTCACGATGGTGGCGCCGAGTCGGAGGGCTTGGGCGGCGATGAGGAGATCGTAGGGGCCAATCAGCTCCCCGCGACGGGCGAGGAAGGCGCGGAGGCGGCCGAATTCGGCGGCGTCGGCGAGGGTGAAGGGCTCGGTGGGCAGGGTGGAAAGGAGGGTATCGAGGCGAGTGCGTTGCGAGGGAACGCCGCTTTTTACTGCGCCGTATTCCAGCTCGGCGATGACGATGGACGAGGCGCGCACATGGTCGAAGGCGGCGACGAAGTGTGCGACCAGAGGGCGATCCGCGCCGCGCAGATAGCGGGACAGCGCGTTAGTATCGGGCAGGAACAGGCTCACCAGGTGAGGTCGCGCGGCACATCCTTGACGGGGTTCGGCTCGCTGAGGGGGAAATCGGGGCAGGAGCCGGCGAGTTTGATGAAGCGGGCGCGTCGTTCCTCGAGGTCGTCGTGGGGCGTGATGAGGACGCCCTTAGCCGTGCGGCGGAGGGTGACGGTCTTTCCCGGGAAGCGAAACTCCTTCGGCAGGCGCACGGCCTGGGAGCCGCCGGTGGTGAAGAGTTTGGCGGTTTTGGTCATCGTGTAGCTACGGTGTAGGCATGAGCGGGGGCGTCAAGGGGGGCGGAAAGCGGAGGGTTGCGCGGACTGTGGCGGCACCCACGCTGCGGCTCATGCAATCGACCGTGCCCAGTTCGTTTTTGGAGGTGATCCAATTGGCGATCACGCCGGTGATTTTGTTGAGCGGCGTCGGCGGGCTCATGATCACGCTCACCAACCGGATGGCGCGGGTCGTGGATCGCACACGGGCGCTGGCGGGGCAGGTGCGCACGGCGGCGGCGGATGCGAGCGAGGAGCGGGTCCACCTTGAGTCGCAACTGGATATTTTGTGGCGCCGGGCGCGGCTCGTGCAACGGGCGGTGATGTGCGCGGGACTGAGCATGCTGCTCGCTTGCGTGCTCGTGATGGTGATTTTTCTCGACGCGGTGATGGCACGGGAATTCGCGGTCGAGATGGTCGTGATCTTCGTCGCGAGCATTCTTTGCCTGATCGCGGCGCTCGCGGCGTTTTTGCGCGACATCGTGGTGTCGTTGCGCGCCCTGAAGCTGGAAGTCGTTCGCGTGCGTGGGATCAGCCGCTGAGGGCGGTGTGGTCGATCGCCCTATCGCCCGCCAGCGGGCTCCTGCAAAGGTGTATTTCTAAGACTCGCTGAGGGCGGCTTGAAGCGTGGGGAGGTCGGGAAAGACGCGGGTGGCGCCGGCGGCGGTGAGTTCAGTGGCGGTGTGGGTGCCGGTGGCCACGGCCCAGCAGGGGAAGCCGGCGTTGAGCGCGGCTTGGACATCGAAAGGCGAGTCGCCGACCATGAGCGTCGTCGCGGCTTCGGCGCCGAGTTGGGCGAGGAGGTGCGCGGTGAAGGCGGGGTCGGGCTTGAGCCACGGGGTGTCTTGGGCGCCGAAGTTGGCGGCGAGAAACGGGGTGAAGCCAAGGTGATCGGCGATGAGGCGGGAGGAGGGGCCGTGTTTGTTGGTAAAGATCGCGAGTTTGGCGCCGCGGGCGTAGAGCGCGCGCAGAAGATCAACGGCGCCGGTGAGGGCGGCCACGTCTTGGAGCATGGTGGCGTTCCAATAGGGGCGGTAGATCGCGACGGCGGCGGCGACTTGGTCGGGGCGGACAAAGTTGAGCATCGCGTTTTCGAGGCCGCCGCCAACGGCGGCGCGAACTTGGGCGAGGGAGGGTGCGGGGAGGCCGAGTTGGGGCAGGGTGTGGGCGTAGGCGCGGTGGATCGCGGCGAAGTGGTCGATGAGCGTGCCATCGAGATCGAAGAGAAAGGTGCGGAACGGCATGAAAGAGTGAATATTGGCGGGGGTGACCGGCGGGACGCACGGAAATTTTCGTCGTGGATTTTTTTAGGGTTTGGCTTTGGCCGCCGTGCGCTACAACGGGGGGAGATGTCCGACGTAACCGAGCAATTTCCGCCGCGAGTGTCCGTGCGGACCGGCACGGAAGGGCTGGAGGTGGCGTTGAGCGGAGTGTGGCGGATCACCGACGCAAGGCCGAGTTGGGCGGAACTGGTGGGCGCGAACCCGCCGACCCGGGTGAAGGTGCAGATGGAGGCGGTGGAGAAATGGGATTCGTCGCTGTTGCTGTTTGTTTTCGAGATTCAAGAGGCGTGTCGGGCGAGCGGTGCCTATTGCGACGTGTCGGCGGTGCCGGCGAAGGTGCGGACGCTGTTGGGGCAGTTGGCCGCGTCGCACAATTCGAGTGTGCCGTTTGACCGGACGGATAGTTTTCTGACCGGGGTGGGCAATGCGACGGTGGACGCGTGGTCGAAGGCGAAGGAGATCATGCAATTCGTCGGCGAGTGTGTGCTCAGCGGGGCGCGGCTGGTGCGGCTGCCGCACAAGTTTCGTTGGAAAGACTGCATCGACGAGATGCAGCAGTGCGGGGCGATGTCGCTGCCGATCGTGAGCCTGATCAGTTTCCTCGTGGGTGTGATCATGGCGTATCAGGCGGCGGTGCAGCTGCGGCAATTTGGAGCGGACATTTATGTGGCGGATCTGGTGGGTTTGGCGGTGGTGCGCGAGATGGGGCCGATGATGGCGGCGATCGTGCTGGCCGGGCGCACCGGGGCGGCGTTTGCGGCGACGCTCGGCAACATGAAGGCGAATGAGGAAATCGATGCGTTGTCCGCGCTGGGGATTTCGCCGGTGGATTTTTTGGTGATGCCGCGGATCGTGGCGCTGGGGCTGATGATGCCGTTGCTCGCGCTCTATGCGAACGGCGTGGGCATCATGGGCGGTATGGTGGTGGCCTCTATCGTCCTGGAGATACCGCCCACGGCGTATTGGATCGAGACGCAGAGCATCGTGGATTTGTCGGACGTCGGCACAGGGCTGTTCAAGGCGCTGACGTTTGGTTTGCTGATCGGGCTCTCGGGCTGCTTGCGGGGCTTGCAGGCGGAGCGGAGTGCGATGGGCGTGGGCCGGGCGGCGACCTCGGCGGTGGTGACGGCGATTTTGCTGATCATCGTATCGAACACGTTTTTCGCGGTGGCCTTTAACATTCTCGGCGTCTGACCCATGCCGACGAACGAAGCTCAACTGCAAGGTCCGGCCGTCGAGGTGATGGGTCTGGAGTGCGGCTACGATGACACGGTGATCTTGAAGGACGTCTCGTTCACCGTGGCGCGCGGGGAGATTTTCTTTGTCATCGGCGGCTCGGGCTGCGGGAAGAGCACGCTGTTGCGGCACCTTGTGGGATTGAATCCGCTGAGAAAGGGCGAGGTGAAGTTTCTGGGTGCGCCGTTTTCGGCGGCGGACGCGGCGACGCGGCGGGCGCAGCAGAAAAACTTCGGACTACTTTTTCAAAGCGGGGCGCTTTGGAGCTCGCTGACGCTGCGGCAGAATGTGGCGCTGCCGCTCGAAGAATACACGACGCTCAACCGCCGCGAGATCGCGGAGCTGGCGGCGCTGAAGCTCGGGCAAGTCGGGCTGGCCGGTTATGAGGACTATTTTCCGGCGGAGATTTCGGGCGGGATGAAGAAGCGCGCGGGATTGGCGCGGGCGCTGGCCCTGGATCCGGCCATCTTGTTTTTCGACGAACCGTCGGCGGGCTTGGACCCGGTGACCTCGCGGAAGTTGGACGAGCTGATCGTCGAAATCCGCGAGCTGTTTGGCACGACGATCGTGGTGGTGTCGCACGAACTGGCCTCGATCTACGATATCGCCGACCGGGTGATCATGCTGGAGAAGCAGGCGCAGGGGATTGTGGCGGAAGGCGCCCCGAAAGCCCTGGCGACGACGAGTAACGATCCACGGGTGAAAGAGTTTCTCACGCGCGGCACGGGGAGGATTCCGCACCTATGAGACATCGGGCAAAGCGCGAAGTGGGGAGCGATGTGAAACCGGGGCCGCTTCCTGCTGTCCTTTTAATCGTTTATCTTTCAATATCCTCTTCGTGAAAACCAAGGTCAGTCCAGCCGTTGTCGGAGCGTTCGCATTGGGTGCGTTTGCGCTCGGCGTGATCGCGTTGTTGGCGTTTGGCGGGGTGAACCTCTTTTCCAAGCCGCAGCGCTTCGTGGTGTATTTTGACGAATCGATCCACGGCCTTGATCTGGGGTCGCCGGTGAAGTTGCGCGGCGTGCGGGTGGGCCGCGTGGCGGAGCTGGTCGTGCGCTACGATCAGGCGAAAAATCGCTCGTTGGTGGTGGTGATGTGCGAGTTCAGTCGCAACACCCTCACGAACAGCTCGGGCGCGGTGATCGACGTGTCGGACCGGGGCGAATTGCAGGCCCTGATTGACCAAGGGCTGCGGGCGCAGCTGGGCGTGCAAGGGCTAGCGACGGGCCTGCTGTTCGTGGAGCTCAATTTTGTGAACCCCAAGGAACATCCGGCCGACAACCGAATGATCGAGGTCAGGTATGCGGTCGTGCCGGCGATGCCCTCGGCGATCTCGGAGTTTCAAGCCAGCGCGAGTGAGATTCTTTCCAAGGTCAGGCGGATCGATTTCGAAGGTTTGACGGGTGAGTTGAAGTTGTTGCTCGGCGACTCGCGGAGGCAGGTGGCCGGGTTGGACCTAAAGGGCGTGAGCGCGCAGTGGCAGCGCACGGGGGCGGCGATTGAGACGCTCGTGGCCTCACCCGAAATCAAGCAGACCTTTGTGACGCTCAACGCGACGTTGGTCGATCTGAGGGCGACGTTGGCCAAGCTTGACGGACAGGTGGCGACGACTGGAACCGACGTGCAGGCGACGCTCGCCCAGACGCAGGCGACGCTTCAGAATTTCAGCGCTACGGCGACCACGCTGCGGAATTTTATCAACGCGCAGCAAGGGCTGGGCGAAGGGGCGGGCGAGGCGTTTGGCAAACTGGCCGAGGCGGCGGATGCGGTGCAGCGCTTGGCGGATTTCCTTGAGCGCAATCCGAACGCCCTGTTCACCGGGAAAAAGGCACCGCGCTGAACGCCGGCGAATTTTTGATCCGCAACCACGAGACTCTCCTGCCACCCAAAATGAACGCTGTTCCATCATCAGGCCGGTTGACCGCACGGGGCGCGATCGGGAGCGGACTGGTTGCAGTGATGCTCTTCGCCGCGGGCTGTAATCTCATTCCGGCGCCCACCCCGGATTCGACCCGTTATTACGTCCTTGCGGGGCCAGCGTTGGGCACGGTGGGCGTGCCACCGGTGACGGGAGTGCTGCGCCTCGGCCTGCGAAATGTGGAAGTGGCGCCTTATTTGAAGAAAGGTTCGTTGGTCGTGCGCACGGGCGAAAACGAAGTGCGCTTTCCCGACGAGGCGCGCTGGGGCGATCCGCTTGAGCGGGAGATTTTGAGTTCGTTGCGCGGTCAATTGCTGGCGGCGCCCGCAGTGGGCCGGGTGTTTGTGCAGCCGTTTCCGTTCGACGAACCGCGGGATTACGATGTGAGCGTGCGGGTGATCCGCTGCGAAGGCGTGGACCCGGCGGGTGGAGGTAAGGCCTCCGTGAGCTTCGCCGCGATGCTGGAAATCACGACGAGCGGAGCGGCGGGCGAGGTCGTGGCGCGTAAGCGGTTTGTCGCCCCGGAAGCGGCTTGGGACGGCAAAGATTTTGGCCGCTTGGCGGCGGAATTGAGCAACGCGGTGGCGGCGCTGAGTCAGGAAGTCGTGGCGGCTCTGCCGGCGAAGCCGTAGAGCGAGCGGGCGGGCGTTTGGGCCGGCCGGGTTTCTATTTTGGATGAGGGTTCACGGCGGCCTGGGGTGGAGGCTGCTTTGAATCCTGGCTAAATTTATAAACAGTTCGTTCCCCGAGGAATTTCCCTTGGAACGCTTTAATTTGAAGACAGATGAGGCGGGACGACGGACTCAGGAGGTGAAGGACTGCGGGATTTTTGCCGCGATCGAGTCGGCGTTTATGGCGGCGCGGCGCCAAGGGTTGCAGGCATGGCGCGCGAGCTCCGAGCAGCGGTGTGCGAACCCAGGACCGCCGACAAAAACTTCGCGGCTCGATCTGGAGTGGGGCTACGATCTGCGTGTGGATTTTTTGGTGGTGGCGCGGTTTTGGGGGCGCGACCGCATGCGGCTGGAGCCGGCGGGGACTGCGGCTGGAGCCGGACAGAGATATGAGCGACGGTTTGGTGTTGAAACGAAAAGGCCGGCCGGCGGGTTAAGCGGGTCGGCTCGGTGGGGCGCGGGCGCGAAAGGGCGGGTCGGTGACCCGGCCCTACGTTTCGATCACTTCAGAGCGGCGGCGATGCGCTGGAGGGCGGATTCGACGTTGGCCCGGGAGTTGAACGCGCTGATGCGCACGTGGCCCTCGCCGCACTTGCCGAAGCCGGCACCGGGGGTGCAGACGACTTGGGCGTTGTTTAGCAGCAGATCGAAGAACTCCCAGGAATCGCGACCGGTGTTGACCCAGATATAGGGGGCGTTGTCGCCGCCGACGCAGCTGAGGCCGAGATTTTTTACCGCGGTGCGGATGAGCGCGGCGTTGGCGAGGTAGAAGTCGGTCATGGCCTTCACCTGCGCTTTGCCCTCGGGGGTGTAAATGGCGGCGGCGGCCTTTTGGATCGGATAGGCCACGCCGTTGAATTTTGTCGTGTGGCGGCGGTTCCAAAGGGCGTGCACCGAATGCGTCTGGCCGGCGAGATCGTAGGCGAGCAGCGCTTTCGGCACGACGGTGTAGGCGCAACGGGTGCCGGTGAAGCCGGCGGTTTTGGAGAAACTGCGGAATTCAATGGCGACGTCGCGGGCGCCGGGAATCTCGTAAATCGAGTGCGGGATGGCGGGATCGCGGATGTAGGCCTCGTAGGCGGAGTCGAAGAGGATGATGGCCTTGTTGGCCTTCGCGTAAGCGACCCAAGCGACGAGTTGCTCGCGGGTGGCGACGGCACCGGTGGGATTGTTGGGGAAGCAAAGGTAGATGAGGTCGGTCGCGGCGGACGGAATCGCGGGCACGTAGCCGTTGGCGGGGGTGCAGTCGAGGTAGGTGATGCCGGCGTAGCGGCCCTCGACGTTGGGCCCGGTGCGGCCGGCCATAACGTTGGTGTCGATGTAAACGGGATAAACGGGATCAGGAATCGCGAGCTTCAATCCCTCGGTGGCGAAGATTTCCTGAATGTTGCCACAGTCGCATTTTGACCCATCGGAGATGAAGATTTCGTCGGCATCGATGGCGCAGCCCCGGGCGGCGTAGTCGTGCTGGGCGACGGCTTCGCGGAGGAAGGCGTAGCCCTGCTCGGGGCCGTAACCTTTGAAGGTGGCGCGCACGGCCATCTCGTCGGTCGCGTCGTGGAGTGCGGCGGTGCAGACGGCGGGGAGGGGCTCGGTGACATCGCCGATCCCGAGGCGGATGACTGGTTTTTGGGGGTTGGCGGCGACGTAAGCGCCGACGCGCTTGGCAATGTCGGCGAACAAATAGGAGGCCTTGAGCTTGGTGTAGTTTTCGTTGATGCGGATCATGAGGGAGCGGTTTTACGGTGTTAAAGGGATGAGAAAGGTGGCCGGTGATTGGCGAAAAACTTGAACAAACGCGGCGAGCGCGGTTTGTTCAAGCCCGACGTTGCCCCCAAAACGAGATCGAACAACCACCCATGAAAAAGATCGAATCAGTGGCCGAGATGAGCGCAGTGACGGCGGAACTCCGTGCGGCCGGCAAGACGGTGGCGCTGGTCCCGACGATGGGGGCGTTGCACGCGGGGCAGGAGGCGCTGATCCGGGCGGCCGCGGCCAAGGCGGACGTCGTGGTGGTGTCGATCTTCCTGAATCCGTTGCAATTCGGACCGAGTGAATTGGTGGAGCGATACCCGCGCTCACCGGTCGAGGATCTGGCGATGTGTGCGGCGGCCGGGGTGCCGTTTGTCTTTGTGCCACCCTTGGAGCTGATGTTCCCCCGTGGGCATGCGTCGTTCGTGAGTGAAGAGGGGACGAGCAGGCCGCTCTGCGGAGCGTCGAGACCCGGGTATTTCCGAGGAGTGACGACCGTGATGGCGAAGCTGTTCAATATCGTACGGCCGAATTTTGTCTGCTTCGGCCAAAAGACGGCGCAGCGGGCGGCCGTGGTGCGGAAGATGGCGGACGAACTCAGTTTTGGGGTGGAGGTGATATTGGTCCCGACCGTGCGTGACGCCGACGGCCTCGCGTGGGGCGTGCGCAACCGTGATTTTACCACGAGCCAGCGGCAGGAGGCTCTCGCGCTCAGCAAGGCGCTGAAGCGCGCCAAGGAAATGGCCGACGGCGGCGTGCGCAGCCCGGACCGCCTCATCGCCGAGGCGACCCACATTTTGGGCCAACATCGGCGGGTCCGAGTCATCTACGTCGCGATCGTGGACGGGCTCACGATGGAGACGATGCGCGAGGTCGTGCGGGGCAAAAGCATGCTGGCGATCTCGGCGTGGATCGACGAGGTCCGGCTGATCGACAACGTGATGTTGTGAGTCCGGCAGACGGAGGCTTTTCCGAATGGTAGATTTTGGTGGAATCTGCCAGAATCTCCCATTTGGCTCACCTCTCCTATGGCTAAACGTGCTGCTATATCTGCCGATCCCGCTCCACTCGAGCGGTTGTTGGCGTTGTCTCACCATCTCGGGCGTGAAGACCGGAAGCTGGCGATTTTGGGCGAGGGCAACACCTCGGTGAGAATCTCGGCCGACGCGTTTTTGGTGAAGGCGAGCGGATCGAATTTGGCTTCATTGACGGCCGATGGAGTCACGGCCTGTCGCATTGAGCCGCTGGTTGCGCTGCTCGATGCCAGAGGTTTGGCGGACTCGGCGGTGGACGACGGTTTGCTCTCCGCGCGCGTGGATCCGACGAGTAAGAAACCCTCGGTCGAGGCGATGTTTCACGCGTGGCTGCTTACTCTCCCTGGCGTGAACTTTGTCGGTCACACGCATCCGGTGGCGGTCAACGCCATCCTGTGCACGAAACATGCGCGGACGTTTGCCACGCGCCGGATGTGCCCGGACGAGATCGTGTGCTGCGGGGCGGAGTTTGTTTTTGTGCCCTACGTCGATCCCGGGCTGAAGCTCGCGCAAGCGATTCGCCGCGCCGTGCTCGCTTTCGTGCAGCGCCTCGCCCGCCCGCCCCGCGTAATCGTGCTCGCGAACCACGGGCTGATTACGCTCGGAGCGACGCCCGAGGCCGTGATCGCGGCGACCCTGATGGCGGTGAAGGCCGCCGAGATTTTTGCCGGCGCGGTGGCGGTGGGCTCACCTCAGTTTCTCTCCGGGGCCGTTGCCGCCCGCATCGCCGGTCGCCCCGACGAGCTCTACCGCGAGAGAATGCTGGGGCTCCGTTAATTTCTGAAAAACTCAAACACCATGAAATCCTACCAATTCGTTAACTTTTCTTGGGACGACGCCAAAGCCGCCGCTCTCGATCCGGTCGGTCGCCTGGTCTATCGTTCCAACATTCTTGGCGATGACCAACGCATCACCAACACCGGCGGCGGCAACACCTCCTCCAAAATCGTCGAGAAAGATCCGCTCACCGGTCAGGCGACCGAGGTGCTTTGGGTCAAAGGTTCCGGCGGCGACCTGCGCACCAGCACGCGCGAGAATTTTTCCTCTCTCTATCAGCAGAAGCTGCTCGATATGCAGCAGCTCTACGCCGCGCGGCCCGACAAAGGTCTGAAGGCACCCGCCGAGGACGAAATGGTCGGCATGCAGGCCCATGCGACGTTCAACCTTAACCCGCGCGCATCCTCCATCGACACGCCGCTGCACAGCTTCATCCCGGCGAAGTTCGTCGATCACATGCACCCGAACGCGATCATCTCGATCGCGGCGTCGAAACACTGCGAAAAAATCACGCAGGAAATCTTCGGTGGCGAGATGGCCTACGTACCGTGGATGCGCCCCGGCTTCGAACTCGGCCTCGCGATGCAGGCCATCGTGCAGAGGAATCCCGCCGTGAAATCCATCATGATGGGCCAGCACGGCTTCATCTCTTGGGCTAACGAAGAAAAAGCCTGCTACACTTACACGCTCGACTGCATCGAGAAGGCCGCCGCCTTCATCGAAGCCAAATACCAGGCCAAAGGCGGCGACGCCGCCGCTTTCGGCGGTGCGAACTACACCACGCTCACGCCCGAGCAGCGCCGCGCGACGTTTGCCGCGATTCTCCCCTGGTTCCGCGGGCAGGTTTCCAAGGCGAAGCGCTTCATCGGCACGGTGCAGGACGACGAAAAGATCCTGCGCTTCGTGAACTCCAAGGAAGCCGCCCGCCTCGCCGAACTCGGGACGAGCTGCCCCGACCATTTCCTCCGGACCAAGATCAAGCCGCTCTACGTGAACTGGAATCCGCAAGCTGAGGACACCGCCGCGTTGAAGCAGAAACTGGCCGCCGGCCTCGAGGCCTACCGCGCCGACTACGCCGCCTACTACGCGAAGTGCAAACACGCCAACTCGCCCGCGATGCGCGATCCGAACCCGACCGTGGTGCTCATCCCCGGAGTGGGCATGATCGCGTGGGGCAAGGACAAGTCCGAGAGCCGCGTCACCGCCGAGTTCTACAACTGTGCCGTCGAGGTCATGCGCGGCGCCGAGGCGATCGACACCTACATTTCCCTACCGCAGCAGGAAGCCTTCGACATCGAATACTGGCTCCTTGAAGAAGCGAAGTTGAAGCGCATGCCCGCTGAGAAAGAGCTCGCCCGCCAAGTCATCATCGTCGTCGGCGCTGGCTCCGGCATCGGCAAGGAGACCGCCCACCGCCTCGTCAAAGAAGGCGCGCACATCGTGTGCGTCGATATGAAGGTCGAGACGGCGCAGGCGACCGCCAAAGAGATCACCGACAAATATGGCCTCGGCATCGGCGTCGCCGGCACCGGTCTTTCCTCCTGTGGCCCGGCGCTCGGGCTCGCCGCTAACATCACCGACCGCGCTAGCGTGCGCGCGATGCTCGACGACGTCGCGCTGGCCTACGGCGGCTTCGACTCGATCTGCGTCACCGCCGGCGTGTTCTGGCCGAGCGACACCACCGGCCACATTCCCGACGACAAGTGGGCCTTCACCTTTGGCGTCAACGTCACCGGCAGCTACATCGTCGGCGACGAAGCGCTCAAGACCTGGAAAGAGCAGGGCCTCAAAGGCCAACTCGTCCTCACGACCTCGGCCAACGCCGCCGTCGCGAAGAAAGGCTCGCTCGCCTACGATTGCTCGAAGGCCGCTGCCAACCATCTCGTGCGTGAGCTCGCGATGGAGCTCGCCCCGCTCGTGCGCGTAAACGGCGTCGCCCCCGCGACCGT
>Ga0209550_10005138_pt1 | contig 12306 bp, 12 predicted proteins | sample LauGreSuBDMM15SN_2_FD_187567 | JGI IMG/M metagenome (GOLD analysis project Ga0209550, IMG submission 187567) | Freshwater lake microbial communities from Lake Michigan, USA - Su13.BD.MM15.SN (SPAdes) (version 5) | ecosystem: Environmental > Aquatic > Freshwater > Lake | place: Lake Michigan... | reverse complement strand
GCCGCCAATAACGTCCTCGCCCACGTTCCAGACATCAACGACTTCGTAGCCGGTTTCTCCATTCTCCTCAAGCCGTCCGGCGTCTCCACGTTCGAGTTCCCCCACCTGCTTCGCCTGGTGGAGGAGAACCAGTTCGACACCATCTACCACGAGCATTTCTCCTACCTCTCGCTCACCGCGGTCGCGAAGATTTTCGCCGCCAACGGCCTCGCCATTTTCGACGTCGAGACGCTTCCGACCCACGGCGGCAGCCTCCGCGTTTACGCCCAGCGCTCCGACACCGGACGCGAGCCCGTCGGCGAACGCGTCGCCGCCCTGCTCTCCCGTGAAACCGCCGCCGGCATGTCCACGCCCGCCTTTTACGAAGGCTATCAGGCCAAGGTGAACCACTTGAAGGACGACCTTCTCGCCTTCCTCATTCAAGCCCGCCGCGAAGGTAAAAAAGTCGCCGCCTACGGGGCCGCCGCCAAGGGCAACACCCTCCTCAACTACGCCGGCATCCGCGGCGACTTGATCTCCTTCGTCGTTGACCGCAACCCCGCCAAGCAGGACAAATTCATGCCCGGCAGCCGCATTCCCATCGTGCAGGAGTCTCGTCTTCACGAGGAAAAACCCGACTACATCGTCATTCTCCCCTGGAATCTGACGACCGAGGTTCAACAGCAGCTTGCCTATGTGGACGATTGGGGCTGCAAATTCATCACAGCAGTGCCAAGACTGGTCATCCTATGAGCACACGCATAGCCTATACTAAGCCCTCAATTACCGAATTAGAAATTTCCTATGCGGCTGACGCAGCACGCTCAGGTTGGGGTGAAAAGTGCTACGATTACATCTTGCGTTTCGAAAACGCATTCAAAGAGCACTTGAACGTAAAACATTCAATTTCCACATCGAGTTGCACTGGTGCTCTGCATATGGGACTGGCCGCACTCGGCATAGGGCCGGGAGATGAAGTCATTTTAGCTGACACCAATTGGATCGCAACCGTTGCACCCGTTGTTCACTTGGGTGCGCAGCCGGTGTTTGTTGATATTTTGGAGGACACATGGTGCATTGACCCAAACCTAGCGCAATCAGCCATAACATCGAAAACAAAAGCCATTATCGCAGTCCATGTTTACGGAAATATGTGTGAAATGAACCGCCTTTTGGCAATAGGCCGCCAATATGGAATTCCGGTTATAGAGGATGCGGCCGAAGCTATTGGCTCAATGGCCCACGGTCACCGAGCCGGATCAATGGGCCGATTTGGAACCTTTTCTTTTCACGGAACCAAAACTGTTACCACAGGCGAAGGCGGCATGTTTGTGACCAACGACGATGAGCTTTTCGAAACCGTCCTAACACTTTCAAATCATGGTCGCTCCCGTAAGCAGTCGAGATTGTTCTGGCCAGAAAAGGTAGGCTTTAAATATAAACTCTCAAACATCCAGGCAGCACTAGGACTAGGACAATTACAACGCATAGAGGAATTAATCATGCGAAAACGAGAAATCCTGAATTATTACAAGGAGCGATTAGAAAACCGACCAAAGACGCGCATGAACCCCGAGCCACTGGGCAATATTAACGGGGCGTGGATGCCGACCTTATCGTTTTCCCCTGAATCAGGGGTCACTTTCGATCAATTGAAGGATCGCTTTTCGGCATGTAACATAGATGCTCGTCCTTTTTTTGCGCCCCTTTCAAGCACACCGTGTTTTGCACCAAGACCAGCGAATATTAATTCTTACCGCATTGCAAAGCACTCCATTAACTTACCCTCTTTTCACGACATCTCCCATACAGAACTTGATCGTGTCATCGATGCCATAAAAGATCTGACTATATGAGCACTTCTACTAACTTTATTGTATGGGGCAGCTCGGGACACGCCAAAGTATTGGCCGAAATAATCACTAAAATCGACGGGACAATCATAGCTTTTTTCGATAAAGCCCACGACGCCAAACCCGCCCTTCCGAATATTCCTATTTATGTAGGATTAGACGGGTGGAAACGATGGCAATCTGAGTGTCAGTTGATGGGACCTCTTCATGCAGCCGTTGCCATTGGTGGTTCGCGAGGAAAGGAGCGAATGGAGATACAGTCCCATCTTATGCAATCACACATCCTTTTCCCTCCACTCATTCACCCCTCGGCACATATTGGCTCGCGCTGCTTAGTTGGGGACGGTTCCCATATATTGGCACAGGCAAACTTAGCCTGTGAATCACACTTGGGGTCCGCATGCATACTCAATCATAAAGCATCGGTGGATCACGAATGCAAAATTGGCCCCGGCTGTCATCTTGCTCCGGGAGCCACCCTTTGCGGCTGCGTTGAACTCGGAAACAACGTAATGATCGGAGCAGGAGCAGTGGTCCTGCCTCGCATTACTATCGGTTCAAATACTATAATAGGAGCGGGAGCGGTCGTCACGCGAGATCTGCCTGCCAACATCGTGGCTTATGGCACCCCTGCCCGCATTGTTCGCCATCTTTTTTAAATCTAAATAAATCTATGAACCCACACACAAAATTCGAAGCGGATTGCGAAATTGAAATTAAAAAACAAGGCAAGGACAACTCCTTGAAACAGTCATCTATAAATTGGCTTAAAGAAGCAAATACTCACAAATATTCATACCATTTCTCATGGATGGGACGACCTATCATACAGTATCCTCAGGACATTGTAGCCATGCAAGAGCTGATCTGGAAAATTCAACCAACCCTGATCATCGAAACCGGCATCGCCCACGGCGGATCGCTCATTTTTTCCGCATCGATTCTTGAACTAAATGCGATCTGTGGCGGCGAACCCAACGCCAAGGTATTGGGAATCGACATCGATATCCGCAGCCACAATCGAGAAGCTATTGAATCTCATCCGATGTCACGACGCATCGAAATGATCCAAGGCTCAAGCACATCTGCTGAGATTATCAAACAAGTCGAGACAAGGGCACGAGGAGAAGCGCGCGTGTTAGTCTGTCTCGATAGTAATCACACACATGAGCACGTCCTGTCTGAATTGGAAGCCTACGCACCACTCGTCACCCCAAACAGCTACTGCGTTGTTTTCGACACTGTCGTCGAGGACTTTCCAAAAGAAATGTTCAAGGACCGTCCTTGGGGACCGGGCGACAATCCCAAAACCGCTGTTCACCAATACATTAAGGGAAACTCTAGTTTTGTCATTGATAGAACAATTCAAGATAAGCTGCTTCTTACAGTCGCCCCCGATGGCTTTCTGAAGCGCATAAGCTGATCCGCCACAACGTTCATCATTTCATGGAGCCCATAGAGACAGTTACCATTGGAATTCCGACTTTTAATCGACCCGACGGCCTCCGACGAACCTTGGAATGCATGCTAGGCCAGACGTATCGTGAAATCGAGGTCATCATTTCGGATAACTGTTCTTCAGATCCCGCCGTCGAACGAACGGCCCGCGAGTTTTCAAACTTGGATAAACGCGTCCGATATATACGCCAAACCGAAAATATAGGACCTGTTCATAATTTCCTTTATCTCTTAGATGAAGCCAAAGGAAATTACTTCATGTGGGCGGCAGATGATGACTGGTGGGATACCTCATTCATAGAAACTACTGTCGCATTACTTGATCGCACGCCCGCTGCGGTTGTTGCTCTATCTGATTTTACCCCAATTCTAGAGGTAAGTAACCCAACCCTAATGCTGCCGAATTACTACCAACATATCCATGAACTGGCCAATCCAAATCCATTCATACGGATGCGCCGTTATATCCTCCAAAAAGAAGTATATGGGAAAGCACACATTATTTATGGATTAATGCGAACTACGGCTATCCGAAAGGCTGTCGATTGTCTCAAGCGGATCGTCGAGCCGCGCTTATCCATAAGAAGTTTCATCCAAATGGATGTAGTATTAAACGGCATCCTACTTTCCCTTGGTAATTTGGCTACGACCGATCTTCATCTGCGTAAATTTTCATACGGACCGCGCAAAGGCCCGCCCCGCGCTGATCGCACAATGCTCCAACGACTCTTGAAATACGACCGGAGCACGCGTGACTATTTTGATTGTTTTTATCCGATTATTGAGGCGATGCCGCTAAATGATCGCCAGAAAATGATTCTGCGCTGGGCAGTCTGTCTCCGAAAAATCAACTTCATCATGGAACGCATTGGACGTCGCTTGTTCGTTTATAAAATCTACTGGCACTTCAAAAAACGGATTTGTTTCAAGCCGGTTGCCGCCTGACCGCTCGCCAGCCCGCCCACCGCCTTTTTCGCATGCCATCGACACCACCCGACAACACCTTTTGGAAGGCCCTCGACGGCGTTGTGGTTGTCAATCTGGACGAACGCCAGGATCGCTGGGACCAGCTTCAGGCGGAGGCCGCCAGTCTGCCGGGCCTCGGCGGCCTGACCCGCATCTCCGCGGCGCGCGGCACCAAACTCTCCGATTACGGACAAAAACCCTGGTTCCGCGGCCGTCGCACCGACCCACGCTGGGCCGCCCGGGCGGGCTGCACCCTTTCCCATCGCAAGGCCCTCACGCATGCACGCCAGTCCGGCTGGAAAACGCTCCTGGTGCTGGAAGACGACGCCGACCTACAACCGCTCCGTTCCCTCGACCTAGACCGCTTGGCCGATCTTCTCTTCACCCAATACCCGGACTGGGACGTATGCTACCTCGGTTACAGCCAGACCGTGGGCGTTTCCCATCCGGTAGCCGCGCAACACCCCGACCTGCTCGAAATGCAGGGCTGCTACGCGACTCACGCCTATCTGATAAAAACCCGCGCGATGGATTGGATCATCAACCGCCTGCCCGACGAAAAACAGGTGTGGTCATGGACCAGCACCCATCGCGCGATCGATCGTTGGTATGCCCGCAATCTTTCCAAGGAGTTGAAGGTCTATGCTTTCTCGCCAGCGTTGATTCCGCAACGGACCACCTTTTCCGACATCGTGAACAAAGAAGTCGATTACCAAGCCGAATTCGCCGGCCGTCTTCCGCGCATCACGCACGGGAAAACCTGGTTCAACCTCAGAAAAAATCTACTCAACGGAGTCTACTCCGTCCTGGAATTCTACGATGCGGCCCGAGGCTTGCGCAAAAAACTCAATGGCTTCTGAAGCACCCACTCCCACCGCCTCTGCGGGCTCGGCCCCCATTCGGGTAAAGTTCCTCAATAAAGGGAAGGACCGGGATGTGTCCGAAGCCTGGCTGCGCTTCCTCCCCTTCCACTCTCCGCGCCTCGGCCGGTGCCAGTTCATTTTTGACCGTGATTGCCGCGAGTATGACTGGCTGGTGGTCTATGACGACCTACCCTCGGCCGGCGGCGAACGCTTCACGCTCTGGGAGGAAAAACTCGCCTGCCCACGCGCGCAGACGCTCCTCATCACCACCGAACCGTCCATCATCAAGGTCTACGGAAAAGGCTTTCTCCGCCAATTCGGCTGGGTGCTCACCAGCCAGGAGCCGTGGGCCATCCGTCATCCCGGAGCCATCTATTCGCAAACCGGCCTGATCTGGTTTTACGACGGCGAATATAACGACGTGCTTCAGCACCCGCCCTCCGCGAAGACCTCCGCCATCGCCACCGTCTGCTCGTCCAAACAGCAAAAACACACCCTTCACCACGCCCGCTACGAGTTCACGCAAAAGCTGAAGGCGGTCCTCCCCGAACTCGACATCTTCGGTCACGGCGTGCGCTTCATCCAAAGCAAGAACGAGGCGCTCGATCCCTACTATTACCACGTATCGATCGAAAACCACGTCTGCCCCCATCACTGGACCGAGAAGCTCGCCGACAGCTACCTGGGCATGTGCCTGCCGTTTTACCATGGCTGCCCCAATGTGGCCGACTACTTCCCCGAGGACAGTTACATCCCCATCGACATCCACCGGTTTGAGGAAAGCGCCGAGCGCATCACGAAGGCGATCAAAGACAACGAATACGCGAAACGCCTGCCCGCCCTGCGCGAAGCCCGCCGCCTGGTTCTGGAACGGTATTCGACCTTCCCCCAACTCGTCCGCCTGATCGAAGAACGCACGTCATCCCCGATCCCCGCCGCGGCTCCGGAAACCGACCACGGCTCCATCTTGAGCCGTCATGCATGGCGGCATCACAGCATTTTCAACGGCATCTCCTTTGGCGTGGAAAAGACCACCGTCCGGTTGCGCCACGCCTGCGGCGTTTGATCAGGCCCGTCCGAGTCCGAACCAGCGTCCGATCCGGTCGCGCAGGCGGAATGCCTTGTAATGCCGGAGTTCCACCCAGCGCTTGGGCGTAGGTTGATAATGTTGCTGCGCCAGTCGTCCGCAGCGCATCACGACATGGTAGTCGTTCAACACCCGTTCCCGCGCCACGGCCAGCACCGCGCGCTCACGTTCATCCGCCGGAGTCGCCAAGCGCTGCTCGATGATTTTCACCGCCCCATCCACGTCGTCCATGTTCAGCGGCTGAAACGCCGCCCGGTCAAAATACCGCTCAAGATTGGGGCACCCCACATACAGCGGATAGCCCCAGCCCAGATAGGCATCGGCCAGCTTTTCCGTCCAGTAGTTGGGACTGATGCTGTTCTCCAGCACCAGTTGAAAGCGGTAGGGGGAAATGGCCTCCAGCTTGTCATCCACCGGCGTGAACCCTCGGCCAAAATGCACGACGCGGTCCCCGAGCCGGCGCTTGAGCTGATCCAAAAACTCAAGCCGGCGACGCTGTCCGGGCGTCTTGGCCGTGCTGGAGCACACCACCCCGATGCGGTTTTCCTTCGGCGGACATTCCATCCGGCTGAAAACATCATAGGTCGAACCATCGCCGGAAACCGCCAAGGATTTCCCCACCAGCCAACCCGTGCAGGTATTCCCCAGTTCCCATCTCGGATGAGACACGGCCGCATGCGTTTCGACCACCCGGTGAAACTGCCGGTAAAATCCGGCGCTGAAGACCTTTTTCTGCGGAGGTTCGCCACCGATGAAAAAAGTATTTTCCCGCGCAATAAAAGCCCGCTCGCGATCATGCGCAAAGCCCAGCACAAACCAAAAATCACAGGGATCATCCTCCGGCGGATTGACGACAAACTCGCAACCACCCCAACAGTTCCCGCCTCCCGGCAGATTCAAACTCATTCCCTCGGGCGCACATGGGATTGTCAACCGCACGCGCAAGAACCGAGCGTTGCCGCCGGAATGGGCGCCATCGGCTTGTTCTTTGCCCGCTGGTGAACTCGCTTGCGTTGTCATACGAGGTGCCAGCGCGGGGGAAACGCCAGCTTTACTCCCGGTTGTGCCGGAGCCCACACGTGTCCGTTCTTGCCCGCCCCCAGCCACGCCCCCCACCAACTGAAAGAACTGTTCGCGATAATCGCGTGGCGGCAGCGAGACATCAGCCACAAATCGGCCAACTCGTTCGATCCATTATGCCCGACCAACTCGACCGTCGCCCCGCCGAAATCGAGATGCTCTATGGGCCAGGCCAGATCGTCGCCAAACAACACGAACCTCGGACTGTGCAGTTCCGACCGCGCCGCAATAATCGCGCCCTGATAATAGACGGCCGGCAGCGCCTGCGGATACCGCACGCGTCGGAAATGCACGAAAACCGTCTCCGCATGATCCGCCAAAGACCGACCCAACTCCCGATTGCGCTCATCGTCCGGCCCAGGCGGCGTCAACTCATGCCTGATCATATCCGTCTGATCGGCAAAATAAGCCTCATCCTGCCAGTAACCCAGCAACGTTACCCGCCCGCGACGAGGCTCCAACGCAGTGAGCTGTTCCGCCCCCAAGTGATGCCTCTCCGCGAGGTAGCCCCGCCAATCACGAGGTAAAAGTTTATTCCAAGCCCTCACCCATTTGTGTCCGAGATGCTTCAGTGTCGGAGCTACGCGCCAGGATTCCGGCATGATTTCCGCCCGGATCGGAAACCGGTCGAGACGATAACTCCGTCCGTAGGTTTCCTTCGTGTAGCCACGGCGCCTATCCAAAAAAAGCGACCGGTTGGTGCGCAGGGCCAGCGCCCGCGCCGCCGCATAGATGAAGAATTGGTTGCCCAATCCACCTTTGACGATAGTTATGACCACGGGCCTCATGTCGCTTAAGCAGTTACTTCCGTAGCTTGCGCAACGTATCACGCAGATAACGGAACGGGAGCGAAAGGTAGCATTTCCGGAATAGTTTGATGCGTGTCGTCAGACTCACCGGGAACAATTCTCCCGAGGGTATATACCAGTTATTGGAACCGTTACGACGAACGAGTTTGTAACCCCGCCGGAGCATGAATCGATGACGGGACAAGCTCTCAAGGCGATCTTCGATAATGACGACACGGGGACGTATACGTGAAAAATCCAACCCTTGTAGCGCAGGCAATTCAAAGCCCTCCATGTCGAGCGAGAGATAGTCCAGACGATCAAATCCTGCAGTCGCTAGGGCTTCATTGATCGTAATAAATCCAGCCTCAATGATCTCATCCCCTTCGCTGGACTCCTGTCGGCGCTCGGCAGCCGATGCGGCGGCATCGATATCGTTCCCGAGCATGGACGTTTCATCTGATACGGCATGAGTGAGTTCGGAGCAGCCGGCAGGCACGCGCAGGCGGAGTTTTCCGCGATGCTGAGGACCACCCAGAGCGTTTTGGAAAACGTGGCTGTTCGTGCGCACGCGTCGCAAAGCTTCACAGCATGACGGAACCGGATCGATTAGAATGCCGATCCACCCCTTCTGTTCGAGCAGATAGGTCTGGCTCAGGTTAATCGGGTCGTTCGCTCCGGCCTCCAGAAAGATACCGCTGTTTGCTCGGTTGAAATATTCCCAGACCAGCAGGTCATCGCCCCACTGCGCATAGCTCTTGGTTTGGTCGTCGTTCTGCATGTTACGCTTTGTAATACTTGGCTGGACGGCGACGGATGCAGTTGCGGGTATCCACCAGCGGCATCGGGTAGGCAGTGAAATCGAATTCCTTGTAGGCGTCGTGCCCCGTCGAAACCACGATGAGGTCGTAGTCGATTGTGATCGCAGTGACCGATTTGCGGCCGGCGTAAACCGCGTGCTCGCGGGTCATCGGGATTACCGGCACATAGGGATCGTGATACTCTACCTTGGCCCCGAGCGTCTCGAGCTTCTCGATGAGTTTGTAGCTGGGCGATTCGCGGTCGTCATCCACGTTAGCCTTGTAGGCGAGACCAAGGATGAGAACACGGGCATTTTTGACCGCCTTACCATCGTTATTGAGAGCCTCAAAAGCTACTTTCACAACGTAGTCGGGCATGGCGGTGTTAATCTCGCCAGCCAGCTCGATGAACCGCGTGTGCTGGCCGAACTCGCGCGCCTTCCACGTGAGGTAAAACGGATCGATGGGAATACAGTGACCGCCCAGCCCCGGACCGGGATAAAACGGCATGAAGCCGAAGGGCTTGGTCTTGGCCGCCTCTATCACTTCCCAGATGTCGATGCCCATCGCGGCGTAAACGACCTTGAGTTCGTTGACCAAGGCGATGTTCACCGAGCGGAAAATGTTTTCCAGAAGCTTGGTCGCCTCGGCAACGCGGCAGGAACTCACCGGCACCAGTTTTTGAATCGCCCGGCCGTAGAGCGCGAGAGCCTTCTCCAGACACGCAGGCGTGTAGCCTCCGACGACCTTGGGGATGCTCGCCACCCTGCTGTCGGGGTTGCCCGGATCTTCGCGCTCGGGGGAAAACGCCAGGTGGAAATCCACGCCCGCCTTCAGGCCGGAACCGGCTTCCAGCACGGTGCGCAACTCGCCATCCGTCGTGCCGGGATACGTCGTCGATTCGAGGACGACCAGCACGCCTTTGCGGAGGTGCGGCGCCAGCGCGCGACCCGTATCAAGCACATAACTCAGATCGGGCTCGCGAAACGCGTTCAACGGCGTGGGCACGCACAGAATGATCGCATCCACTTCACTGGCCCGAGAAAAATCAGTGGATGCCTCCAACCGCCCCGCCGAACGTTGCTCGGCCACGGCTTCGGCCGAGATATGCTTGATGTAGGTGCGACCACCATTGATCGCGTCGGTCTTCTTTGCATCAATGTCCAAACCCAGCACGCGGCAACCCGAACGGGCAAATTGCAGGGACAGGGGAAGTCCCACGTAGCCGAGACCGACGATCGCGAGATGATTCATGGTGGACGTCAGCGGAACCGACCGGGGGCTCGGCTTCAAGGTTTGGTTATCTAAAGTGACCGCACGCGGTCAGGCCCTACGCAGGATGACGTTGGACCGGTTCCTCAGAATCTGAGTGTAACCGCGCTTCAACATGTAGGATATCAAATCATCGCTCCACTCATCAGAATGAACATATTCAATAATGCCTAATTTGGGCAAATCGGCATCGGACAAGCTGCGGAGGTAGGGCAGCAGGGCCTTATCTTCATGTCCCTCTACGTCGATTTTGAATGCGGTCACCCGGCCGAGGTTTTCCCGCGCGATGACATCCGCGAGTCGCTCCACCTTAACGGGGATGCCCTTGGATTCTGCCGTGACCTTGACGACATGCCCACTGCCCATGTCGCCGTCCGCCTCGAGTAGCATTTCGCCCGGGCTGTCGGAAATCGCCACCGGAGCCAATGACATCCGTGATTGGTGCGCATTCGCCCCAATGTTAAACGTTAGGCGCTCGATCAGAATCGGATTGGGTTCAATCGCGAGCAGACGACCATATCCCATTTTGGCCGCCGTCAGGCTATAGTAGCCGATATTGGCGCCGATGTCCAAAAAGACACTGTTCGCGTGCGCAAACTCCTTCATTGGCTTGATATCTTTGGCATCGCGGAGCCCCGAGCGAAACAGTAATTTTTGGTCGGTGATATTCCGGTCAGGAATCAGGCGCAACTTGAGGCCGTGGTAATCAATGTCCACGGGGCCCAATCCGCAGTGCCGCGTCCAAATCCGTTGGATTATTTTCCTTACGGGACCGCGTGATACGCCCGCCGAAACTAATCCAAGTAGAAACCGGGCAAGACCCGTGGGTTTAAAGTGGCCCCAAAATAGGGCGGCGGGGGCATTGGTCTCCATAACGATAGAGTCTCATTGACAATATGTGAAACGGTCTTTTCAACCCTGATTTTTTGATCCGCATATTTCGCGATAAATCTCCAGCGTGCTGCGGCACATGCATTCTAAGGTATAGGGTTCGCCCACGATACCCGGAGCGGGCCGCTCATTTAACACCCGCAGCGTCGCCGCGAGCAGCCCCGCCTGATCGCCCAGCTTCACGCAACCCGCCGGGAAAAACGGGCGCAACTGCTCCCCCACCCCGCCATGATCGTAACCGATAAACGCACGGCCCAGCGCGAGCGCTTCCAAGGTCACGCGGCCAAACGACTCGGGCTGTTGCGATAGCGAATACACGATGTCGCTCACCGCCATGATATCGCGCACGTCGTCGCGATGCCCAAGGAAACTCACGTCGTCCCCCACACCGAGCCGCGCCGCCGTCGCGCTCAACTCCGCAAGGTAGGCTCGCTTCTTCGGATGCGTATCACCGACCACAAGCCCCTGCGCTGCCACACCCGCGCGCTTCAGATCCGCGAGCAGATTGAAAAAATCCTCGTGTCCCTTGAGTCGCGTGATCCGCCCGGGCAGCAGAAGCACGGCTTTGTTTTCACACTGCGGTTGCTTCGTCCGCCACTCGGCAAGCCACTCGGCCGGCGGCACGAAGCCCCTCACATAACGATCCAGCTCCACGCCGCGCGGGATCACACGGATGTGCGCAGGCGGCGTGCGTGGAAAGTTTTCCAGCACGTAATCGCGAATACTTTCCGACACGGCGATCACCCGCTCTCCACGCATCATCACGCCCGAGTAGAAATTGACCGAGTAAAACCCATGCACGGTCGAGACCAGACGGGGGCGCTCCGCCGCCGGCATTCCCCGCCACGCCAGCCAGGCCACCCAGCCCGGCACCCGCGAACGGATGTGCACAATGTCCGGCCGCTCCTCGCGGAATAATCGCCGCAGCCGCCACACCTGCCCGAGGCTCGCGAGGCTCTTACGATGCACCGGCATCGTCACATGCCTCGCGCCGAGCTTCTCCAACGCCGCCACCTGCCGGCCACCATTCGATACGACCAGCGCCTCATGCCCCGCCCGCACCAAATGCGCTGCGATCTCCAGCGTGCCGCGCTCGACGCCGCCTGAGTTCAACTCGGGAAGGATTTGAAGGATTTTCATGCGAGCAACAGGCCGCGCCGTCTCAGGGAGCAGCCAATTTGATCACCTTTCCAAACCATCGTGGAAAAAAAGTGCGGAGGCATTCTCACCCGATTTCCCGGGTCGAAGGCGCCAGCGCCGCTGATCCGA
>Ga0209550_10005134_pt1 | contig 12308 bp, 10 predicted proteins | sample LauGreSuBDMM15SN_2_FD_187567 | JGI IMG/M metagenome (GOLD analysis project Ga0209550, IMG submission 187567) | Freshwater lake microbial communities from Lake Michigan, USA - Su13.BD.MM15.SN (SPAdes) (version 5) | ecosystem: Environmental > Aquatic > Freshwater > Lake | place: Lake Michigan... | reverse complement strand
CCCACCACCCGTTCGCCGCGGTTGAGCAGCGCTTGAGCAACGGCGGCACCGATGAAGCCGGCGACGCCGGTGAGGAGGGTGGTCATGTCATTGATAACAAATGGCCAGAAGACAAATGATGGCTAAGGCAGAGCTGGGCTAGCTGAGAGTGCTTTCTCGTTGGGGCCAGTCCAAGCCAAGAGCGCGCCCATAATAATGTAGGCGAAATAGTACAACAAGCCATCACCATAAAGTACTGGCTGAAACATGAACTGCACTATCAGAACAGCAGTCGCACCATTTAATGCCAGATCAGACCAGTTCTCACCAACCCGACTTGTGACCACAGACGGAAGGAAAACCATGAAATACTTAAACATAATAATAACAAAAATGATCAACAAAGGAATGACAGCCAGAACTCCGGTATCCTTAATTAAATCGAGGATAACATTGTGAGCCATAGGGGAAGTTGCGGCGATGCCGGAAGCATCGTAAGGATATAGTCCACCTTCACATGTATACGCATCAAATCTTATGCTTCTGCCGCCCCAAAAAACTTGATCGAGACGGAGTAGGAAGCCCAGATAGAGACCAAATCTTTCATCACACAGACTTGAAAAACGAGAGGACAAAGCGATCAAGAAAGTCACAAAGCCACCCAAGCAAATAGCCCTCGAACGCCAGTCAAATAGAAATTTTGCCTTAAACACAGCTACCAAACCAAAGACAAGCGGAAGACTTGCCAAGAAAAAAGAAGGAATCCACAAGCGACCACCCAGCGCAATGGTTGCACTACCAGCAACAACCCCAAATAACACCAAAAACCATCCAGCCAATTGCCGCCCCCGAAGCAGAAGCTGAAAACCAAGGGGCAGACCTACTAAAGCAAGAATTCCATTTTGCTCCATGGATCTAATATTCATGCTTTGCTCGCTACCCCATGGAGTTAATATTGAGCCAACATCGCCTACTTGGGAATACCAATTAAATCCACGAGTCTTGAGCAAAGCCAGCAAAAAATAGAACAAAGCCCCTGCAGAATAAGCAACAATAAGCATTGTCAGTAACTTTTTATTTACCTTTTGGAGGGCAAACCCCAAAGAGATGCACCATATGGGCAGAAAAACTGACGACAATAAATCTGCAAAATCACGGTATGCATAACCCCAATAACCATAATGAACCATTCCATAGGCATGACCCAAGGAAAACACCTGCAAACAGATTAAAACCCAAATTGGCGGAATTAATTGCGATCGCCTTAAGCCCATAGAGGGAGCTTGGCGATACGTCCAAAAGGTGCCTATTGCAAGGGCGAGATAAAACAAGGTAAAGGCCTTTGGGACATGGGCGCCGATGAATACAAACAGGGCGACAAGAGAAGCCAAAATCATACGGTTCCTGCCAACTCAGCAAGCAAATCAACTGCACGTTGCTGATAAGAAGACCGTGAGAAATAATTCCTAGCCTCAATGCTCAAGTCGCCCAAAGCGCACTTACCAGCAAGGATTTCCTCTAGGCAATCAATTGCCGAGCGAACCGTATCCCCACTCAGAAGAACACCAACAGAAGAGTCCTTTTCGAGTAAATCTGAGAGGCCCGTTGGTTCAGTGGCCAGCAAGAAACATCCACTCGCAGCCGCCTCCAGCAGAACACGAGCAAATCCTTCCTCAAGGGATGGCAACAAGCTAACCTGGTGAAGTTGATACTGGTTGGCCAACCACTGATGCGAACCTGCCTTCAAAATCGTTAAATTAGCGGGGATAGACTTTAGCTGTTGCTGAAAAAGTGTATCGATCGAACCAACCATCGTAAACGCAATTTCTGGTCGTGACTGGAAATAGCGGCAGATCTCCAGAAGTGCTTTGGCACCTTTGCGGGGAGTCAGAGACGCTACAGTCAATACCTTGAGAGGATTGCTGGCATCAAATGGACTGGTTCGGCGGAAAGGCTGGGACGGTTTAAAAATCTCAGCGTCAATTCCATAGGGATTGCGGCACAATTTCTCAGCTGCAACTCCAGCCATTAGGAAAGTATCCTCAACAGCCCGACTAGGAACCATGATCCGATCAACTAGATCGAATGCCCAAGTATGGGAAAGCACCCGTGATGAAGACCACGGCATCGGCAAGTCAAACTGACGGTGGCTACGGCAGAGCAGACGATATTGATGATGGGGATGGGTGGAGCCAACATCCAAGACTGTAGCGATACCTTTGGAAGCCGCAGCCTTGAGGCTATTGGAAGCGAAAGGATACCAAGCCACCAACACCCTTGTATGGCGATCCAAGGCAGAAAGGGTGAAGCGGTCATAAAGGGAACAAAATCTCTCGAAGTAAAAGTCCCTTAGCCAGGGTGAACCATGTTCTGCGAGCCACCACTCGCCACGATGCAATAGGGCTGCTGAAGGGAGGCGTCGAATCCGTTGCCTGGGAATGCCGTAGCGCTTCTCAATCACACTCGGCTTGGCCAGCGTGATCAGGGATTGCAACAAGCCAGAGCGCTCAAGTCCCTGGGCGAGATCGAAGCCATGCCAACCCGCAAAACAGGACACGACAATCGAACGCGGCTGCATCAACTCAGCCCCCATTCAACGAGCTGAAGGCTCACGGCAACGGAATCAACCATAAGATCATCCATACTGGGTTGCTGAGGATTAGGAACTTCAGAACCCATCAAGCCCTGGTAACGAAGCTTGCCGTAGCTCGCCAGAACAGCATAAAGGGGGCTTAGATAGGTGGGATTGTGAAACTCTAGAACCTTAGTACCAGGCCGACAGAAGGTGAGATTAGTTAGGGCCGCACCATGGGGAGCTACGATGACATCGGCTTCCGCAAATAGGCTCCGCTGTTCAGCAAAGCTAAGACTTGCAGGATCTTGAAGACACTGAAATCCCAACGAAGCTAAGGTCCTCATCAAGTCTGCCTCATTCAGCAATCGTCGGCGGGAGCTCGAACCTCGGCCCACGTACAAACGCCGGCCGGTTCGATTAATAGATGTAGACAGTCGACCGCGCAGCCATGACCATTGGTAACGACTTGGCCAACAGCCGCTAGCGGAACGGAACGCCGAATAAAGCAACTGGGACTGAACAGGCTTCCGCAATCTAGGCAGATGGGCTAAACCCAAGAGGTCAAGAGATTCCTCCACATAGCCGGGCCATGGATCAGGCCATTCAGGGCCCAAATAAAGAGCGTCACAATCGGCAGGATAGACGCCTGAGGCCTCAAGCAAGGGCAGAATCTGCAAGCAGGGATTATATAGCCAATGATAAAAGTTTGCAGTGCCGTGATTGCTCAGATTGATCACTGATCCCCGCAAGGGGCGAGACGGCATCAGCGGCCAGGAACGGCCATGGATTCCAGCCCAGTCATTGCTGGGATCATGCAACACCTGGCCCGAGGGCCGCAGGATCTGGCTGTGCTGACAGCGCAGCCTCCAAGGTTTAGAACGCAATAACACTGTTGCGGCAGCGCCTGGCAAGGGCCCCACAGAAGCGAGCAGGGGTGTTGGCCAATTTGAAGTGACATCATCGGGAATCGCCAGTTCCTCCTTCTGCAGATGCATCGACTCCAGATCCCGGTCGGAGAGAAAATCGATTGACTCCCTCAAGGGATCAATCACATCGAGCCCTTGGGCAACCGGTAACACATGGCGGAAGGCATCCACCCAGGCCGACGGGGACGGAATCCAGGATCTCACCAGTAACAGCCCCCCTCCACGTTCTCGGCTGAGATCGGCACTTCATCAGCACTCGGACGACACCATGCAGCCGTAAACAATTTCTGAAATTGCGGCAAGGCATCCCAACGACGACCGCGGATGCCAAACAACAATTGCAAGGCTCCTCCCAAATGGATCGCCTGGCGGCCCGAGCGTTTAATCGCTGCGGCTAGGGGCAAGCCATAGGCTCCGCAACCGATCAGTGCTACGTCGAATGACCGCTCCAAGACCTGGGCCTCCAAATGGTCCATCGCTTGAAGCCAGCTGCTAAATTTGCAAAAAGCTGGAGCGAGTGTTTGGGGCGGCTTAAGCAGGTCAAGTTCAAAGCCAGGCAACACTCGTTGATCAGCAAATAATTCACTACGGCGGCTATATTGATGACGGATAGAATCAACGAACGGATGGACAACTAATACCTTCCGGCCTGCCAATGCTGGCGACCATGGTCTGTTGCTTAGGTAGGGCTCCAAGCTCGATAGTTCACACAGCCTAGGCAGTGGCTTGATCCGACTAAGAAGAGCTGCTTGGTACTCAGACTGCCAAAAACCAAGCCAATCAGCCTGGGACAAAGCTTGCTGGTTTAGCCTGCAAAACGCTTCAAGTAGCCAAGGCTCTACTGGAAAAATGCCAGCATTTTGGTGGGCTTCCCGATAGGTTTTTCTGCCATAATGGCCACCTCGAAAAGCAAACTCGCCCATTATTCGACTCTCTACGTTACCCAAACGAGCCACCATGATTGGCTTGCCAGCCTCAAGGGCTGATGTGAGCCAGGCCGAAAACACCGACTCCGACTCCACTGCAGTCAACAAGCGTGGGTACCGGCAACGCTCAAGGCTGATGCTGGCTCTGCTGACCAGCTGACGGGGGCGCTGCAGGAGCCGACGCATCAGAAGCTTTGGCCTGTCGGAAATCAATCCTGAAGTGCGATCTATGCCATTATAGGGGCCTAACGACGACAGTTTCAAATGCTAGATTGGACAAAAATAAGCCAAAATCCAACCGACCCGATCGCTACACAAGCTCTGCTTCAATATCTCGACAGGATCAGCCAGGTCATCTATCGACCCTGGCGAGATTCCCATCCCAGCTTCAAGGCATTTCGAGATGCCTGGATGTTCCAGCGATTCGGAAAATCAAGCACAGTCCTTGATATTGGCTTTGCCGATCACACCCTTTCAGCAGACCAACCAGAGTGGCGTCACGGAACACTTCGGCAAGTCGTTCAAACATGCGTAGGCATCGACATCAACTCCGAACGAGTCGAAGCCATTGGACGAACGACTGGTCTCAACAATTTGGTTGCAGCAGACTTTACCCAGAACCCCCAACTACCTTACCTCAAATTTGACGGCATCTTCGCTGGCGACTTGATTGAGCATCTTGGCTGCATTGATTCCCTTTTAGACTTCATCAAACAAAAGCTAGACTCCTCTGGGATAGCCATCCTCACCACCCCCAATTGCTATGGGCGCCATGGACGCCTCACCAGGAAACGCGGCACGGTGATCGACAACCTGGAACATACCTGCTGGATCAGCCCATTTCAGATGAATGAACTATGCAGGCGCCAGGGGCTTACACTAGCTGAGGTTATCTACTTTCGGGAAGGGCGTAAGCGCATACTGGCCAACCAGGCCGTCCCAGGCCTACGCAGCTTAGAGTTCCGCACAAGGGATCTCTGGACAGATGAATACACCTATATTCTTACGCAAGTCCCGCAATTGCCTTCGGCAGCATGAGACTCTGCTTCTTCATCACAAGCTTTGGCTCCCGCCACCAATTGATCGAGCCTTTCATCGAGAGATACATTGCCGGGGCATTGCCCTACCCACTCTATATCTTTTCAGATGGAGAAAAACCACGAGGCTTGGCCGCCAACGTGCACTGGATCCAAGACAAATGGACATTCCAAGATAGCGACAGACTGCTCGCCATTGGCTATCGTGCCGCACTGAGATTGAGTTGTCGCCTACGGCGCAGATCTCGACCCTTTAGCAACAATCTCTTGGGATACACTCCCCTTTGGGGTCATCGGTTGAAATCGGCAATTGCCCAGCTGCGTAAACTCGGCTATAGCCATGGGATCTGGAGCTGTGATGATGGCTGGTTCAAAGCCTTTGAGACCGAGCGGCTTGAGCGCATTCTGCCACTCATCGACCAATACAAACCAGGCACCTACCGGCTGACGGAAAGCCTTAGTCGCAGCAATCATCAAACTCCGTTTAGGCGCCTAGCAGCCGACCTATTGGAGCTAAAACCTGACCCAAGCAACTTGCCTTGTCACTACATTACGCATCAAACATCCTTGTGGGACCTCAAAGTGCTTGATCAGGTGACCCGATGGAACGATTGTGCCTGCCGTCATGAAAATAGTGGTGCGTTTCGATTCCATCGAGGTGGTTGGGCTGCCATGGAATACGAAGGAGACCCTGTCATCCCATCGCTTGGGGTCTATGGGGACGATGGCTTCATCACTCAGCAGGGAGAGCAAGATTAGGCCAAGCCCTAATCCATGCCGCCAACACGGTCCACTGCCACCAGGAGCGGTAGTGGCGAGGCTGGCGTAAAAACTGAGTCCTCGCTCTAGACACTCGAGCGGGCCAGGAATGACCCAGCAAACCTGGATCTAACTGGGGCGCAGGCCAATCCTGCAACCAACGGGCCAAGGGTAATTCGAATCCTCGTTTCGCACCATTCAAGACCGAATCTGGCAACAGGCCCTGCATGGCGTCCACGAGCAAGGGCTTTACAGATCCCGGTCGCATCCGATAGGGCCCTGGCAATTGCAAGGAGTAACGCACTAAATCGCCATCCAGGAATGGAACGCGCAACTCAAGTCCATGGTGCATCGTCACGGCATCGCTGTCGCGCAGCAAAATATTGGCCATGTAACCCGCCAGCTCAAGCCTGCTGAGCTGGGCCGGCAGATCAAGGCTTACCAGTTGCGGCTCCAGTTCTTGTGCCGCCAAAGGGATCTCTAGACGCTCTCCCCGCGGCAACTGCCTAAACCACGCCGCTCCTGACGCGGCACCTGCCTCAAAAGCTGCACTGTCCCAGCCCAGGCGCTGCACGAGGCGCCGCGGTAGTCGGGCGCGGAGGGCAGAGGCCACCTGGGGCCGCTGTTGATGGCTCCAGGCAGCCTGAAAGCTGGGATAACCAGCAAGCAGCTCATCACCACCAAGGCCCGACAGGGCTACTTTCAGCCCCTGCTGCCGAGCACAGCGGGCAACCAGATAGGTATTGAAACCATCCACCGAAGGCTGGTCTAGGGCATCGACAAAATCTGGGAACCAGGCCTCGGCTTCAGCCGCACCAACCTCGATCGAACGGTGATCGGTGCCTAGGTGGCGCGCCACTTGCGCTGCGGCTGACCGTTCATCAGCTACGGATCCAGTCTCCCGGAAACCCAGCGATATCGTTTGGACCGGATGGCTGGTTTGGCGCCCCATTAGGGCCACTAAAGCGGCGGAATCAATTCCGCCACTGAGAAAAGCCCCCACGGGCACATCTGCCAACATCTGGCGGGCCACCGCCTGTTCAAGCCGCGTACCAACGCCTTCAACAGCTTCGGCATAAGACAATTGATCGGTGGTCCACGATCTTTGAGGCCAACTGTTGAAGGTCTGAAGCTGCCAACGATCACCCGGCTGGCCTGGGCGCCAACGGGCCCAGTGGCCTGCGGGGAAGGCCTCCAGATCCCGCACCATGGTGCGGGGAGCCTGCACAGCGCCCCAGGTCCAAAACTGCTCCAGGGCCAAGGGATCAAGCTGGGGCTGGTGCGGGCGGCGGGCAGCACGAAAGGCTGCCAGCTCCGAGCCAACGGCCCAGCTTGAGGCGGTACGCCACCAAAGCAACGGCTTCACCCCCAAGGGATCGCGGGCCAAGACGAGATCTTGCCTTTCAGCATCCCAGAAGACGCAAGCAAAAATCCCCTCCAGTCGAGGAAAGAGCTCCGTGCCCCAATGGCGATAGCCATGAAGGAGCACTTCTGTATCGCTTTTGGAGCGGAATCGATAGCCCGCTTGTTCGAGTTCTTGGCGTAACTGGTTGTGGTTGTAGATCTCGCCGTTAAAGACCAGGCCATGGTTACTTGTATCACTGAGCATGGGCTGGTGGCCAGCCCTACTGAGGTCAACAATCGCTAGTCTTGTATGCAACAGATGAAGAACACCATGCTGCAGAGGGTGCTGCCAATGGCCATGGTCATCAGGCCCACGGCTACGCAAGGCAGAGAGAATCGCCTGCTTAGCTAGGACATCAGTACCCCACTCAGCATAAATGCCACACATCTAGTTCCCTCTCCTAAGCCACCGTCGCCGCAGGTGACGCACAACAGTGCGAACCGATTCTTCCAGTAGATCGATCGCCAAGGGTTCATGGCGACGATCCTGATACTTTGCAAGTTTTTGCAACCTAAGACGTTGAGATGGTGCCATTGGGCGCGCACCCTGGCTGATCAGAGCCTGCTGAATCGTTGATGCCACCGTGGGCCAATGCCGATATTCCACCATTTGGGATCTGGCCACTGCACCCTGTTGCCTGACCAGGGCAGGACGATCCACAGCGTTTTGCAAAATCTGACCCAATACGGCTGGGTCGACCCAGGCCTCGGGCCAATAATAGCCATCAAAACGACCGCGAAACTCCGCCACCGGCACCAGGCTTCCAGTCAGGCCCTCTTGAACAAACTCGTTCATCGGGGCTGCATCGGTCGTGATGGCGGCAAGCCCACAAGCCAAGGCTTCAGGAAGGGTTAGGCCAATACCCTCAAGACGACTTGGATACAGATAAAGATCGCCAAGCCGATACAGATCCCTTGGATTAATAGGGCCTGTCAGAGCTTCAATCCTGCTGTCAGCAGCAATCACCTCGGTCCAGCTTTGGGGCCATTGGTCAAGCGGAAGCTGGCTGTGGAGCAACAAGCGAGCCGGACCCTGTAAACCACTAAAAGCCTTTAGGGCAAGATCGGTCCCTTTGCGATCATTGGGTCCGCCCATCCCTGCCGAATGCACAATCACCAAGGGATCGCCAGAATGGCTGAGTGAATGCTGCCGAGGACCCGGGGAAAAGTAATCCGTATCCACTCCCCAAGGAATCAATAGGGCCCTCGGGTCTGCGGCAAAGACTCCATGGTGCCGTTTGGTATGACAGAACAATAGATCATAAAGCTCGAATAACTCTAAGGAATCTGAGCGATAATAATCGATGTAAGCGGCGCAACGCACGCCAAGATCCCTGGCCTGCAGCACTGGAGCCCAACTGCGCTGCTCATTGAAGATCAGCCAATCGGGCTGCCAATCCCTGATCCAACGATCGAACTGGACTGGATCTACCCGGCTCAACCCAGCGACACTGCAATCGTGGACAACAGACCAAGGCCTAGCATCGGACTGGCTCCAACGGAGCTGGGGCAAGTACTGGCCGCGACCATAGATACGGACCTCAACGCCGACAGCGGCCAAGACGCTGGCGTAGGCCAAAGAGACGTAGCCTGCTCCACATTCAGCCCAAGTTGTGACTAGGCCAACCTTCATCGGAGTCTTGCTTTCAAGCGATCCAACTTGGAGCTTACTTTGGCGGGCAAACTGACCCAGAAAGGTGGATGGGCAGCACGAATCAGCGCACGTTCGTAAGCAGGGTTGGGCAACAAGAGTGCTGGATGACGCAGACGATCCCCCGTAGGCAACGATTGAGCAGGCTTTGCACGGGATGAATCAGTGGCATTTGTATGGGTCGCGTCACTACCAAAGCCAATATTCTCAATGAGATTGCGACTGGGAATCAAAGACCACTGCCCCTGGGCCGAGAGTGCATAGTGCCATTGGTAGTCCCATGTATCGATTTCTCCAGCATGGGTTTGATCGAATACACGAATCCGCTCCCGATAAAAGGGATACTGCAGGTGCTGACCAGACGCCTTAAGGGTTGGCCAGCTAGCCATAGCCAAATCGAAATTCTGCCAGGACCTTCGCCAGCTAGCCCAACCCCAACTCCAACCAAAATGGGATAGGAAATAGTCGGACTCTGCTGGAGATTGCTCCGGAAGTAGGTTATATCCACACACCTGACCAATCCGGCTGTCCTGGCGGAAACGTTCCAGCAGGGTTGTGGCATAGCCAAAAAAGCTTTGGTCTGGCAAACAGTCATCTTCCAGAACGATTCCCTCGGGCACGTGGTCAAAAAACCAGGTGATCGCCTCACTCACGGCGCGTCCACAGCCAAGATTATGGTCGCGAAAGAGGGTCTGGACCTCACAAGGCCAGTCCACGGCCATAGCGATTGCCCGCACTTGTCTACAGCGTTCCGCGTCGTCTGATCGATCTGGTCTAGGCCCATCAGCCGCCACAAATAAACGTGAGGGGCGAGCAGCTCGAATCGCTTGGAAAACTTGATGTGTACGTTCTGGGCGATTGAAAACCAGAAACAAGACTGGCGCACAGCGACATGTCTGAGCCATCAACACAACTGCCCTTTTGAACTACCTGGAACCCTATTTTGGGCTTCTGGAATCGAGTGACTAAGCAAGTTCCCATACAGCTGGCGATAGGCATGGGCTGCCTGACCAGTAGAAAAGAGTTGTAGCGCTCGATCTGCACAGGCGGAGGCCATCTGGGGGGCAATCGGGAGCAACTGCTGCAATCCTTGCCAAAGCCGCCTTGAATCACCAGGCTCAACAAGCTCGCCCGTTAGGCCTGGTTCGACGAGATCGGCTGGGGCTGAACAACGAAAGGCCAACACTGGGGTGCCACAGGCCATCGCTTCTGCCATGGTTTTCCCAAATGCTTCCTCGAGAGTAGGGCAAATGAAGACATCGGCGGCAGCATAAAGTTGCCTTAACCGAGCATCATCCTCAACCCTCCCAAAACAATGCACTCCATCGACTGCAAACCCAGCCAGATCTGCTGGCACATGGCCAAACAACAACAGGGTGATCCCAGCACGACCTAAATCCGGCAAGATATCGAGTACGTGCTGGAAACCCTTCCAGGATTCACTCGCTGGCGAACGCATTTCTGCAAGGACATAGGGACCGCCTGCGGGATCAAGTTTTAAATCCCGCCGAGCTTCAGCCTTGGCCAAAGGCCGAAACTGCCGTTCATCGATGCAGTTCCAGATCATGTGCACAGACTGTCCCATCATGATCGGACTGGTGCGTAGCTTTTCACTCACCCAGGGGGAAATCCCGACAAACGTGATCGGAGACCGTCGAATGGCCCTTTGCTTACGCCGAAAGCCGCGATGGGAGGGATCAGGCCAAGGCCAGGCTGGTGCCGGCAGCAACGGACAGTGGCCGCAGCCAGCTGCTTGACGTTCACAGCCCTGGGGGTAATGGCAGAGACCGGTGGTGGGCCAGAGGTCTCGAACAGTCCAGACCACTGGCTTTTTGCACCAGCGCAAGGAGTTGAGATCCAGCAGGCCATCGTTGATCCAGTGGAGATGGATCAGATCAGCCTCCTCATAACCGGGCATGAATTGGATCGGTAACCCGATCCAACCAGGACTCAGGGTGCCGCGACGGTCAAAGGCATAGGCCCGCAGGGGCAGGCGATCAAGCTGGCGCAAACCAGACAACAGCACCTGACCAAGTGGGCCCGGCAGCACGGGCTCCACGCCAGGTAAATCGGGAGCGGCGTCGGTGGTAAGGAAACGGCTCTCCACCGCCTGATCAAGCAAGCCCTGATGCAACCAAAGGGCTCCTCGGGAGGCTCCACGGCCCAAGGCCCCTGCAGCAAGATGGAGCACCTTCATGGCGCGAAGCCGATCAGGCCCACGCCGTAGCCCAGGCTGAGCAGGCCAGCAACAGCTAACCAGGCACGCAGGACGGACCCACGCAGGCTTAACAGGGCCAACAGGCTCAGGGAGCTCAGGTCAATCCAGACCCGGGTGTAATCCGGGAAACGGGCCAAGATCTGGGTGCTGGTACAAAGGGCGGGTAGAAGATAAAGACCTGCGGTGAGCCGCAACCAACGAGATAGGCCAGGGCGCAGGGCTGTGGTTAAGAGCACGACCAAACTAGCCAGCCAAAATACAAAGCAGAGGCTGTCAAATAGGCGTTCAGCGCCACCCACTTGAACTCCAGCCAAGGAGACCAGCCCAAGCAACTGGAGGGCCTTGGTGGCGATGCCCATACCAGGCCAGGTGAAATGGAGGCTCACCAGCAAGCCATCCGCCGTTACCGGGAAGCGGGCTTTGAGGCTCGCCGTCCAGGCCAGCAGGGGCAGGGGCACCAGGGCCAGGGGGAGGAGCCAGGTCCAGCGGCGCTCCCTCAGGCTGGTTAAGCCGGAGGAGACCCAGGCCAGTAGGCCCGTTTCGCGGCTGAGCAGGGCCAGCGACAGGCTGGCGACCAAGGCGGCAGGCCGCTGGCTGCGATAGGCCAGCGCCGAGGCCAGCAGGAGGGTGGTAGCCAGCAGATCGGCGGTGTCGAGGCTGAGGGTGATCCAGTAGCTCGGCAGGGCCAACACGGCCAGGCCCCATTGGGGGGAGCGCTGCTCGAGCTGGGCCCAGGCGGCCACCAGGGCGCCGCAGCAGCCGATCAGGGCGACATTGATCAGGCCCAGGCTCCAGAGGATCAGGGCGGCTGGCCCAAGCCCGCCAGCCAGGCA
>Ga0209550_10005133_pt1 | contig 12312 bp, 8 predicted proteins | sample LauGreSuBDMM15SN_2_FD_187567 | JGI IMG/M metagenome (GOLD analysis project Ga0209550, IMG submission 187567) | Freshwater lake microbial communities from Lake Michigan, USA - Su13.BD.MM15.SN (SPAdes) (version 5) | ecosystem: Environmental > Aquatic > Freshwater > Lake | place: Lake Michigan, USA... | reverse complement strand
AAGTTGAGGCACGAAGCCGGGCCCGTTGGCGCCTCCCATTTCGCCTTCCGCCGCACCCTGCTCTTCGTCGTCCTCATCCTCGTCCTCGTCTTCGTCCCCCTCCTCCCCATTCTCGCCATCACGCGCATGAGGTCGGTCATCTTCCCCGTCCTGCCAGACGCCACCGCCACGCCTGCGAAGCCGACCACGTGGCCCGTCTGCCGCGACGGCAGCACCAGTCACAGCGTCCCATTCCTCGTCCTCTTCCTCGCCCTCCTCGCCCGCCTCCTCGCTCGCGAGCCGCGGCCCGCGGGCCTCCTCCTCCTCCGCTTCACGCTGTCGCCTGAACTCTTCGGCCTCTTCGGCGTCGTTTGTGATCACGAAGCTGCGCCCACCACCGCCGCCGAGCGAAAAGTCGGACCATCCAAAGGCGCTGCCGCTGCCGCCCACAGGCGCCTCGCCGTCCGCCGTTGGCCCGCCGCCGTCGGCGCCGGGCGCGTCGTCAGCGCCTTTGCGTCGGCGCATGCGCACGACACGCGCGGCGCGCATCGGGACGCCCTGCGTGCGCTCGCAGATGAGCTCGCGCATGGTCATCTCCTCCATGGGCTTCTGCAACGTGCCGCGGCGCACGCCGCCCGTGAGTGCCTGCGTGCGCGACGTGGCGCGATGCCCCTGCGGGCCGTGGTACACCGCGTACTGACGCCCAGTTGCGGCGACTCGGCGTTCCACCATCCAGCCTGGCAAGTCGGCGCCCGCAGCCTCCCATCGCGACGCTGCGCTCGTGCGCGCGCCCTCTGGGGGCAGGATCATGGGATAGGCAGCGCCCGCCGAGATGCCGCCGCCCATCAGCACCTCGCCGCCCATCGCTCCGGCGGCAGCGCCTGTGGCGATGCCAACGTAATCCTGCGCTGTGCCTGCGGCCAGGTGCGTAGGTGGCTCTGTCGCGGGCTCGCGAGCCACCCACTGCCCCTGATGCGAGTCCCACTGCTTGCCCACGGGCGCGCGGCCCGGTGGTCGAGGATGAGCGCCGTCAGAAGCGCCCAGAGATGCCGTGCGGCCGGCGCTCGACGTTGCGGCGCCGGTGCCTCCTTCCGTCGCCTTCTTGGCACGCGCATGAGGACGCCTCGCGCCTTTACGTGCTCGCTTTCGCGGCGGTGCTTCTCCGTTGACGTCGTGGTCCTGGTCGTCGTGCTCGTCATCGGATGGGACGAGCACATCGTCACCGCCATCATCGTCCTGGTCACGCCCGGTCTCTTCCTGTGCAGAGAGTCGGGCCGCCACCCTCGAAGCAGCCTCGCCGGCGGCCCGGCTCGGCCGCCGCCGCTCCGAGCCACCAGCCCCAGCTCGCGCCGTCGTGAGCGGCCGGTCTTCGGGTTTTGAGGTCTGCAGCCATCGCTCGTCGCGCAGCAAATGCCACATTTGCGTGCCGTCGGAATCTGCAGAAGATATGGGAAGCAGCAAGCATGGTGTGAGAGCATTATCGGGCAACAATGGTCATGGTCATGTGAGGCTGGAACGTCGCGGTACAAAATGGTGGATGACTCACATCGCACGCGGTGACGGCCCGAACGCTCATTGTACGCTTCGACGTAGACGTTGTGCCACTCGCCATCAAGCATCGAATAGAGCCGCAGGCCTGCATCAATAAGAGCGGAACCCAACGGCTGAGCCTCTGCTTCCGCCTGCACGCCCATGCGCCACGCCTGCTCGTCCGCGTCGATGCCCGCACCATCGGGCGGGTCGGGCGCGTTAAGTGTGGGTACGTTGGGCACGAGCGCAATGGCCGTCAGGCCATTGCAGGCGGCCATTCTCTTCCGTTTGTTCACAAAGGTTCGCAACTTGGTTTCATGTATGAATTCGAATTCATACTTCGGATGTCTGTCATACGACGCAAAAAGACAACGGACCGGCGTACACGGAGTCAGTTTCTCAGATTCCCCCGGGCGCGTTCAACCGCAGAGGGATCGAAGAGAGGGAATGAAAGATTTTCGGTACCCTTTCCGGAAAGTTCACCACACGCACCGTTTTCGTTTTGCCGCTAATTCAGAGCCAGGATCCCGTGAACCTCGCCTTTCACAGCCAATGTTTATAACTTTCACACGCTCTCGTCGCTCAAGGCGCTCGGCTCTACATGTGGCGATTCACGTCGCAGCGACGCCATGTGGGCCGCATCGCCACGGAGTCGTGGTCACGGCAGCTCTCTGCATCGCCTTCTGTGCCGCAGGCCTATGCGCGGAGACCTAACCTCGCCCCAAAAGGGCGAAAGCGCAAGAAGGCTGGCGGATCTGCTCCTGAGTCGTCTCGTCGGGTGGCTGCGATCATCATGCCGGGCGAGCATGATCAGTTTGGCCTCGCGCAAGCACTACGCGCACGGTTCGGCGCTGGGTCAGTGCAGGTCTTCGGAGGAAGTTCGTCCGCCGCGTCAGCAACGGGGATGCTCAAGTCTATTGAGGTGGATGCAATCGAAGACGTGGTGCACTTGAGTGCGCCGGCATCCGGGACGGATGCACCGCACGGTTCGGCGCGCGCTTGCGTCTTCTTCTTCACAGCATCTTCCGGGAGCGACGGACCCAGCAGCTCCGCCTGTGTCAGCGTTTGGTGGGGATCGGAGCCAAACTTTGAAGACGCGCTTCTGCGTGATTTGCATGCGCTGCAAGGAGGTCAAGGAAGAGGTCGACAAAAGCCATACGATCCGCTCTCGCTCCCACGAGAGGTCATGAAGTGGCATACTGGAGATCGCTCCGAGCTTAGCCGCGATGAGATTCTAATCAATGCATCGTGCGAGCCGCGCAAACGCACGCTTGATCAACTGTCCTTCTCTCATGCGCTGCATCGGCACATGAAGCTGCTTCTTCTAGAGGATGAAATGGAGCGCATCCTAGGTTCCGTGAAGCGCATCGTTCGCCAGGGCCGGCCTTCGCTCCTTTTGCGCTTCCTGCCACCCTACCTTGGTGGCGTGGAGTCGGGCGCACGCACCATGCAACGGCTGCTGCTCATGCGCGAATTCAACTTCGACGACTCGATCATGTCCACTCCAGACTGGCTTTGGGAGCAGCCTGAACGCGAGGCGATGTATGACGCCATGGTTTCCGAGTACGAGATCGAGGATCGAATCGAAGCGATTAACCAGCAGCTCGATTACGCGCAGGCGACAATGCAAACTCTGAAAGACGACGCTCATCATCAGCACTCGACGTTTCTCGAATACGCCATCGTGCTGCTGATCGCCTTTGAAGTTCTCGTGGAGATACACTCGCTCGGGTAAGCCATGGCCCCTCCTCTGCGCACGTCTCTGCCCCAAAGTAACCTGTGTAAACTCTGTGGCCCTGTCAGGTGGATCGATTGGCCGTCTCTTTTGGATAGAAACAAGCGCGAGCAAACCGGCTTCGTCACTCCGAAGTGACGGCAACCATGAACGTGGCCAGCAACTGACAGTTGAAAATTCACCATCGCCTTGTTGACGCGCACCGCACGCACGGTCAGGAACCGTTCAAGCTTACGGAATGCGGGACTCGACCCTAGCGTCGCGGTCAGCTGATCCAACCATTCTTAAGGCCGCGATGATGTGTCGTGCTCACCTCGGCGTACGTCGTTGTATGGGTCCGCGTCGGGCGCTTTGAAGCCTTGTGCGAGAGGTTGGTTGTACAGGTTTCTTCAAACTGAATTCTTCTGAACACATTCCTAAAAAAAGTGGTTAGTTTTGACGCTTCTTGTTGCTCGACGTTGTTTTACTGCCGCCATCCTGTAGAGGCCTCGTCTTGAGCTCGCTCCACGAGTGCTCTCGCTGTGACCATCCCCAGGCCGGTCGGAGTCGTTCGAGCGGCACGACATGCTGTACCTTGTAGCGCTTGGCAGTGACCAGATAATTGGGTCCGTCACGCCCGCTCAGCTCCACCTCCCACCAGCCCTCTTCAATGTTAATCTCGAGAGGCTGACCCTTCTTGAGCTCAAGGATGAAGCTTGGGTCGTGATCGGGCGGCATCGGGCGCACGTTCTGCTGATCAAACCAATCCTCCCAAAAGGAGCCGTCTTCTTCTTGGAACGCCAGATAGCGCAGCCGCAGCCGGATGGTCGAGCGAGCCTCGCGTGCCTCCAGCACCAGGCACTGGTACCACGAGCCAAGGAAGCCCTCGTCCAAGCCACGTACCTCAACGTGCTTCCCCGGCGCATACAATTGAAGTAGCTCCCGCATTTCACGCTCGGACTCCTCGCGCTGCAGCTCCTTCATGCCCGGACCGAGATCCGACTTGCGTTTTGAACATTTCTTCTCCTTGTCGACAGGTGAGGGTTTGGGTGACGGGCCTGGAGGCTCGGCCAGCGCTGGCGGCGCCGGTGCAGAAGGCAATTGCTCCTTAGTGGACCAGTTGTGTGTGCACGGGTCCCAGCACCAGCAAGGTCGGAGCAAAGGCTCCTGCATCCGGTGACAATTGCCATATTGGACGGATTCAAGCGACCATTCGTTCGGGAGTACCGATGCGTCGGCAGAGGAGCTCCCAGCAGCGGCTGCCACCGAGGGTGCATCACTGGGCTTGTGCTTGACGACTACCTGCCACCACCCTTGCTGCCACCAGGCCTCCGCGAGCATACCAGGCTGCAGCCCTCTTGCGAATCCTGAGTCAGCTGGGGGGGGCACCGGTCTCAACGCGTTGAGAGGTACCTGCTCATGCAACGGGCTATCCACCCTTAATGCATCATGCAGCGATGAGAAAGCAATAGAGGCTGTCTGCGCTGCAATGCTCAGAATCGTGCCGGTATACCAAGAGCCTCTTATGCCTGCCTCGTCTGAAGTGCACTCGACTGCCATCCCGACGGCGAAGGCAGGCACCGCTTGCAAGTTTGTTGCTGCCTCCGCGTTGGGCACCTCTGTCATGACCGGCACGTCATCGGAGCTAGGAGCCCAATGAATAGAAGCTGGGACCACACACGCGGCCTCAGGAAGAGGCAAGAGCGCATGGGCTTCGACAGGTGGAGCGGCGGCTCCTGCAACGGGGGAACCCGGAGGCGACGGAGGGAGCGACGGTGGCAGAGAAGAAAGATCATGTAGCCGCATCCTTACCGATTTATCGTCCGAATCCGCAGGGTAGCACATTCTGAGCCGGACGTGAGAGTAGGGTTGAAGCTCAGATCCACGCCGTTTGGTTTGTTGGATTGCAACTTTACCACTCATGGAAATGGGCTTCCATGGGCTTAGGCGGCCGCTGGAACTCGAGCGTCGATCCACTGGCGCCATCGCGCTGTGTCGCATGCGTCCTTTCCGGCGCACGATTGGCACGTTATCTGGCAGCTGATTCGGTCGATCAGCTTTCACCATCGACGCCAACAGGCTTTTGTGGCAGGTTGGGACCTCCGCCGTAGGGCGGTCTCGCTCTTTTGCGAGCCGCTCGACTTGCGCTGCTAGCCTTGGCGCCCTTGCCTTTGCAACACGCGCGATCTCCTTCGCTTCTTCCGCATCCGTCTTCACGTTACGAAGTACCTTGTTGAAGAGCGAGTCCATGCAGACTAACAGCTCTCTGTGTACTACTTGCTGAGTCATCTGCTGCTCCTCCGCCGCCTGCTCTTTCTGATAAAGTCGCGGCGCGCCGTTCAGTTTGTTTTGCCTGTTAAGCTCTCCGACTTCTTCGTCAAGCACGCAGTCGAGCGCCAAATAAAACTCGGGGACGTGCGTGTGCAGCGAGTCGTGCGCGTGCAGCGAGTAGCTTGCGAGGGAATGTGACACCCTGAGTCGCCATATGTTCGTGCGTGCGTGCGTTGGTGCGTGCAAGGGTTTGCACAGCTTGTCGATGAGGGTTTGTGGCATTACAATCCACTCCACGACCGCCTTCAAGGACCAGAAGTCGCAGAACCGCTTCCCCTCGCCGGCATGCTGCGATGGGGATCTGTCACAGAGTATGTGATGGCCAACATCATAGGCATCGCACGGGATGATATTGTCTTCCTCCTGCATCTCCTGTTCATCAGGCGCCTCCGCCTCACCACCGAACTCAGCGCAACGTCTCAGGCTGCGCCGAGCCTTGCGCGGTGATGCCACCGCAGCTTCGTCCTCCTGCACCGTCTCCTGAATCTGGCTATCGTTGGTTTGCCTCGTCAGACGGGCAGTGTTGCTCTTCGGCCCCGTCGCTTGGCAATTCGCAGGTCGCATCGATTACTTCACACGAGAAGTTCTAAAAGTGCTAAAAATCTCCGCCACACGGCCGTAGTTATGGACGGACATCTCGACACATCGGCGCGGTGAGAAAAGTCCCGCTCCTGATTTTTGTCTCGGAGATCGCGCCTCGTTTTTCTCCCCTGCCATGCGGTCGGCACAGATCTTATTTAAAGTGGCGTCCACCGTGGCGCTGGTGGCGGGCAGCGCTGGCGCGCCGACCTCGAACCCCGTTATCAACGCGCCGATCACATTCACGCTGGACGACGCCGAGCACGACACCGAAAAGCCAGTCTCTGGAACAAACTGGCAAGAAGCAGCAAGGCGCGCAGCGGCACTACTGCAATTGGACTGCACGCCCGGTCTGCTCGAGGCCACCACGGCAATGGTGGATGCCGCTGGTGGTGGAGATGAGCTCGCGATGGCCGCCCTCGGCAGTATGTACCTGCTGGGCCAGCAGTGTGCCCCCAAGCGCAACCTCACCTGGGCGCTGCACTGGCTTAGTCGAGCAGAGGAGCTCGGCCAACCCGATGCGCAGGCGCTGATGGGCTTCCTTCACGCCTCCGACGCGCTGCGTGACATATATAATTTCAGTGGACTCGAGGCTAATCGCACGCACGGGCGTGTTTTGTATGATCGCGCGGCGCGGGGCGGTTCCACGCTGGGTGCGATGGCCATGGCCTTCCGCCACGCATACGGCATCGGCCTGCGCGAGAGCTGCGCCGATAGCGCGGCGCTCTACGAGCAAGCAGCGCAGGCGGCGATCAGCTCAATGGACGAGACCCGCCGGCACACAGTCGAGCAATCCAACCCAGTCGAGGTGGACCACCTCACGTTGCTCGCACAGCAGATGCCGCCCCGCGATCGCTATGACGTGTCGACGATCGAGTACATGGACTACCTTGCCAATGTCGGCGATGTTACCGGCAAGCTTGGCATGGGCCACCTCTACCACGCCGGTTCGCATGGCGTGCCGCGCGATTGCGCAGCTGCCATGCACTGGTTTCGATCGGCCGCGCACCAAGGCGATGCCATGGGTCACACGAACCTTGGCTTCGTGCAGTTGCGTAGTCGGCGGTACCGCGAGGCCCTGCGCTCGCTGCGGCGTGGCACAAAGCACCGCGACGCCTCGGCCTGGGCTGGTTTAGCCTACGCGCATCTCTACGGTTTGGGCGTGCCTCAGTCGGACGAGCGTGCAGCAAAGTGCATGTGGCTCGCAGCACGCCTCGGCCACCTTGACTCCATTTACAACCTCGGTGCGCTCACGCTCGGGGGACGTGGCGTCCCGAAGTCGGTCAGCCAAGGCTTCCGCTTCCTCTCAGTCGCCGCTGAGTTCCAGCATCCGCAGGCGCAGCTCGTCGTCGGTCGCATGGTGCGCCTGGGCCTGGGCGTGCGCAAGGATTGCGCCACGGCGCAATTCTTCCTCAAGCATGCGGCGGATGGTGGGCCGCTCGTGCGCTCGCTCATGGGCACGGCGCTGCAGGCGCACGACCAGGGCCGCACGCAGAGCGCGCTACTCCACTATTTGATCGCCGCGCACGCCGGCGTGGAGGCTGCGCAGCACAACGCCGGTCACCTGTACATGCACGAGATGCCGAGGCTCCGTCCTGAGGAGCGCAAGACGCAGCAGCAACGAGCCCAGCAGTACCTGAAGCTTGCTGTCCTGCAGGGCTCTACGGAAGCCAATGTGCAACTCGCGAATCTGCTCGTCGAGCTCGGAGACTCTGCGACGGCCGTCGACCTGTACAAAGAGGCCTATCGAGCCGGTAGCAAAGACTCGCTCTTCCACCTTGGCTCTCTCTATTGGCGTGGGGATGGCGTCGAGGCTGATAAGAAGACTGCGTTCGCCCTGTGGCAGTCGGCTGAATTCTCCTCGAAGCACGCGAAGCTGCGCGGCTTGACTGGGGTCGCCTTTGGCGTGGCGCGGTTCATCGTCGAGTTCCGCGCGTTCCTGCTGTTCGCCGCTGGGCTCGTGGCCATCGTCTCGACTGGCGGCAATCCCGTCGAGATCATTCGCAATGCCATGGGAGGCGGCGCGGGCGCCAACGGTCAGCCGCAGGCGGACTGGCAGGAAGAGGGGCTTGAGGATGAGGAGGATCTCTTTGGCGGTGGAGAGAACAAAGCGGCGCAGTGATAAGGTGCGGCGCGGCCAGAACGGAGGGGGTCGATGAGTCAGGCGGCGCGGGTTCGGAGTGTTGCTCTCGAGACGGTCCGTGGCGAAACAAGAGAACTGAAGGTCCTGAGACCTGTGCAAAAAAGCCCTCAGAGTGATCTTCTCGAGTTTTGCGTTGACGAAACCAAACTTCTGTGACCTTCATGACGATGGCGACGAGTTTATACGAAGTTCGCGTCGAGGACCTCGTTGTGCGGATCGAGAGGTTGGGCCCGTTCGGGAGAACATGACGATGGAGGAGCGCGTCGAGACAACTGCGGCCATCGAGGCAAACCTGGAACGGGACGCTTTGTCTCAGCTCCAAGAGTTGCTGGTCGAGGCGGGGCGGCTGGTATGTCCGGCATACGGAGCAGTGTGGTACCTCCCGAAGGAGCGTGTGCGCACTGCCCCTGGATTGGCGACGGGCCCCAATTTGGGGTGCCACGCTCCAGCTACCATCTGGCGAAAGTTGGTGGTAGCCGCCGGATGCGACGAGGGCGTCCGTATTTCTTCCATTTCCGACTTTGGTACTACCCGTGAGACCGTCTACAAATCCGCATGTGAATTCGCAACCGCCATTGTACAGGCCCTTCCACCAGCAGCGTCGAAGTTAGCCGCCGTCCGGGTGCGGCCAGCCGACGGTAGCCTACTCATGTCGACGCAGATGCACCTACGAAGACAGCGTGCTGCCGGCATGCTGCACTGCTCGATGTGCGGCCTCTTTCTGTCTGGCGACCGTGGCCTGCGTGATCACCAACAGATTGTGCATGGCGCTCATTACGATGCCGCCAAACGCGCCGTGCAAGACTCGCGAGCCGCCCTCGTACCGTACAGCGCACGTGCAGATGACGCGCTGCTGGCTCAGGCTTGGGCTGAGCAGGCCGCGGAGCACGAGCGGGCGAAGCACGCGCTGTCTCCTGGGCTGCGAGCAGCGCGAGATGGTGATCTTGCCGCACTCAAAGCCCTCGTGGCCGACGAGGGTTGGGATGCCACGTCCGACGTGGACCGGCACGGCTCCTCGGCTCTGATGTGGGCGGCTGGCTCTGGGCATCTCCAAGTCTGCAAGTACCTCGTGGAGGTGCTCGGCGTGCCACCGGGGCAGGTCCAGCAAAAGGATGGCCGCACGGCCTTGCACTGGGCGGCACGCAACGGGCATCTGCAAGTGTGCCGCTGGCTTGTGAGGTGTGGTATTTCGCCCGATGTTCGCACTCATGATGGGACGGCACCACTGCACTGGGCAGTGTGGCAGCGGCGCCTCGACGTTTGCCGTTGGCTTGTCAACGAGGCAGGAGCAGACCTGCACGCACAGAATTCCTTTGGATGCAATGCCATCCAGTGGGCGGCTCAGACAGCCTCGGATGATCTCAAGATGTCCAAATGGCTTCTGGTCGCAGGGTTGGATCTGACGCTGCTCAATCGCAACGGGCACTCTGCTGTCCACAAGGCGGCCGTCAAGGGCCACAGGCGGATTTGCGAATGGCTACTGAGCGATGAGGTTGGCCTTGGTGCCGCGCACTTGCAAGCCGATCAGGACGGCAACACACCTGCACGAATGGCGGCCTTCGAGGGGTTTGACGAACTGGCAAGGTATCTGCAAGAGGTGTCGGAGCGGAAGGGCGTTTCAAATGTTTCGGCTGTTAAACCAATGATTTAAAAAGGAATTTGACTTCTGCTGGTCCCGCAAAGAATGCCGCATCTCGCATGCACCGATGCACGAGCCTAAGCACCGCCTCCGCCCCCCACCTCCAGTCTGACAAGTCCAAAAACCTCGCCCCAGGCATGCGAACAACTCATCACACCTCTGCTCCAAGCATCCATCAAGAAAATCGTACACGAGGCGAGATCGTACGCATCCCGGAACGTTGGATCCGACGGAGCAACACTCACGCAGCCGAAGCTTCCTGCACCTTCTTCTTCAGAGCAGCACTCACCTTGTGGTGCGACTCCATCTCGGTCAACAGCTCCTGGGCCTCGGTCAGCTTCCGGCTCCGCAGCAACAGGTTGATCAGGCTAACATACATTTTGCCGCTCGGTGTCAGGCGTGCATCCTTGCACTCTTGCAAGACTTTGAGCGCGAGGCTCGTCTCCTTCGACATGATGTACAGGGAGCTTTGGTGCATGAAAGTCGTCGAGTCGGGTTTGACGCCATCAGCCGTCATGCGGCTCAGCAGCCGACGCCCCGACGCCAGCTCACGGGTGCGCACGCATGTGTGGAGTAGCGCATTGTATGTGCCCGTGTTGGGCTTCAGGCCAAGCGTTTCGAGCTCGGCCCACGTCGCAAACGCGCGGTCGAGGTCACCCATCATAGCGCACGCCTCAATGACCATGTTAACCGCCGGCAGAGGGACAGAATGGCCTGCTGCTTTGCGCGACTCGAGCAAGTAGTACGACTCGTCAACGGAGGCCGCTTGCTTCGCGAGTTCTTCGGCGATACTTTCCGCTGTGCGCTCTGGGACTGACAATCCCTGGTCGTACAGCTCAATCAGAGCGCTGAAGGCTTTGACTGACTCGCGCAGGCTCAGATGGGCGAGGATGACCCCCACCTGTTGGAAGCGATCCAGCTTCGCGCCGCCTTGCGCAAGCGTCTGCGCCAGGCGGACGACTTCATCAGGCCGGTTCTTCTCCTGCGCATCTTTGAAGAGTCCAGCGATAGCGTCCCTGGGCAGGTCCTCGATGCCGCCGGGGCCGCCAGGGTGCATGTTGATGTCTTGGACAAGGCCCTCGACACAGTGCAGCTTGCCCTCCACGTGGTTGTGCCACTTGAACATCTTGAGCCTGCGCGCAAGGGGCAGAGATAGAATATGACGGGTCATGCATGCATGGCTCGAACGGATGCTGTTGCACATAGTTCAATGGAGCAAGATGCCTCACATTCGATGGTAATCCTCACGCGTTGGCACACGCCACTCATTCTCCATATTGAGCAGCATCTTGTACGCCAGATCTGGCTTGTCGCTTCGAAAAGCTGCCCAAATATATTTGAGGTACGTCATGCTCTTCGGCTTAACGCCCTTGTCGCGCATCTCAGTGAAGATGTTCTCGGCGGCCGTAAAGTCGTTGACCGAGGTGCACACCGTTATCAGCGCATTGTACAGGTTGAGGTCAGGGGGTTGACCCAAGGCGACGAACTCCTCGTACAATGCAAAGGCTTTCTTCATGTCACCACCCTCAACCTTGCTGCCAACCTCGCCTGGACGTGCTTCGCACGACTTCACGAGCGCCACGTAAGTGCTCGAATTCGGCTGCAGTGTCGGATCGTTCTCCACAAGCACCTGTGTGGCAGGCAGACGCGGAGGCGAGCGCACAACCGCAGGTCAACGAATATGCATAGAGCGCGTGCAAAGGGCCGGCACAGGCCCTGGGTGCTGCGTGCACCTTCATAGTTTGTTGCGCCGCGACGGTGCCCTCGGCCTGTGCCTTTGCCTCAACTATGCAGTTGAGCGCCAGCAAGTCGGGAGGAATCGAGGCCTGCACCATAGCGTCGTACTCGGCGAGCACCTGGCCGTAGTTTTTCTCCTTGAGCGAGCGCAGCATGCGATTGCGAATTGCCTTAGGACTTTCGATGGCAGCCTTCGGAGAACCAGCAACGGTAGAGCGATCCTGTGCGCTCTCATCAGCAACAGCAGCATCCTCGGCGGAGACTGCTTGCGACAGCCACCGCACGCCACGTGGCTGCACGATACCTGATGGTCGTAGTGTCCGCGCCACTCGACCGAGCAAGGCAGGCTGCTGAGCTGACGCGCGGGTTGCCGCCACGCGCAGTCTCAGAAATGACATGGCCGACTCGGGCACCACGTGTCCCCGGTGGAAGAATCTCAAGTTCGCCGGTATTTGTGCGTAAATTCACACCGAATTAATTCATCGATAAAAGAGAGACGTGGTAGAAGTTCTTCAGAAGGTGAGCATTCATCTCGAAAGTTGCGGGCGTGTTACAAGAACTAAGTTAACGAGATTGGGTTGTATTCAAACGACAAACGTGCAACAGAGAGTAGTTTGGTACTCAGTTTCCGCCCTGGTTTCCGCCGACACCCGGGTTTTC
>Ga0209550_10005132_pt1 | contig 12312 bp, 11 predicted proteins | sample LauGreSuBDMM15SN_2_FD_187567 | JGI IMG/M metagenome (GOLD analysis project Ga0209550, IMG submission 187567) | Freshwater lake microbial communities from Lake Michigan, USA - Su13.BD.MM15.SN (SPAdes) (version 5) | ecosystem: Environmental > Aquatic > Freshwater > Lake | place: Lake Michigan... | reverse complement strand
AGTTCAGTCTCTAGTTAGCATCAATCAAATTGGGTTGGCAATTTGGGGTTGGGTGTTATCTGGTTTGGTAATTGGCTATGAGATAAACACAAGGGAGAGTTTAGATGAGGTTAAAGAGTTTAAAATAACCAAAGGTGTGAAGGTACAAGCACTTATTGGGTTAGTAATTGGAGTACTCGTGGCAAGTCCACCGGTGGTTGCATCTTATCGAATGCATTCGGCATTCAAGTCTTTAGATCCAAATATATTAAGGGTTGCAACTTTGACTAAGCCATATGAAATTAAAACTATGATTGATTCCGCAGAAATTTTCAGAAATAATGGGTATACGGAAATAAGTTTAGAGATTGCAAGAACGTCGGTAATAAATTTCCCAGATTACTTTGATGCCTGGTATTTACTTAGTTTACAAGCTAACGCTGCACCTGAAGAATTAAGTGTTGCTCAACTTCAAATGCAAAGATTAAATCCCTTGCTTTATAAATAATTCAGCATCTACAATTTATTTTTGACTATGAATTAATTCTAATGATGTGTTTGCTATAAAGCTATATGTAAATTTTTAAAACGACCTAAGAATTTGATTTATTACTGAGTTATAATTGTGATTTGACACAATTTCTAAAGCCCAAATAGCTTCGCTTCATTATCGAAATTAGGAATTTGCTCTCGAACTGAGTTGAAAGGACCTTTGGCAATCAATTTTCCATTTTCTATGTAAACGACTTGAGAGGCAGTTTTCACTGTAGAAAGTCTATGCGCAATAATAATTACAGTTACATCTTTCCCTAATTCTTGCAAAGAATCTGAGATTGCGACTTCTGTTTCCCCATCAAGAGAGCTAGTAGATTCATCTAGAATTAGTAATTCAGGAGAGGTATACATTGCTCGGGCAATACCAAGGCGTTGTCTCTGCCCCCCACTAAGTCGGGCACCATTTTCACCTACTTGTGTATCTAAACCATTAGGAAGACTTGAAACAAATGTATCTAAGTGCGCAACTTCGAGTGCGTATTTAATATTATTTTCAATAATTTCATTTTTATCAAACCCTAGTGCAATATTTTGCCTAATTGAACCTTGAATGATTACAGTATTTTGTGGTGCATAACCAATTTTGCCTGGCCATTTTGAAACCGCAGTTCTGGGATCTACGCCAGATATAGATATGGAGGGTTTATCAACTATGTGTATTCCTAGTATTAAATCTACTAAAGTGCTCTTTCCTGCTCCCGACGGACCCGTAATCGCTGTTACTGACCCTGGAGAACATTCAAATGAAATGTCAGAAAGTAAACTTGTATTTGAATCTTTATAGGAAAAAGATAAATTAGACACTTTTACTATAGGTGTAAAAATATCATTATTAATATTGCTATACATGATTTGAGTAGGCTGATCTTTACCAAATTTATCGATTAAATCTAAAGTCGGTTGCGCACTGGTTAAACTACTTTTTATTGTAAGAAATCCTTGCTGTATTCGAAGAGTTGCTGGTGCGATTCGTAATCCAGCCGCTAAAAATAAAGTAAGTGTACCTATAGCACGAGGCGCATCGTAGTAATAAAATTGAATCGAACTCATAATTAGGGCAGAAGCAATAATTGTTAATTCAATGATATATTTATTGATATATGGAATAAATGAATTTTCTGCAATTACATCACTAAGTTGATAACGAGTTTGCGCGATAAAATCCGCATAATATTTTCTTCTGTCTCGCACCACTGCTTCGCGATAAGTTGAGATTACTTCTAAAAGTTTCTCACTTGAACTTATTGTCAAACTAATATTTTTTTGGGCCAATGTTCTTACTTTTCCTAGTGAAGCTCTATATAAAATAAAACTAACGAAAGAAAAGAATAGGATCATACCAATTGTCATCGATGGATCAATTATCACTAAGCCAGTAATTAAGATAACTAGGAGCAAAAAATCAGAAGCCATATTGACAAAAGTACCCACTACGCCAATCAATAATGTGGAAACTCCGTTCGTAACTGCGTACAACGTTTCCTGGGAGGATTTAGATTGAACAGATGTAAGTGGTTGTTGAAGTAGGCTCCTAATTAGTCCTGCTGAAGCATATGCAGATTTATTACTAAGGAAGTATAAAACTCTCCGCATTAAAATTACAGAGACAATCGTCCTCGAAAAAAGTAGTAAAACTGCTACAAACCCGAGTATGGAAACTTGATTCTGAAAAGATAGCTCTTCAATATGTAGAAATTTAAGCGCTTGGGCAACTCGATTTCCTGGCTCTTTCGATTGTATACCGGTAACTGTTAATGCACCCAGTATTCCTATTGCTCCAATGCCTAGTAGGTCTAAAAAACCTAAAACTACCTGGAATGCAGTGACCACGCCTAATTTTATTTGTGCTGGCTTTTCGAGAAGTAATACAGCTTTACGAAAGTTAGAGTTTGTCCACTTAATTCCCTTTAACCGAATCAAATTCCACCTATCACTTCTTATAATCCTTAACTTAGCAAGCTTACTTGTTATTATCTATACTATAACCTAGTTGAAATCAGAAATGAGTGATTATGGGCAAACGTGCAGTGATATCTGCTTATCGTTTTGGAGGATTAAAGGGTTTGATATCTCATTTAGCGATTCGTACATTCGGTGAAGCTCACATGCTTAATCTGGCTTCAAGCGTAAATTATAGAAATGCTGGGATGAAATGTACTCGTGAAGAGCTAGAATTCCTTGAAAGATTGTTGCCCAATTTTAATCATGAACAAATTAATGAAGCACTTAAGCACGCAAAATCTCTACCAGAATTAAATGATAAAAATTCTATTGCTTTAACTCATCCAGAAAGATGGAATGCTGGTAAAGGGTTACAGTATATAATTGCATCTCTGGTTTTGCTTCTAAGACCCACACTAGTGGTTGAAACTGGAACTGCAAATGGATCCTCGGCACTTGCAATTAGTTCGGCTATGAATTCGGTTGGTAGTGGTAAATTGTTATCAATAGATATTAAGTTGTGTGACGCACCATTAGTTCCCACTAATCTAAGAAAATATATTGAATTTGTGCAGCTGGGTGGTTCAAAAAAAGGGTTACAAGATCTTCTCGAGACGAGATTTAGTGTGGCTACTTTTAAATCCTCGATGTTTCTGCATGATTCTGATCATTCATACATTGGTCAAATAAATGAATATAAAATTGCAAGAAAATTAGGCTTCAGTGTACTTATTTCTGATGATGTCGATACGAGTTTGGCATTTACCGATTTTGCTGGTGAAAATGGTGTAGTTATGTATGATTCACCAAAATTCATCGGTGGGGTAGTACTATAATTAATGAATGCTAAAATGAAAATTATAGTCACGGGTGCAGCTGGGTTTATAGGCGGCCACGTGATGGAAAAATTAAGCAAGGCGAATTACGAAGTTTTAGGTATAGATAATTTTTCTAGCTACTACTCTCCATCTATGAAAAGTGCACACATAGATAAAATAGTTAATTCCAATGTGTTAGTTGGTGATGTATGTGATCGTACTTTTGTATTTAATTTATTCAATGAGTACAAACCAGATTTTTTGGTTCACCTAGCCGCTCAGGGTGGAGTTCGTGCCAGTAAAGTTGAACCTTTTCCTTATCTTGCTACGAACCAGAGTGGATTTTTGAACGTGATTGAGGCTGCAGAGCTCGTTAATGTGAAAAAATTTATTTATGCTAGTAGTAGTAGTGTGTATGGAGAAGGTCTAGAAACACCATTTCGTGAAGACGCACGCTTGTTTGCACCAAAAAGTTTATATGCACTTTCTAAACTATCAAATGAATATATTGCACTAAATTTACCATCTAATGGAATGCAACGAATTGGATTACGGTTCTTCACGGTTTATGGCCCGTGGGGAAGGCCCGACATGGCCATTTTTCGCTTACTTGCATCAAGTTTACTAAACAAAGAATTTATCCTGACTGGTAATCTAGAAATTGTTCGTGACTTTACCTATGTTAATGATGTTGTTGATTGTATTTCATTCTCTATATCTGATCTAGTAAAATTAGAAAATGAAATTTTCAATGTTGCCGGGAGTAATCCTCATTCATTATCGCAGTTAGTGAACACGATTCAGGATTTAGGAATTGAACTAAATGTTCGAAAAACTGATAAGAATTCTCTAGACATACAGAAAACTCATGGTTCATCCGAAAAACTAAATGAATATGGATTTCCTATCCCCTCTACACTTTTAAAAGTAGGAATAAAAAACACTTGGAATTGGCTATGTAATCAAAATTTGAATGATTTAAAGGAGTGGTTTGATTATAAAATACACTAATACAATTAGTTATTCAGCATTATTAGTAACATATAAACCAACAGATTTAATTTATGAAGCGGTAGCCTCTATTTTGGCTCAGAAAATAAAACCTATGGAGTTAATTTTAATCAATGATGCATCAGATAATTTAGATATAAATAGAGTAAGAAATTTGATTTCTCCTGATATCAAATTTATTAGTTATAGGAATGAAGAAAATGTGGGTGCTTCTGCCTCACGAAATAAAGCTGTTGAACTCTCTTCATGTGAATTCATAATTTTTTTTGATGATGATGACGTTTCAACTTCACTGCGCTCTGAAGTACACCTGGAAGCATTCATGTTAGGTGCCTCCGTAAGTTATGTGTCATCAACTAAGCAATATTCAAATGGCTATAAAATTTTCTTCGAGAACCCAGATATTTATTCACATAAAGTTAACCCACAGCTAATGGCCAAAAAATTACTTGCTGGATATGGAAAAGGTGAATTAATTGGGGCTATTCCTTGCGCCACCTTAGCTATGCGAAAATCAGCTTTTGCTAAGGTTGGTGGTTTTGATCCATCGTTTCGGCGATTAGAAGATGTTGACATTGCGTTACGATTAGGCATCGCACAAGAAACGTTTGCTTGGTCATCCGCTCTAGGAGTTGAGCGAAAATCAACCGCAAGGAATGACAAAGGGGGGTTAATTGATGTGCAACATGAGAAGAAATTGGTCAACAAATTTCAATATCTGCTTGACTCAAGAAGTTTTAGTATAGCTAATGCTCAAATTAATCTACGAGCAACCTATTTTGGGGGAATTAGTAATATTCAATTTGGTAATTTAACTAAAATACTTGTAAACCGGTATTCATATTTACTAATATTAACTAGAATTAGCAGATTTATTAGTCGTATAATTCACGACTACCGTCAGAGAAAAAAATGAAAATCCTTTTTTTTGTAAGATCCTTTAAGAATATGGCAGGTGGAATTGAGAATAAATCTCTGGAACTTGCGCAAGGCTTAAAAAGTCGAGGTCATATTGTTGAAATAATTTCACTTGATTCTGAAGGCGACGAGGCATTTTATACATGGCCTTTAGATGTATTTTGGCATAAAGTTGGAATTGGTGATCCTCGAAATAAAGCTAATACTAAAGCAAGAATTACTAGGATAATTCGCATTCGTAAAATACTAAAAAATGAATTTGATATTGCAATAGGTTTCCAGGTGGGTGCATTTTTTTTATTACGACTTTCAGGTTTAGGATTGAAAATTAGAACAATCGCTGCTGAGCGAAATGCTCCCACTCTTTTTTCATTTATAAAATATGGTAGAGCCAAAAAATTCTTTTCTAATTTGATTTTGCTTCAGGCTTCATCAATAACAATTTTGTTTCCAAATTTTATTAACTTTTATCCAAAGTACTTAAGGCAGAGAATTGTGGTTACTCCTAACTGGGTCCCAGTTCTGGATCAATATGATTCATCTATAATTAAAAATAATTCACAAATTTTATTTGTTGGAAGGTTTTCATACCAAAAAAATGTTGAAGTTCTTATTTCAGCAGTATCAATTATGAAAAAGCCAACAGAGCTTATTTTAATTGGTTCCGGAGAAGGCCTAGATAACGCGAGAAAACTTGCTGATAAGCTAAAAATAGACTGTAAATTTTTGCCACCTACGTTGAATTTAAGGCCATTTTACGGAAGCTCTAAACTGCTTTGTCTACCCTCTAGATGGGAAGGATTTCCAAATGTGGTTGCTGAGGCACTGGCGTTCGGATTACCAGTTGTCGCTTTCCAAAATTGCGCAGGAGTTCCTGAGTTGGTGATTAACAATAAAATGGGTGTACTTGCTAAAGGAATGGATGACCCAAAAGCCTTAGCAAAAGCTTTAGACAGTGCATTAGATCTAGAATTTAATTCTTTGGATATATCACTTCAAATGCGTCAATATTCATTTGATAGATTTATAAATACATGGGAACAAGTATGTACTAGTGTAATCAATAAAAAATCTCATGACTAACACTTTTATTTCTACTTATACCTAAATCCTTACACCAATTTGAGTATGTTTTGGTATTGTTATCCCGATAAAGAGTAAAATCAGAATTTGATACAAGGTTTGGAGAGAGATATCCTAGAGTTTTAGTGCGAAAAATAGCATAAGGTGCGATAATAAATTTGAATAAAAAAATTTTTGTGCCAAAATTTTTTCTTATCTTCCACGTATAGACTAAAAATTGAATTATTGATTTTGATTTACGCATATCATTTATTGTTTGATCAATAACATCGCGTACAGTCTTTTTAGCATTAATGATATTGGAACGAGGAATTCTTGAAATAAAAGGTTTATGGTCAATCAATATCCAAGATCCGGCCTGAATAAGTCTCTCATGAAAATCTCTATCTTCTCCTCTGTAAATATTCCTAAATGGACCCTTACTTATCAAGAATTCTTTTTTTGCCATATGAATTTGCTTACCCGCATAGAGAGACCCATTTGGAAAAGAACTATCTAATGATTCAACTAACAAAACAAACTGAGGTAAGTAATGCCCTATGAGATCGTCAGCATCGATATGAAATATACACCAATCACCCCGTGCAATTTGAAATGAATAATTTCGAGTGAAGCCTAATTTTCTAATTCGACTTCGTTTTAAGTAGACATATGTAATATTGGAATATTGTGCTTTCATTTGCTGTAGTACAAAATCTGTATTATCTCTTGAGCCATCGTTAACTACAATTACCTCGTATTCATTATTTATTTGCATCATAATTGACTCTATACATAATTTAATCGAGTCGCCCATGTCTTTAGTGCATATGCAAATTGAGTACTTTGGTCGAGCTTTGTTCGTGGTCATCATGCAATTATAATCGAGACGCCTTCTAATCATTGCTATAATGCTAATATGAGTCAACAGTTACCGGTTATTGTGATAACTTCTAAGTCAACTTCTAGATCAGAAACTATAATGCGAGACTGGCAAGAGGTCGCCGGTGTAGATTTATTAACTGTGCCAGGCGTGTATCTAGTTGAGGATAATCAAATAGCATACGACACTAGGGCGTTTAAATTATTACAAGGTCGCCCAATGAGTCTGTCAGAAATTGGATGCGCAGAGGCCCACAATTTTGCAAGAAAGAAGATTGCAAGATCGCAATTTGGCGGAATAATTTTTGAAGATGATGCAAGAGTAAATAGTGTCGAAGAAGTTTTAAATATTGCTCATAAGTTCCTAAAAGATAATCAAGGGCGAAATAGTTTATTGAATCTTTGTGAATCTTCACAAAATAGCGCTGGTAAAATTTTTCCAAGTCGTATTGTTAAATTAATGGGAGATTCACCCCTAGCGGTAGCCTACGTACTTACAAAAGGAGCGGCAGAAGAACTTGTATCTAAAAATTCTCCTGTGAGTTGGGTTTCTGATTGGCCAGTATCAAGAGTTGATCATTTTATTGTAGTTCCTCCCCTAGTTTCTCATGGTGATCAAGATTCACTTAGTGAAATTGCTATAGCTTCAGAGTCTGGCGATTTACGACACATAAAATTCAAAGTAGTAACTTTTAAAAACTTTTTTTTCCCTTTTAGATTAGCTTTCGGTAAAAATAAGAGTCTCTGGAAAAATTTTCTATACTTTATTTACTTTGCGCCAATTTATTGGAGAATTGATAAGATTAAAATTTGGTTTATAAAGTATATTATATGTTGATTGTAGTAGTGGATTTACTTGATTCAGCTCTTGGAAAATCCGCTGCTGCGCGTCAGGCATCAGAAAAATCAATTATTTTGGAAGCAAATAAATTCAATTCACCTAAATCGCTAATATGTGCCATCCGCAAGCACAAGCCATCGATAGTACTATTCTCTTTTCGACAAGCCATGGTAGATATTCTGTCTCTCCGCTCATCATTCGAACATTATAAAATACTCCATCAGACAGCGCGAATTGGTGTTTTAGTCCCTGACTGTTTAGATATGGAAAACGATTTCGATAATGTCCTGCCTGAATATATTCGATCTTTAGATTTTTTGTTAACTACTAATTACCAGTTAAAAGATTTTTATATTTCCAAAGTACCAGTAAGTTTGCCGGTCCAGATATATCATGATTTGGTTGATGTTTCTAAAATTAAATTGGTAAGACCATATATGAAAAAAAATGAAAGAAGTTTAATTTGGATAGGGAATTCTAAATGGGGTAAACGTCAGGGTAAGCGAGATCATAAGGGTTTCCATAATTTTGTAAAACCTCTAATGTCATCAAACTCCATGAGAGATTGGGAATTTAAGGTAATTGATTCTGCCTATAAAAGCTTGCCTTATATTGAAGTTTTAGAAAAACTCGCAAATTGTAAATTTTTATTGCAGACTTCAGATTCAGAGGGGACTAGTTTGCCAATCCTTGAAGCGAGTTTACTTGGAACTATACCAATTACAACAAATGTTGGAATTGCAAATGAATTGCTTGGTGATGACTTTAAATTTTTGATCGTGCAGAGAGATTTAAAAAGTATTGAATCTGCACTTAAACAATTAGAAGGTGACCTAAAACCTTTACAAATTAAGTTAATTGAAATCTCTGAGCGGTATTTAGCAAAAATTTCTCAGGAAAAAGTTCCTAGAAATTTAGCACATATCGGAAACTCATTGATGATAATAACAAATATGAAGAGTAAAATTATGATTAAGTTAAAATGGATTTACCGATATCTAGTAAGAATTCGTATTTGAGCAGTGACTTTCCTTGAAAACTTTTTACAAAATTCAAAAATCTCTAAAATTGTGGGCCATTTCCCGTTTGTAGCTCTAACAATAAAGTAGTTTAGTTTACAAAATATGGCTTGTATTGAGCGAATTTTCATTTTTCTAGTTTTAGGGTGAATGGATACTTCCCCAGGTAGCGAAATAAAATAGATCAAATTAACCCACCGTTGTATCACTGACTCTAATTCATATTCTTTTAAGACAAATTTTTGAGCATTACTACCTAATTTTTTATTCCAGTTAGAATCACTTAGATGTTGAATGATATGGTAGGCAAGTCTTGACGGATTTAAAATTAAAGTTCCAGTTCTACGATGTTGAACTGTATCTAATAAGCCAAATTTTCTAGCACCAATAACTGGTACACCTTTCTGTTGAAATTCTACCGCGCTTAAGCAAAAGGTTTCTGTTTGGCCAGAGGGATTGACAATACCTAATTTACAATTATCTAATATCTCGGATCTTACTTTTGAATTTGAATTTCCGAGAAATTTTACACTGGGCTCAAATTTCGATAGCTTTTTAAATATTCTTTTTTCAAATTCTTTAGTAGCTACTTTTTCTTCTCCCAATTGAATCTCTGAGTTATAAAGATTTCCACTGCCAAGTACAAACAGTTGGGAGTCTGGAAAAACTTCTAAAACTTTGGGCCACGCATCTGCGAGTAGGTGGAAGCCTTTTTGGGGAACAAGGGCACCCATGTAGGCAACATTATTGTTATCTTGCGTTAGATCTACGGATTTTGTATCTCCAGTAATGCAATAAGGAATAGTAAAGAGTTTACTTGCGCACAAACTATCGCCCATCCTTACTCGTTGATTATTTTCAAGACAAACTATTGCTTTTATCTGTTCAATTCTTGAAATAACTTTTAAATCTATCTGTGATGGAGTTAAGTGAGCCCAAATAATTATTTTGAGTTCTGCAATTTCTGAAATATAATTTAGTATTGTTATAAATTCAGAAATATAAGCTCGAATCACTAAAATTTGATTTTTTAGCGAAGCTAGGTCTATCGCACTTCTAATTCCTTTAACTACTTTGACATCCAAATTTTTAGGAAAATTACCTTGCTTTGTTACATACAAAGTTACATTAATACCTTGATTACTAAGTTGACTACCAAAAAGAACTGTCATATATTCAGTAGCGCCAGTTCCTGGATTGCCATCTAAGGGTTGAGAAAAGTTTGTATTTGGGAGTTTAGAGTTGTCGAGATAGAATGCAACCGAATTCATCTTTAAATTCTATCTGAGTAGTGAGTATATTGTAATTTTTTTGATACTATTTGTATCCCTTGAGAATTGGAAATCAATGCGAGTCTTAGTGACAGGTGGTGCTGGCTTCCTTGGGTCTCATCTTTGTGAATTGTTGTTAAGTAAGGGCCACGAAGTATTAGCCGTTGATAACTTGTATACGGGTTCTAAGCAAAATTTCAAAGAATTTAATTCTGATCCAAACTTTGAGTTTTTAAGGCATGATATTACTTTCCCATTATACGTCGAAGTGGACTCTATATTTAATTTAGCGAGCCCTGCGTCTCCTATCCATTACCAAAAATTTCCCGTGCAAACCATCAAAACAAATATTCTTGGATCAATAAATATGTTAGGGCTTGCTAAAAGATTAAGAATTCCAATTTTACAAGCCTCTACATCAGAAGTTTACGGCGATCCAAAAGTTACTCCTCAGAATGAAGATTACTGGGGTCATGTCAATCCAATTGGATTGAGGGCTTGTTATGATGAAGGTAAGCGCGCAGCCGAGTCACTTTTCTTTGATTATCAACGCCAGTATGGTCTTAGTGTCAAAGTTGCTAGAATTTTCAACACTTACGGGCCTAGAATGTCTCTAGATGATGGGCGCCTTATAAGCAATCTTATTCTCCAAGCTCTTAGAGGAGAAGATCTGACGATTTTCGGAGACGGGACACAAACTAGATCATTTTGTTATGTTAGTGATTTGGTTTCTGGACTAATTAGATTTATGGATACTCCGAATTTCTCAGGGCCGGTAAATCTTGGGAATGAGTACGAAATTACCATTAATGAAATAGCTGAGATAATCCTTAAGAAAATTAGATCAAGTAGTAGAATAAAATATCTTGAGTTACCGATAGACGATCCTAAGCAACGAAGGCCAGATACCTCGAAAGCTAAGAGTTTACTTAACTGGGAAGCAAAAACTACTCTAGATGAGGGGCTTAACGCTACTATTAAGTACTTCAATACAAGAATTTAATGAATAAGGTTATATATTCTATCTGTATTGCAAATCTTAACATGGAAAAAACAATTGAGGTTTGCTTACGAAGTGTCCTAGACCAGATAGACCAACGTTTTGAAGTAATTGTTGTAGACGATGGATCAACTGACAATAGTGTAAATATTTTAAAGAAACTAAGCAATGAATACATAAATCTTCGTATATTTGAATTAAAAAGAGACAAACAAAGGACTTTGGCTCAAACGCGAAATGTTTCTGTTTCATATGCGCAAGGGGACTATCTCATCTTGAATATCGACTGCGACGACTATTGGTACCCTTATATTAAAGACTTCGTAGAGGTGTACCACCAGATAGAAAAAGTTAAAGGTACAAACTTTCTACTAAGTGGCCAGCAAATTAATATGGGTAAATCTGATTTTCTCAGGTCGCATGGACCATATCGGAATGGTCATATGGTCGAGGACCGAGATCTGTGGTTTCGATTAGCAAAAATTGATTCCTATATTCCATTAGAGCATGTTGTTTTTCGTAAGCGGATGAAATTAACACATAAGCAAACTTGGAAGAAGTTAATAATTGTATCGACAATTATTTTAAGCGATGAACTACGAAGTTTTCGTAAGCCATACTCTATTTTTTTAGAAATATTTCAGAAATCGCATTCACAGTCAAAAAAGTATAGAATTCTTAAGTTATTACTTTTGCCTGCTGCCTTTGTAAGGTCTAAATTAAAAGGTAGTTTAGATTTATTTGCTGGTAGTCCGGAATGGCCAAGATTAAAACAAGAAGCTCTGAAAATGAGCGGCACTGTAGAAGAATTCTTTACTATACGTGGCAAGTCTTTCGACTTCACTCAATTAAGCGAAATTGGAAAATTGATATTTAATTACTCTTCTAAAGAAAAACAAATTGAAGAAATATTTAGTGAATATAAAAAATAAATTCTAAAAATAACTATAATCCAAATGCATACTTGTACCAAGAAAACTAAATTATACAACTAGGCGAATAACACGATATAGAT
>Ga0209550_10005131_pt1 | contig 12313 bp, 10 predicted proteins | sample LauGreSuBDMM15SN_2_FD_187567 | JGI IMG/M metagenome (GOLD analysis project Ga0209550, IMG submission 187567) | Freshwater lake microbial communities from Lake Michigan, USA - Su13.BD.MM15.SN (SPAdes) (version 5) | ecosystem: Environmental > Aquatic > Freshwater > Lake | place: Lake Michigan... | reverse complement strand
AAAGAACAAGAACGCATCTGGTTGACGAAATAGTGATTGAAATAGCGACACATATATAGGTGGTTCATCGTGTGCTGTTGGCTGCAAGATTGTTGGCAATTTGTTCGCCAATGTGGGTAGGCCTGCAGTGGTGGTGGAATACAAATAGGTCATAAACACAGCAACATCAAAACGTTCTGCATTGAGTAGAAGCCACGACCGCTGATCTTGTAACTGCGGTCCCATCAAACGTGCCCAGCGTTGCTGTTCAAACAATGGGCTACTGGCCGGTTTCTTCATCATGTGACCGTGAAGTGGGCCGAATAACTCATCCGTGCGACGCTCAACTACAGGCAACCGATGAACAACGACTCCGTTGATCACTTCAGTTCCTGGAGCATATTCATCACCCCAATCGATATAACTCTGGGCGCAACTTGTCATCACTTCAACATCGTGACCTCTGCGAACAAGTTCTTCACTGAAGTGTCGACATGCAGCTTCACTGCCACCCACGATTTGTGATCCGTACCTCTGAACCGTGTACAAAATTTTCATACTGTGATTCCTGATACCAATTCCACAAACTTCTGTGCTGAATTCTCTGAAAATCCCTCATTCAGTCGGGCGACTCCAGCACGACGAAGGTGGCTACGTAAATCGCTATTGGTAATTACCTCAGCAACTACCTCCGCAAATTCGATAACCCCTGTATCAATAGGTAGCACGATGCCACCAGTCTTCACGGTCTCAGGAACTGCGCCAGCACCCAGCACTACAACGGGTGCACCGTTAGCCATTGCCTCAAGTGGCGGTACCGAAAGGCCTTCGTGCTCGCTAGTGCCGATGTAGCAAAGACATGTTCGATACAACGTTGCCAATTGTTCATCGGTTACAGCGTTTGTCATTAATAGGTGCGAGTCCTGCAATTTGTCACGCAATGTCTGCACTGCGAATTCGTACGCCGGTTGCCGAATAGGACCTGCAATTACTAATCCAATATCTAGACGATGCACTGTTCTCAACAACTGCAGAATCTCCAGTGCGTGATCCACACGTTTATGTGGCAATACCTGAGAAACAAACAATATAAATCCGTTAGGAAAGTGCTGTTCTAAATCTGACATGAAGTTGACGTCAACACCAACGTCAAGTAGCCGTTGCGGATTAGCCCCACCCGCTACAACATGAACATCCTCGTAGCCAAACGATTCAAGTTCTTCTGCATTAAATTCAGAATCGGCAATCGCAAGCGATACTCGTTTCTTCAACAATGACGCTTCTGATTTTCCATACGCCAATGCCTCAGCGAATTCAGGTAACAGTTCTGCGTAATATTTTGCTGGGGTCACATTGTGATATGCAATCACCAACTTCTCTGGACGAGACAAAAGCATTTCTGTCAACTCTGGTATTCCAAAACTCAAATGATAAATCAGCAGATCGTCAGGAGACCCAATGCCGATTTCAGTCAGTTGTTGTACAAACTCAGGAAATGACGCATCAACTGGGTGGTGACAATAGATATTCGAAGTGAAACTCTCAGTTAGTTCTGTCTGAATTTCCAAGACCATGGCAGTGATGGCGTCGTTTCGCGCGGCACCCACAAGTACCTGATGCACACGCTTGGTGCCCATTCCTACTGCCCTAAGCGTGACTCAAGATTGCGCACTCGTGCCTCAAGTTCAGTTGTGAGAATTGCAAGATGGTCTACCACTGCAACTCTGTCAAGCACATGTTGAGACAATTCGCGTACTACTCGGCTGTCAGCTTCTTCTTGTGACTCTGCAAATTCACCTAACATTTTCAACACGACTACAACTATTGATTCAACATCACGAATTTGCGCTGTTAAGCCAAGAACTTGGCGCTTTGTTAGTTTGCCAACCAGCCGATGAACAAGAGAGAAGCCCGGAATACGTGACCGAGGGGATATCTGGCCCGATAACCGAACAAAAGCATCCTCAAGATGACCCAATTGTGCCTGCAAGTCTTTTGATGCAAAGTACCGACGGTTGGTCGATGACATTATTTCTGCGAATTCGCGCTCTAGTTGTTGTTCAAGGCCTGGTGGGTACAACCCGGAAGAACGCCGCACTTCAATTTGATCGCGAATCTGCTGAAGCAGTTCTGTCATCTGGATTTCTGACGTCATAGAGTCCTGAATCGAATGTTCTGCATGCGCCTAAACAGTATCATTGCTACGAAAGTGCAATCAGTTCAGGAACACAATGCCCAATTCTGCAGTCTCAATCGATGGTCTCTGGAAGTACTTTCGCCTGTATCACGAAAAGAACCAGTATCTCAAAGCAACTATGTTGAATGGGCGTCGTTCGCGCTTCGATGAATTTTGGGCATTGAAGGATATTTCTTTTGAGATTCCCGAAGGTTCCACATTTGGCATCATCGGCTCAAATGGTTCAGGAAAATCGACTCTCTTGAAATGCTTGGCTGGCATTCTCACGCCTGACAAAGGGTCGCTCAAAGTCAATGGTCGCATTTCTGCACTGCTAGAACTCGGTGCTGGTTTTCATCCAGATCTAACCGGAAGAGAGAATGTCTTTCTCAATGGAGCAATTCTTGGAATGACCAATAAGGAGATCGAAAAAAACTTCGATGACATCATCGAATTCGCAGGTCTTGGTCAATTCATTGATACTCCGGTCAAGAATTATTCATCGGGAATGGTGGTCCGTTTAGGTTTTGCAATCGCGACAAACGTTGACCCTGAAATTCTCATCATTGACGAAGTTCTGGCCGTCGGTGACGCCTCATTTCAACAGCGGTGTTTTGAAAAGATTGAATCATTTCGGAAAGAAGGCCGCACCATAATTTTGGTTAGCCATGGATTGTCGCAAATCACGCAATTGTGTACGACGGCGGCCTGGTTAGAACGCGGTTCTCTGCGAATGATCGGTTCATCGTACGAAGTTGTGAGTGAATACACAGGAGTTAGTCATGAAGCTCGGCCGAAGGCAACTGCTGAAGACATTGGTGACAGGTGGGGCACCGGCGAAGCAGACATCACGTCAGTTCAATTGCTTAACAAGCAAGGGCAAATAGTTGATGACTTCGAAACCAATAAGTCAGCAACTATTCGAATATCATATTCATGCCCAACCCCAATTAAGGATGCAGTTTTTGGAATTCGTATTACTCACCTACACGGAACAGTCATGTGGGGCAGCAATACCAAACGAAGAGGAATTGTTGTTCCCACTCTTACAGGAACCGGCTACATTGATCTCAAAATCGAATCTCTCCCACTCCTTGAAGGTACCTACGACTTAACAGTGGCACTGTCAGATATGTCGGAGATTCATGAGTACGACCACTGGGAACGTCGCACCCGATTTAATGTCTATCAACACGGTATTTTTGACGAAGGTCTAGTCCACCCAACATCGGCGTGGAGTCAAATTCAGGTCAACTGAGTAAGAAGGCTGGCTGTCGTATCTGCACTTTGATCAGGCGACCATCAGTTGCACTAGGAGCGCATCCTTTACCTACCACGTCAACATTTACAGGCACTCTCTCATAAGAGCTAAGCACGATCTTTAGTTGAAGATTATTTTTCTCGTTGGCGTTAATTGACATTCGTTCAAGCAATACTGACTTGCTACTGATCGTTATCTCTTGTCTATCCGCGCACGGTGCTCCTACAATTTGAAGATACAAAAATCCACTTTTTGCCACATCTTCATTGTTGGCGATAATGATCTTGTTCTTGTCATTCAGAACCCAAACATAACCACCAGCTGAATCATTTTCCCAGCCTGTATTGAAATAAGTCTCGATTGTCAGAGGCTCCATTGGTCTCGTCACCGCGTCTGTTGGAAAACGAGACCAAAATGCCAATAGGACGGCAATGCAGGCAACCAACAGAAGCAACATTCGCAACTTCTCAGCCCGTGGAGAGAATAAATCTTTTACGTCAACCACATGGCCTACCTTAGCCAAACAACAATCATGATTCTGAATAGAATGGTCAGCAATGTCCAGCGCCCCTCTTGAAATCCAAACTTCATCGCGATGGTTCTCGGGTCTCAACATCATCAAATCGCTCCTATATATGGCATATTCAACAGTTTTGTTGTTTCCGATTCTGTCCAATCCACTGGTTGCTGATGACTTTGCTGGCCCTTTTTACCAGTTCTATAGCGAGGGTTTCGGTATAACACCTGCCCTTAAATACGGTTGGAATAACGCATACGGCGGCGTCAATTTCAGAATTCTTGGGATGCCTTTCGGTTCCGTCACTCATTTTTTATATGTTGACCTTGCGGGCCGCTTTGGAATACCAGTTTCAACTTCCTATTTCATAATGAAACTCCTGGTCTACTTAGGAGTTGGCATCGTCGGTTCATGGGTGTGCGGAGAATTATTGCGCTTGGCGGGAAAGACGCTCTCGCGGTGGTCTGTTCTCTTTGTTTCATCAACAGTTCTATTCGTGTCATTGCAAAACCATGGGATGTGGAGCAATGACCCTGTTTCTGGTTATCCCCTCGCCGGTTTTGGAAGTGTTGTCTTGGGATTAGCGATTCTTGGTTTTGCACTAAGAACCGTTCGAGTGGGAATCACCGGATCCCGAATCGCTGGTCTCACAATTCTTACAACGGCATCAGTTCTCTATTACGAACTCAACGTTGGAATAATCATGGGGATCGCACCACTTCTCGTAATTGCGGCTCTACGAAATGAATCGGGAGCACTGCCTTCTTTTTCATCAAAGACTAAAGAACTTATACTTGTTTCAATTCCCTGCATTATCCCCGCAGTGGCCCTGGAGTGGGGTCGTATTCTTTCAGGGTCTTCAACGCAAACATACGGTGGCACCACAATCAGATTGGGTAGCAAAGCTCTCAACACGTTTCTCAGTGGAATGATTTCTACGTTGCCTGGATCAGGATGGGTTCTAAGCCAAGAAATACTCGGTGGTTCAATCGGATTTCTTGCAAGGGTATTACCCATAGTTGCGTTGCTGGTTTTCGTGGTCACGATGTTTCTACACTCTGAAACTCACCAGACGAAACAAAAGGAAGACTTTGATGTTTGGTTACTTGCAACTGGATTAATGTCTCTTCTTTTCTTTTGGTGTGTCGGAGTTGGTGTACAAAGCGTTACTTCAAAAGTCCAAGATGAATCTCCTCGAATTGGATACGTCTACACTTATTATGCAATTGGGGCAACTGTTGTAGCACTTCTAATCTCACTACTAGTTCTCTATTTTGGTTCTTCGTTACGTCTGAAAGTTTCGACTCTTATTCTTGCTCTTGCTTTGACGTTGATTGCATCATGTCAACTCACTGTCAATTGGAGACTCATGGAGAAAATGTATGCATCATTAGAACCAAATCGGGCGTTACTTGCTGCCTTCTCTTCACAGGCTCCAGTCCCGTACCGGTGTCGTGCTCTCCTCGATTGGACCAATGGCGGTTGGCCGTCATACTACGAATCGGGCATGACCAGTGGGCTACAAACAGCATATTTTCATTACCACGACGAAAAGTTTTGTCCTAATTTTGTGATGCCACTGCCATGAACACCTCTCCCATCGGTTATACAAAACTGAGCATCGTCATCCCTGCCTATAACTCAGCAGGGTGGATTACTCAATGCCTGCAGCATCTATCTGTTGCTCTGCAAAATGCGCAAGTTTTAGATGCAGAAGTAATCGTTGTTGACGATGGTTCCACAGATGGAACGGGCTCAGAAGCACAACAGTTTCCGGGGCTAGCAATTCAAGTAATTTCACAGGAAAATCAGGGAAGATTTCTCGCTCGGGAAAATGGCTTAGCCAAATGCACGGGGTCACATGTTTTGTTTCTTGATACCAGAGTCTTTTTGGCAGAGACATCGCTCACTTTTGTTTTGCCATACCTAAAGGATTCTGATACATCGCTCTGGACTGCACATGTAGAAGCAAATACAACCGGAAATCCGATTGCTCGTTTTTGGAGAGCAATCGAGTCAGTATTTTGGCGCCGGTACATGAAGAATCCCATCACCACTTCTTTTGGGCTAGAAGATTTTGATTATTACCCCAAAGGAACAACTGCTCTGATCGCCCCGACGGGTTTGATCCGTGATGCGATTGCAGCATTCCGACCTACAGTGACCGATTGGCGAAAAGTTAATGATGATACGGCTCTACTACGCTATGCCGCAGAGCGAACCCGAATCAATATTTCACCGCAGTACTCGTGTACATACAATGCGCGTACCAATCTCAAGGCTTTCTTGCATCATGCCAATCACAGAGGGTCGGTTCTCATCGACGGCTACTTGCGAAAAGGCACGCGTCTCAACATTCCAATTTGGCTGACTTTAATCCTTGCGCCTCTCGCATTGATATTCTGTCTGTTTTTCTGGAAACTGTCTCTTGCCGCCTTTATTCTGATTCCGATTGCACTTTTTGTGTTCGTATCAATTCTCAACATCAATGAAATAGACGCCTTGGTGTTAGCAGGATTATTCTGGCCGTTCTCAATTTCATATCTGTGCGGTATGTATTGGGGCCTGTGGCTCAAAATTAACCACAAAAACTAACGCAGCGAGTTCTTGATTGCTCGCGACAGTTCGGTCTCAAACTGCATACATACTTGTTCCCACGACTGAGTCGCAATCTTTGGCGTCAAGTTTATTTTTCCCTCAAAGAATTCCACTAATGCTCTTCCCAATTTCTCGGATGAAACAGGGACTACTAAGCCACCCGACATTGGAATCGAATCTCGAAGTCCTGGTGCGTGATATCCAATTGTTGGGGTTCCAACAGCAGACGCTTCACTGACATTCAAGCCCCATCCTTCACGAACAGTTGTGGCTACAAGTACGTGAGCACGAGCAAGTCGTAACTGACGTTCTTCATATGACACATGGCCGAACAGAGTAACACCAGCGGACAGATCCTTCTCAAGTTTCTTCTTCATTTGTCCTGAACCAAGCATCCAGAGTTCAGCTTTAGGCATTTGTGTTCGTAAGTATTGAAAAGCTTCAACAACGTGATCTGGGCGTTTGCTAGCCACTAGTCGCCCCAAAAACACTACTGTCGGCGTAGATGCTTTTTCTGAATAGACAACTTGGGAATCATCACTTCCGGGCAGGGCTACTATCGCATTCTTGATTCCGTATTCAATCAGTGATTCGGCACTTGATGGAGACAATGTCAACACGTGTTTTCCGGCCAACCGCTTTAGCCAACGAGGCTCAAAAAAATAACGCCCAACAAGACTGACCGGGAAGGGTGCTTCGTATTTCCATACATCCTTTGCAACTTGGTGAATCATGTGCACTACCGGAGTAGAGCCCCATGTGTATGCAAAAAATGGTCGAGTGTTGATCTCTTCTAGAATCACATCAAACGCAGATGAATTATCTTTGTAAAACTTCTTTGCCTCGCGATACACAGTCAATCTGCTTCCACGGCGGACAACGCGAACACCGTTCTCAGTCTCTTCTTCCGCTGCTCCAGCGACATGCGCTGCGAAAAAAGTAACTTCGTGTCCCCTATCTACTAGACCTTCTGCAATACGATGCGCCCATACCTCTGCACCACCACTTGATGGATGCTTCAAATCTCGCCAATTTAGGAGGAGTATTCTCATTGTTTAGTTTCCTGTGTTTCATGCACTGAGGCATACGCCAGTGCATCGTAATGAAGCGATACACGTGCTCGCCAGAAGATCCGCAGCATATCTACAAGAGTTGTAGCTATATTCTGAAATGAAATAGTAGAGGAACCATTTCGTACAATTTCAACTGGTATCTCCACAAATTTCTTATGTCCATATGCGGAAAGGGAGATGAACAACTCGAGATCCAGCGAGAACCCGCTTTCGCGGAGAATCGGCAAAACTTCTCGTAATGACCGTGTTCGATACATCTTGATTCCCACTTGAGTGTCATCAATATTTAATTTAAACAAAAGTAGTTGCAGAAGGTGATGGAATCTAGAAACTGTTCGCCGAAAAAGCGTGACACTTAATTCCGAATCAGGGTGCCATTTACTTCCAAATACGACATCTGCATTTTCGCTATTGAAGACTTGATACATCGGTAAAAGCAATTTAGGAGGAATGTCGCCATCAGCGTCAATAAAGGCGGTGATGTCGGTGCGTGCACGAGAGAACCCCTCCCGGAGTGCAGCGCCTTTCCCTGCGTTATTTTCCAACTTGACATGAGTGAACCAAGGGTATGACAACTGATCCAAAAGCGCTACAGACTCATCGGTAGACCCATCAGATACTGCAATGACATGCAATTGGTTTACTTCATGTTGCAATGCATCAAACACTTCCAACGCAGTGGTTACGCCATTCTTTCCTGAATTATATGACGGGATAACAACCGTAAGTGAGCCAGTTCCAGATGACAGTAAACCTGAGGGCTGAGAAATTTCAGCACGTACCGTCGGCCTACTGCGAAGGAACGCAGGGAGACTCACAATCAGAAGAAGCAGAAGCGCACTAATGAGATACCCCATGCCCAGAGATAAAGGAGTGGTCGTAAACAATTGAAAAAAAACAAGGACAAAAACTGGTACATAAACCGCTAGGCCCAAACGTGAATTATGAGCGACGAAATAAAGCAGCGGAATCACTGCAATTGAAACAACGGCCCAAGCAATCAGGCCAAGACTCATTGATAATTGTTGGTCTGAAGAAGGCAGGTCACCTAAATCTTGAACTTTAAGAAAATTACCTAGTAACAGAAGGCTCACAACTGATGCACATATTGTGGCCGCAAGTATTTGAGCCTCGCGAAAATGTCTTCCCAGCTCTCGAGAAAAGAGTGGAAGTTTGCAAATCTTCGGAAAACTGGCATAGGCGACTATCAAAACCAGAAAGAAGATACTTCGCCCACGAAGGGCTATCTCTGCATATTGTTGGCTTAGATCACCAAGCGTCGCTCGGCGACTCAAGCTTCCCAATCCAACAATTGCGACAAGGCCCCCCAAGATTCCCATTGGTATGAATTGTTCGCGAAGAGAAACTCTTGCTCTTGGAGAATATTTCTTCTCCCGATGAGAAATAAATAGATACAGAATTTGTAATGCGTTGCAGACAACAATGGCTAATACGAGATGCGTGATGTCTGATCGGAACCACGAGAAATTCCAGAGTGCCAATCGGCTCACGGCACTGACGAGGACCAAGGCGCAGATGGGTGCCCATGCCTGATTTATAAGGAGAGTGGCGAGCCGTGCACAAGCTACGAGGGAGAGAAGTGATGCCACACCAAGCCAAACGGCAATTTCTAATCTGAATCCAAACGTTGAATCGACTATCAAGAATGCAATGCCAGCGACCACAAGGGATACCACAATGCTGAGTCCTAGGCCTTGTGACGTCGGTGCTCTATTTCCCTCTCCAATTGCGCGTGCATAAACAAATTGCAGTGCAATCACGAGCATTGAGACGCCTGTCAATGCAAGCAATATTGAGTCAAGATTTGCTGCCGTATCAGCGGTCACTTGGTCTTTGACCATGCCAACCGAGGCTGTGTTCAATAACCCTGCGACTCCAGCACTGGCAACATAGACCAATGCTCCATTCCAGTCGCGAAAAATTTTCTTGACTGCCGGATTCTTCACTTGAGAATTGTAGGCATCTCAATCCTTTGGCTACCGCCAATCACCATCTACTTGTGCCTGCTTCTCCCCAATCGTCCCCCTTCTCAACTAACATAAGGTTCGCCTCAGTGGGAGATTTATGAGCAAAGAAACCGACGCTAGTGAATCTTTTTACGCAACAGTAATCATGGGTGAACATGGTTCCACCCCTCCTGTTATCCACAACGCCCAAGCCAAAATCTTGGGTCCTGTAAATGCATCAGTTCGCCCATCTCGCCTTCTTGATATTGGTTCTGGCGCTGGTGTAGGCGCAGCTCTTATCGCCAAAACTGCGTCTATTGAACACGTTGTCTGTATTGACTTATCTGTTCCGGCTCTAGCAGAAGTCAGAAAACGCGGTTTCTCGCCTCTTGTAGCTAGCGCCGAGGGTCACAAACTGCCTTTCCCAGACAAGAGTTTTGACATTGTCATGATTGATGAAGTGATTGAACACCTTGTTGATACTGATTCCATAATGGAAGAAATCCATCGAGTCCTGACTGATCAGGGCCAATTACTTATCTCTACGCCAAACCTTGCCTCGTGGTTTAACCGCATCGCGCTGCTCTTTGGCATCCAGCCCGCCTTTAGTGAAGTGAGTTTCAAAAAGGTTTATGGTCGCCCAGGGAGCGGAATTGTTGGCCACTTACGTTTATTCACAAAACGAGCCCTCACAGCATTTGTGGAAGACAACGGTTTCCACAACACAAAAACAGTCGGGGTCCCATTTCCAGAACTTCCAAAGTTCGTGCGTCCCATCGACACCCTTTTATCAAAATTCCCATCTATCGCGGGCGGCCTAGTTATGCGGGCCGATAAACAAGCCCGATGACCCCCCATTCCCCCGCTAGAGACCGAGCCCTTTCTTGCTGGCAAGCCGTCGTAAGATCCCGTTCGACGCTCACCATATATATAGGTGTATTTTTCTCATCCATCCTGGGTGCTGTTTGGGTTTATCGCCTTACACCCAAAGATTTAACATATCCATGGAGAGTGGTCGATAGTGACCTGTCGTCGATCTACTCATTGGCGCAAGCATTAGGACAATCCTGGACCGGCATCGTGAACAATTCTTTAGGGGCTCCGTTTACTGCAGACCTCTCATTGGCTTTCATTCCCGATGACTTGCAAATAGAAATTCTTCGAATTCTTATGCACCTGACTAACAACCCATTTGTTGCAGTCAATCTCTTTTATCTACTTACATTTGGTCTCTGTGCCTCTACCTTCCTCTTCCTAGCTGACACTTTTAAACTCTCTCGATGGATCTCTACCCCATTGGCACTGTCTTATGCATGGATGCCCTATCACTTCACACGAATGGATGCTGGACACGTTTTTCTCGCGGCCTACTACATGATTCCCATTGGAGTTATTTATCTCCACCGCTTGTTTGAGTATCTCACTGGTTCCCTAGCCACATACTTTCCTACTTCGACATTTAAGCGAATCGGTTTTGTATTGGGCATCATCGCGGTCGGATCATCGGGCACGTATTACGGGGTATTCTTTGCGTTGCTTGCTGCAGCCTTGATTCTGTTGGCCCCACAACAGAATCAACCACTTCAGATAACAACACAACGTGGAGGGATAACTGCAGTTGTTTCTTTCTTCTTTATCGCAGCACCACTTATCCGAATAATTTCGTCTCGACTAAGAGGATTAGAAACTGTCCTCACTCGAAGTCCAGAAGAATCTGTTCAGTTTGGCGGGTCTATCGCCCGCTTATTGGTTCCATGGGGCGTCTGGCTTCCTACAAAATTGAAACCTGTAGTCTTGCCAACTGAGTTTGAATGGACTATCTCACCATTTCTCGGCATCGTTGGTACTTGGATTCTGCTCATTGGAATTGCTGTCGCAATGTCGGGGAACTCTCGAACTAGCAGCACTCAGAAATCGATTCGATTCATCTTCATTTGGGCGTTACTTTTCTACACAGCTACCGGCGTAAGTCTCGTTTTTGCATATGCAATCGACCCGTCATTCCGATGTTGGAACCGGCTTTCCATCGTCATCATGACTCTTGCTTTAGTCGCACTCGGAGAGACGATAAGTAGATTCAGCAAGTTCAATAAGTTATGGTTTCCTGTGTTACTCGTTGTCGCTTTTTTGAGCCAGGTTTCCCCTCTGCAAGATTCCGGAATTGGCCCCGAGCCCGACGTCGTCTCAAAAGATGCATTTACGAAACTGCAGCAAGTTGCAGCCGTAATTCAGGAAGAAATCGGGCCAGGATGCCAGATACTGCAGCTGCCAATTATGGCTTTCCCAGAAGGTGGCCAAGTTGGCCAAGTTGGCAACGGCGCACACTTGTGGCTACCGATGCTTACTTCCGGATTCAGGTGGTCATACGGCGCACCCAAAGGAACCCAGGTTGGTGATTACTGGCCTCAACTAGCAGGGAAATCGGTCAAGGTACAAATAGAAGCTGCAGAACAAAACAATTTTTGCGCAATTGTGCTGGATTTGCGTTCGGAAATAAAGCTAGACATTGATGACATGTACAAATATCGCCTAGTGCAAACTGTCAACAACTATTCAATATGGTCACAATAATTAGTGAAGTCACTTAGCTGGCTTAATTGGCAAAGACGCTTAGAAAATTTCATTTGATAATAGGGCGCGACATATCAAAGATTCATAAGATCTTGAGCAATTTCCCGAATCATCGACTCTTGCCCAGCAACAAGCCGGCGTCTTCCGATTTCGTTCCATAATTCCTCTTGC
>Ga0209550_10005130_pt1 | contig 12319 bp, 10 predicted proteins | sample LauGreSuBDMM15SN_2_FD_187567 | JGI IMG/M metagenome (GOLD analysis project Ga0209550, IMG submission 187567) | Freshwater lake microbial communities from Lake Michigan, USA - Su13.BD.MM15.SN (SPAdes) (version 5) | ecosystem: Environmental > Aquatic > Freshwater > Lake | place: Lake Michigan... | reverse complement strand
AAATCGCCGGCAGGCCAGCTCCTACAAATGCAAAACACCTGGAGCCCCTTGTAGGAGCCAGCCTGCTGGCGAATCGTGCCGGTCAACGTGCATCACCGCAGGCGAACATTCGCTGGCAGGCCAGCTCCCACAGGGGAAAAAGCCAGGCCTTTGTCTTTGTAGGAGCCAGCCTGCTGGCGAATCGTGTCGGTCAACGGGCATATCCTCACGCCCAAAACCGCCATCAGGCCAGCATCAAACCCTCTTCAACGCGCCAACTGGTTGAGCTCCATGATGGGCAGCAACACGGCCAGGACGATGAGCATGACCACGCCGCCCATGGCCACAATCAGCAGGGGCTCGAGCAAGGTGGCGATGCGCATGGCGCGGCGCTGGACTTCGGCGCTGAGCTGGGCGGCGGCGCGTTGCAGCATGTCGGGCAGGGTGCCGGTTTGCTCGCCCAGGCGCGTGAACATCACCAAGAGTGGCGGAAAGCGCTTGAAGCCGCTCAGCGCCGAGGCCAGGGGCGCGCCTTCGCGCACCAGCACCAGGGCTTGCTCGGCGTCGGCGCGCATGGCGCGGTTGTTCAAGGTGTCGGCCGCCGCTTGCAAGGCCCTGAGCATGGGCACACCGGCCGAAGTCAGCAGCGACAAGGTGGAGCCAAAGCGGGCGGCGTTGTAGCTGCGGGCCAGACGGCCCAGCAGCGGCAAGGTGAGCCAGGCGGCGTCGGCCTGCAGGCGCAGCGCGGGGCGCTTGAGCGCCAGCCGGCCAGCCACCGCAAACAGGCCCAGCGCCATGAGGGCCAGCAGGCCGTGGCTGCGCACCACGCTGCTCAGCCAGAGCATGGCCACGGTGAGGGGGGGCAGGGCGCGCTTGTTGCCCGTGAACACCTCGGCCACCTGAGGCACCACGAAACCCAGCAAAAAAACCACGATGGCCAGCGCAATCAGGCTGACGATGCCGGGGTAGAGTGCGGCGCCAACCAACTTGCTGCGCAAGGCCAGGGCGTCTTCCAGGTCTTGCGCCAGGCGTTCGAGCACCTCGCCCAAGGCGCCGCCTTGCTCGCCGGCGGCAATCACGGCGCGGTAGGTGGCGTCAAATTCGGCGGGAAACTGGGCCAGGGATTTGCCATAGCTGGCGCCCGCGTTGACCTCGGCGCGCAGGGCCGAGAGCACGGCCTGTTGGCGCTCGTCTTCGGCCTCCTCGGCCAGCACGGTGAGGGCGCGCTCTAGCGGCAGACCGGCGCGCACCAGGCCGGCGAGTTGGCGGGTGTGGATGGCGAGCTTCAAGGCGTTGAAGGCGCGCGGCGTCCACAACTGGCGCTGCAGCAGGCCGGGCTTGGGCTGGCTGGACGAGCCGCTTTCAACAACCTGCACGCTCAGGGCCACCAAGCCTCGGCTGCGCAGTTGGCTGCGGGCACTGCGGGCGGTGTCGGCCTCGACCATGCCCCGGCTGGGGCGGCCTTCGGTGTCTACGGCCTCGTAGGAGTAGGCGGGCATGGCTCTATTTAGTCTCGCGTCACGCGCAGCAGCTCTTCTTCGGAGGTGATGCCGGCGGTCACCAGGCGGCGGCCGTCGTCGCGCATGAGCTGCATGCCGCCGGCCAAGGCTGACTCGCGCAGCGCCGCCTCGGAGGCGCGCTCGTGCACCAGGCGGCGCAGGTCTTCATTGGCCGTGAGCATTTCAAACACGCCTGTGCGGCCGCTGTAACCCGATTGGGCGCAGTGCGCGCAGCCCTGGCCCTGGCAGTGCGTGCAGCGCTTGCGCACCAGGCGCTGGGCCAGCACGCCGAGCAGCGAGGAGCTGAGCAAAAAGGGCTCTATGCCCATGTCGGTCAGCCGCGTGACGGCGCTGGCCGCGTCGTTGGTGTGCAGCGTGGCCAGCACCAGGTGGCCGGTGAGCGAGGCTTGGATGGCGATTTGCGCGGTTTCAAAGTCGCGGATTTCGCCAATCAAAATGATGTCTGGGTCTTGCCGCAAGATGGCGCGCAGGGCTTTGGCAAAGTCCAGGTCAATGCGGCTGTTGACCTGGGTTTGCCCTACGCCGGGCAGCTCGTATTCAATGGGGTCTTCCACCGTCATGATGTTGCTGTGCGCGGTGTCCAGCCGGCCCAGCGCAGCGTACAAGGTGGTGGTTTTGCCAGAGCCGGTGGGGCCGGTCACCAAAATCAGCCCGTGGGGCTGATTGATGAGGCTGGCAAAGCGCTCCAGCGTGGGGCCTTGCATGCCCACGTCTTCCAGCGTGAGTCGGGCGCCGCTTTTGTCCAGCAGGCGCAGCACGGCGCGCTCGCCGTGGGCGCTGGGCAGCGTTGACACGCGCACATCAACGGCGCGCGTGCCTATGCGCAGCGAGATGCGGCCGTCTTGCGGCAGGCGCTTTTCAGAAATGTCGAGCTCGGCCATGATTTTCAGGCGCGAAATCAGCGCGGCGTGCAGCGCGCGGTGGGGTTGCACCACCTCGCGCAGCGTGCCGTCCACCCGAAAGCGCACGCTGGAGTGGCGCTCAAAGGGCTCGATGTGAATGTCGCTCGCCCCGTCGCGCGCGGCCTGCGTGAGCAAGGCGTTGAGCATGCGGATGATGGGCGCGTCGTCGGCGGTCTCCAGCAGGTCTTCTACGGCGGGCAGCTCTTGCATCATGCGCGAGAGGTCCACATCGGACTGCAGCTCGCTGACCACCGCCGCCGCGCTGGACTCGCCTTGCGCGTATGCGGCGCTGATGCGCTGCACCAACTCGGGCGTGGGCAGGGTCTGCAGTTGCAGCGCCTGGGCGCTGGCGTGCACGCGCAGCAACTCGCCCAGGGCTTGGCGGTCAGAGCCTTCGCTCAGCCACAAGGTCAATCGACCCGCGTCCTCGGCCAGCAAGAGCTGGTGGCTGCGGGCAAAGGCGTAGGGCAGCAGGTGGCGCATGGCTTTAACGCGGCGCTGGCGGGGTGCTCAGGGCTGGCGCAGGCTTGAGCATGGGCGCCATGATCAATGGCCTGAGGTTTTGACCTGCGGGCTGGGAGCCGGGTGCCGCTGAAGGCATTTGCGGCACGTCATTGATGGGCAGTTTTTGGCTGGCTTCGGGCTGAGATTGGTCTTGCAAGCCACGCATCATGTCGTAGCGGTCCATGGACAAGGTGTTGCTGGCCTGTGTGTCACGCACGATCACGGGCCTGAGAAACACCATGAGGTTGGACTTTTTGCGGGTCCTGGCTTCGCTTTTGAAAAGGTTGCCAAAAAAGGGCATATCGCCCAGGCCAGGGATTTTGTCTTGGTTGCCTGCGTACTCGTCTTGCAGCAGGCCGCCCAGCACCACGATGGCGCCGTCTTCGACCAGCACGCTCGATTCAATCGAGCGCTTGTTGGTGGTCACGCCACTGGCGTTGCCGGAGGTGGACTTGTCGACGTTGGAGACCTCTTGAAAAATCTGCAGCTTGACCGTGCCGTTTTCATTGATTTGCGGCTTGACGCGCAGGGTCAAGCCCACGTCACGGCGCTCAATGGTTTGAAAGGGGTTGACCGTGCCCGTGCCGGAGTTGCTGTTGGAGTACTGGCCGGTGACAAAGGGCACATTCTGGCCAATCACGATCTTGGCCTCTTCGTTGTCCAGCGTCAGCAAGTTGGGCGTGGACAGCACGTTGGCGTCGCCAGAGGTTTGCAAAAAGCGCGCCAAAAAGCCCAGGTTGTAGACCCCGTTGGTGCGGTTGAACAGGCCAAAGTTCAGGCCCACCCCCGGCACCACGCTGCCTGCGCCACGCGCCAAGTTGATGATGTTGTTGCTGGCCCCACCGGTGTTGAAGTTGGTGCCGGCCGCGCCAATCACGCCGTCGCCCTTGCCGCCCAGCAGGCCTTGCCACTGCGCGCCAAATTCGGCGGCTTTTTCGGCATTGACCTCCACGATCAGGCTTTCCACAAAGACCTGGGCGCGCCTGGCGTCCAGCAGGTCGATGACGGCACGCAATTGGCGGTATTGCGGCTCGGGCGCGGTGATGATGAGCGAGTTGGTGGCCACATCGGCTTGAATTTGCCCGCCTGTGGAGGGCTGGTTGCCGGCTTGGGCGCTGGTGCTGGCCGCACCTGTGTTGGCCGCTGGCGGGCTGGTCAGCCCGGTGCTGCCACCGCCACTGCGGCCCTCGCCTGCGGAGATGGCCGCGCGCAAGGTGGCGGCCAGCTTGGTGGCGTCGGCATTGCGCAGGTTCACCACATTGATGTTGCCCTGTGGTTGGGCGTTGGTGCCGGGCTGGTCCAGGCGCTGCACCAGGCTGCGCGCCAGCGCGGCGCGCGCGGGGTTGGCGGCCCGCACGATCACGGCGTTGGCCCGGGGCTCGGCCAGCAGCACGGTGCGAAAGCCGGTGTCGGTCTGGCCTTGGCCGGCGGCCGGCGCCGAGGCTTGCGACTCCAACAAGCGGTTGAGCAGCGGCACCACGTCGGTGGCGATGGCGTGCTGGAGCACGATGATGTCGAGGTCGCTGGCGTTGGGCACGTCGAGCACGGCAATGATGCGACCCACCCGCTGCAAGTTGTCGCTGTAGTCGGTGACCACCAGCGAGTTGTTGCCTGGGTTGACGTTGATGGTGTTGTTGGGGCTGATCAGCGGCCTGAGCACGGGCACCAGGTTGTTGGCGGTTTCGTGATTGAGCCTGAAAATTTGCGTGGCTATCTGGTTGCCCGGCCCACTGGGCAGGCTGTCACTGACGGCCCCACCTTGGAGCTTGGCTTCGGCTTCGGGCACCACTTTGTAAAGCCCCGCCGTCTCCACCACCGCAAAGCCTTGCAGGCGCAGCGCGCCCAAAAACTGGTTGTAGGCGCTGAGTTTGCTCACGGGCTGGTCGGTGTTCAGGCTGACCGTGCCCTTGACGCGGGGGTCCACGACCACGCTGCGGTTGGTGATCATGGCCATGGCCCGGGCCACTTCGCTGATCTCGGCGTTGTTAAAGCTCAGGGTCACCAGGTCGCTGGGGCGTTCGGCGGCGGGTCTGGGTTTGGTGGCGGCTTTGGCTGAGTTCTTGGCCGCTGAGGGGCTGGTTTGCGCCCAGCTGGCGCCGGTGGCCAACATCAAAAAAGCCACCATGGGCAGCAAATGGAATCGGTTCATGACTTAGCCCAAAGAGATGAGGGTGCGTGCGCCATCGCGCTTGCCAACAATATTGAGAAAATTGGCCAAGGCGTCTTCACGGCCAGGCGCGGCGCGGGCCTCGCCCCGAAACTGCAGGCCCTGCGGCCGCCATTGGCCCTGGCCGCTGAGCAGCAGGTCACCGCGCAATGTGCTCAGGCTGAGCGCGGGTTGCTCGCCACCGGTCAGCTTCACTTGGTAGCTGCCCATGGGCTGCAAGGTCGACAGGGCCGAGCTCAGGTCTTGCAGTTCCAAGGCGGCCGAGCCTGACAGTTGCATGCGCTGGCCGCGCCAGCTCAAGGCCAAGCCCTGGGTTTGCAACACCATGCGGCCCGCAGGCTGCAAGGTGTTCCAGGGCGTGCCCAAGCCGGTCAGCACCTCTGCGGGCCAGCGCGAGCTGGCGTCGTCCAGCTTCAGGCTGGGGCCGCCGGCTGTCCAGCCCAGCGTCAAGCGCAGGGGCTGGGGCGTGCAGCAGTCGGCCTGCAGCACCAAACTGATGCCGCGCCAGCTGGGTTCAAGCTGCCAATTCAGACGCTGGGCCAACACGGCACGGTCAGTGCTGCCTGCGCCGCCCACCAGCCACAGCCGGGCCGAGCCGCGCCACAGGGTGCCGCGTGGAGATTCAAGTTGCACCACTTGGCTGTGCGCCACCGCTGCTGCCAGCCAGCGCGCTGGAGCAAACCAGACCAGCCCCAGCAACAAACCCAGCAATGCGCCCGTGGTGGCCAGCGCCCACCCAGAAGCCTGGCGGGCTGCAGGTGCGGCGCGTCGGGCCAAGGCGGGTGTGCGAAGCGAACGGCTCATGGCTTGATCACTGTGAGCTTGCCTTGCCAAAGGCCATCTTCGGCCAGTTTCAAGCTGGCTTGGCTCAGCTGGAGCTGCCACATCGGCCCCAAATCGCTCAGCCAGCGTGCCAGCGCTTGGGGTGAGCATTCTTTGAGGCGCACGTTGGCGGTGTTGCCCGACCACACCAGCTCGCTGGCGCCCAAGCTGCGGGTGGCGGCCGTCAGGCCTTCGCGCCATTGCTCGGGTGCTTTGATGCTTTGGTTTTTCAGGGCTTCAGCCTGGGCGCGCAAGTCCAGCATGCGCTGCATCTGGGCGTCCAGGCGCAGGTGTTGGGCAGGCGCTTCGCGCCACAGGCGCCAGGCCGGTGCCAGCAGCTGGCTCCACACCAGAAAAAGCGCCAGCACCACCAAAGCGATGCTCAGGCCCATGCGCTCGCGCGCTTGCAGGCCGGTCCAGCGCTCGCGCACGGTGTTGACCCAAAGCGCTTGGCTCATCTTGCAGCGCCTTCGGTGGCGGGCCGCATCACCCAGCGCTCGCCCGCCGCATCAAGCCGAAAGCCTTGTCGGCTGAGGCTGTCCTTCCAGCTTGTACCGTTGGGGGGCTGCCAGCCAGACAGGCTGAGCTCGCCGGGTTTGTAGTCCAGGCTTTTGGGCACGGTGCCCGCCACACTGGCCAGGGCCGCCAGCATGCGGGTGAGGTCGGCTGAGCTGGCCTGGCCGCGGCTTTGGGCCAGCAAAGCAGTTTCACGCTCCATTTGCAGCGCCGGGTCTATGACCAGCTTGACCTGGGTGAAGGTGCTGGTCAGCACATCGGCCACGGCTTGCTCACGTTGGGCCAGGTCGCGTTTTTCTTGCCAGGCCCACAGCTGCAGGCCGAGCACTTGCAGCGCCAGCAAGGCGGCCAAGCCTAAGCGGGCAGGGCGCCAGGCCGCATCATGGAGCCAGTGGCTGGCACGGCGGCCCAGCCGCTGGTGCCAGCTGCTGCGGGAAGCCAGGTCGAATTGCGCCAGGTTCCAGGCCGAATTGGCCGCTTCTTGCAGCACTTGACTGGCCGGCATCAGAGGCACGTCACGCTCGCTCAGGGCGCGCGCCGTCACGGCCAATGCGGGCTCGGTGCTCAGGCTCACTTCTCGCGGCATCAGCGAGCGCCACACCTGCAAGCTGGCCTGGGCGGGCTGGGACAAGGGCAGACACTGCACTTGCGTGGGCGAGCAGTGCACCAGCCAGCCTTGGTCGGGTTGACCTTGCAGGTGCAGGCGTTCAGGGCCGGGCTCAAATTCAGGGACGATGCGGGCCACCCGGTGGCCCGCTTTCTCCAGCGCCTGCAGGGCCTGGGTCAGCCAGGCTTTGTCGCAGGCGGCCACCAGCAGCGCTTGCCCTGCCTGGGCGGTAGGCGCCATGGCCAGGTGGACCTGCGCTGGATCGGCCAGCAGGCGGTCTTCCAGCAAGCTGTCCAGCGCGGCGCGCCAGCGGTTGGCCGCCAGCTTGGGCAAGCTCACGCGGTGCCAAGACAGCAAGGGCGCAGGGACAGCCAAGATGAGTTCTTTGGCCTGGGGAATGTCTTGGGCTTGCGCCCAGTTCCCAAGCGATGGCAAAGAGGCCGCCGCGTCCAGCCGCGCCCCCACCCATGCAGCTTGGGCTGCCCAGGGCGGACGGACAATGAAGGAGGTCATGAGGGGCGGCTAACTCTGAGGTGGGGCGATTGTACGGAGCCGGATGACGGCCATAAGACAGTCTTTACGGGTGCGTGGCTGGCTTGGCGTGATTTAACGTTTGAGTGGGCTTTGCCCCTAGCGGTTCGCCTCAGTGGGCTCTTTTTCCGGGCTCAAAGTGCTGTCCTGGCCCTCACTGGCGCTGCAGGGTCACAAAGCTGTAAGGCAGGCCTTGGGCCGACACGCCGGGCTGGCGTGCTGTTTCCCGCCAGCCTGGGCCCAACTCGGGGGCCAAGGCGTCGCCCTCAAAGGCGCGGTCTATCTCGGTGACTTCAATGCGCTGTGCCAGGGGCTCGGCCTGTGCGTAGATTTGCGCGCCGCCCATGACCCAAATTTCCTCGGCATCGCCGCACAGGGCCAGCGCCTGGGCCAGGTCAGGCGCGCGCTCGGCCCCGGCTTGGGCCCAGTCGGCTTGGCGCGTGAGCACCACGTTGCGCCTGCCGGGCAGGGGCCTGAAACGGGGGGGCAAGGAGTCCCAGGTTTTGCGGCCCATGACCACCGGCCAGCCTTGGGTGAGCTGGCGAAAGTGCGCCAGGTCTTCGGGCAGGTGCCAGGGCATGGCGTTGTCTTTGCCAATCACGCCGTTGGCGGCGCGGGCGTAAATCAGGTTGATGCGCGGCATCTGATGGTGGCCAGGCGTCAAACCGCCACCGGCGCTTTGATGGCCGGGTGGTGCTCGTAGCCCACAAATTCAAAGTCTTCGATGGCGTAGTCAAATAGGCTCGCTGGGCGGCGCTTGATGTGCAGCTGCGGGTAGGGCAGGGGCTCCCGCGAGAGCTGCAGCGTGACTTGTTCTTGGTGGTTGGCGTAAATGTGGCAGTCGCCACCTGTCCAAATGAAGTCGCCGACTTCCAGGTCGCACTGCTGGGCCACCATGTGGGTGAGCAGGGCGTAGCTGGCGATGTTGAAGGGCACGCCCAAGAAGATGTCGGCGCTGCGTTGGTAGAGCTGGCAGCTCAGCCGGCCGGGTGCACCATCTTGCCCCGGCGCCACGTAAAACTGGAAAAAAGCATGGCAGGGCATGAGCGCCATTTTGGACAAATCAGCCACGTTCCAGGCACTCACAATAATGCGCCTGGAGTCCGGGTTGGACTTGAGCGTGCGAATGACCTCGGCTATTTGGTCAATGTGGCCGCCGTCTGGCGTGGGCCAGCTGCGCCATTGCACGCCGTAGACCGGCCCCAAGTCACCGTCTTCGCGGGCCCACTCGTCCCAAATTGTCACGCCCCGCTCGCGCAGCCAGTGGTTGTCGCTGGAGCCTTGCAAAAACCACAGCAACTCCACAATGATGGACTTGAGGTGCACTTTTTTGGTGGTCACCAGCGGGAAACCCTGGCGCAGGTCAAAGCGCATTTGGTGGCCAAACACGCTCTTGGTGCCCGTGCCCGTGCGGTCGGCCTTGAACACCCCGTGGGTGTGGACATGGCGCATCAAGTCTTCGTACTGGGAGGAGCTGGGCATGGTGCGGGGGAGGTCAAAAAGGTTGTAAATTGTAGGCGGCGCACGTCCATCGTCTTGGGCCTCAGGGATGGGCCTGGCGATGATGGCTGGGCCAATGGACGACAAAGAGCAGGCTCAGCGGCCAATCAGGGCTGCTCAGCCTGCGCCGACAGCACCCGCCCCGGATTCATGAGGTTTTTAGGGTCCAGCGCTTGCTTGATGGCGCGCATCATGCCCAGGGCCACGGGGGACTTGTGGTGGGTGAGCTCGTCCACTTTGAGGCTGCCCACGCCGTGCTCGGCTGAAATAGAGCCCTTGAAACTGCGCACGGACTCGTAGACCAGCGCATTGATTCGGCTTTCTTGGGTCCGCAAAAACTCTTTGGCGTCGCAGCCTTCAGGTGCTTGCACGTTGTAGTGCAGGTTGCCGTCGCCCAGGTGGCCAAAGTTGACCAGGCGCACGCCGGGTATCTCGCGGGCCAGCAGCTCGTCGGTTTGCTGCACAAACGCCGGGATCAGCGAGATGGGCACCGAGATGTCGTGCTTGATGTTCAACCCCTCTTGGGCTTGGGCCAGCGGAATGCTTTCTCTGATGTGCCACAGCTGCTGGGCTTGAGCGATGTTTTCTGCCACCACCGCGTCGCTCACCAGGCCTTGTTCCAAAGCTTTTTCCAGCAAGCGCTCGAACATGGCGCGGGCGTGCTCGGCCGATTCGTGGTCGGAGTTTTCCAGCAGCACACACCAGGGCGTGCTCTCAAAAAAGGGCACGCGCTGTTGTGGGAAATGCTTGGCCACCAGGCTGAGGGCAAATTGCGACATGGCCTCAAAGCCGGTCAGGCTGGAACTGAGCTCACGCTGGGCCAGGCCCAGCAGGGCCACCGCCTCGACCATGCCGGGCACCGCCGCCCAGGCGGTCAGGCGCGAGGCGGGCAGGGGGTGGAGCTTGAGTGTGGCCGCTGTGATGACGCCCAGCGTGCCTTCGCTGCCTATAAAAAGGTCGCGCAGGTCGTAGCCTGTGTTGTCTTTGCGCAGGCCAGACAAGCCCTCCCAGACCTCGCCCTGGGCGGTCACCACCTCCAGGCCCAGGCACAGCTCGCGGGCATTGCCGTAGCGCAAAACCTGGGTGCCGCCCGCGTTGGTGGCCAGGTTGCCGCCCAGGGTGCAGCTGCCCTCGGCGGCCAGGCTGAGGGGGAATAAAAATCCGTGCTTGCGGGCATGCTCTTGCAGGGTTTGCAATATGCAGCCGGCCTCCACCGTGACCGTGAGGTTGGCTTGGTCCAAAGCGCGCACGCGAGTCATGCGCTGCAGGCTGAGCACGATTTGCTGGCCGCTGTCGTCGGGGATGGAGCCCACCACCAGGCCGGTGTTGCCGCCTTGGGGCACTAGGCTCACGCCGGCTCTGGCGCAAGCTTGCACCACCAGCGCCACTTGCTCGGTGCTGGCCGGGCGCACCACGGCCAGCGCCCGGCCGCGCGCGCGCTTGCGCCAATCGGCCTCCCAGGCGCTGAGGTCGCCCTCTTGGAGCACATGGGCCTGGCCGCAAACGGCGGCCAGCTCGCCGAGCAAAGCGGTGTGGGGCATAGGGGCTTCAGGCAGAGGTGCTGGACGGAATAGTGGCGAGGGCTTTCGCCGCTTTCAAGCGAATGCGCACATGCAGGGCGCAGGCGGTGAACAGCACCAAACAAAGCACCACCTCAATGAAGGCCAAGATGTTGCTCGGTGGTTTGTCGCTCCAGGCGCGCACCGCGCCTTCCATAAAGTAAAGCCACACCATCAGGCTGACCCAGCGGTAGGTGTAGAGCTTGTTTTTCAAAAAACCCGCCAAGGGCACCACCAGTGGCAGCACCTTGAGCGCCAGCAGCGAGCCGCCGGGCCGAATGGGCGCCAGCCACATCTCCCACGCCAGGCCGAGAACGATCAAGCCAGTCAAGCTGGCCAGGGCCATCCAGCGGGTCATGGCAAGCTGAGAGTGTGGTGCGGCGTGTGGGCTCATGGGTGTCAGAAGTGGCGCGATGAGGCGCGAAGGGTCGCGAAGGGGCGGCCAGTGGGGTGAGGTCGGACCAAGGGTGCGCAGTATGGGAATGGCATGATACCGGCCATGACATTTCAGCCCTGGCCCGAGGACTTGTTGCACAAACTCAGGCGTTTTCCTTGGCACGACACGGCCCTGATGCTGCGTCAACGCTTTCGTGAAGACCGCATGGGCCTGGCCGCCAGCAGCCTGACCTTCACCACCTCCATTGCCTTAGTGCCTTTTTTCACGGTGGCACTGGCGGTGTTCACCGCCTTTCCCATGTTTTCCAAGCTCCAGGGCCTGCTGCAGGTCTGGCTGGTCGAGAGCCTGATTCCTGAGAACATTGCGCGCCAGGTGCTGGGTTACCTGACCCAGTTCACGCGCCAGGCCAGTCGCTTGGGCTTTGTGGGCTTGGCCGTGCTGGTGGTCACGGCCGTGGCCTTGGTGCTGACGATTGACCGCACGCTCAACGCCATTTGGCGCGTGCGCCAGCCCCGCCCGCTGGCCCAGCGCCTGCTTATCTATTGGACGGCGGTCACGCTGGGGCCTTTGCTCTTGGCCAGCAGTCTGGCCGTCACATCCTATGTGTTGCCCCTGGTTCGCGGCGTCGATGTGGCGCCGACGACGGTGGTGCAGTTCATCATTGACACCCTGGAGTTTTTGGCGTTGTCTGGGGCCATGGCCGCGCTTTATCACTTCATGCCCAACACCTATGTGAAGTGGAGCCACGCCTGGGCGGGCGGTATGTTTGTGGCCGTGGGCATGGCGGTGGCCAAAAAACTGTTGGGCCTGTATTTGCAGTCTGTGCCCACCTATTCGGTGGTCTACGGCGCTTTTGCCACCGTGCCGATTTTGTTGGTGTGGATTTACATGGCCTGGCTCATTGTGCTGTTTGGCGCGGTCATCGCGGCCTACTTGCCCAGTTTGCTGCTGGGGGTGGGGCGGCGCGGTACCGGGCCAGGCTTTGGCTTTGAGCTGGCCCTGGACACGCTGCGCCTGCTCAGCCAAGCCCGCAGCAGCCCCGAGCGCGGCCTGCTGGCGCTGGCCTTGTCCGAGCGGCTGCGCACCGACCACCTGCAAATTGAGCGCGTTTTGGATGAGCTGGTGCAACTGCGCTGGGTCGGCCAGTTGGCCACGCAAGACGCCGACGTAGAGCCCGTGTTTGTGCTGCTGGCCGAGCCCGAGCTCACCATGCTCGAGCCATTGGCCGACCGGCTGCTGCTCAATCCCAGCGAGGCCACCGCCAAGGTCAGGCTGGCGGCGGCGTGGCACCGCACGCCGCTGTCGGCTGTGCTTT
>Ga0209550_10005127_pt1 | contig 12321 bp, 8 predicted proteins | sample LauGreSuBDMM15SN_2_FD_187567 | JGI IMG/M metagenome (GOLD analysis project Ga0209550, IMG submission 187567) | Freshwater lake microbial communities from Lake Michigan, USA - Su13.BD.MM15.SN (SPAdes) (version 5) | ecosystem: Environmental > Aquatic > Freshwater > Lake | place: Lake Michigan, USA... | reverse complement strand
ATGAGCACTTGCATGCAAGGCAGGGGCCGGCGGGTGGGAGCGTGCCTGGATATTCTGGAGTGCGATGAACTCGGCAATCGAGGCACCTTTGGGGTGCAGCTCGGTGCGGCGCAGCTGCATACCGTGCGCGCCCGCGTGCACCTACGTACCGGTAAGTGGTCAGGGCAGGCAGTCAGATGCGATCCTGTGGCAATCAGTGGGGACGTCGCGTCGGGCAATCAGACGCAATCAGATGCAATCAGACGCAATCAGAGACCATCAGAGGCAATCAGGGGGACGTCGCGTCGGGCAGCATCGGGCGCACCTGCGTGCATGCAAACGTCTGCTTGAGCGCCGTGGTGATTGGGTCGATGACAATGGACGAGTGCACGGCGCCAATCTGCTCCGCGAGCGTGGCCGCTCGCGTCGTCGTCTCCTCGCCAGAGTATGACGACGCCATGTAGCACGTGAAGAAGAGCTTGCCGCAGAGCTCCCGCCAGCTCGCCGGCGTGTACGCCGGGCTCCGCGTGAGCCGGCGCACGTCGGCAAGCACTTGGGCCTTGCTGCGCTCCGACGCGCACGGTGAGTGCAGCTCGGTGAGCACACGCTGGCACATGATCGCCACCAGGGCGGCGGTGCTAGAGGAGTCAGCCCCTCCGGAGAGAGGCAGGAAGTAGCCGCGCGCGCCGCTGCGGCGCAGGTAGTCCCAGAGCCAGCCCGACGGGCCGAAGGCGATCTCCTCATTCGGCGTGTGCACCTTGGGCACACGCGGCGTCGAGACCCGAAGGCCCATCGAGTCGGCCGCCGTCAGACGGAAGTCAATCTGGATGCGCGGGATCTTGGGCGACGACGACGCCTGGAAGGAGCGCGCGATGAAGTTGCTCCGCTGCGAGCGCACGTCGGTCAGGTCCGCCGTGGCGACCACCACCTCCACCTCATCCAGCCCCTCAAATTGCGACCCTTGCGCCAGCAGGGAACCATTACAGTAAATCATCGCACACCCATCGAAGTAGAGTCGGCCGCCGTCGCAACCCTTTTGGTTCGCGTACAGGTAGATGCCACCAGCCTTCGAGGTGGCACCCTTGACGAGCTCGATGCGGTAGTTGAGCTTGCGAAGCTGGTGGTGCGAGCCCGAGCCGTTCGCGATGATCTCGATGCCATCGAGCGAGAGGAGGATGTGTGGCGCGTTCGGTGTGAAGAGCTCTTCACACGTCTCGAAGGAGACCGCCGTGTCCAGCGCGGCGATGGCGAAGATGCCGATGGGCACGGTGACGGCCTGCCCCGTCACTTGCGTCACGCAGCGCGGCAAGTGGTACTCCTGCAGCGGCCCGAAGCCCGGCTCACCAGGCTCGATGTACCAGGGCGTGAACCACCTCATCTCTCTGTAGTTGCCGTCGTTGGCGAGAAAGATCTTGGGGCGGATACCAAGCACCTTACGGTTGAGCACGATGACGCGGCAGTTGTACGCGACGTTGCGGTGCATCACCGGCATGCCGATGTCGCACAGGATACCGTCCGTCGCGTCCGTTGCGAGCAACTTGGCAAACGACTCCCACGCGTGGGCGAACGTGTCATGCTCGAGAAAGTGGTCCTCGCAGCCGTAGCCGGTGATTTCGAGCTCCGGCCCCGTGCGAAAGGTGCAGCCCTGCGCCTTGGCTTCACGGATGCTCGTCTCGATGCGCGCGAGGTTGCCGACAAAGTCCATAGCCCACTGATTGAGATTGCACGTCGCAACTTTGACGAGCCGTGACATGGCTTTTGTGTGTCTGCGCGCAGGACGGAGAGAGGCGCAGTGGGTTGATCTCAAGTGAGTGGCGAGAGGGCGGGGCGATACGAGATGTTTGCACACGCACAGAAGGCGGGCCGCGCTGGCACCGAAGTGAGATGATGAAGTGCGTTCTGTTTCCGTGGCGAAAGGAAGTCAAGTCAAGTCAAAACCCCGCTGTGAATTGTGGCTGTGAACGGGCCGCAACTCGGAATCTATAGTTGAGGAGGGGCGTGGGCGTCCAGTTGGATAGATTTGAAAAAGCGCATCCTGCTCTGTTTTCTGTTCGACGCGCGGCTGGAGTTGCGCCCAACGTTCGACGAGGAGACGACTCACGAGCGGACGAGCCGCCGCGTTTATTTTGTATGATATGTATATACAGTAAGTCGATTACAAGTCGAGTACGTAGACGGGGCACATGCCGTGCAGCCGTGGTGTCCTCTTTCGACAAATCTCCATGCAAATCTCCTGAGAGAGTGAGTGAGTGAGTTATTGAGAGTGTGTCATAGCTCACTCACTCGCTCACTCACTCTCTCACTCACTCACTCACTCACTCACACTCACTCACTCACTCAACTCACTCACAAATCTCATCGAACACCCCTTGCATGTATATGTTTCGTCCGGCTGTTACATTTCGGCATTTCTTGTGACTCGTCTGCAATTGGAGAGCGCCTCCGATGTCGGCAGGACGCTGAAGCGCGTTCGGTGGCACTCTCGTCTTGATCACCCTCCGTAGCCACGCGCATCGCCACCGTGGCCCATGGCCAAGGCCGGCAAAGGCGGCAAATCAACGCCGCAACCAGGGACTAGTCGCGGTTCTCCAACTCGACCACCATCATCCCCATCTCCACTGTCCGGCTCGCCAAGTAAAGGCTCGCCATCCAAAGGCAGCGCAGGGAAGTCTAACCTGCTCAGCCGGCTGCAAGCGCCGACCGCTTCCACAAAGGGGCTGGCTAAGTCGCCAGAACAGCAGCGGCGAGCGGATCGTGAGCGCAGAGCGGAGGAAGTGAAAAGGGCAGCTCGCGACAAGGTCGCCAAGCAGCAGGCGCAGCTGTGGCTCATGCTCGAGCACCGCTCGGTGACGCGACTGCAGGCGGCGTACCGCGGCCGCAAGGGCCGCGAGCGGATGCACGAGCAGGAGTTGCTACGGCCAGGCGTGCGCGAGGCGGTGCGTGAGCAGGAGCGCGCTGCCATTGTTGAGCGCCATGCCGAGCAGGCCCGGCGAGAGCAGGAAACGGCGGGGAAGAGGCAAAGGAAGGCCGCCGAAGCGATCGCTCGTGAGGAGATACTCGCGCTTCGCGCACAAGAAAGCTTTCTGACTAGGAATGAGCGGCTGAAGCGCGAGGAGCTGGAGCTGAAGCGCGAGGAGCTGGAGCATGCACAGCGCCTCGCCTGGTGGGTCGCCGGACCGATGAGGGTCCAGATTGAATCCAACGTTGCATATCTGCGTGATCGTGCTCGGCCCTGCCGAGTGACGATCAGCGTGGCGAGCTACGCAGAGTACGCAGCAGAGCTCGCGGCGGCGGCGGCGACGGCGGCGACGGCCTCGAGGATAGAAGCCGCTCCCACCGCCGGGATGAGGGCCGACGGCTTCGATGACGACGATGGCGACGAAGGCAGAGCGTCCCGGGCGTGGATCCCGAGCGCGAATGAGACTGGAGAATGGGCGCTCGTCTCGGCGCTCGGCCGAAGAGGCGAGGGCTCCGGCGAGCGTGCCGAGGTCGGCTGGCTGCTGCCGGAGGCGGAGGTGGCCGAGGAGGAGGCCGAGGAGGCCGAGGAGGCCGAGGAGGCCGAGGAGCGCCCACGCACCGTGGAGGAGCTCGAGGCCCGGGCTTGCGCCGAGCGGCTCGCCACGATCAAAGAGGAGCTCCGCACCGTCACCGAGCAGTGCACTCTCATGGACCAGATGGTGCACGATAAGATGCGCAAGCCAACGGGCGCTGAAGCGTACAGGAATCGGCAGGAGCTAGCACGGCTGCTCGAGAAGCGGGAGAAGGTCGAGAAGACGCTGGAGGCGGAGCAGGCCGAGCACGTGAGGCTGCTAGCGGAGATATATCAGTGAGAGAGGCACGGGCACGATACATGACATGCATTGCTGTGCTCTGGAGTGCTCTACTGCTGACTCGGCCACATGCATGCTGTGATGCATGAATGCTGTGACGGCCACATGCATGCTGTGACACTCGGCCACATGCATGCTGACTCGGCCACATGCTAGCCATATGCTAGCCACGTGCATGCCGTGACGGCCACATGCAGGCTGTGACACTCGGCCACAAGATGCTGTATCCTGTGGTGTTTAGCCGCACGCCGCAGTGTAAACTGAGGTCTGCGCCCATGCTGTGCGCGCGCAGAGCGCTGCGCAGTATGTAGATGTTCGCGCGTGCACCCAGCTTTGGCGGTTGGGCCCGTGAGCCGCATGTATCCAGGTGTATTTTCAAGTCGTGCGATGTATCCGGTATGTCGTCGTCGGGCTGCGGGGCGGCCCTCCACGCCGTCGTGTGGGACATGGTCGTGACTCGTATGTGTAACGGGTTTATAATCCGCGCACCGGGCCGTAGACGGGGCGAGAACAACCAAACGGCGCGCCCCGCGAAGAACTAGTGAACCATAAAGTAAGAGCTAAGAGCAGCGACTCAAGGTCGGGTTCCAGCTTCTTCACCCGGTCAACACGTCAACTCGACGCCACGCACTCGTGCTTGCGATGCGGACCCCCCCCACTAACCGCGTCTGCGCAAGCGGCTTTCTGCTGGTGATGTACATGTACATGGCTCAACGAACGTGTCGTCATCCCTCCCCGCCCACCCGAGGCGATCGCAACACACGTGGGCGCTGCACAGTGAGCGCCATCACGGTTGCACGGTGAGAAGCAAGTCGTTCCCGTCGTCGTTCACCTTGAGCTCGAGCTGCTGCCCACGAGGAAGCCGCCCGAGTGCTGTCTGGTCCCCCTTGCCGACCCTGCCACCATCCCGGGGCCCACCAGCACCACCACAAGGCTCTGTGTGCGCTTGGCCCGCTGTGTGGTTGTGATGATTGACCAGCCAGAGCACTGAGAGAAAGAGGCGTTGGGCCGATGGGGCTTCAACGGCTGCCCGCACAGTGTTGCCCTCTCCCTCAACACCCGCATGCTGCTCAACATGCTGCTCCCCATCGTCGCCATCGTCCACATCTCGGGAGGCGGCCTGGACTCGAGCGTGGACGGCCGGTGCGTTCGCATCGCGGAGTAGCTGTGAGAACGCCAGGGGGGCGTGTGTCGGGTCAGTCGGCACATACGGTGCGACCCACTCGGCAAGGGTGCGGATCGTCGAGAGGCGGGTGAGGCCGCTTGCTGACGGCACGAAGGACCGCACCGGTGGTGCTCCAAAGGGCAGCAGAGCTGACGAAGCTGACGAAGCTCCAAAGGGCAGCAGAGCTGCCTGCGCGCTAACCTGCACGCTGGCGCGCATAGGGAGCGGCTGGCGTGCGAGTGGGTGCGGCGCAGGCGGCATTGCCCGCGGCGCTACCGACGAATGGTCGCCGTCCCATGCACCGCCCCCATCATTGAAGCCGTCGCCATGATCTCCGAAGCCGCCGCCATGATCCCCGAAGCCGCCGCCATGATCTTCGAAGCCGCCGCCCTGGTCGTCCTCATCGTCGAACGCGCCCTCACCGTCGTCGCGGCTCTGATCACGCATGAGATCGAGCGCAGCTCCCGCCTTGCGTGCAGGCACCTCGGCATCAACCACACGTGACCGCACGCCGTCGATACCCTGTCCGCCATCTTCTTCGCTACTGTCCATGACGAAGCCGTCCATCGCATCGCCACGGTGCTCCTTGGGATCGCTGCCTTCGTCTCCCTCGCCGCCGTCGCCGCCGTCGCCGCCGCGACCGCGAAGCATCCGCTGCGCCTCGAGCGCAGCCAAAGCTGCAGAGGCAGCAAGCTCCTTGCCGCCATCCTCTTGCAATACGAAGGCGGCGAGGTGCGGTGCGGCCGCCTCCTCGCGACTCTGCTTCCAACGGCGCTGCTTGTGGCACTGAAGCCATTCCTCGAGTTCGCAGTCCTGGGTGAGCAGACGCGAGAAGATGGCCGCACCACGCCGCTTCACGTCGCACGCGGCCGGTGGCAGGATAAACTGCCAGCGTCCTCCGGCGCCGTCCCCACCGCCGCCGCCTCTCTTGGTGACGACCGGCTGCAGACCATACGGGAGTGCCACTGGTTCAGCGAGCATCATCGGAGGGAACAGATGCTTCTCATGATCTATCGCCAGCTTGAAGGGCTTGTGAGCGGCTGCGGAGCGCTCAGGCAGCGGCCCAGAGCGCTCGCCATTATCGCCAAAGTCTACCAGCAAGGCGAATGGACGCGATGCTGCGCCCGTACGCGCTGCCAAGGAGGACGCAGTGCCTCCTCCAGCGAGCGTGACGGGCAAAGAGGTGCCCAAGGTGTCCGAGGCGTAGGGGGCGACCATCGCGTCTGGAGCATAGGGGGCGGCGCTCGTGGGCGACAGGAGCCGAGCTTGGCTGGCAGGAAGCGAAGTACGGCGCAGCTGCTTTGGGGGCATGGTGTGCTTCGCAGCTGTTCCTCTCGGCTCGGCCTCGTCAGAATCGTCCTCATCGCTCAGCACGACACGGCGCCGTCGCGCGGCCTTCTCCATGGCCACTGCAGTCCGCACCTGAGACCGAGGCGGCGCACGGCGTGGCGCCGACTCGAACGCATCGTCGTCGGATCCCAGAATGCTGTCCTCATGGACCTCGACCTGTGTAACGACCTGTGCCGACGGCGCCACCGGCTCACGTAAGGTTTCGTCACGTAGGCTCGCGCCCCGCCGAGCTTTCGTGTCGTCGGGCGCCGTCGCGTCCTCGCCAGAGTGAGACGCACGGCCATGAGTAACTGCGCCCATGGCCACTGACGAGGGGGAACGCGAAGGCGAGGGCGACGGGTGCCGTGAGGCACAGAGGCCATCGTCTGCGAAGAGGTCCATCTCAACCGTGCAGTTGTCCGGTACTGCGCGCTCGTCCACCCCCGCACCATGCTCGTACCTCGCTTGGGCCATATCGATCGGCTCGTCGCCCTCGCCCTCCCAGCCAGCCGCGTATTCGGACGCGGCATCATCATCCGGCAGCCACTCACTCATGAGAGCTGAAGCAGCGCGGGCGTCAGAAGGCGCCTGGGCTCCGATTACGTCGGCCGGCCACTGGTGCCACCACGACGCGTCGTCGGGCATGAGCCTCGCAGCGTCTACGGACATCGAAGAGGCAGCGTCCTCCTCCATGCCCACGTATGCGTCCGCGCCGTCGACGGTCGCTGCTGCGCCTGCGGCATCCGCCTCGCGGGCAGCTGCCTCCCAACGCTCAAGTAGACATAGACCGTCGGCCGCAGCGGGCGGCGGCACGGGGCGGTGGAGCGTGCGCCTCGGTGCGGTACGCCGCCGTGCACGCAGCAGCAGCGCCGTGAGCTCATCGAGGTGCAGGTTGGCAGGCGCGTCATCGGTCGCGCTCGTTGTCGACGAGGCGCCGCCTGCGCTTTGCTGTCGTGCAGCTGCGTCGACGAGTCTTCTCAGTCGCAAGAAGGCACTTTCCCACGCCTCTGCCAGCCGCTCCTCGTCCGCATCGGCTCCACCATGATCAGCGAGCTGGTTTCCGGCAGCGTTCATGACGGTGCTGCCGGCATCAGCGGCGCTCGCCTTCGCGGCAGCCTCCTTAGCCGCCTTGGCCGCCGACTGTACGGCAGTGAGCGCAGCGCTCGCCTCGCTGGCAACCTCCTTGTTCATGTGTGCAATGAGCTGGCTGCGCACCTGCACCTGCACGGACGCGTGGCTGATGGCCGCTTGCGCGTCCTCGATCCCCTCTTTCTGCAGAACATCTGTGAGAGATGAGACGGAGAAGGCCTGGAAGGAGAAGGCGCTCCACCCCGCAGAGCGCTTGGCGGCGCCGTTCTTGGCCACCTCCTCCTGGATCGCACGGAGCGAAAGGTTGGAGCCCACACCCGCACTTACCCGGAGCATCGGCCGCTTGTTGTGACGCGCTGGCATCTTGGCCACTGTGAGTTGGGCACACGCGAGTCTCGTTATATCGGATAAGAAGAATAAGTTGATTGCATGCATGCACATGCATGCATTGTAGACCGTGCTTCGTAATGGCAAATTTCCCCAACGAGCGATAGCATGGACGGGAGTATAGATCCTTCCTCTACGTGTCATGGTACATCTCGCATTTCCCGCATTGATCTGACTCCCACAGCATCGCGATTCCCCGGAATCGCATGCTGCGGGCAAATTCGGCTGCGGGGGCGGTGTGTCTTTATGAACGACACGTTGCGAGATATCTGAAAATATACAGTACAATCGTTACTATCAGCTCGGCACACTCATGATGCATGGAGACTTATACCATGGCTCACTAGATGTCACCGCGACCCGGGACGTCGCACTCGGAAATCTCGGGTGTAGGCTGCTTATGCTCAAGCTGCGACCGGCAACGCGGCGGCATGCTCTGCGACGAGAGCTCGGAGCCCGGCCTCGTTGGCGCCTCGCATGGTGTCGATCACGAGGCCGCTGCGAAAGAAGAGGAACGTTGGCATTGACGTCACACCGAGCTCTGCTGCAAGCTCTCCGAGCACATCGACATCAATCTTGACGAAGAGCGCTTTGCCAGCGTACTCTTCGGCGATCGCGGCATACGCGGGCGCAATTCTCTGGCACGGCCCGCACCAACTGGCGGTGAAATCGACCACGAGAAGCTTTTCTCCAGCTTCGGCCTGCACCGCAGCCCAGTCATCCCTGTCCTGGAGCTGGCGAACACCGCCGCGCAGTCGCAGGAGCGCTCCGACCAGCGACGGCTGTTGCATTACCCCAGGCGCATGGGGCGGCTGCGTGAGCACGGCAAAGCGCGAACCTGGGGCAGCCGCTGCGGCGGACGCCACCAAGGCATAGGCGAGGAGCAGCGCCATGTGTGAAGCCCTCATCAGACTCATCATCTCGCGCACTGTTGGGAACGAATCAAGTCAAGACAAGTCAAGTCCAGTCTACAGAGGGGGAAACAAGAAGGCCTGGTGTGCTCGTGTCTCGCGTTCACGCGGAAATGAAAACCCCACTCCTGCGTGCAAAGTGTAAACCTCAAACCATTTCCGCATGGTCATCGCATGCAGTCTCCGCACATGACCGATGCGGCCCACGAGCCGTCTGGCGCGAGCAGCGCTCGTACACCACCCCCGGGCGACGCGGCATCGCTTGGCTACGGGCTGACAGCCTCGCTGTGGAAGCTCGGCGGTGGCACAGAGCGCACGATGACGGCTGGGCGCAACCTTCGGGCTATCATAGACAACATCCTTGAGAAGCCGAGCGAGCTCAGGTACCGCAGATTACGTGCCGAGGGCGCCGCGTTTGCGACTCGCGTGCTTGCATGCCCGGGCGCGATTGAGGTGCTCAAGGCCGTGGGCTTCGAGATAGTGCAATATCCCGATGGTTTATATTGGACACTGAGAACGGTGGATGCGGCGCTCCTCAGCGAGGCAAGGCTCGAGCTGGATGCTGGTCTCAAGGCCGTCCGGAGGCTCCTCTCTGTACACGACGAGCCACATCGACGAGAAACACCGACGCGCATTCGAGACGCAGACTCAAATGGTGTCGCACTGCCAGTGTTCTTGGCTGTGTCCGAAATTGAGAATGGAGGCGTAGCGTTGGAGCGCGAGTCGCCGGTTGAGCCGATGGCTGGTATTGCGGCGGGCGGCCCAAGGCATGCCATGGCGGCTATATCGATGAGTCGACAGCTGCAAGCACGAGCGATCATTCACAGGGTGAAGTCTCGCGACGAGGAGGTCGAGCGGCGAGGGCGGGACTCGTTTTTCTGGTGGGTCACTTGCGCGGCGGCGGCCTTGTTGATCTCTGCCGCCGTCGCCAGTCTCTAAAAACAGCGTGCCCAAATATGGCAAAAGCCCGAAATCTCAACTCCGCCTCTGTGTGGTCGGACTTTCGTCCAACGCCTCCAATTTCACTGGTCGGCTCGGATGGCAACCGTCGTCGGCTCAATGGCAGTGAACAAGAAAGTATCCGCGCCCCACCGTGGCCCCCTCGAACTTGCCCTTGCCGCACGAGATGTTGAGGCGGTGCGGGTAGCCATCGCCAGCGGTGCGGACGTCAATCAATGCTTCGCTGACGGCCTGACGCCTCTTTGCCGCATGGCCGCCCTGGGCGAGCGGCGCATCCTGAAGCTGCTGCTCAACGCGAATGCGAACCCGGACCAGCGGCCGCCGCCTCGCGATGAGGCACAGCCCGTCTCGGACGTCGCTAGCCAGGTGGTCAGTGCCGGCTTCTCCGCTCTGCACTGGGCATGCCGTGAGAACAAGATGGAGTGTGTGAAGCTGCTGTTGGAATCGAAGGCGATCGTGGACGTGCGCGCTGCCGACAATGTGACGCCCTTCATGCTTGCTTGTAAGAACGGGTACCACGAGCTTGCCAAGCAGCTCATGGTCGCAGGTGCGGACATCGAGGCCGCCAACGTGCGTGGTGGCACTGCGATGGTGGTCGCGTGCGTGATGGGCAACGCCGAGATCCTGCGCACGCTGCTGGCGATGCGGGCCAAGGCGGACGCGGTGACGGTTGCGATTGACGACAGCGAGGAGCTCTTTGAGTGCCGGCCGCTCGTCACCGCCTGTCGTTACAATCATCCGAAGTGCGTCAGCTTGCTGCTGGCCGAGGCTTTGAGTGCTGAGACGCTTGCGATCGCGACGAAAGAGCTCGAGGAGTTCCCTTCGTTCACCGAGTGCGCGAAGCTGGTGCGACGGGCCGTGGAGCGGCGCGAGCAGCGCGAGCAGCGGTTTGGCGTTCGCCCGCCCGCCGCGCCCGTGGCGAGCGCCGACGTCGACGCCGTGAGCGCGACGGAGCGCGCGGACGCGGCGATGGCAGCCTTGATCGCAGAGGAGATGAAGCCACGGACGGCAGCGGCACCACCCAAACCGAGCGGAAAGAAGAAGCGCCCGGCCGCCCAGCACGCGAAAAAGGCCAGCGGAGCCGCCGACGCGGCCGCGGCCGCGGCCATGGCCATGGCCTCGTTGTCGTCGTCGTTGTCGTCGTCGTCGTCGTCGTCGGCGGCGGCGGCGGCGGCGGTCATGCCGACGGCGGCGGAGTTGGAGATGACGGTGACAGCTGAGGAGACCGCAGCGACGGCCGAAGTGGCCGCGGCCGCGGCGACGGGCGCGCCTGGCACGGAACCGGCCGGCTCGGTCGCCGCCGAGGCAGCCACTACGCCGCTGCGTACCTCGCAGCCGGGAACTCCTCGCAGTCCCACGTCGCCGCCGAAGCCCGACATGCATGCGCTCCTGATGGAGTATGAACTATACCAATATCAGACGAGCGAGACGCACCAGCGGAGAAAGTCGCAGGAGGAGGCGGAGGATGAGGAGGACGCCAAGCCAAACCAAACCAAGCCAAGTCAAGCTAAGCCAAGCCAAGCCTGGCTAGGCTTGTGCTTGGAGGACGATGACGACGGCGAGGAGGAGGGTGAGGAGGGGGCGGCCCTTGGCAAGAGGCGTAGCGACGACAAGGGAGGGGAGGGCAAAGAGAACCTCAGCCGCAGCAGCAACAGCGACGAAGACGGACCAACCGCGCAGAATGAGGAGCCGGCGCCGCTGCTCCAGCTCAGTCCGCCACTCGTAGCGGCGGAGGCGAAGGAAAAGGAGTACGCTCAACTGGACGCGCTGCTCCGCCGTCGACTCTCTGCCCGCAGCGCGGACGACGCCGGCAACGAGATGTCGCAGCTCAACATGTACTTCAGCCGCAAGAAGTTCACCACGAGCGCGATGAGCTTCTTCTTGACCAAGTTCCGCGAGAGCTCGCTGCCGCGTGAGACGGTCGTCCCGTTGACGGAGGACGAGCGCCGGCGGCGCAAGGCGCGTCGGCCACCGCCGCCGCCGGGCTGCTTGAGCCCCGATGCCTCGGCCACCTCCCAGGCCTCGCGCCTCGCGCCGCCGCTGCCGCCGCCCGCAGCCGCAGCCGCAGCCGGCGCGGAGCCATCGCTCCGGCCAGTGAGCACCAGCAGCAGCAGCAATCCGATGCCCATCACAGCGCCGAGCCATCGGCTGGCGAGGAGCGCGAGCTACGCGGAGCTCGAGCGCCGTCTTGAGCAGGAGCTCGAGGCGGCGCGCATGCGCGAGGCGTCGCTCGAGCAGACGCTCAAGCAGCGGAGCGATGCGCTCTCGCATCTCGTCATCTGCCCTATTACTCACGAGCCGATGGTCGACCCCGTCTCCGCGGCCGACGGTCAGACGTACGAGCGGCGCGCGATCGAGGCGTGGATCAAGAAGGGAACGGTGCCTATCTCCCCGCTCACGGGCGAGCCCCTCGAAGACCTGACGCTCCGCCCGAACTTTCTTGCCAAGGCGCTCGCGCAGGAGCGCGCTGGCAATTGACGAGCGCGCGGCTACATGAGAGTATTTGCATGCTAACGTCGTCGCATGCTGCATGTGGCCGGTGGCCAACTATGTCTGGACTACACGTATGGTGCATGTGCCTTAGGGTACGAGCGCGGAGCTGCCCGCGCTGGTCTACAGTGAGAAGATGTGCGTAGGTGGGCATGGTACGTGGGGCGCAGGGCCAGGGGGG
>Ga0209550_10005126_pt1 | contig 12322 bp, 8 predicted proteins | sample LauGreSuBDMM15SN_2_FD_187567 | JGI IMG/M metagenome (GOLD analysis project Ga0209550, IMG submission 187567) | Freshwater lake microbial communities from Lake Michigan, USA - Su13.BD.MM15.SN (SPAdes) (version 5) | ecosystem: Environmental > Aquatic > Freshwater > Lake | place: Lake Michigan, USA... | reverse complement strand
TTTCACATCTTCAAGTAAAAACAAGGAAGATGAAAAAGTAAGACCATCGTAGGTGAAATTCCTACTATTGATTTTACATTTTTTCTTATTTTTTAGCGTCTATAATGGGCGTTTTAAATGAGAAAAGGTGTAAAAGTATTTTAATTTTATACAATACATAAAATTAAAAATACGCTTCCTATAGGAGTCGAACCTATGACCTCACGGTTAACAGCCGTGCGCTCTAACCAACTGAGCTAAGGAAGCTTTTATTGTTTTGCTATTTCCTTTGTTTTTTAGATATAAAAAGATTGCTGTATGGAAATAAATAAATTTTATATAGCAAAGAATTGTTTCGATCAATTGACCCCCTGGTTATGAGCCAGGTGCGCTTCCTCTGCGCCACTTTGCTATTTTTAATGCAGGCTCCTTTAAAATTATATAAAGTTTTATATATTTTAATTTGATTGCTGTAAGGAGCCTTTACATACTATCACATCTAGTAGTCTTTAAGTTGTTTTGGAGTGATTTATTATAATAAAACACTATTCTTCAAGAAATCTTATAATACAAAGTTTGTGAGTTTTTTACTTTTAACTTTGTATAGGAATCATAGATATTTTTGTTTTATCACTAGGACAATCTATTTGTTGTTCTTCAAAATAAAAACAATTATCCGCCTTATCTTTAAATAAAACCTTTCCTACGTTTTCTGGACTTGGATAAATATGAATTGTCTTCATTTCAGGGCCTAAAATATACACAAAAAAGAGTCCAATGGTAAAACTAATAAAAAACACAGGAATAGAAATATAATGTAATAGCATATATTATCTAGATACAAAAATTTTATATATACATTTACTTACAAATCTAAAAATAACCGTTTCTGAACTCAACTGCCTTTTCAACTAATTCATTTATTGAATCCAACAACATACTATAATTTTTGACACCATCTTTCTCTGAATAAAAGGTTAAATATGTCTGTTGTAAATTTTTGGGTAATTTGCTAAACTCTTCATTATAAATTTCAACACCAAAATCATATTGTCCATTACTTGTTTGTTGTGGGGGTATAATTAGTTCAGGGGGTTTTATAAATTTGCATTTCTCCTTTTTGGATCTTGAGTTAACACATTGAAACATAAACTCGCTCATCCATTCATTATTTGGGCGCAGTACATTCTTCAATTTCATAGGTAAGTTATTCCATAATGTCTTGTATTCAGGAATATTCCAAGAAATGCCATCTTCCCCCTTTCCATAAACAGGGTCATCGCGCGGGATTTCTCCAGAAGGTTGTCCTATGGTTGGGTTTACAATGATTCTTGGTTCTTCAAAATTATCTCCGGAATCTGGAGTTACAGTGGATGATTCAATAATGAGTCCGGGTTTTTTCTTTCGAATAAATTCTAGGCCAACATTATAACTAATGACTTTGCTTTGATAACTAGAATAAGACATTTTTTGAATACTATACTTATTTTGAATTAAATTACATGTATTCGTATCTTCATTATGAACAACCATATTTTCATTATATTTTAACATTCTTATTTTTTGTAAAATTGGAATCAATGTTGTATTATATATGTTTACTGCATCACGTGCGTATTGAGTATTATCCGTTTCATTCATTTTTTGTATGCACTCTTTTATTTGTTGAATTTCTGTATAAGAATTAAGAATATTTTCGTTTAATTCTCGGGTTAATTCATCATTATCAAATATTAAATTATAATTCTCTAGATAAGCTTCATACAATGTATTATAAAAACTAATATTTTCTTTCAATTCTTCAAAATTTTCAAGTGCTTCTTCCGTAGTTAAATAACCAAACAACAGTTTATTTTTATAATCGATAACCGTATTTTTAAGTTCTTTAATTTCTTTTTGAATTGAATTTAACAGATTTGGTAACAATTCAACTTTTCCAACATTAATCTTGATATCTAAATTACACGGGTCTGCAATAATCCCACAAATAGAACTATATTGTCTATATCCTTCTTCCCTATCTGTTTCTGAAAAGTAATTTATTTTAAATATAGTACCACCAGGTCTTTTACAATTAATACATTTTGGTTTTAATTTTAAATATTCACTTCGTTTTTCTCGATTACTTAATGTGGGGTTATTCATTATTTTCTTTTTATTTACCAAAATCTGGGTTTCATATTTAACTTTTAATTTAAAATATTCGCTCAACCCTTCTTTAACATCAGGTATTTGAGGTGCTTCTTTAACATTTATGGTATTTATATTTTTAGATATTGAAGAAGAAGAAGAAGAAGACACATTTCCAAACATTTCATCCATTAATCCTTGATCTTGAATAGAAGACATTATTATATATTATATTTTATATTTTATATTAGATTAGTAATTGTAAAATTATTATACTGTTTTGGAATGGATTATATCATACTCACTATCCCAGGCTGGCAACCCAGTAATTAATTCTTGATGTGCAACACGTTTAGCTTGCTGGAAATTCTGAACTTTGGATAATATATATTGCTGTTTTTCTTTATTTTTTTTTGCTATTTCAACCGGTGTTAATTTGCCTTTATATTTATAGAGTAAAATTACTCCTAAAACAAGTAAAAACGCAATAAATAACCCAACATTAAATACCATATTATGAAATTTATCTCTGGTAATATGACACTGTTTTAAAGTTTGGTGTAAAAAATATTTAACACCTGGTTCGGTAAGTGCTGGTTTAGAGAAGTCATTAAAATCCATAATAATACTGGTTAAAATTAAAAAATAAATTATACATATTATCTATATGGCTAATTCTTATTTGAACATTATAACATTTTTATTAACAACACTCTTTTATTATTTGGCAATAAAACCTACTTTTACTTACGACACATTGGTTGATCCTACACAGTATAAAAGTTACATTACCAACAACTATATGTATTTAGCTATTTATTTATTACTAGTTATGGTTATTCAATTTATGGTGAATTCTTCTATTGTGTCAACAATGTGCGGCGGTAGTATTACCGAAAATATGGGTGCAGCAGGTGTATTTACCTTTTTACCTTGGACCCTTATTTTCGGAGTAGTAGTAGTTGTATTAACTGTTTATCCTGGATTCAAAAGTGCTTTTTCAGACGTTATAGGATACTTCTGGGTAGCTAGTTCCGCCAGTAAAATAATTACGGAATTATTGGTTGACCCTAATATACAAAAAAAGATTGATTCAGAATCAACCTATACCGACAAACAAAAAGAAGATATGCAAAGTGCTGCAGATGCAATCATTAAAATTTGCGGTAATACTGCCATATTAATTAATCAAATCGTACCTACTAATTTTAACGAATATTGGAAGATATTGACCCCGCTAATGAAAACAAAATATCAGTCCGAAGGTACAGAAACAACTGATATGAAAAAACGACTATTTGAATTAGTAGTAACAAGAGACAATGTCGGAGAAGCAATGTGGTACATCTATACAGGGGTGTTATTGACGTCGATTGTTCAATTAAAAATAACAAGCAGAGGTTGTGCAAATAATCCTGAAACAATGGAAAAGAATTATCAAAAATTCGTAGATGCAGAGAAAAAGGCTAAATCACAAAAAGAATTAGCAACCTCTACTACTTATACAATTACTAGCTAAATTAGATAATAAAATATATTCAAAATAGTTTTGGATAAGCAACATAATACATAACGGCTAAATAACACAAAATACCTAAAACGAGTGCCAATAACCATATGGGTAAAATGGTTTTGTTTCTGTATCCAACACCAAATTCCCTTATGCTTCCATCTTTATTATAAAAACAGGACGGTTTCATCATTTGAATACTACCAAAAATAATAAGAAATAATACAATAGATACGAGTGTAATATTTTCTCTAATATAGTTTCTATACATCTTATATATAATTATACACAATTTTTTATAATTATATAATTCTTTATTCACTAATATTGAATGTTTTTGAATGTTTTTAAATGTTTTTGAATGTTTCGTGTATTTTTGGTATTATTTATGTTTTTGAGATTATTCTAAATATAGAATTAAAATTAAAATTTAATTACTTACATAATCAATTATCCTCTTGGTAATCATCGTATTCCTCTTCAGGAGCTCCTACTCCATCGGTATTACCATCCCAAAAGGTTTCGTTCATAAATTCCATATCATATACTTCATTATCGATTTCTTCGTCAATTTGTTGCTGTTCCATATAATCATCCAATAGTATATCTATGTTTTCATCGTTTGCACCAGGATTTTTCTTACGGATATTTCTTTCGGCTTGATTCATTTTATCTCTAAATTCTTGTTCCTCATCATAAAAATCCTTGTCCAAAGTAGTTAGACCTTTTTGCATACCTTTACTGTACATACCTAACTTATTAATCTTTAAAATCGTATCTGCATCTCTCTGTTCATCGCTCATCATCTTTAGCCGGTCCGTCACTAAATCTTTTTCTTTTTCCTTTAACTTAAATACACGGTCTTGTATCTCTTCATAAGAAGTATCAATACTATCTTTTTGGTTATGAAGAATATCAATAAAGGCAATTAGTAATTCTGCCATTTTTTGTCTCAATTCTCTCTTATTACCACTTAATACAATAGTGTCCTCTTTTCTAGAAGTACTAGACATGTCTATTCTAGTATCTAGTTCTTCAATATATTGAGTCGCAAAAATATCAGCAGTTACATTTGGCTGGCGTACTTCAGTAACAATCATTTGATCTTCATCTGTTAAATCAATATAATTCACTATAACACGTAATAAATAGTATTCAAACAAAAAACGACTCGTTCTTTCGTCAAAAACGGGTTTAATCGTTTTGTCTTGGTCTATACGAATACTCGTAAAACTTGGGGTTGAGTTGGCTAACATAACAATATTTTTACTTGTTTTTTGAATATTCGAGAGAACGTTTTTTAATGAAGAAACACCGTAAAATTTCTTTAACTTTTCATAATACGACCCTACATATTTCTTCAATTTACTTGAATGATTGGCAGAAAACCCGTAATAATTTGGTATATGAACATCCTCACAATTTACCTTGTTTAAAATAATATTTGGAAATATATTCACAAAGTTATCTATAAAATTCTTATAAAAGTTTACTATATTGTACATTTTGTCATCAGAAATTTTATACTCTGTATTTCTGTCTGAATTATCAGAAACCCACAAAGAGAGATTATTCATCGTTTTTGTCATTTTTCTCACAAAACTATTACTAATGGTTGTTCCTGTATTGTTCCCAACAAAATCTATTATTTCTTCCTTCATAGATTCTATGTTTCGTATCAAGTAATTATTAAGGTCTTTCACCTCTTTCGTGTAATTTTCTCTAGCAATATCGAATGTATCTAACGATTTGTTAATAAGATCTCTTAGGGAACGCTCTACAACTTCATCGTTTTCATCATCAATTACTTCTAATAACTGTACTAATTTTGTTATGGAAGATACAGTAGGTGTTGTTAAATCAATATTTACCATATTTTTTTGACTAATCACTTGAAGAAGTCGTAAAAATTGTTGGTTTGTATAATTTCTCCCATCCTCTTTTAATTTTTGAATAACACGTTCTACAGAATCATTTTGACCAATTAACCCTGTATCTGGCTTATTTGTACATAAAGGAAGTAAATCAGGGTTTATAGGTATAAGAGATTTAAATTTACAAAAATGAATAAATGACATATAAATGGTTTTTTCGTTAAATTCGCTATTAATAGATGGGTATTTATTTTTTGTATTGTTTCCACTACAAAACAAACTAGCATCAGAATAACTATGAATATCTTCCATCATATTTGTTAATTGTGTAACAAATGTATTGTATTCATTTATCAAGGGTTCTTTTGAACTAAAATAACCAATTGTAGTTTCACCTTCTTTGGTTTCGCAGCACGCATTCTCTAAATAAGGATCATTACCAGAGGTATGCAACAATAAATTATTTTTCTTGACAACATCTTGGATTTTTTCAATTAATGCTAATGAAAATTGAATTATTTTGGATTCAATAACAGACAACTTTTCCCTCTGATATACCGAACCAGACCTTAAATCCGAAAGCAATGATTTTTTAAATTCTGGTGAAATATTCGCTAAATGCTTTATCTTATAACTCGCAAGTGGTGGTAAGAATTGATGCCATTTTGCAATGTCGTGTTCCGCTGGGATTTCACTTGCGTCACTAGTTAATAAGTAATCAGTTTTTTCTTCAAATTTTCTATTTACATCAGGAATAGATAACAAAAAATCATCCATATATGCCTTTATTTTTGTAATAATGAATTCTTTCTTTTTACCCTTTAATACATTCCACGGCTCTCCGGATTCACGAATGTCATACGCAACACATCCCAAATAAGTTAAACTAGTTAAATCGCCTGCCCCTTCAAACGGATATCCAGAAAAAGAACGAATGCATCCAGGATGGGTTTTTCGTGTTTTTACAGAAGGTATTGCTGTTTGAATAGCAATCAAGTAAGAACCTAATGTATAATATAAAAGAGAGGTATTATAAAAATCTTTATAGGAAGCTATTTTCTTACCTTTTTCCGCCATCTCTCTAACTACCTGTTTGTAATCACTTTCTGATTCTACTCTATCTCTAATAGCTGTTAATACGCAATTCATTATAAACTCTTTTTGTGTTTCTATATTAATTCCCATCGCAATAGACATAGCGTTGACAATATTATTAATAGTTTTAGTATCTGGCGTGTCATATTTCATTGTAGTTTCTGCATTCGAGGATAAAATCTTATTCCCGGCATCTTCCTCCATAACAGCTCTGGTTGAGACTCTGAACCCTTCATCATAACCCTCTTCAGAATCAAAATCAACAGGACAAATAGGCCATCCACTGTGTTTATCTGTCCACCAGTCACCGTCATCACTTAATTTACCTATTTTTGATTTTACTACCTCTAACGCATCACGATAACCGTACTGACCTCGAACAACAAATGCCTCCGCTAATTCATATTTAAAGGTTGGAATCAAAGGAATATTTGTTTGAAGACAATATTTCCAATGATCCGATTCTACTTCATTTAACGGACCAATACCTTTTACAGAGTGTCTAGTGTACATATTTACAAACTGTATTATATCGGTTTGCTTCTTTACAAAATCTTTTTGCATCAAAATCAAATTTAACAACTTGTTAAATGGTGAGATTACTTTCATATTAGTGTCCTCTTCTGACCCCTTTCCTAGTTTATATTTCTGGTTATTATACATTAACATATTATTCGTTTCTATCTTTGTTAACAAAGAAAATATAGACTTTAAGTATTCGTATTTTTCAGTAATGTTTTTTTGATAATCTTCCTTGGACATTTTATATTTGGTATCAAATTCACTAATAACGTCCGAAAGCAGCTTTGTTTGTAAACTTAATTCATCATACTGTATACTTTCGCATTTATCATCGATTTTACCTGGAACACTAATGCATTGTTTTTGAATATCACATAATATGTTTGAATCATCAGAGTTGATGTTTTCCTTACCTACCTCATTATCGATTACCCATTTATTATTACTTCGAACATAAAAGTCTACTTCATTAGATACGTTTTCGTTATACCCCTTGTACAATAATGCGTATTGGTCATTCATAACTCTTTTATGACCATCGACTAATGTATCTGCCAGATATTCCGATTCTAATTCAGTCATTCTTTTCTTTAACATTAGGTCTTTCATTATATGTGATTTCAATTCTTCTGGAGACATTACTAGTATTTCCTTTCCATAATTATCTTCCAACATCCCATAATTGGTCTTGTCGTATTTTTTATCAAAATAAATAGCCTTGTCATTGTCATTAATCAAGTCGTCTAAGGAAGTATAATATTTGGCAATAGTTATTGTTTTGCATTTTTCCTCACCTTCTTCCTTCTTTTTCTTGTTGTCGAGTTTATTCTTCTCTTCGTCAAATAATTTAGAGAACTCACTAGGGAACATCAAGGGGAAACATTGAACTGTTAATGCTGCAGTATATAATTTTGCGTTGTCTTTCAATTTAATTTTTTGAAGTATCTCAGAGTTTGTAAAAAGATAATCATAGTTATGTATGTTATAACCCTCTTCCATAATATCATCACGAATTTTTTTCTCAAGTATCCCCATAACGGAATATGCATTACTTGACATAGTTGAAAGATGGGATCTTGAAGTATTAATCATTTTAAAGACTCTTGAACGTTCTATAAACACCTTGTTGTGTTTTGAAATTTGACTATCAATAAATTCAACTATTTCACGATATTGCATAAAGGTTAAATCATCTGAATAAATCAAAAAGGGTTCCAAATAGGATACTACATCTACAATAGACAATTTACCATTAATATATTTTTTCATTAAATTAAATAACACACGGGTTTTGGGTATAATAACTTTTGCGAACTTGTCGTATATTTCTTTATTCGATAGGCCCATTTTGTCTTCACCGCTCAAATTTAACGCAAAATTTTTGATATTATTCGCAAAATTTTCTTCATTAAATTCCAAATCATTTTCCAAATTATCCACAAAATTGGTATTTACATTTGTTTTCTTTTTCAATAACTCCCAATAATTTAAAAAAGATAAATTCAAGTTTGACTTGTCTAAAATAGTTGTGCCAGGAAGGTTAATCTTTGAAAAGCGAATAACTGGCTCTGGTAAAGTAAGAAATGACTTAATCGGTAAAATATCCTCCTGCGATATATTGGTTCTTACTGTAATGAGTTTTGAACTAGTGGAATCTACAGTATCCAACTTTGTTAGTGATGTATTAAATTTTTGAATAACAAAACGTCTATTCCTTACTGCATTATTGTGAAAAATAGATGAATACATTTCTTCCAAATTATCAATAATAGTATTGATATTCGAGAGAACAATCTTCTCATTAATTATTCCATTCATTTCCTCATTATCCACTAAATCAAATGGTGTTAAATAACTATTTAATTCACTATAAAGTGATGTGTATTTATTTTGCTCAGAAGGTAAATTATTCGACTTGTAATTGTTAATAAGTTCGCGAATTCTTCCTAGATCAGTGTCTAAATCTATGTTAACGATATCGTTATTTTCTTCATCATTATTGCTAACATTATACATTTTTTTTATATTTTTTACAACCGGCAAAATCCAATAGAGATTTATTTTAAAAGTGGAAAAATACTTTATCAAAGGTTTGTAAGTTGCTTCTTTTATAAGAACACCTTCTATGTTTCCATATTTATCAAAAAAAGAAAATTTTTCCCGTAATTGCTTAAATCTCTCGATCATTGTATGAATATTATTAAGTACACGCGGTGTTCTTTGTGCATTTGGTATTGTAGATAGCAATTCGTCTTGCAAATCTCCGACCTGTGTCTCTATGCTATACCTTTGACTTTTTGATGCAACATCAACATATTGAACAATAGGTCCGAATTCTTCGTTTCCAAATTTGACTTGATCTGCACGAACTATAAACTCGCGTATTTGATCTTTAATATCCTTTACGCCAACTGTTAGGTGTAGTTTGTCTGGAGCAACAAAGGTTTTTTCAATTTCGAGATTAGGTAATTGTTTTTCTATATTGTCTTCTCTATCTTGATATCGTTCTTTAACTTGTTGTAGGTTATCGAATCCTGTTTCGTCTTGATGGTATTCATCCTCTTGATAGTATGGATCATTATATTGGGGTTGTCCGGTTAATAGTTCGGTAGGCTTCTCTCTAATTTCAATCATTTCAATTGGCAAGTCTTCTGGCAGCCCTTTGTAATCAAAATTTAAATAAATTATATCTTCATCTACGGTTCTTACTTCAATCATATCATTTTCTAAATTTGTAATTTCGCCAGTAATGATGACAGGAAATTCACCTTCGAAATAAATATTTACCCATTTCCCAGGTAACAGATTGTTTTGTCTAGCATAACTACCTGTTTCACTGCGGCTTAAAATACTTATGCGGGTTATATTACCGTCACCAATAACACCATCTGGGCTAATAGAAATTCGTATTCTATCCATTGTTTCACTATTAATGAAATATACTTTAGAGTTATCTATATAATCTATAATAAATGTCTGGTCGTTTAACTGTTCATTTAAGGGATTACTTATCTGAATAACGTCGCCTAATTGCAACTCTATAGCGGCTTCATTACCGGTACCTTCTCCTGCTTTTGAGGATTCCGTATCGGTTTGTATATTTTCATTATTTTCTGCCATTTTGTTTCTATATTTATGCTAGAAATTTTTATACTTAAGTAGAAATCAATATAAAAAAGAAAGTTAAAGACGCTTTAATATTATAATTATTGAATGCCTATTCTTGCAACATATAATCTTTCTGAAATTCCTGGTTTTAATGATATTATAAATAATGTTTCTTGTGAAAATGCAGTTAATGATTATAACTCAAATATACTAAAAACCACAAATATGGAGTGCAGAACTTCTGAAAATGCGGTTTATAAAATAATTAAATATGATAAAAATATGTTATCTTTTGATCTAGTCAGAAGTTATGGGCTATGTAGATCTGTTATTATAAATAGTAATAATAAGGTGGTTTCTTTTGCACCTCCTAAATCAATTCCTTGCGATCATTTTATCCAGAGTTATCCTGAAAATACGGAGAATATTGTAGCAGAAGAATTCATTGAAGGAACAATGGTAAATGTCTTTTGGGATGAATCTATCGGACTTACTGGTGGTTGGGAAATTGCAACTCGTAATACGGTGGGTGCTACATCATCCTTTTATAAGGGTAAAAATGCAAAGACATTTAGAACAATGTTTTTAGAGGCAGCCAAGGAGAATAATCTATCACTTGATGAACTACCGAAGAAAAACTCTTATAGTTTTGTTCTTCAACATCCAGAAAATAGAATTGTTGTTCCATTTAAAAAGCCTCAATTATACCTAGTAGCTATTTATTCTATTCAAAATGAGACAGACGATATATGTATAACTACTGTTAATTTAATAGACTACATCATATATTTTAACGCATTAAACATTACGGTTAAGTTTCCAAAAGTATACACGTTTAATAGATATTCAGAATTGATTGAAAAATATGCATCTATGAATACTTCCTATGACATCGTTGGTGTTGTTTTACATAATACAGAGAATGGAGAAAGAGCTAAAATTCGGAACCCTGTTTATGAACAAGTACGAAATTTGAGGGGTAACCAACCGAAACTTCAATACCAGTACTTGTCTTTGAGGAAAGAAGGACGAGTAGGCGATTTCTTGAAATTTTACCCAGAACACAAACGCGAATTTTCTACTTTCCGTGACAATGTTCATCTATTTACAGATACATTATTTAGTAATTATGTTTCTTGTTATATCAAAAAAGAACGTCCGTTGAGTGATTTTTCTGACCAATATAGAACACATATGTTTAATATACATCAGATATATTTGACAGATCTTCGCGAAAAAAAACTCTTTGTGAATAGTACAGTAGTAATCAAATATGTCAATGCTATGCCTCCGTCATTGTTAATGTATTGTTTAAATTTTCAAATGAGAAAGAGACACGTCAATACAATCATTGCTGATAGAGTATGATTTTTATATATTTTGTTTACATTTGCAAATCTAACAAATAAGAAAGGCAGTCTAATAAATGTTCGTCATCATAAAACATAAACCATTTTCCTTTTTTTACAAGTGATTTAACATAAAATGAAGTCGATGGATTTAGAGATTTGTCCATAATTAAATACAAAACTTCTTTTTTTGAATCTAGCGCATTATTTATTTCGATTGCTTGGTGAAATGACCGTATTGTTTTTTCTGAAATGCATAATATAAAATAACCAGTATGGTTGAGTATCTTTTCAATATGAAAAGAAATTTCTTTGCCGGATAAATGTGTTAATGATTCACGTGTAACCTCCGAGTGAAGAATATTTTTGTTCATTTTTTGTAATTCGTCTTTCAAAACCCGCAAATAATGATTTGATTTTTCACTAGCATCATAAGAAATATAAATATTATTTGTTGCGTCGTTGTTTATACTAGTAGAAGCGCCCATTTATTTTATTTCACGTATTATTTTAATTTAACTAATTTTTACTTTTGTTTTTATTTATTCTTTGTAAAATAAATAAAAGCATTTCAATTTTATTTCTATTTGTCGACGATGACCGTTCTTGATATATTACGGATTATTTTATCTTCTTTTTCTATCTCGTTATCGCCCGACCCGCCACACGACTCTATAATAATTTTATTATATTGGTCAGAAAAATTGGAAGATGATTTGAGACAATCCGGGTGGGCTTCTTTAAATTTAAGAATT
>Ga0209550_10005125_pt1 | contig 12323 bp, 4 predicted proteins | sample LauGreSuBDMM15SN_2_FD_187567 | JGI IMG/M metagenome (GOLD analysis project Ga0209550, IMG submission 187567) | Freshwater lake microbial communities from Lake Michigan, USA - Su13.BD.MM15.SN (SPAdes) (version 5) | ecosystem: Environmental > Aquatic > Freshwater > Lake | place: Lake Michigan, USA... | reverse complement strand
GGGAGAGAAACGCGGCGACGCGACGAAACTTAGACATACATGGACAAGATCATTCTCTCACTCACAGAAATACGTGAAAACAAAACAATTTTCAATTACTCGAGTTCTATTATCTATACAAGAGCGTTCACGCATCACGCGGTTCACGGAGGTCCACCCGCCGGGTAGATACTCGCGGTGAAGCGGACGAAACTTAGGCAAACATGGACAAGATCTCACCCATCCTCTGCCGCGCTTTTCACAAAGGCGCTTTATATCACGTGCAGCGCAGCCATGTCGGCCAGGGTGCAGGGACACACGCCCGACGGGCCCGAGAGAACCCCCCCCGCGCCCCGGCGCTGGTGTGTGGACCGCTTGTCGCGACGCTAAGCGTGAAAGTAGAAAGAGCGGTGTGGCCGTATGAGATATGTTCATCTGAGGACACCGGTGCAGCGATGTCAGCCAGGGACACTTACTCAGTTTCGGCACTTGCACGATACTAGATCGCTCTTCGGTCCAAGAAACAATTTCATTTGTTCGGGCTTGGGCCTCGTGGCCTTGGGGTCTCGACCTCAAGGCGACACGAGCTCTTGGCGCATGCATGTCTCCAGCCCGCGCACAGCATCACACAAGTGTAGCATGCTCAAATGTCGGGGCTGCTCGCGCAGACATGCTCTACAGCTTCTCGTCTTGTACCCGCACGCCCACCGCGTCTAGCTATTCACGAAAGAGGCTGCCGACCTGTTGGCAACATTGAAGTCTGTCAGGCCGAGATGGCCGCTCCATCCCTGGTCGTGCCTGCGCAACAGTCGGATAACATACAAGGAAGGTGTCAGGTGCATCTCCGGCTTCAGTTACACCTCCTCCGCTTCATGAACGTCACACGGAAAAAAGAATGCGCCCCAGACAAGGGGCCGGGAGCAGGATAAGGCATGCGGCGGAGTCGATCGCGCGCCGCGCTCACGTTGGATGAACATTTGAGCGGAAGATGGAGGTGCTGAGCCCAGAGTTCGTCATAGTCTTCGACTCGGCAACCCACGAGGAGGTGAACCCCCCCCGAATCCCATACCAACGCATTGGCAAGTCGGTCGGCTCGATAGCGAGCTTTCCAACGTCCGAAGACGAGGTCTGGTAATATGGCAGCAGCTTCTTTTTGGGTGAGATAGAGAGGGCGGCCTTGCGCTCCTCGACATACTGCTCGGTGAACCGGAAGGGCATCGGTGTCATGTGCATGAAGCTCGAGTCCTGGCCGGTCGGATACTTGCTCGGCTCCTCCTTCGACAAGAAGCGCTCCGAAACCTCCGTTGGTGGCAACATCGGGTGCTCGCCGAAGACCGACGATTCGAACCGCTTCCGGTAGAACTGGCGCTGTGCTGCGCCCTTGTTGGGCGTCGTCTCTGGCGATGCCATTGCCATGGACAAGTTTTGTAACGTTGAAACGCAGTTGAAAGTCGGATCACCCCCTTATACCCCACTTGAGAGCGGCGCTTGGACGGACCGCTCATACGCAGCATGTCTCAAACAAGATTTCTCACAATGACTTGGTCACACTTCGCAAAGACTTCACGGCGTGAAGATGGTGTCCGCCGGCGCGAGAGCCAACATGGACGTCCAAAGCGCGGCATTCGTCACACTCTACACGCTGGTCCTCTTCATGATGAAGTGCAGCGCTGCGTCAGCAGCTGCCGACACGCACATATTCGTCGAGCCCATTGCCGGCCCTGCCTCGGGCGGCACGGTGCTCATGCTCACACTGCCCTCTCGCTGCAATGCGTCTTCGGTGTGCTTGTTTGGAGGCGCTGCATCTGCCATGGGCTATAACTCCTCAGGAAATGCGTCGCGATGGGAATGCTCCGCACCCAGTGCGCTGGCCGCAGGCGCTGCCGCTGTGAGCGACGCCGACGCGCTACTGCAGAATGCATCACTTACGGGGAGCGCCAGCCGCCGCAGCAACAACACCATAGAGTTAACCCACACGCGTGGCTACAATCACGTCGGCAGTCTGATCGGGGACCCGCCTTTGAGCTCGGAGACCGCCGGTTCCTCAAATGTGATGGTGGAGTTCGAGCTTCTCGTTGGCCGCGGCACGGGTGGCGATGGCTTCAGTGTGAGCTTCGCGCCCGTGCACTCCAGAGTGGCGATTTATGACGAGCGTGGTGTTGCTGAAGGTTTGGCGCTGTCGTTCCGGTCTATCGCTGGTCTTCTGTTCGTGCAGTTCCGCGGCGAGCAGCTACTCGAGCGTAGGCTCGATGGACGTAGTACGTTCGAGTGCGACAATTACAATTGCGCAAACTGCGCTCAGTCGTCCCGATGCTTGATGGCGGGCTGCGAGTGGATTGACTGGCAGGGCAGGTGCACTGCTGGGCTCGAGCAGAAACGCCGACACACGTTCCGCATGCACAGCTTTGTGCCAGTCCGCGTGTTGGTGGTCGACGAACGGCTGAGCGTCTGGCACGATGGGCACGCGTACGTCAGTGGACTGCACATTCCAAACTGGGAGGCATTGACGAGGGCAGCGCCGTGGCACGTAGTCTTTGGAGCTCGCGTGAGCATTCACGTGGATGACCACTGGATTCGCAGCCTGCGCGTGAGTCAAGGTGCAGTTGTCGGGAGCGCGCCAACCCGCCTGTCCGTCGCTGACGACACATGCAACTTGAGCGGCCTCCAGTACGAGTATTACGCATCTCCGATCGTCTCGCATCTCGGTCAGCTGCAAGGCCCCCTCAACGGAGGCACAAGGGTGCAAGTGTTCGGTGATCACCTTGGCCGTGGCACCCAGCGGCAGGTGTGCCGATTCGGAGCGAGCAAAGTCAGCGCTTCTCGTGGCCTCGACGGCACTCTAGAATGTGACTCTCCAAGCTTTGGCTCGCCTGGCGTTGTCACGGTTGAGGTCTCCCTCAACGGCGTCGACTTCACAATGACTGTACCCGCGCCGACGTTCATGTTCACCGACCCGCAGTTACTAACTGTGCAGCCGAACGTCACTCTCAGTGGTACTGGCCCTGTGCTGCTGACGCTCACGGGCCGGCGACTTGGCGGCGGCTCGAAATATCTCTGCCGCTTCAATGTCGCTGGCAACTTCAGCTTCGTGCCTGCCTTCGTGGACTTTCACCGTCAATCCCTCTTCTGCACTGCTCCATCCTTGGAGGTGAGCAACGCAAGCCAGATGATGGTTGGCGTCGAGGTGACACTCAATGGCGTCGACTACACCGACTCAGGTTCTTCGGTGATGTATTTGTCGCCGCCGGTTGTTGACAGCGTCTCGCCTGCAATTGGCCCAACACACGGAGGAACTCGGGTGGTTGTGCATGGCGCCTTTGATGCACGGCCAGACTGGAGTTGTCTATTTGGGCGCGCGCGTGTGGTCGCATCAGTTCTCAACGGATCAATGGATGGTCCAGTTGCGAGGGCACTTGCATGTGTGGCTCCTGGCATGCGCTCTGCCGACACCCTTGCTTTGAGTCCGGCTCTTGTAGCCCATCTGCGGTTCGCACCAGCAGAAGTAGCTGCCCGGCGCAACGTTGGGCAAACCAATTATGAACTGCGCGGGCACGCACGCATACGATTTGAGCGGCTGGTACTGACCCACGATGCGCCAAATCAGCTTGGATCGTGTATTCTAGCATATCCTCGAGGAAACGATGTGCGGCCATCGCGAGCCAGTGCTTTCAGTGCCGCATTTGATGTGCAGGTCAGTGGTGTATGCCTCGGCGAAGAGGCAATTTGTGGGGGCACTGGGGTGAGCCTATCATTTGGCGAATTGCCGGATGAAGCGTTTGGCAGTGAAGGAGCTGGTAATGGCTTAAGGGTGCAGCTTCTGACGTCTTCACGCCGCGTGGTCGTCAGCTATGGTGGAGCCATGGTGATCTCCGCACAAGTTGCAAAGGACCTGCGCGCGCGTGCACCTCAGCAAGTGGAGGTGCGCTACACTGCGAATGGTCTCTGGATGCGCTACGACGAACAAGTTGTCATTGACGGCGTTCGTATCGATGCTTGGGCGCCACAAGCTTCGTGGCGTTTCGGATTCGGTGCACGGACCGGCGCTGAGTCCCCGGCCCACAACGAGCACGCCGTCGACAATGTCAGGATCGAACTTGGCGACATGATCGCCGCTGAAGGCCTCAGCTTAGTTCGAGTTGGACTAAATGCTATGCAGCTCTCCGCCGCGTTGCAGTACACGTACTTGTCGCCGGTGCACTCCGTTTCGATCAGCCCTGCCTCGGGCCCACGGGAGGGTGGCACCGTCGTGACCATCGCTGTCAGCGCGATGTCCTATAGTGTCGATCTCCGCTGTTCGTTGAACGGCACCGTGGTGCCAGCAAGCGCACGCGATGGGCGGGAGATTGTGTGCACCACACCTCCTGCCGTTCGGTCGGGGCAGGCGATTGCTGCGGTCACGATCAATGGTGCCGATTATTCGGCCGGCTCGCTGCTCTTCATGTACCAGGAGATACCCATCGTGCAGCTCTTTTTCCCGCTCTCCGCACCTGTGCGAGGCGGTTCTATTGTTCGTGTGACGGGTCGCGGATTTGCTGATGGCACGCAACCTCGATGCAGATTTGGTGTCTTTGGCACAACCTCGGCAAGCGTGCTCGACGCCGCCAATATGTTATGTCACTCACCTTCCGCAGAGACAGTGCGATCGGTTCCCTTAGAGATCGCACTCAACGCCCAGCAGTACACCTCCCATGGGCATCACTTCTCGACCTTTTTCCCTCCAGTCGTCTCGTCGCTCAGCCCAATCCAGGGGCCCGTTGGTGGCGGAACTCGGGTCCTGGTTGCAGGGGTTGGCTTCGACACAGGAAATGCGAGCGTTCTTGCGTGCCACATCGGTGAGACTCGTGTTGAAGCCGTGCTATTGAATCGCTCGGTGATCGTTTGCAACACGACGGCGCTTTCGCGTGGCCTGCATTGTATCGAGATCTCACTGAATGGGCAGGACTTCACGAGCAGTTGTGTACGGTTTGCAGCTGTGCCACAGACAACCGTCACCTCATTGATTCCAAACTCTGGACCTGTAGTTGGGAGCACACAGATCACGATGCAAGGAGTGCATCTCTCTGGCGGGGCCGACTACCGGTGCCGCTTTGTCGCGCACGGCGAGGTCGTGCGTATTGCTGCGAGCTTCGAAGCTTCAACATCTAGCGTTGTATGCTTCTCACCCGTCTGGAACGCATCGCATGGCACGCAAGAGCTGTCTGTCGCTATCAACGGCCAGCAGTACACAGACCCTGTCGCCTTTGAAGTGTTCGGTGTGCCCGTCGTTTCGTCTATCTCGCCAGCATCGGGGCCTGTCGGTGGAGCGACGGTGGTTCAGATTTTTGGCGCAAATCTGGGCGGCGGTCTAAGCTATGTTTGTGCATTCGGCATGACCCTGGTCACTGCCAACATGGTGTCCGCGTCTGTTGCCAACTGCTCCGCTCCCGCGACGGGCTCACGTGGTGGCCAACTGCTCCGTCTCTCGCTGAATGCCCAGCAATTTGAGCCTGGGCACGAGTTCTCATACTACGCCGACGCTGCTTTGTCACCGAGTTCGGTCAGCCCTACGTGTGGTCCTAACTCCGGTGCGACCGTAGTCATTGTGTCGAGCTCGAGAAGCCTAGCAGGCGGTTCGCATTATGAGTGCAGCTTCGGCAGTGCAGGACGTGTTCCAGCCAATTTCTCTGCGACGGAGGGATCGGTCACATGCGTAAGCCCTTCAACCAGGCATCCGCCAGGGCGACAGCTTTTCTCAATCTACTTGAACGGCCAGCAGCTAGCTGTGTCGAACGCATCATTTACCTTCACTGGTGAGCCTCGCATCGTCCCTCCCTCGCCGAGATCTGGACCAGTGCATGGCGGCACTCTCATTACTCTGGATGGCGTCGATCTGGCCAACGGGTCGCACTACGTCTGCCTGTGCGAAGGAATCACCGTGCCTGCAAGCCACCACGTCGGCCAGGGGGCTGTACGGTGTGAGACTCCGCCGAGCCAGCGTCAGTGTGATGCATTTGCACGGTGCCGGGCGCGTACTGGAAACACAACGTGCCGAGTCTCCCTCAACGGCCAGCAATTCACTCGCGAGATGGCGTTCTATTACCACGAGAGTCCTCGAGCGTCACACAGCAGTCCTTCGTGCGGCCCCGTCCATGGCGGAACCGCTGTGCAAATCTCCGGAATCGGATTCGCTAACGGAACTCGTTATGAGTGTGCATTTGGACCTACGCGTGTCGCTGCCTCTGCTAGCATCGTCGACGGCACGGAAACGCTCCGCTGTACGCTGCCCCAGCTGCTGCTATCTCACGCCACATCCATTCCGTTATCGGTTTCGCTCAATGGCCAACAGTTCTCGTCCGATGTGCTATCCTTCTCAGTGGCTGGGCCACCGCACCTCACGAGCATCGAGCCTGAATACGGTCCGGAGAATGGAGGAACTCTCGTGGCAATCAGGGGTGAGAACATCTCAGCCGGCTGCGACTTCCGCTGTTCTTTTGGCCATGAAGCCATGCCTTGCGAATTGCTTGGAGGTGCGCTGCTATCTCGCATACCGATTCGAACGCAAAACACCAATCGGAGCGCGAACGACACGCTGATCCGCGTGACGCTCAACGGTCAGCAGTACAGCGAAGCACTCAGCTTTGGTTTGTATCGCCCCATGCGCATTTCTGCTGTGAGCCCAACGAGTGGTCCGGTAAGAGGCGAGACTACCATTCGCCTTTCGGGCGAGCACTTTCAGGACTCGCCGCTTCTCCGCTGCCGCATCGGCAGCGTGTTTGTGGTCGCGCGGCATGTGAACGAATCTCAGATCGAGTGCGTGACGCCGTCTTCATCTTCGTCATCGGGCGCCATGCCTGCGCTCTTCCGATTGACTGCAGAAGAGGCTGAGCGGGCAGATGCAGAATGCTACACGAGCTCCAGGGCAGTGGACTATGTTGGGAACGTAGCCAATACCCGGCAAGGTCACCGGTGCCAAAATTGGATGTCGCAGTCTCCTCACTTGCACGACTACAACGAGATCAGTCATCCAGGAGCAGGCCTGGGGGATCACAATTTCTGTCGCAATCCTGCGGGTCAGCGGTCAAGTGCGTGGTGCTTCACCGTTGATCCCGACACGCGCTGGGCGCTGTGCAACGTAGGCTTGCCCATGGAGAGTTGCAGGCGACGGCTGCTGCTCGCCGGTAATGCGACCACACAGGGCCAATCACTCATTCTGGCGGCTGGACGTAGCGAGTCAGGTTACGCTGAGGTGCCCGTGAACGCTCTCGTGCGTGCTGATGAGCAGCAGGTGCCGGTCTTGCAAGAGGGTTTATGGTTGGAACTTGATGTTCTTGTCGGCGCACCCGTGGTGCAATCGCATGGTGAGCAAGTGCCGGTAATGTTGCACGCCGACGGCATGCTTTCAGCTTTCTGCATTCACTACGGTGGATGGGGAGAAGTACGTGGCGAGCATGGGATTGTCTACCTAGACCCTGGCCTGACTGTGAGGCTGATCACACGTGGTGCTTTTGGCCAAGTGCTCCGTCCTCGACTTGAGGTCCTCGTCAATGGCCGTGAGGTGCACTCTGTCCTACCCGAGGTGCTCAATTTCATGGGAGGGTCCTTCCGGACAATGGTGATCCGGATCACGGCCGAGCGCCAGCTGACCATTCAGTATGATGGTGCGATCTTGGTCAGCAATTTGCTTGTAGCCGGTCTTGTGCCCGCGCACAACTGGCGTGTACGGTTCGCAGCTAGAAATGGGGCTATCGCTGACGATGTGCACGCCATCGACAATGTTCGAGCCCTGGGTCTCTCTGGCCACAGACCAGCTGTCGTGAATGTCGACGCCACGCTCGGTCTGCAAGATTTCACTGACGGAGGCGTCGAATTTGAGTACGTGGCTTCCACAACAATCAGTAGTTGCAGCCCATCAAGCGGCCCTGCCCAAGGGGGGACTCAAATAGCGCTGTATGGCTCTGGACTGCGGCACGGTCCTGATATGAGGTGCCGATTCGACGACGTTCAAGTGCCCGCTTCTGCTTTGGTCGGCGAAAGAATCGCCTGCCACACGCCAGCCATGCCTCCGAGTGATGGCGTCACTGTCGAGGTGACGATCAATGGTCAGGACTATGCAGCATCTGCAGTCACATATCTACCATATCCTCCTCCTCACGTATCACACCTCTCGCTCGAGTATGGACCGACGTCTGGCGGAACCGTCATCCTTGTTCATGGCAGTGGTACAGGCGCGCGAACTGAACCCAGCGCACTTTCTCTCTCACGCGCGTGCACACTCCTGATGTTCGTGGATCGACCTTGTTCCCAGGTCTGTTGAATGGCCATGATTTGAGATGTCGATTCGGCGCGGTTGAAAATACAGTGTTTGGCACGCGAGTTCATGCCAACGCCATTCGATGTGCTGCGCCAGCGCAGGAACCTGGGTCTGTCATGGTTGCGCTGTCGCTCAACGCACAGGACTATACGAACGAAGCGGTGCTTTTCCACTACTACGTCTTTGCCACGCTTTCTCACGCAACACCGGCAAGTGGACCAGCAGTAGGGTCGACGGGCGTGGTCGTAGCTGGCCTTGGCCTTGTCAATCATACGGCGCTGGTTGCATGCAGATTCGGCGGATTCCGGGTGCCGGCCACCATTCTCGGCGGAGGATTGGCTAGGTGCATTGCTCCGGATGCTGTGAGTGCTCAGGCGGGGTCTCGCATAGAGGTGAGGTTTGGCGCCGACAAGGCTGACGCAGTGGGCGCATCACCTGTGCCTTCACTTCGCGGTTCCGCTACGGTCGAAAACGACGGAGCCGTCAGTCTGACACCAAATGACTATCACCAGGTGGGGAGCGTCCTGCTAAGTGCAGCTCATCCCGTGGCGCAAACCTTTCACGTGAGTTTTGATGTGTACGTGGGCGATGGATCTGGTGGTGAGGGATTCAGCTTCTGTTATGGTCAGCCTCTAGCTGACGGCGCCGTTGGGGCGCGAGGCGTTGACTCCGGGCTGTGCGTCCGCTTCAGAACCCGTGATGATATGTCAATGCGCTTGGAATCGGTTGAGGCAGCATATGATGGCACTGTGCTGCGTACCGTTTCTGGCGAAGGTGTGGACTCGTTGCGAATGCAAGCCTGGGTGCCGGTAGCGGTGGCGCGCACGAACGGTGGTGTTCAAGTTCGATACAACGGCAGGCCGCTCATGGAACGGGTGCGAGTGGACAAGTGGCTGCCCACCTCGAGCTGGCAGTTCATTTGGGGCGCGAGCACGACGAATTGGCGTGATCGGCATCGAATCGATAATGTGCGGCTCCAACTCGGCGCGATGGTGGATCGCACATCCATCCCTGTGGAGATTACGACAAATGGCGATCAGTTCTCCGACAGCCAAGCTATATTCGACTACTTTCCGGAGCCGACCATCTCACTTGTGTTGCCAGCTTTCAGCCCGACTGACGGTGGAACACTTGTGATGCTTACCGGTGCGGGATTGTTCGACGCAGGCGCGCAAATCCGCTGCCGCTTTGGCAATGTGACAACTGCAGGGGCGTTCTCCAGCAGCACTTCGATCGTCCTTGCTTCGGGGCTTACGAATCTGACCGGGCACGGCATCTCATGCAGAACGCCTCCCCAGCAGGTCGGCGAAGTTCACGTGTCAGTCGCCCTCAATGGACAGGACTTCGCGCAGACCGTGGGGATCATGCAGGTATACACTCCACCTCGCCTCAGCTCCTTAGACCCGCTCATTGGGCCATCCCGTGGAGGCTCTCGGGTCCGACTTCAAGGTGTAGGCTTTCTGGCTGGTGGGAATTCCACAAGATTTTGTAACTTCGGCCAGCTCCGTTCAGTCCCAGCCCACATTGAACAGGATGGCGAAGCAGTTTGCATTGCGCCGAGTCTGGATCAGTCGCTTTATGGCCCAGAGGCAAGCGTGGTTGTGAAGCTCACATTGAATGCACAGGACTTCACCTCCGACCGCATCAACTTCACTTTCTACAGCGAGACGCATGTTTCGCACGTCAATCCCACCACTGGGCCGACGAGGGGCGGTACTCTGATCACTCTGTTTGGCTCATTCTCCAATCTAGGCGTAACGTACAACTGCACCGTGGGCAGCACAGTCCTCATCTCGGCCACGCGCCTCGCGCACGATCGACTCCGTTGCCGCACCATGCCGATGGCGCACGGACTTCATCCGGTAGAGGTCACCCTCAACGGGCAAGATTTCAGCGGCGCGGGCACATCATTTCGTGCATATCTCCCCCCGATACTGCTCGACATTCACCCAGCTTCCGGACCTGAGTCTGGTGGGACGCTGCTCACCTTGTCTGGTCGTGGGCTAGATGAGGGCTCCAATCGGTCATGTGCGTTCAACGGCTCCCTGATCACGCCCGCCACTGTGCAAAGCGAGGCGCTTCTTTTGTGCAACTCACCCCTCAGCGAGCATGGGCTGTTGGCTGTTGGTTTGAGCTTGAATGGCCAGCAGTACCTGCACACCTCTCTGCACTTTCGCTTCGATGTGGACCCGGTCGCGCTTACCCTCAGCCCGGGGATAGGGCCTGTAGATGGCGGCACCGTTGTCCTCATCGGGGGTCGCTATTTGCACGGGGGCTCGGCAGCATACTGCAGCTTCGGCGACGCACCACCCGTTCAAATGATGCCGATACTTGACTCTGAAAACGTCTCATGTACGACACCTCCCGGAATCGACGGTCACCGTGCTCCCCTTAGGCTGACTCTCAACGGGTGCACGCGCATCCACCCCGTGAGAACATGACCTGCCATGCTATGAATGAACTGACATGGACTCTGTGATTGTTACCTAGGGGCTCGTTATGGCACCACTCGACGCTGAGCTTCAGATTCATCGCAAATGTGGCCATTGGTCAACTGAGTCCAACAAGCGGCCCCATGCTGGGCGCTACCCTTGTCCGCATTCGTGTCATCAGCTTGGCTATCGTAGAGGACCTGCGATGCCGTTTCGGGCAACCCCAGTTCCATCCTTTTGTTGTCGATCCGCATGACGGCCCGGGCTCGTTTGATCTCGCCGCACAGGAAGTCCGCTGTCTGACCCCCCCTGCCCGGGTCGGACCTCTCCCGCTTGAGATTACCCTGAACGGCCAGCAGTTCTCGCACACCTTGATAAGTGTGCGCATGTACGATCCACCACGTGTGGAGGCGGTCGCACCCGACAGCGGACCCAACATCGGAGGCACGTTTCTCTACGTGACTGGACACAACTTGATCGGAGGTGAACAATACCAATGCCACTTCAGGGGCACTAGTGAAGCAGGCACTCTCGTGCCAGCAACGTGGCAACCCGAGTCTTTGGGCCTCCGCTGCCAGACACCTCAGGGCGCAGCCGGTCTGGCTTCGGCCGTGGAAGTGACCCTGAACGCACAGCAATTCACAAACAATGGTGTGCGCTATTCATATAACGCGGAGCTTTATGTCTCGTCGATCTGCCCAATCTCAGGGCCGCTTGAAGGCGGTACGCAGCTCGTAGTCATGGGATCTGGCTTCATTTCTGACTCGAGGCTGGCCTGCCGCTTTGCGAGTGCGAACTTTGAGGCGAGCGTTCCATCGATCTTCGTGTCAGGCGGCACTGCGCACTGTGTGATGCCTAATACAAACGGGACATCGATGCGCAAGCAGCTAGTTGGCTCTCTGATACCGCGCTTGCTCATTGGATCCGCAGCTCTCCTCTTCGATGAGCAGACCCATTTGGGGGTTGTTCTGAACCAAGGACTGGAGCACTTCGTGGTAGGTACATTGTTCATGAACATTCACGACGTCCTTGAATTTGCGTCGAAAGCATTCTCTGTGCGATTCAACTTGAGCACAGTGCCGGGGCCGGCCTTGGTGCACGACGGCTCCGTTGTAGGTGGTGCTATCATGGACGGCAACCTTGGGCGGGGAGATGGGTGGAGCTTCAGCTACGGCGACATCGCACACGGGCTCGTTTCTGAACGAGGCGCGGGTCTGGGTCTCCGAATCCAGGTGTTGCTGTTCACTACCAACGAACTTAGGGTGCTCCATCGCGGCCATCTGCTCTTGTCACGCAACATCTCTGTTGAACCAAACGAGAACAGAACGTTATTCGTCCGCATCGAGGTGCAACGCTCGGAGCTGTCGGTGCACCTGGGCGAGCAAATGATCGTGGCACACCTTCCACTGTTTCGCTGGCAGCCACAGCGCTCGTGGCGCATGGCCATTGGGTCCCGCAGCGGTGCATCTGCATCTCGGCATGATCTGCGCGGCGTCGCTGTCGCCGCCTCTTCATACGAGGACGGAGATGCGGTCTCAGTGGAGCTCACAGCGAATGGCGTCGACTACACAGATGACTTGAAGCTGCTATCTTTGCGACAGAGGCCGTCTTTCGAGAACTTC
>Ga0209550_10005123_pt1 | contig 12325 bp, 8 predicted proteins | sample LauGreSuBDMM15SN_2_FD_187567 | JGI IMG/M metagenome (GOLD analysis project Ga0209550, IMG submission 187567) | Freshwater lake microbial communities from Lake Michigan, USA - Su13.BD.MM15.SN (SPAdes) (version 5) | ecosystem: Environmental > Aquatic > Freshwater > Lake | place: Lake Michigan, USA... | reverse complement strand
GTTAATGCTGCATATATTTGTGCAGTAGGATATTTTTTGGGGGTGTTTAAAGAATGAAACAAATCCTTTTTTTTATAGAAAAACCGCATTCTCATCAACGTTTTAATCTTTTGTATGATTTTATCTGAATTTATTAACATAAAGGTTTCATTGTACGTATCAAATTTCATCTTTGATTCATCAATCTCTGCATCAGGTAAGCAATCATATTCGCAATTGTCCATATAGTCGCAATTCGCACTGTTCGGCACATCGCCGATTTCGAAATCGTGAATAACTAATCCTGTAGATAAAATTTGTGTCACTGCTCGGTTTTCTTCAATGTTTTTAAAATTGTCAAAGCTGAAATTATTTTGATCGTGGTTGATGATACAATCTACTGACGTTTGTTTTAATAGTCGGGTTACTTTTCCTATTTTTATTGCTTTCAATTCAGCTACCCGATAAACATACAAATCAACTGCCTCCTCTTCTGGTGTTTCCAAAATAGTTCCATGTAGAAAAATTTCCACATTTCTTTGTTCAAAAGACAACCCTTTGTGGCTGAAATTTCGCACTCCTCTCCCCGTAATCTGTTCAATACGATTCATATTGTACCACGGCTCCATAATGTGTATTTGGCGTATGGCTTTAAAATCGAGACCTTCAGAACCTGCTTGAGAAATCAAAACAACCTTTATTTTGTCTCCGTTTATGTTATCATCGTTTGTTAAAGCTTTGACATCAAGATCATTGTTGGGTGATAATCGTGTGTCGCCAGTAATCATAACGTAACGCGCTGGAATAAAATCTTTTTTATTTTTTGATGGTTTCATAGTGCGAACGTCGACTGGAGCTGTAGGTTGATTTTTAAATAAAGACTTGTTACTTTTTCCATACTTTATAAATCCCATTTCTTCGAGCGCTAGGGCCATGGGCAAAATACCGCCGTCAATGTAAGATGAATATATTAAAACAATTCCCGAAGAAACAGTATCTGTTTTTGAATTGTATATACTTTCACAAATACTTTTTATTTTTGCACTATAACTGCCAATTTTTTCTGGGGAAAAGATATTACCGTAGGTTTCTTGGATGTTGCGTTTGTATTCGAAAGATCCTTTTTCAAGTGGAGATTTGGAATCGACGTAATTCATAATTCGCTGTAGTCCGCTTGTTCCCGTGAGTTCTTTCACATCGAGATAGACTTCATCTCTTTCATCCACTATTTGATCTGGTTCTTCAACTTCACCTTCAACTTCTTCTTCATCTTCAACTTCTTCTTCATCTTCAACTTCTTCTTCAACTTCACCTTCACCTTCACCTTCAACTTCTTCTTGTTCTTCTTGTTCAGGCCCGCTTCTTATAACTTCAGCCATATCTATTTCCCCTTGTCCAATATTTGGTTTCATCATAATGATTGGATCCCTATCTTCCTCATTCGAAACTTTACAAGGTTTTATTTTGCTCGCTATTTCTTTCAAATTAGGAATAGGATATATAATATTCAAAGATTCCAGCGGTATCTGTAAATCGGTATAACCAAACCTCTGTATTTTTTCAAAACGATCTTGTTTTTTATTACGAAGACGATCAATAATATAACTATAACCCATTTGCTGATAATCCCCTATTTTTGTTAGATAAACTTGCGTTTTTGATATTTTTGTCTCGTCGGGTATGAGCTTGCAATTTAATTGATATTTGGGATATTCGTTTATGTTTTTAAACGTACTATTTGGCGAAAAAATATTTGGATATACACGAAACGGAAATGTATACGGATTTTCTCCACGCACATAAGATATGTAACCCGTTGCTTTTCGAATAAATAATTCCTTCCCTAAATCCTCTCCTTGAAGACCCTTCTTGAAATTACCGTCCCCATCAAAAACATCTTTTATACCAATCATTCCACGACGATCATTCATATTCATTAAGTTTAATATCCATATAATTTCCGTGTAATTATTAAACATTGGCGTCGCCGATAACAGCAAAAGTCGAATGTTTTTAACCACTGATACCAAATACATCAAGTTTTTTGCTATATTTTTATTTTCAGTATCTTCAGCAATACGTATGTTATGGACTTCGTCGATCACAATGAGTCGATTTGTAAATTCATCTTGCAAGTTTTTGATTCTTGTGCTATTATTTGCATCCCCGCCTATTCTACTAATTTCATTCGAAAATTGCGTATAACCCATAAACGAATAGGATGAATTTATTAATGTTTTGATTTGGCTTATTATCTTCTCTCTATTTAATCCTTTCATACTGGTTGGATTAATTTCTTTGAGCAATTTGTTACCAATACAACCCTTCATGGTCCATATACCATCCACTTGTTTTAATTTGCGCTCGTCGAACAGTTGCAGTTTAAAATTATCCTGCACGTTAGGGCTGGCAACAATGATAATTTGTTTTGAAATACCCATTTGACGAAAGTAATCGCGCATTTCTTCTGTCACTCCAATTGCACTACATGTTTTTCCACTGCCTAAACCGTGGAATAACAGTAAACTATTGTAAGGCGTTTGAAACGACATGAAATTTCTTACAAATGCTTGATGTGGAGAAAGTTCAAACTCGCTTTTACTTAATATATCCGCATATGCTTTGACATCGTAAATGGTTCCGTCATATTTGGTATCACTAAATTCCTTTTTCTCCGCAATTTTTATATTGAAATTTGGATCATTTAAATTGGGATACAAATAATTAAATTTGTCGGGGTGTTCCTCTAAGTTATTGTGATTTAATAATTCTGCTTCTAATAGCAATTCATTACATTCTTTATTAAAAGTATTAGAACATTTTTGTTCTAATGAAATATTCATTGGAGTTATATTATACTGTGAATATAATCTATATTCTTGTAACACATAATCTATATTTTTGTTACACATAATCTATATTCTTGTAACACACAATCTATATTCTTGTAATATCTTATGAATATTCACAATTATTCTTTTCTTTTCTAAATTGTAAGGTCTCATGGATGTTAAACATTGGTCCAATGTTTTCCATTCCAATTTACTAACCTCCGTTTTTTGAAAATTCTGCAAATTATCTGCAGTATTATTCATGTAAGCAATGTAATATTTATGCTTGTAAGATTTGTAATTGGATCCTATGAAAATCTCCTCGAATGGCATTATATTTTCAACAGTGTAAATATATTCTTTCGAAAATCCAGTTTCCTCTTCAAATTCACGCAACGCGCAATCTAAATCTTTTTCTTGATAATTTCGGCGTCCTTTTGGGAATTCCCATTCCGTTTCTAGCCACTCAGTAGAGCTGGTTTCAATCAAATAATCAATGGTTATCCTTTCGTTATTAATAAGAATACCATTTTTTAACAATTCGAATTTCTTTTGAGAACTTGATTCTTCGTTTCTATATTGATTGAGATTCGATGTGTCGCCCCACATCATGTGCCATAATGTTTCAAAATCATTATTGGCTATACGTTGTTTTTCCGTAAGAGACATTTCGTTGAACATACCTTGCAGCTGCTCCTTATTGTGTATGATATACTTACCTCTTAAAAAATCGATGTAACCAAAACTGTCTTTTCTTCGTATCATAAGGAACTGTATCCCTTGGTCGCTAGAACGAAATACGATGACTCCATAACTCGTAATAGGTATTTTGCATTGATGAAATAAATGTCCCTGTTTTCCACAATTATTGCATATATTATTTTTACTCATAAAAAAATGAACTATATGTTAAAACGTGTTTGTTTTTATATTCTATTATTTTATATTATTTTTATGACACTAAATCCAGATATATGGGGTCCGCATTATTGGTTTTTTCTGCATACAATTACCTTATGTTATCCTCGCCATCCCAATGCGGTAACCAAAAAAAAATACTATGATTTTATTTCGAATTTGCCTCTCTTTATTCCTATTGAAAATATAGCCAGCGATTTTAGCAAATTGTTAGATTCTTATCCAGTAACTCCTTATTTAGACTCTAGAGAGTCTTTTGTTAAATGGCTCCATTTTATTCATAATAAAATAAATGCAAAATTAGGTAAACCCAAAATCACTCTGAGTGAATTTTATACTCAATATTATGATGAATACAAACCCAAGGATATTAAAATTCAAGATGATTCCAAATGGAAACAGAAATTGATTTATACCCTCGTCATAGTCATGGTCTTTTTCTTAATTCTGTATTTGTACAATAAATAAAATATACTAATACAATAGTAGTATATTTTATGAAATATATGTCCATAAAATACAAACACAAATATAATAAAAGACAAACACGTAAAACGTTTAGAGGAGGTTCTAACGAAGATGACCGTTTAGAAGACACAATAAAATCGACTACAATAATAAAAAAGATCACTTCGAAAGATCCCGAGTATCCGCTAAACTTTGTTGATTACAATGTTTTATTACCTAATAATGCCAACAAAGAGTTAACTGTCGACGAATTCGTAAAATCTGTGCTACGGGGAGGGGATTACATGAATGCAGATGATACCTTAAATATTATGAAATTGGATGACCAAATTTTAAATGATATGAATCGCATGATTCTTCGTGTTGACGGAAGGGCTATTTATAGTTCTTTTAAGGAAAAGGTTGAAAACGACATTGAGTTTTTTAATTCATTGAGTGAATTGAAAAAGGATGCTCTTGCGAAAATACCAAGTGATGTATTTTTTGAAAAACTGAAAGGTGTTTTTCCTTCGTTGTCTAATGAACCAGAAGAAATAAAATCTATAGAAAATGCTGCGATTTCTAGTGAAATATGGACAAATTACTGGGGAATATTGCCTTATTATGACAATGTTTTGTTAGAAAAACAACTGAATAATGAAACAGTCAATAAAATAAAAGCATTCAGTCAGCAAAATATACCCAAAACGATGATTGACATCTTGACGCAATTTGTTTCAAAACCAAGTGTATTTCATTATTCATTGAATGTTGCGGGATCCTTTACCACCTTCGGTGAAATATCCAATCAATACATAAATAAAATTAATCCTGCGCTACATATCGATGTTGCTATAAAATCTCCGACTAATATCATTATTCAAAACAAAGTGTATTTTTCACTGATTAATGTGGAGAATGAATTTGGTTTGGCGGTTATTTCGACGTGCGTGTATAGCGATTTTGAAAAAAACAGGGTATTTCTTTTGTGGAAAATTGAACGATGGCGAAATTCTACAATCAAAAGATTTTATCATTGGGTTGTGGAGCGGGCTAAAAAAACTCTGGTAAGCGAGAATTTGTTAGTATTAATGCAAAGATACATGTATAATAATAATATAAGCGACTATTATCCTACAACGCATAATGCATTGCTTGACTACTTTATTACCGTTTACAAATATATTAAAGGGGAGCCTAGAGAAGATGTTCTTCAAAATGCAGTTGCTTACATCAATGAAATGATACAGGAGAAATTGAGAGATAATACAAGTGATGCAGATCTTGCATCTTTCATTAAAAATGAAACTCAGGGTATTTTAACTGTGGGGCAGCTGATTCATAAAAATGTGGTTCAGGCATTTGCGAAACCTGATGAAAAAATTGTAGATACTTCAGCTCCTGTAGAAGAAGTAGTACAACAAGTACAACAACAAGGTATAGAAGAACAAGGTACAGAACAACAAGGTATAGAACAACAAGGTGTTCAACAACAAGGCGTTGAACAACAAGGCCTTGAACAAGTACAACAAGATGAACAACAAATAGTACAAGCGCAACAAAATTTAGACAATGCAAGAAATCAATATGATAGAGATCATATCACATTGCAAGAAAACAATCCTACTAAAGAATCTGCAAATAAATTAGCTCTCGCAGGATCTATGTTATCGTTGGGAGCCATCGGTACTGGACTATATTATGCAGCCCCCTTATTACTTGGCGGCGAAAACCAAAATAAAGGAACCAAAAAAAAGGCACTAAATGGGACCAGGAAACGGAAACAATAAAAATATAATTTTCTTTGAAATATATAAGTAAATTGAACTTTTCAAAATGAAATCAAAAACTAGAACTAGAAGTAAAAATAAAACTAGAAGTAAAAATAAAACTAGAAGTAAAAATAAAACTAGAAGTAAAAATAAAACTAGAAGTAAAACCAGAAAAAAAATGGGAGGAAAAGTTATTGCGTCTGGCGGATACGGATGCATATTTAACCCCGCATTAAAGTGCAAAACACAAAAGAATTCGTTGCGCGGGCAAATTACAAAACTCATGAAAACGAAATATGCGCAAAAGGAATATGATGACGTTGTCAGGTTTCGTACAATGTTAAGTGATATTCCCAATTACGAAAATTATTTTTTAGTTAACGATTTTACCCTTTGTGAACCGAACCCCTTGAGTCAAGACGATTTAAAAAAATATGATAAAAAATGTAAAGCGTTGAAGAAAATTGACATTACATCTAACAACATCAACCAATCTCTTGGGAAAATCCTGGCGTTAAATATGCCAAATGGAGGGATAAATGTAGGAAACTTTATAGACAAACAAAGTGATGGCCAGAGCATAATAAATCTAAACAATTCGCTTATTGATTTATTGCTTAAAGGAATTGTTCCCATGAACGGGCTACATATTTATCATTGCGATGTTAAAGCGTCGAATGTCTTAGTTGACTCGAAAAATAGTAATAGTAATAGTAATAGTAATAATCTGTTAATCACACACTTGATAGACTGGGGATTGTCTACAACATACGACAATGAATCCTTTATTCCCAAAATTCTTTGTCGACGCCCCTTTCAATACAACGTTCCCTTTTCAATTGTCTTATTCAACAAAGTATTTATCGATGAATATAATGATTTTATAATTCATCGTGAAGGCAAACCAACAGTTCCTCAAATTCGAGAATTTGTAGTCCATTATATTTCCAAATGGATAAACATTCGAGGATCAGGACACTTAAAAACAATGAAAAAACAAATGGATAAATTGGGTTTACCGAAGAATAATTACATTGTTGAATACTTGACAAAAATACTAGATAATTATACTTATTCTAACAAATTTCATTTGTACGAGTATTTCACGAAAGTGTTTATCAAGAACATCGACATTTGGGGGTTTACTATGATTTATATGCCTCTCGTAGATAAAAAAGGATTACAAAAACATCTATCAACTATTTTTTCTAGGTTTTTGTTCGAAAATCCAACTGAACAAATAGACATTCAAAAGTTATCTTATGAATTAAGAAAAATAAATCAGTTATTATAAGTCTAGTAAATACCTTTTTATTTTATTTTATTTTATTTATCTAGAATAAGAATAAATAATATAAATGAAACTAGAATTGGTTATATTTGGAATTACAGGTCTCCTATTATATAATTCCTATCATGACGGAAAATATAGTAAATATATCCTCTCTTGGAAAAAATATATTCAAATGGCAACGATTGGTTTAGTAGGAATCTCATTGTACTTGATGATTAAACGAAATCCATTACAAAGTAAAAATTTACTTCTATATGCTAACAATGCTGTAAAATATATGCCAATTGATAAAACGTCAATGAGTATCATCAGTCCTATTTTCGATTTCACCAATCAAAAACAGGGGTTTATGGATTCTTTGAATAGCGACTTAAATCCTAATTTTACTTTTCAAAATCAGGTTCCGCACCAAGAAGCTAGAATACTTAAATCGGGACAAAAAGGAACAAAGCGTTCGGTAAGTGAAACCAAGAAGAAATATGTGGCGTCGAATCAGGATTGGAAATGCGGGGATTGCGGGAATCGATTAAACGCATGGTTCGAGGTAGATCATAAAATTCGTTTAGAACATGGCGGAGGAAACGATGTAACCAATCTTATTGCTTTGTGTAGAGATTGTCATGGAAAAAAAACAGCTATGGAAAATATGTAATTGTATTTTGTATTTGTAAAAACTATTTTTTGTGAGTCTAATATATGGCTACAAATACTAATTCCAATACTAATTCTAATAATAATACAAATACAAATACAAATACTAACGACATAAAAAATGCAGGAAAATTAAGGACAATGTATATTGCTGGCTTCGTTGTTTTTCTACTTTTGATATTTCTCTTCTATAAATATAACCCGTATCAATTATTTACGAAATATACAGGACTGTCACTATTTATAACGTTGTTTTGTTTTTTATTTCTTGTCACCATGATTTTCTTCTATGATTATCTCTCGAAACACCAGGGTATCTCCGCTGCAAGTATTCCATCTAATTTTTCAACCACTATCTTTTACACTGCCTTTACATTTTTACTGGTAGTATTCTTGCTGTGGTGTTTACAATACTTATATTATAAACTATCGGCAACAAATATAGGGAAGTTTATTATTTCTGGTGTCCTCATTATTGCAGCGTTAACGATCGTTTATAAAATAATAACATTAACATCGTTGAATAAAACTCCATTGTTTAAAAGTATAATGAATATATTGCTGTTTATTCCCTCCCTTTTTCTAATGTTATTCGGGTTTGTTTATACAAACACTACTAAAACAATTATTCCATTTCTCTTTCTTGTAATTATTTTGTTCGTCTTGTATTTGATGTATCCAATTGTAACTAGTGCTATTTTTAGGCAGGGGGGTGAACAATTAGTCAATCAGCCTATCCCTTTGAATAGCGAAGATATTATTGCCACTTATCAAACATTAAACGCTGACAATAAATATGATTATCAATATGCGCTGTCTTTCTGGTTTTATCTAGATTCGGCACCGCCAAGCACAAATTCAGCCTATTCTTCTACTGAATACGCAAATATTTTGAGTTATGGAAAGAATCCAATGATTCGTTACAATCCCCTGACAAATACGCTATTGATTACCGTAGAAGCAGACCCGAACAAGCCGCTATCTATTTTAGAAACAACGCAAAAACTAGAAGGTAAGTTAACAAATGCCACTGAGGAACAATTAGAACGAATACAGAAAGAGATCAAACAAAATATTCAGAGCGTAAAAACGACTCCTCTTGTTAAAGAATTAGACAGTTCAGGAAATAGAATTATTTATTTGAAACCAGATATATTGTTGCAGAAATGGAACAATGTAATTATAAATTATCAGGGCGGAACTTTAGATGTTTTTTACAATGGGGAATTAGTGAAATCGGAAATCGAAGTTGTCCCTTATGTAACTTTTGACAGTATGGTGGTAGGACAAAATAATGGACTCCGTGGCGAAGTAGCCAATATATTGTATTTCAAGAAGCCATTAGATATATTCAAAATTCGCAAACTGTATGAACCTCTAAAAGACAAAAATCCACCTTCTTTAACTGTAGACAAACGAACCATCATTACCAAAAATATAGTAAAATAAAATATTATGAAGAAATGGTTGTGATTTAATTGTCCAAAGGTGTAGAAAATTTCTAGACATATAATATAATAAATAAATAATGACAATTCAAAGTATATTGTTGATCTTATTCATCCTTTTCCTCCTTTTCATTGTTATAAGATATGTTATGAAAGATATGAGTACATTGACTGGATTAACCGATGGAAAAACAATGCAGACTATCTCTGCGTCGACTTTAGACACTTCTAATACAACAGCAAGCACTTCTAATTTCTGTTATTCCATCTGGTTTTTCATAGACGATTGGAATTATCGTTATGGCGAACCCAAAGTCATATTTGGCAGAATGTCGGGGGATAAAGGTCCTTGCCCCTTGGTTACTTTAGGAGCTACTGAAAACAACATCGATGTTTCTTTACAACTTTTCTCGAGCATTAATACAGATACAACAACAGATGCGACTGCAGCGGATAGCTCGTCTATGATTCATAATTGCGGGGTAGGAAACATTCCTTTACAAAAGTGGGTCAATTTAAATCTCAGCGTCTACGGAAGAACTTTAGATATTTATGTCGATGGTAAATTAGTGAGAACCTGTGTTTTACCTGGAGTAGCCAAGATCGACTCTACATCAAATGTATATGTTACGCCAAATGGCGGCTTTTCTGGTTTTACATCTCGCTTCCAATATTGGCCTGAATCTTGCGACCCGCAAAAGGCTTGGAATATTTATAAAAAGGGTTACGGTGGAAGCTGGCTAGGAGGATTAGGACAATATAGCATCAAAGTATCTGTTATGGAAGGAACAAATGAGGATGCCAGTTTTCAAATTTAATAAGCTTTTTCTTTTGTAATATATATATAAGATGAACTATGGAAATAATGGAAATAATGGAAGCGGATCAATGTTTAAGCAATTCTCTTCCTCCACCAATAAAGCCGTAAATTCAACCAAACAATTCTTTGATTCCAATAGTTTGATAGCTAAATTTGCATTCATTCTACTGATATTATTTCTATATATCGTTTTATTGCGAATCGGTATCACTATTTTAGGATGGTTTTATTCACGTTCCAATGGTTCTCCAAAACTAATTGACGGCATGGTAGATGCGCGACAATTAATTGTTATACCGCAAGATCCATCGCAAAGTGGCGCGATTACAATCGAACGATCTGTCAACGCAACAGACGGCATTGAATTTTCATGGTCGGTTTGGATATTTATCGATGACTTGACTTATAATTCAGGCAAATACAAGTGTGTTTTCTACAAAGGAAATGATTCTATACAAGAGACAGGACTCAATTTCCCCAACAATGCACCAGGTCTTTACATTGCCCCCAATACAAATGATTTAGTGGTAATTATGAATACCTTTAATGTGATCAACGAGCAAATTACCATTAGTGATATTCCATTGAATAAATGGGTGAATGTTATCCTTCGTTGCGAGAACACTAAATTAGATATTTATATCAATGGACTTATAGCGAAGAGTCATGTGCTAAGTGGCGTTCCAAAACAGAATTACGGGGAAGTATTTGTAGCAATGAACGGTGGATTTTCTGGAAATATTTCCGATTTACGCTATTTTAATCATGGGCTAGGAATTGGCGAAATACAGAAGATATTCCAAAAGGGGCCGAATACGCGTCTTTTAGGATCTCTTAAAAATGGACAAAAGAATTCCGATTATTTATCGATGAGATGGTATTTCTACGGAGAAGGAGATCAATACAATCCAACAGATGATAGTTTATAAAAATAAAAATAAAAATAAAAAATAGAATAACTAATATTTATAGAAATAATATTTATAGAAATAAAATATTTACATAAGTTCCAATGAATAGTTATATAAATATACATATAAGAAGGGGATGTCATGCCTTGATCCAGACTATATTCCGATTCCTCCAAGAGAATGGTCTAGAGTTCAAAACCAATGTACTAATTTAACAGAAACACCTCCAGCTACGATTAATGTGCCGCTTCTAGGGATTACAGTGCCCTTTGCACAAGCGGCTTACCAAACGGCTTTAATAAATAAGGGAAATGTTTTACAATATAAAAAAAACAGTTCGAATTTAGTAAAAAGTCAAGTTTATTCCAAGATTGCTACAGGAACCTGGACGAATCGTAATACGACGTGGGCGACGCAAGGCGATCGATATAGTGATCCCAATACACAGAGTTTGAAACGCGTTGGCGGCATTCGCATTACTGGAGATGGAACTGAAACAAATTTACCAGTGACTTGTCCATCGTCTACGAAAGTATCGAATAATATTTTACCGAGTTTGACAATAAGTTCGAATGTAACTAATGCTAAAAATAATCCAATTTTACCCTCTGCGAGTAATGCAACTCAAGGGTCGAGTGTTATACCTGTTGTTCCAAATGATATTGCAATAGATCCAATCGTTGGCTTAGATTCGGGAAATCTGTTATGTAATGTTACTGAGAATGTTTGCACGGGCCAGACTACGATTCGAAAAGCGAATAATAATTATCACCCTACAACTGATTCGAATGTTCCAGGACAAATACAAGAATTATATTGGAATAATCGCATTCAACCATGGTATCCAAAACAAAATTTAACCATGAACAATAGTGATAGTAAAAATCCAGACGGAATTGTTGCGGGGCCATCTTTCCCATATAATAAGATGCTTGCTGCAGCGAGCAGTCCTGCAAAAAGTAAAACAACCACCCGCGGAACAACCCGTAGCGGAACGAGTAGTAGCGGGACGAGTAGTTCAGGCGGAAGACAAGGTCAGCAAGGTATACAAGGAGTGCAAGGTATACAAGGAGTACAAGGTATACAAGGAGTTCAAGGTATACAAGGTATACAAGGAATGCAAGGAATGCAAGGAGAAACGGGGCCTACAGGGCCACAAGGTGGGACTGGCGCGCAAGGAGCGCAAGGAGCAACTGGAGCTACAGGAGCGCAAGGAGCTACAGGACCACAAGGAGCAACTGGCTTACAAGGAGC
>Ga0209550_10005122_pt1 | contig 12328 bp, 15 predicted proteins | sample LauGreSuBDMM15SN_2_FD_187567 | JGI IMG/M metagenome (GOLD analysis project Ga0209550, IMG submission 187567) | Freshwater lake microbial communities from Lake Michigan, USA - Su13.BD.MM15.SN (SPAdes) (version 5) | ecosystem: Environmental > Aquatic > Freshwater > Lake | place: Lake Michigan... | reverse complement strand
GGCGGAGCCCTGTTTCCTAAATATAGTACGACCCAACGACGCCTATCGGCGTCTAAATGACACACATTGAGCGCAGATTTTAAAATTCACAAACAAACGCATTATGACTGTATATGATGTCATCTTCTCATCTATTGGACTTGTTACAGCTATTATGGTCTCGTTCAGATGGGTCGTGTGTAGATTCGGTCTCCTTACCATTTATGGTCTCGATGCCAACAGAATTCTCTCCAAAATTTGTGACGATACAGTCTCGCGCTAGGGTTACAGTAAGGCCATAATCAGTATATTCGCATGTCTACCGCATATTATCGTGTCATTCGATATTTTTACGATTCGAAACAATATAGCTAACAAATTTGTCGTAATTTGAAAATAAAATGTAATCCAAAATGCTCTTAATTTGTATATATTTTTAATGAAAAGCTCTACATCAAAAATTGTCATCCAAAAAAGTAGTGTGAATTTTAAAATCTGCGCTCAATGTGTGTCATTTAGACGCCGATAGGCGTCGTTGGGTCGTACTATATTTAGGAAACAGGGCTCCGCCCTTAGCAACGAAGTTGCGTTTCCTAAATATAAAAGCATAAATCATGTGAAAAAAAAATTGATATAAAATTAATACATACCTATAATTATAATTCAATATATTTATATACCATGAGTAATAAAGCAAAAAAGTCTAGTAACACAAAAACTGTTCTTAATAAAATAGATGATGCCGAAAAGCCAGAACCAAATGCTAAAGAATTTATAACCCCTATAAAAACAATTCCAATCATAAATAAGACTAAAAAGGATTGGTTATGTGAAGGTACTCCTTGCGAGATAATAAACCAAAACGAAACAGAAACAACAATAAGAGCATTTAATAAATCTAGAAATTTCACTTTATCTAATGATTTAATTAAAACAAATTTTAAACATCTTGAATCTGATACAGCTTTTGTTTATACACCAGTCTATCCAAATGGGAAAATACCTCTCGAAGAATTTAAGATTAAACCAATTAGTATTGCAAAATTAACAAAAAAATTTAAAGATAATAAAAATTTTGCAAATGTTCTTAAAAAAGCTGGTCAAGATGCACATAAAGCAAAGGGAAATAATTTCTGTATTACTATGGACGGTTATAACAATTATAATAAAAATCCCAACCCAAGTAAACTAGAGAGAGTTGGAGACCCTATATGCAATAGAAATACAAGACATGCTCCTCCAATTCCATCATCATTCACACGTAAAGAATTTGAAGAATCACCAAGCTTTCCTGCTCCTTTAGGAATTCGTATGGAAGATTTTGCTTTACCTAGTGAACAAAATGAAATTAAAAAGGAATTACTTGCGCAAATATTCAATTGTGTAAATGCTCCAGAATGTCCTGATAAAATAAAAGAGGAACTCGAATTGACTATTACCCCCAATAGTCACATGTGTAATTGGTGTGGAGTACTGATGGACATTTCAGAATTAAATCAAGTATATTGCTCTAAAGAACATTCTATTAACTTTTGTCATCGCGACCCTGTTATAGGAACAAAAAAAGGTAATGTTTATATTGGTCACTGCTCTTGTAATAGAGAACAAGGTGGCTACTCTGAACAGCAAAGAGTCGAACAAATTATACGTCTTGCGAAAAGTAACTCTATTTATCGTGAAATCATTATGTCTAGTCTAAAGTAAAAATTATAAATATTTAGAAATTTTTTCTAAATATTTATTTACATTCTCAACTTTTGCAGTGTTTCCAAAGTGTCCAATATTTTTTTTGTACACTCGATATCAACCGTTTTATCATTAATCAGGAATTCTTCTATATCAGAATCAGATAATGACGCCATAATACTTCCTGTTAAATAAGCGGTATGTTGTGAAGTAAAGTTTTTATTCATTATATTTGACATCAATATATAAAGCGAATTTATATTATTTGGACGGATTACGGTTACTCCATTTGTTGCAATATAATTTTCGTTATCGTCTAATATTACACAATATGACATTGTGCCTTCTAATTTGCTTATTAAAATATCATTCTTCTTTACCGAATATTTTGCCCTTGAAGGCAATTCCCACCCGTATAATGCTTTATAACTATAAAGTGGTGAGTTTATTTCGCTTATATCGATATATTTATATTGCTTCGTTTTTTCAATTTTTGTTGCTGCATTGATAATTTTGCCTAATTTATTCACAGTTGTCGCACCATTCATCTTTAATGCTTCGGTTACTTCTAAATATGATTGTAGATAGCGTTTTATATCAAGAATATTTGCACTCAATTTATTCGTTTCAATATACTCATAATCTGTATCAATGTTTGAAGAACGTAATTTTGTTATATTATTGTCTGCAATGAAACTACCTAATTTAATGTAAATATCTTCCAAATCGTTATCCAAAATAGGCTTACCATTACTATCAATAATTACAGAACCTGTTTCTTTTACTATTTTATATTTATTTGGAGTTTCTTTTTTTGATAAATTATAGCCAATATTATTTATATTGGAAATGAATACATTATACGGTTCATCAAGTGGTTTTTTTTGTATAATTAATAAATATGTACTTACACCTGTTCCACTTCTTTTAAACGTATTCTCAGGAAGCGATAATGATGCAATTAACCTATTCTTAAGAATTAAATCTCTCAATTCACTACATGTTTTGTTTTTATTTCCAACATAACCAGCTGGAACAATGACAAATAAAATACCATCTGTTTTAAGCAGTTTTAAGCCTAATTCTATAAATAATATTCCTATTTCTTGTTTCTTCTTACCTTTGCCTAATTCAAATTTATTTAATATTTTCTCGTCTGTTATAATTGTATTGGAACCAAAAGGAGGGTTCATAACCGAATAGAAATATGATTCTTCATTACCTTCAAAGCTTTCTAACGAATTTTTACAGAGCAAATTATAGTTACTTTGTTTATTGAGCTCATAATTAAATTTACATAATTTTAATGCGTTTTCATCTATGTCCCAAATTGTCTTATTCCCTTTGTAATGTAGTAATAAATCGCCTGTTCCGCCTGCAGGATCTATTGCATTATATTCATCACCTACACTCATTAAATTATTTATAAATTTTGAAATTGTTGTTGGCGTGTAAAATTGGTCCAAATTGTATTTGGTATATTTACTTCCAATTATCATAAATATTTCTTGCATTAAATCCGCATTTGTATAATCAAATGAGCTTATTAATTGAAGTAACTCATTGAATTTATTGTCGGATGATTTTCCATTTCTGATATTTTCTAACAATACAATTAATAAATTAAAACGTTCTTCTTGTTTTATACCGTTATTATGAAACATCTGATTAATATGATTTATTATTTTACTGTTATTTTCCATTATAAATATAACATACTTTATATTTATATTATTTATTCAATTTTTTATAATATACTTTATGTGTTTTTTTTCTTTACAATCCTTTTCTTTTTTAGAACCTCTTCATTTAGTTCCAATTCTATCTTTTCTTCAATAACATTATTTTCAAACTCTTTCATTCGTAATCCTTTTATGTCAAATGCGGAGTTCATATTTTTATTTCTAAGGACAATACACGACAACGGCACCTTTGACTTTATATATTGTTTAAATTTATCACCTGTTATATCCAATTCATTTATGATGTTTTTATTTTCTTGTTTGAATCTACTCCATAAATCAGTTGATGAAACTACACTTTCGCCGCCAATTGTTTCAATATTTCTAATCCACCAATCATCAAAGAGAGAAATATTTGAAGTAACTATTTCAGTTGTTTCTGTTTCTAATATCCCTCTTAATTCATCGTCCATTACTTGAATTAAATTTCTGGTCGCATTCATTGATGTATTTATTTCTCTAATTGTCTTTCTTATACCTTTCACTTTATCCATCAGTTTAAAATTTTTTTCTCTCAATTCTGTCAATTCGGTTTCATCAAAATTAACATCTTCAATTAATTTGTATAGTTCTTTACATGTAAACCAAACTATTCTTAAAATCTTTTTGGGATCTTCGAAGCTCGAGAGATTATTTATGTAGACTATACATTGAGTAGTATTTATCCATTCATACATTATTGGCGCCTTGTCATATTTTTCAATGGATGTATTGAGAGAAACCAACCAAGCAAAATGCAAATGTTCGTTTTTCTGTAAATCCTTTTTGATTTTTTCTCTTTGGTCAACAGGAACCTTCTTTTTATAATTCTTTGCATCAGCTAAAACATCAAAATCTTCAAAATGTAAATGAAAATCACCTTCGCCGCCTTGAGTATGTTTATCAATTATTTCAAAACCTTTAAAATCCATAAATGTTTGAGCATATTCGCAAAATGTTTTTTCACCATCAGAACCTTTATGTGATGTGCTTTTATGAGATTGTATTAGCATTTTTTCATAATTTTCATTCATCTTGTCTAATTGTTTGTCTTTTTGCTCCAGGAGTAAATCAAATTTCTCTCTAACCTTCTCAACCTCCTTTTGTATTAAATCTTTGTTTTCATTTTCATATGTTTTGATTTGTCCACTTAACATTTCGTTTTGTTTTTCTAATTTAACTATTTGCACTTCATACATTTTTGCCATTCTCTCTTCCATCTTTTTCATAAGTTCCTTTTCCATTAGTACATCTAATTCCAATTTTTGGATTTCATCCTTTGATTCATCCCTTATTTTTTGATAAATCTCTTTTTGAGTGAGTCCAGCCACCACTTTTCGACCTTCTACCAAACAACTACTTCCTATTTTTAACATTAAATAATTCTCTTCTGGAGTGAAGCTAGTTATTTCTGGTAATAAAATTTTGTTTTCTGGAATAGTTAAATTTATTGTTTTTAACGACATAATACATATTATATATAGTTATATTTATGTGATTTACAAATAAGTTTAAAGAAAAAACAGCTATATTGTTATAATGAAAAATGTTTTGATAACAGGAGGTACTGGGTTAGTTGGTTCTACCATAAAAACTATTTCTAAAGATTATAAAACAAAATATAATTTTATCTATGTAGAGAGAAAACATTGTGATTTATTGAATTATGACTCTACATTGACATATTTTATAGAAAATAAACCAGATTATGTCATTCATTTAGCCGCGAATGTTGGTGGACTATTTAGAGCAACGCGTATTTTACATGCAGGGGCTCCAAAATACCATATCGTGGTTTACACAAAATTATCCAAATATTCGCAAATAATACATAAATATATGAATCATCTATTTATGTATAACTATTCACAGTCACATTCCACCATATCTCTTACTAATTCTTCAAAACTACATTTTGGCATCCAGCCTAGTTCATTACGTGCCTTTGTGCTATCACCCAATAATTCATCTACTTCTGCTGGTCTAAAATATTTTTCTGATATAAATATCAATTCTCTACCAGTGTTTGTATCGTAACCTATTTCTTCCACACCTTCCCCCTTCCATTTAATAGTAATTCCTTTCAAGGCAAACGCCTTTTCCACAAATTCTCTAACACTATGATATTCACATGTAGAGAGAACATAATCTTCAGGAGTAGCTTGTTGTAACATGAGCCACATACCTTCTACATAATCTTTTGCGTGCCCCCAATCTCTTAATGAATTTATATTCCCCAATACCAATTTGTCTTGCTTTCCTTTTAGAATATTACCAAGTGCTATTGTTATTTTTCGAGTAACGAAATTATGACCTCTTCTAGGGCTTTCATGATTAAAAAGAATCCCGCAACATGCAAACATATTATACGATTCGCGATAATTCTTAGTAATCCAATGACTATAGAGTTTGGCTACACCATAAGGTGACCTAGGATAAAATGGTGTTGTTTCCCTTTGTGGTACTTCAACAACCTTACCAAACATTTCAGAGGTAGATGCTTGATAAAATCTTACTTTTTCTAGAGGAATACCGCTCGTCCTTATCGACTCTAATAAACGCAATGTTCCCATAGCATCCACATCTCCGGTATATTCTGGCATCTCGAATGAAATTTTTACATGACTCATTGCTCCCAAATTGTAAATCTCTAATCTTTCAATGGTTGGATAGGTGTTTTTAATCTCCATTAAAATATTTAATAGATTTGAGCTGTCCGTTAAATCTCCATATCTTAAAATTAATTTATGAAATATATGTTCTATTCTGGTGGTCGCAATATTAGACGACCTCCTTATGATACCCCATACTTTATACTCTTTTTCTAATAATAATTCGGCCAAATACGAACCATCCTGGCCATTTATTCCTGTTATAAAAGCTACCTTGGTCATTTAATATATTTTACCTATTAAAGTATTTAATATATTTATTGTAAATATAATAAACCATGTCGTATGTTTATTTACTAGTTTCAACAAGTGGAAATACGTATGTAGGCGCCACAGTTGATTTAGAACGTCGTTTAAGACAACACAATAAAGAAATCAAAGGAGGTGCTCATGCTACAGGTATGAAAGTATCGCAAGGAGAGAATTGGACTAGGGCCGCGCATGTTTCCGGGTTCCCTGATTGGCAAGCAGCGCTGCAATTTGAATGGCGCTGGAAACATTTGTCTCGTAAATTACCTTTAAAAATGAACCCTTTAGAGAGAAGAATAAAGGCATTAAAAGAATTATTGGCATTAGAGAGACCTACTAGTAAGGCAATTGCATATTCCGAATGGCCTGCACCACCGGAAGTTCATTGTGAAATAGATGAATCTAAAATATATTACGGCACTGTGTAAAATCAAGCTGATTTTCCTAACAATGTTTTCATTGTTACTATCTCGTCTTTTTGTGTCTGAATAATATTTTTGGCTAATTTGGCAACATCGTAGTTATCTGTCTTTTTCAAAATTTCCTCACTAGTTAAAATACCCATAGAATGATGCTCTATCATTCCTTCTAAATATTGTTTATCCTTTATAGCAATTTGCTTTCTATATAAATAAACAAATAAACCTAAACTGGCTATCAAAATCGCGTATAAATTCACACTTAAAACGTGATATTGATGGTCGTGCATGAATACTTCTAATAAAACCATAAATAAAGCCATTATTACTGACATGTATGCCTTACCTATATTGTTTGTTATTTCGGCACGATTATTCACCATAATTGGCGGCATTAAAAAATATTGTATCAAGAAACTTCCTACAAACATAACGACCATTGTGTGGCTTATCTTCATTTATATTTACGTGTATTATTTTTTCTTACATTGCGTGGTTTTTTTAGTGTCCTTTTTTTGGTGCTCTTTTTTACGTGGTGCCTAAAACCCTTTTTAATAAATGATTTTATGCTTTCTTTTTGATTAAGCATCATATCAACTATATTTTGAAAATAAGAGCGAAATTGGGGACGCATTTTTTGTAACTCATCCACACAAACCCATTTTATTTCTGCTTTTTCAAAAATCTTGGTGGTTTTAAATACCTTTGCAGGTAAGCGTTTTTGTAGGAAACGCTGATTATTGTTGTAGTAATGGGGTAACCAATGGTTATATTCAAATGGGAAAATATGCATACGATATGTTGAATGACCATCTGTCTTGAGGTCTATAGTATACGTTCCATGTTTACGCAACATTTTTCGAATGTCTGCGTCATTACCTAAAAACCCGGTAAATTCTTCACCCGCTTCTCTTATAGCGGTTTCAAAAAATGTTTCGTTATTATCTGTTCCACCTCCAAAATCAGAGAAACCAGGCGCGGAATCCTCATATTTTCCTTCTTTACCGAATAAAAAGTATAGTTTTCCATTGTGTATTGTTGTCGGTAAAATACCTGCTCCCATTATAATAATAAAATATTATATATTTTATATGAAGAAATCAAAAAATCACAAGAATCATTTAAAAAGAAAACACAACAGAACAGTTAAGCGTAAAAGAGATATAATAATACCTAGTAAAACTTCACTTAAGGTCCGTAAAATGAGTGATAGAATCGCTGGTAAAATTAAATCACATTCGTACACGCCAACCATTAACAATGAATTAGTCACATTAAAATCTATTCCGCGAAAAGAATTACTAGATTGTAACATTGAGGCAGCATATAATCTAAAAGAGCCATTACAAATTGGAATAGCAGGATCATTGTATGATAAGAAATGTTTTTATTACTATATGCCAGAAGCGAAACGATTTCTATTAAAAAATTTAGCAGCTGATAAACATATTGATATTTCAAAAATAATCCCTCCAATACAATCACAATCGAATTGTTGGTTTAACGCGATGTTTGTCACTTTTTTCGTGAGTGATAAAGGTCGCAAATTTTTCCATTTTTTACGCCAACTCATGATAGAAGGTAAACAAAAGGACGGCTCTGTTATACCAGAGAAATTACGAAACGCGTTTGCTCTATTAAATTTTGGAATAGACGCATGTCTTACTGGCAATGAATATGCTTATAAATTAAACACAAACAGTATTATACATTTATTATATAAGGGCATTCCAAAATCATTCAAGAATAAATATCCTTATATTGTTGATATAGATGAAGCTGGTAATCCACTATTATATTACACCAGTATTATCAATTATTTAAACAACAGTTCACTTCAAATATTATTCATTAGAGATGCTACTAGTAAATGGAAAGACAAAATTGTAGAATCTGTTCAAAAAATGGAACATTTACCTCATATCATTGTGCTCGAAGTATATGATGAAATGGCTGGAGAGTTCGACAACAAACCTCTCTCTTTTATAGTAAACGATGGTAAATATAAAATAGATAGCGCGGTAGTGAGAGATATTTCTAAACAACATTTTTGCACAACGATTACATGCGAAGATAAAGAAATGGGATATGATGGTATGAGCTTTCACCGTCTCGTTCCTTTAGAATGGAAACATAAAATGAATAGTAATGTTCATTGGCAATTCGAAGGCACGAATGATTATGACGGCACACCTTTAGAATGGAATTTTACGAAGAGTTATCAACTTCTTATGTATTATCGGGCGAAATAACCAAAGACTCTAACAAATCCGTTAATTTATTTTTAACAACTTTTAACAAATCACTTAGTTCTTCATTTTCATTCGTTGTTATCAATTCTACTGAATCATACCAATATGTCTTATTTGGGTCATCCGACCATCTCCATTCAGATTTTCCTAACAACAACCATGTTTTAACGATACTGGAACATAACACAAACCCTTTTCCATTTGAACATTTGAACATTTAACTTCGCACAAAAATATCTATTACGACTGTCATTTATTTTAGTTCTTCTTTATCTATTGTAGTTGCATGTGTTATCTTCCTAATAATTTTATCCTCTTTCTCAGCATCATTATCACCAGCTCCTCCCATTGATTCTATTATTATCTTGTTATATTGGTCTGAATATTTGGAGGAAGCCTTTCTATAATCAGGATATGTTTCTTTGAATTTTTGCAGTAACATTTGATTCTTAGTCGTGACCCTCTTAATTACTTTTCGCAATTTTTTATTTTCATCATCTTCCTTTTCCCATTTGTTTTCATCTTTAATATAAATGGTTTCTCTCTTTTTATCGGTGCAATGAATAGGTCTTTGTGTTATGTCTAATGCTTTTAAATTTGTTGTAATAATATTAGATATGCCTTCCACATAACCTAATTTACCCACATTTTCTAAATCTGACAATTGTAACTTTATAGAATCTACAAAATCCATTATGTTCATAGCATCCTTACACGTTTCATTTAAAAAAAATTGCAAATTAAAAGTTTTATTATTAGAGTTTGTATTATTAGAATTATTATTTGTCCCATTTTTTAATACTTCCAATAGTTCACTATTTTGTTTTATCAACATCATTATAAGTTCTTTATCAGTTACTTCTTTATCAATAATTTCATTATTATACAATTGAATTTTGTCTTCTTTTTCAAGTTCGCACGTAATTTCAAGACAAATTTTTTTGTGTTTCCATAATCCCGAGTTTGTCGCGAAACTTTTGCCACAACTACAAAAGTAAGTTTTTTTAAGTTTTTGTATTTCCAACCCATTTCCACCACAGCATGTTAAATGTTTAGGTGTGTTGGTATGTCTAGTCCAATCAACTTTCATATAGCATTTAAAGTCACAATATTCACAAAAAAATCTCGGTAAGTTTTTTTTAAGTTTTTTTATTTCCTTAATTTCCATATATTGGAAACCTAAAAAAACTTAAAGTCTTTTTACGCAAAAATAAAAAAAAATATCGTCACAAAATAAAAAAAAATTTTTCAGCGTACAGACCATAAAATTCAATTATGGTCACAAAACACGTTTTTTGCCATAAAATATTTTGGATTTTCAAAAATGGACAAAAAAAATGTCCAAAATCGATTTTTCAAAATACTTTTCCCAACAAAAAATCATCATCGGTCTCTTCATATGAAGGAACCATTTTGGGCACTAAAATACAACAATTCTCTACACTATGTAGTGAATTCATCGTGTTTTTCCTACTTCAATAACTAGTCAAAATTGATTCTACCATTTTTTTACTTCCTATTGCAGAAGGTTCTATACCAAATGAAAAATCTTCAGGTTGAGTTAAAATACTACTAATTTTAAAAACACTATTTATTCGATTTTTTGGTTCACCAGCATAGTTATAGAGCATTGTATTCCATTCATTTATGATTGAATGATATTGTTTATATTTCATATTTTCAGGATAATAAATATCTAAAACAACAATATTTGCTTTTGGCAGTTTATCTCGAATATTTTGTATGACTTTCTTATACGATGATAACATAAGAGTTAAAATACTTGTATCTGTATTGTCATTCTCTTTATCAACATAATGTGTCAATATATCATTTCCGCCAACCGAGAGAAAAACGGTTGTTAAGTTAGTATTCAACGAATCTGGAATATTGCCAATTTGTTCATATACATCTACAATTTTCGAATGGTCCGCAGCTAAACAAAGAGTTTTACCATTTGTTCTATTTTTAAGTATTTCATCTACACTTTGGCCATCTGATACGTAGGCGTCATTTTTAAAAATACTATCACCTAATAAAATAATTTTTTGTTTTTCAGCATTAAACGACTCTATAATACTATTCGTAATCGTATTGTAATAAGAAACTGCAAAAAGAATGCACCCAATTATAAAAATATATAGATAGAAATACTTCATATATATATTTTAATATATATAATTTTTATGTTATTGTATAAGTGAGAGAATTTGAATAATTTGGATTACCTCTATAATTCTGCTGCACACTTGGACTAAAGTTATTATTATACACATTTACAACGACCACATTATAATTGCCAATTGGTGCGTTTAACGGAACAACAAAAGATATATTAAATGAGCTGTAAAAGGTCATTGGTAAATTTTTAAAAGAACCAAAATTTACATATGTAACACCGCCATTACAAGGTGGAATAAAATTCGAACCGCTAATATAAACAAGAGAATATACACCTGATGCACTAGTCGTTACCGAGAGAGTGGAAATCACTGGTGTAAAACTAGGTAAGTAACCTTTATTTTTTAAACATCTAGTTAAAACAGTCGTAACTGGTTGAGATCCATAAGAATTTTGATAACTAACATCTCTCGTGCACGCCATTTATATAAGGACAATATTTTATAATTTGGCGATATTTTGTAAATAAAATTGAATCTGTATATAGCTAATAAAAATAAGTAAAATATATACACTTATATCAATATATGTCTCGGCAAATTAAAACAACTCCTTTATTTAATAATCTGGATGACCAAATTATTATAAATCAAGACGACAGTGAAGAAGAACTAACGCAAGTTATGAAAGAATTTTGTGCAACAATCGGAGAGAAATTCTATAAATTCAAATTTGATTTTCAAAAAAGCGAACAAATCTTACAAAAAAATTATTATAAAAATGAAAATAACGTATATATAATGAATAAAAATTTCGCAGAAATAGAGCTAATTGAAGAGAATCTTGATAAGTTATTTTATAGATTTAAAGAAATAAAAAAAGAAATAGCAAAAGCTAGACTCACGAATCATTACATAGAATCTAAAAGGTTCGCAAAGGAAATAGAAAATATAAACTTACAACGAGACGCGTATTTGCAACCATATTATAAAGGTCCATAATCATCTGCTTTCTCTGTAATATGTCCTTTTATTTTCTCTCTTGCTAAGAAGTATACAAAATATCCAAAACCGCATCCTACTACCGCACCAATTATAACTTGTAAAATGGTATGGTGTTTGTATATAACGCGTTGAATCATGGTCAAAAGGGACATTAGTAAATAAGCATATAACAAATTCTGTTTCCGGAAAGAGAGATAAATAAACATGGTGGAAAAAAGCGATGAC